>Ga0116223_10001247_pt1 | contig 26838 bp, 20 predicted proteins | sample Sb_taG_3_FD_90092 | JGI IMG/M metagenome (GOLD analysis project Ga0116223, IMG submission 90092) | Peat soil microbial communities from Weissenstadt, Germany - Sb_50d_a_PC metaG | ecosystem: Environmental > Terrestrial > Soil > Wetlands > Peat | place: Germany: Weissenstadt | collected 2010-09-21 | reverse complement strand
GCACTTCCTCTTCGAAAACTTGCACTAGTTCCTGCGTGCTTATGCTTTTTCCCGCATACCGCTCTCTGATCTTGCGTAGCGCGCGGAAGAACGGCTCTTCCGAGTTCGCCCGCCCTTTCGGGGAACGGGATGCCGCTTCGGAATCGCGCAGCATTGAATCGCGCAACATGGAGCGCAGCATGTGAAACAGCCACGTCCCTCTTTCATAGCTGATCGCCTCGTATCCCCCAGGAAAATGCGATGACTCCAGCCGCTGCCCCAGCGTCACCGGTCCAGCGTCGCGCAGCCGCTCTCCATCCTTGTTCATGCTCAGAAGATCGCGCCGGTACTTTTCCAGAACCTGCCGGAACTGCGCCGGGTTTTGTTGCTCCAGGATCATCAGCGCCGCATAGTTTGCCAGTCCTTCCGCTATCCACTGATCCCGATAGCTCTTCCACAGCACCAGATCGCCCCACCACTGATGCGCCGTCTCGTGGACCAATACCTGGTTGTCGAGCTCGCGAGTCACCGGGTCCAGACGCAGATCCGCCTGCTCCTGCGGACTAAGAAAGGCAAAGCTCGACAGAAATACCAGCCCCGGCCATCCCTGGCTCAAGTTCCCCGGCATCTGCGTCAGCGCCAGCGAGCCATACGGATACGGCCCAAACCATTGCGAGAAACTCCCAATTGCCTTCGCCGCTCTGTCCGCTACCGCCTGCACATCGCGCGCCGGCGACGGAGGCGGCGGAGTCACCACGATCGGTACATTCGATCTCGATCTCTGCGGGGGAACACCGGGAAAAGCGGGCTGCTCAATCACCTCCGCCGGTGCCTTCGGAAACGATTTCTCAACCCCCTTCGTGCCGTACGCCTCCACCAGAATGTTCCCAGCCTTCGCCTCGGCCCGAACGTACTTGCCCAGGTTGAACCCCGCCACTGGAATCGGCCGCTCTGAGCTCCACCGCGAAACTTTTTCCGCCCCTGCTTCCCGGTTCGTTTCCACTTCGTCTTCGTCGCTAGCCGCACGCGACTTCTTTTTCCCCGTCGCCACCAGCGTCCAGTTCGCCGGATAGTGAAACTCCATCTCGAACTGCGCCGGGCTCAAACCGAAATTCGGATACCACGTGCCGCGCTCGCCCACATACAGTAATCCGTTCCCCGCCTCCGACAGAACTTCGCCCGCATAACTGAAGTGCAGTTTCACTTCCTGCCCAGCCACGAGCGGAGCCGGAAACACCACCGCCACCAGATCGTTCCCTTTTCGCCGCAGCTCGGTTCCTTCAATCGCCGGGTTCTGGATGAAGTCCACCGCCCGCCCATCCGCCTCGACGCCAGCAATCTTCAGGTAACGCGACAACTCAAAGAGCAGCGTCCTTTCTCCTCCGCTGCGAATTCGAACATTCATCTCCGTCGATGCCTGCAACCTCGTCGGCGGCTGCACCCACGCCCGAATCCGGAAGCGCGTGATCGAGACATCGTCAGGCGGGGGAGCCGAAGTTGCTCTGCCGGCCGCGCCAGGCGCAAACGAAGTCCAGATATCGAAAAACGAGATGCCGTCTTTCACCCGCGGCTGCCCCGCCCACAACGGCTCGGCGCCGGCCGCATCCCAGAACACTTCAAAACCGCCCAGTTTCTTGCCCAGCAAATGCGCGTGCAGCAAGGGCGGAAATTTTCGAGCCAATTCGCTTCCACCCTCGCCCCCACCCGGCGCCGGAAGAAAATGACTGAAGTCCAGCAGCAAGCGCAGGGCATCAAACTCCGCCAGACTTTGGCTCGCATCGCTCCATTCTTTTATGAATTCCGCGCCCTCAGGCGCCGGTGTCAAAAAGCGCTGCAAGACCGCCGCCGTGTCATCATTGAAGCGCAGATATGCCGAAGTGAACTGCTCTTCGAGAATCGCCATCCCCGTAAACAGCGCCAGCGATCCGCGCTCCACCCGGTTCGGTGGCCGCAGCCGTATCTCGCCCTCACCCTCGAAAAACGCGCCCGTGATCCGCCCGCAAATGTCTTCCGTAAACGCCAGCGTGCCGTCGTCCAAATCAAGGTGGAGATTAGGCCGGTCAATCGAGGCATCTCGAACGTGGTACACCCGTTGCGGATCCAATCCCACCGAACGAATCCGCGAGTAGAGCCCGCTCGTCGTTTGCGGACACTCGGGGCTCGCTGCCGGCGCCCAGGTCGTAGCTGCCAGAAGCCACCAAACCAACGCGATCATCAGCCGCAGCCAAACTCCCGCTGGCTTCATAAACAGTCTTCGGGAAAGGCACCCTCTACGGGGATGCGGAAAAAGTCATTTCCCGATGCCCAGCCCCTAAAGCGTGTGCGTGAGAACTCGGTCGTCCCTCCGGGACTTGAATCATTTCCTCTACTTTTCCCAGCTGCTGAAGCGCTGGGCTAAGCCGGCCGCCCCTCCGGGGCTGGATTCTCAAGCATCTCGTTCCACTGGGTTGCCAGAGAACGAGTTATCACGCACACACTTAAAGAGGCGTCTGATTTCGGGAAACTGACGGTATCGCCAAACCGATGCGCTGATACAAAGCCCGAGTTATTTCGCATACGAAACCCGAGTTCTTCCGCATCCTGTCAGAGGCCGCGGAGCCGCCCAGTTCCAGCACCTTGGTCATCTTACCGACCCTCCGCGCCGTTGCTAGAATCAGCCGAGTGCGAGCCCTCGTCCTCATTCTAGTGCTTTTGCCGGCGCTGCCCGCGCCCGCCGACGTCATCCATCTTAAGAATGGACGCACGATCTGGGCCGATCAGGTCCGCGAAAGCAAAGACCGCGTCGAGTATGACCTCGGCGAAGACACCTACGCCATCCCGAAATCCTCCGTCGAGCGCATCGACGCCGGCGGCGTCGCGCCCGTTCACGCCGCTTCCGGAGCGCCCGCCGGAGCATCCACCTGCGTCCCCGACATCACCCCGCCCGCACCTTCGTTCAGCCACGAAGCCGATGTCGCCGAAAAAGTCATCCACGACGGCAAAGTCGATACCGATGCACTCTCGAGCCTCGGACAAGCATCCAATCCCGAACTCGCTGCCACCGCCTACTTCCTCGCCGGCAAGCACGAATCCGATCGCGGCAACTTTCCGCAGGCCGAGCGCTATTACGAATCCGCGCTCCGTTTCCAGCCGGATAACTCCACCTTGCTGATCTACTACGCTGCCACCCTGATGCGCACCGGCCATGCCGCGGAAGCTCTCGCCTACGCCGAACACGCCGCCAGCATTGCTCCCGACTCACCCGACGCCATCGCCATGCTGGGGTTCGTTCAATTCGCCAGCGACCATACGCCCGATGCCATTCGCTCCTGGAAGAAGTCGCTGGCCCTGCGTCCCGACGCCACCGTCAGCCAGTACCTCGCCCGAGCCACGCGCGAATCGACCGCCGAATCCGATTTTTCGCAGCGCGAAAGCAGCCACTTTAATCTCCACTTCGAGGGCAAGGACACCTCCGAGACTTTCCGCCGCGACCTGCTCGCCACCCTCGACTCCGAGTATGACGACCTGGTGCGCGATCTCGGCTACTCGCCCCACAACAACATCGCCGTCACGCTTTACACGCAGCAGGCGTTTTTCGACGTTACCCGCGCGCCCTCTTGGAGCGGCGCCATCAACGATGGCAAGCTGCGCATCCCGATCAGCGGCGTCCCGAGCGTCACGCCCGAGCTAGCCCGCGTGCTCAAACATGAACTGACTCACTCTTTCGTCTCTCAGATGTCCGGCAACCGCTGCCCCACCTGGCTGAACGAAGGCATCGCCCAGATCGAAGAGGGTAAGTCGTCCGCTTCCAATGGACGGCAACTGGCTCAGCTCTTCGCCTCCGGAAATGAGATCCCCCTCAATGTGCTCGAAGGCAGTTTCATGAGCTTCTCCGCTCCCGAAGCCACCGTCGCCTATGCCGAATCTCTAGCCGCCACCGAATACATTCGCGACGCCTACGGCATGAGCGAAATCGCGGGCATCCTGGAACGCCTCTCCCAAGGCAGCTCCACCGAAGCCGCCCTACGGGCCACAGTCCACTCCGATTACCGTCAACTCCGCGACGAAATGACGAGCAAGCTAAAAGCAAGATACGGCGAATAAGTCGGGTGGCGCGAACGCTCCTGTGCGCGTGCCGCAATCTCCCCACAGCCCAACCCAAAGAGGGGAAGAACAACGGCAAACAGCCGAAACCGGGAAAAGAGAACGCTCTTTCCAGCCAAACGGCAAGCCGGCACTTCCTGCTCATTGCCCCGCCACAAGGTTTGTGCTAATTTCGCCGCTCATGAGGGCGCTCCTTTCAAAACTCGGGTTCGGCTCAACGCTGGAGGAAGTTTCCGAAATCGTCCAGGCGGAAACCCCTGCGCTCCAGAGCGCTAACCTCGCGGTCGCCTATTTTTCCTTGCGCGCCGGAGGCGACCTTCACGATTTTCTGCGGGTCGGCCCGCATCGCTTCCTTTTCGGATTGCTCGACGTCGCCGGCAAGCGCGAAAGCAGCGGCCCCGTGCTGCAAGCCGCGCAGACTTGTTTCCGCAAGTCCGGCGAGGAGATTTTCGCGACCACCGAACTGAACGAATCGGACGCGATGATCGAACTGTCGCGCCGTCTGAATCTTGAAATCATGCGCGCTGCTGGAGGCGTTAAGAGTTGCCCGGCCTTCGCCGGCTGCTACAACGAGGAACTGGGCACGGTTTGCTACGTGAATGCCGGCCACACTCCCGGCCTGCTGCGCGATGACGCAAGCCTCATCGAACTGCCCGCGACCGGCCTGCCACTCGGGCTGTTCTCGCTGGCCCCGACCGACGCCCGCATCGTCGGCCTGGGAGCAAAGGGTTCGCTGGCGGTGGTCTCCCGCGGAGTGGTGGAGGCCGAGTCGAAGAACGTGGAATTTGGTCTGGCGGGAGTCAAGAGCGTGATGCAGGCGGGGCCTTCTTCGGCCAGAGATCTTTCCCAGAGCATCCTGCAGCGCGTGCAGGACTTCATGCACATGGCTCCGAAGCACAACGACGTGACCGCACTGACGCTCATGCGAGCATTTTAGCCAACCAACCCGCCCGCTCAATTGGCCTCCATGCCCCTCGCGGCGTAAAATAGAAAAACAATTTTCTCGGGTGCTACCCAGGTTTCGAGAGACGTTTCAAGAGAGCCCTCATGAAGAAAACCAGACTTCCCCTGCTGTTGGTTGTTGGCTACGCGTTGTTGCTCCCGTCCCTTTCGCCGGCCGATACCGTGGTCGAAGAGATTGTCGCTCGGGTAAACAACGAAATCGTCACGCGCTCGGAATACATCCGCAGCCGCGATCAGCTCAAGCAGGAAATTCAGCAGCAGGACGCGGTCAACGCCGAGCGCATTTTCGCCGAAAAGCAACGCGACGTGCTGCGCGATCTGATTGACCAGCAACTCCTGCTGCAAAAAGCCAAAGACCTCGGCATCACCGGCGACACCGAACTCATCAAGCGCCTCGATGAAATGCGCAAGCAGATGAACCTCGAAACCATGGAAGAGCTGGAGAAAGCGGCGGAGGCGCAGGGAGCTTCGTATGAAGACTTCAAGCAGAACCTGCGCAACCAGATCGTCACACAGCGCGTGATTGGGCAGGAAGTGGGCTCGAAACTGGCCATGAACAAGGACGATGAGAAGAAGTTCTATGAGCAGCACCGCGCGGAGATGGAGCAGCCCGAGCAGGTTCGCCTGAGTGAAATTCTGATTGCTCCCAAAACGTCCGCCAGACCCGCTGCCAGCACAGACGCGAAGCCCGAGCCGCCATCGGAGGCTGAGACGGAGGCAGCGCTGGCCGCCGCCCAGGCCAAAGCGCAGGATCTGCTCGATCAGATTCACAAGGGCGCAAAGTTTGAAGACCTGGCGAAAAAGTACTCCGACGGACCGTCGGCGAAAGACGGCGGCGACCTCCAGAGTTTCAAGCGCGGCACCCTCTCGAAAGAACTCGAAGATAAGGTCTTCGCGCTGAAGGCCGGTGAAATCACGGATGTGATTCGCACCAAGCAGGGTTACGTGATCCTGCAGGCGACCGAACATCAGAAGGCGGGCATTCCCACTCTGAAGGAAGTTGAGCCGCGCATCCAGGATGCGTTGTACATGCAGAAACTGCAGCCGGCGCTGCGCGCTTATCTGACCACGCTGCGCGAGGAAGCCTTCATTGACCTCAAGACTGGTTACATTGACTCGGGTGCCAGCGCAAAACAAACCAAGCCCGTCGAGACCACGGACAAAGAGGCCAAAGCGAAGAAACTGAAAAAGAAGAAGAAGCTAGGCGTGTTTTAGGCTAATCTGGGCTGTGCTCGCGGCAGGCGCACTCCGGCTCCGGCTGGCGGCTGCATCCACGCGGGAAGCCGGTTTCGCGGAGGCTCATGAAAGAGTTTTTTATCTCCGAATGTTCCCAGCAGGAAAACAAGATCGTCACTTCCAGCTTCGTGGTGGCTTCGAAGCAGGTGAAGGCAAAAAAGAATGGAGAGCCTTACCTGGCGTTGACCCTGGCGGATCGCACCGGCCAGATCGAAGCCAAAATGTGGGACAACGTCGATGAATTCATCCTCGCCTTCGAGCAGGACGACTTTCTCAAGATCAAGGGGCTCATCAACAAGTATAAGAATCGTTTTCAGCTCACCATTCACAAGCTGCGCCGCATGGAAGAAGGCGAGATCGACTTCACCGACTATCTGCCCAAGACCACCAAGGACATCGGCGAACTCTGGAGAACGCTCACGGAGTTTGTGGCTACGTTCCAGAATCCGCACCTCAAGTCGCTGGTGGAACTGTTCATGGCGGACGCGGAGTTTGCCGAACGTTACCGCAATGCTCCCGCGGCCAAGACCCTTCATCATGCCTACATCGGCGGGCTGCTCGATCACGTCGTGTCATTGTTCCGCTCCTGCGATCTGATCTGCCGGAACTATCCGCAGGTCAACCGCGACCTGCTGTTGACGGGGGCGTTTCTGCATGACATCGGGAAGATTCAGGAACTGACCTATAACCGTGCGTTTTCCTACACCACGCGCGGCCAACTGCTCGGGCACATGATCATCGAACTGGAGATGCTGCAGGCCAAGCTCGCAAAACTGCCTGACTTTCCCGCGGAACTGAAAACTCTGCTCGAACACATGATCATCAGCCATCACGGGCAGTACGAATTCGGATCGCCCAAGCTGCCGATGTTTCCCGAAGCGCTCATGCTGCACTATCTCGACGATCTGGATTCCAAGATGGAAGCGATGCGCGCCCACTTCGAGCGCGAGGCTGAACTCGAAGGACCGTGGACCAGCTTTAACGCGTCGCTCGGGCGCCCGCTGTTCGATTCCAGGAAATTCATGCAAGGGGAGAAAGCGCCAGCCGCGAAAACCAGTGCGGATGATTCCGGCGCGCCGCCGGTCACGCCCGAACCACCGGAGCGCCCAACTTCCGCAACGCCAGTGCTTGACCTATTCAGCGAACAGAAAACGTAAAACCTAGAGTCCGCCCCTGGACGTCGAGTTGTCCCGTTGCGTTGCCTATGGATTTCTCACGCTTCACCACCATCAGCTTTGACTGCTACGGCACTTTGATTGATTGGGAGTCGGGGATTTTGCCCTCCCTGCGGACCGTGCTTGCGAACCATGGTCTGGCAAACCATGGTCAAAGTCTGTCCGACGCCGGCATTCTTGAACTCTATGGGGAATTTGAGGCGCAGGCGGAAAGCGGCCCGTACCAAAGCTACCGGGATGTGCTGCAATCGGTGGTGCGGGCGTTTGCCGATCGCTTCCATTTCGAGGCCAGTTCCGCCGAAATCCGCTCGCTGCACGAATCCGTCCAGGCGTGGCCGCCTTTTCCGGATACAGTGCCTGCGCTGCGCGAGCTTCAGAAGCGCTACCAGCTCGTCGTGATTTCAAACATTGACGACGATCTATTTGCGGAGACGCGGAAGCATCTGGACGTGGAATTCGATGGCGTGATCACGGCGGAACAGGCGAGAAGCTACAAACCTTCCGTCAATAATTTCCAGATAGCCTTACGCACGCTTGCTCTCTCTCTCCGGACCAATTGCTGCACGCCGCGCAGAGCAGGTATCACGACGTGGTGCCGGCGCGGTCGCTGGGGATCTCGACGGTGTGGGTGAACCGGAAGTCGGCTCGTCCCGGGATTGGCGCGGTGCGAGCCTCCGCGGCACCAGCCTCAGAGAAGCGAGCGGACCTGGAGGTTCCCGATCTTGCCGGCCTTGCCGCAGCAGTTTTGAAACGTGCGCAAGACTGATGCTTTGGCAGCCAGCTACATCCCTACATCGGGACCGGCAGCGGAAGAATCTTCTTCTGTATGGCGACCGTGACCAGTTGGGCCTTGTTGTGAATGTCGAGTTTGCGCATCAAGTTGAACTTATGCGCTTCCACCGTCTTGACGCTGACTCCGAGAATCGCCGCCGCTTTCTTCACGGTATTGCCCTCGGCGAGCAACTTCATCACTTCGCGCTCGCGCAGCGTCAGGGTACTTCTCCGCAGCGGCACCTGCACCGTCTGGCTCCGCAGGGTCGCGTCGTCATTCAATTTGGTCTGGATCTGCGGACTCAATGACCGGCCGCCGCGATGCACTTCGCGTAGCGCGCTCAACAAAAGCGGCACGGGAGTATCTTTCAGCAGGTACCCGCTGGCGCCCGAGCGCAGAGCTTGCTGCACATACTCCTGATCCTCATGCATGGTCAGATACACGATGCGCGTGCCGGCGCAGTGTTCTTCGATGAGGCGTCCGGCTTCGAACGACGACATGCCGGGCATACTGATGTCGAGCAGCACCATGTCGGGGCGGTGCTTCAGGACCAACCTGAGCGCCTCGGCGGCATCGCCCGCTTCGCCCACAACGGCAAAGTCGGGAGCGTCTTCCAGCAGGCGGCGCACACCGTAGCGCAGCATTTCGTGATCGTCGGCGATCACACAACGAATACGATCGGCAACTTCCGCATGAAACAGACCAGCCTTGGTGGTCAACATGGAAAAATCCTCGCGCACTCTGCCGATGTGGCGCGATGCGTCTAGAACCAGGGTCTCCGGCAACTACCGTCACAAAATGCCATTTCATTGTACCTGCACATGGCGCGCCTTCGGCGCAAAAAAAAACGGTTGGCGAAAATCAAAGAGAGCTGAACTTTTCTTATTCATTTACAATGCCTCTTCCACATGCTGCGCTACTTCACTTCCGGAGAATCCCACGGCGAGGCCCTGGTTGCGTTCCTTTCCGGGCTGCCTGCCGGGCTGGCGGTGGATCAGGCATTTGTGGACCGCGAACTGTGGCGGCGGCAGCAGGGCTTTGGACGCGGCGGGCGCATGAAGATTGAAACCGACCGGGCGCACTTTCTCTCGGGCGTGCATCACGGCAAGACGATCGGTTCGCCGATCGCGGTGATGCTCGAGAATCGCGACTGGCAGAATTGGAAGGAGTCGCTGCCGGTGGAGACGGGTGATCCCGAGAAACACAAGCGCGTGGCGTCGCCGCGCCCGGGCCATGCCGATCTTGCGGGAGCTTTGAAGTACGATTTCACGGAAGCGCGCTATGTTCTGGAGCGCGCCTCGGCCCGAGAATCGGCGGCGCGGGTTGCGATTGGCGCGCTCGCCAAGCTGCTGTTGCGCGAATTGGGTGTTGAAGTTCTGAGTCATGTGATTGCAGTCGGCTCGGTGTCGATTGCGGACCGGGAAATCGCATGGGAGCAAATCGTGCCGCTGTCGCGTAAGAACGAAGTGCTGCTGGCTTGCGCCGACGCCGATGCCGAGCAGCGCATGAAAGAAGAAGTCGATAAAGTTCTGCGCGTGGGCGACTCGGTAGGTGGAGTATTCGAGGTCGTGGCACACAATGTTCCGCCCGGTCTCGGCAGTTACGTGCAATGGGACGAGCGGCTGGATGCGCTGTTGGCCGCGGCGGTCATGTCGTTGCAGGCGGTAAAGGCGGTCGAAATTGGAAGCGGGATTCAGGCAGCGCATTCGCCGGGGTCGGCCGTGCACGATGAAATCGGTTATCAGAGCGACACGGGATTCGCGGGCTTCACGCGCACGCGCAACAATGCCGGAGGTCTGGAGGGTGGTGTCTCCAACGGGCAGGAGATCCGGGTCCGCGGTTATCTGAAACCGATCTCCACGCTGCGGCGTCCATTGCAGTCGGTGGATTTCGCGACGCGCGAACCAGTGAAGGCGGCGTATGAGCGCTCGGATGTATGCGTGGTACCCGCCGCCGGCGTGGCCGCCGAAGCCATGGTCGCGCTCACGCTGGCGCGCTGTGCGCTCGAGAAATTCGGCGGCGACTCGATGAAGGAAACGAAACGAAATTTCCAAGGTTATCTGGAACAACTGAAGAATTATTAATCCGAAACCAGTAATCCCAAAATGATTTACCCCATTGTAAAATTTGGCGATCCGGTCCTGGAAAAACCCGCAGCGGTGGTGACCAGCTTCGACGACGGGCTCAAGAAGCTCGTGGAAGACATGTTCGAGTCGATGTACGCGGCTCGCGGCGTCGGCCTGGCGGCTCCGCAGATCGGCATTTCGAAACGAATCGCCGTCGTGGATGTGACCTTCAAGGAAAATCCCGGCGCCAAGCTGGTGCTGATCAACCCGGTAATCATTAACAAAGAGGGCCGGCAGCGAAGCAATGAAGGCTGCCTGAGCATCCCTGAATTTCGCGAGGACGTCTCGCGCGCCAAGATCGTGACCGTACGCGCGCAGGATCTTAGCGGCAAGTTTTTCGAACACACCGGAGAGGACCTGCTGGCGCGGGCCTTCCTGCATGAGACCGATCACTTGAACGGCAAGCTGTACATTTCACACGTCAGCGCGCTGAAGCGCGACCTCATCAAGCGCAAGATCAAGAAAATGGTGAAGGCGGGAGAGTGGTAGGAGTGCAGGTTTCAGGTGTCAGGTCCAAGGTCTCAGGAAAACACATGCTCCGAAATGTTTCTTAGGGTCTTTTGCAGAAACTAACGACGTGCATTTGCGAAGTTCTGAGTCCTGACACCTGAGACCTGAGACCTGACTCCTATGCCCTTGATTTTCTGCGGCACTCCTAGATTCGCGGTCCCGACCCTGGAGAGATTGGTCGAGGCTGGTCATTCTGTGCCGCTGGTGGTAACGCAACCCGATCGGCCTCGCGGGCGCGGAATGGAAATGGCGGTTTCTCCGGTGAAAGATGCGGCAATGCGCCTGGGCATTGCCGTGCTGCAGCCAGCCACCATCAAGAACAACGCCGGATTCCGCGACCAGCTGGCGGCGATTGGCCCGGACGCGATCATCGTCGTCGGCTATGGGCGCATAATCCCGCAGTGGATGATTGATCTTCCCCGGTTCGGAAATCTAAACCTGCATGCGTCTCTGCTGCCAAAGTATCGCGGCGCGGCGCCGATCCAGTGGGCGATCGCCAACGGTGAATCCGTCACTGGCGTTACCACCATGCGCATCGACGCAGGGCTCGACACCGGGGACATACTCATGCAGCGCGAGATTTCGATTGCTTCGGAAGATACGGCCGAAACGCTCGGCCCGAAGCTGGCGTCCATCGGTGCGGATTTGATGATTGAGACGCTGCGCGGACTCGACACAGGCCAAGTTCACCCGACTCCGCAGGATCATTCGCAAGCCACGCTCGCGCCGATTCTGAAAAAAGAAGATGGCCGCATGGACTTCGCTCGCACAGCAAAAGATCTGTTCAACCGCCTGCGCGGGTTTCAGCCGTGGCCTGGGGCTTTCACGACCTTTAAGGGTAAAACGCTGCAAGTGCACCGCGCTCAACCCTTGCAACATGCGGTTAAGTTGACTCCGGGAGAAGTCGCAACGGAGGGAATGCGCCTGTTCGTCGGCTGCGGCAAGAACAAAGACAAAGACACTCACATGACGCTCGAGCTCCTCGAAGTTCAACTCGAGGGCAAGCGCCGCATGACCGCGCAGGAATTCATCAACGGCTACCGGCCCAAATCCGGCGACCATCTGGGAGAGTAGGCTGGGATGGCTGTTTCTCCCGCTCGCGCCGTGGCTCTCGAAATTCTTCTGCGGGTCGAGCGCGAAGACTCTTACGCCGCCGAACTGCTCCACTCGCCTCACCTCACAAAGCTTTCCTCGCGTGATCACGGCCTCGCCACCGAACTGGTAATGGGAGTTCTCCGCTGGCAGTCTCTGCTCGATCGGAGACTGGCGGCTGCATCGTCGCAGAAGCTCGAGCGGCTGGACGGCGAAGTTCTGGCCGCATTGCGCCTCGGCGTATATCAATTGCTGTTCCTCTCCAAAGTTCCGGCACGCGCGGCGATCTTTGAAAGTGTGGAACTCGTCAAGGCTGCGCGCAAGCGCTCGGCGGCTCCGTTCGTCAATGCGGTTCTCCGGAAAGTTGCCGGGGCCGGTGCGGAAGACATCCTCGCGGAAATCGGCAAATCGCCCGACTCGATAACGCTAGCGCAGAACGCCGCTCATCCCCCGTGGCTGGTGGCACGCTGGGCCGGGCACTATGGATTTGAGGCAACGCGGCAGATCTGCATCCAGGATCAGACGGTGCCCGGCGCGGCCATTCACATTCACGACAATGAATCTGACGCTGAACTTGCCGCAGCAGGCGTGCAGCTCTCGCCGGGCCGACTGCTATCGGCTGCACGACGCATTCTTTCGGGCGACGTAACCGGAACGCGCGCTTATCAGGAGGGCCGGGTCTCCATTCAGGATGAAGCTTCGCAATTGGTCGCGTTGCTGGTTGGTCGTGGAGAAAAGATCCTTGATTGTTGTGCCGCTCCCGGCAGCAAGACTGCCTTGCTCGCCAGGCGCAGCCCGCGCGCCAAAGTTTTTGCGACGGAGTTACATCCTCACCGCGCGCGCTTGCTGCAGAACCTCAATCGCTTGCCGAACGTGCACGTTGTTGCCGCGGACGCGCGTCATTTGCCTTTCTCTCTCTCCTTCACCTTCGACCGCATTCTCGCCGACGTTCCTTGCTCCGGCACCGGTACTCTCGCCCGCAACCCAGAGATCAAGTGGCGGCTCAAAGCCGAAGACCTGCGCGATCTTCAGTTGCGGCAGGTGGCCATCCTGAAGTCCGCGCTTGCCCAGCTTGCGATTGGCGGGCGGCTCGTCTATTCCACGTGTTCGCTGGAGCGCGAAGAAAACGAAGCGGTGGTGGAAGCTGCCCTCGATGGCACGGCGGAATTCAAGGTCGCCGATTTCAAGGGAGAACTGGAGCAGTTGCGGCAGTCTGGAGAGCTTTGCTTCGAACTAAGCGGGAAGGATACCGCGTCGCTTCTCGCCGGACCCTATCTGAGAACAATTCCCGGCGTGCATCCTTGCGACGGATTCTTCGCCGCGATGATCGAACGGAGATAAGCGAACGAAAGATCAGCGCGCAGAGCGCACAGCTAACGGACTTCGAAATTAACCGCACTGCCAGCCACGATTTTCTGTCCGGGTGCCGGAGTCTGGGTCACGATCATGCTCGCTGCGCTGGGCTCGGCGACCGCAGATGGCGCAACCGGCGCGGATTGCGGCTCGCCGGGCAACGGCGACGACAACTGCAGTACGCTAACTTTGCCGACCTTGATGCCGGCGTCCCGCAGCGCCAGCATCGCGCTGCCGAGCGGTTGTCCGGTGAGGTTCGGCATTACATAGGTTGGCGGCTCGGCGCCGTCGCTTATCAAGAGACTGATCTTGGGTGCCGCCACGCCGCTGGCATTCGCCGGCGGGCTTTGCGAGATCACCTGGTCCAGCGGCTCGTCCGGCAAACTGACGTGCGCGACCGAACCCAGACTGAGCCCGCGGCGCCGTATGTTCAACTCCGCGACCCGCTCGCTCCCTCCCGTCACGTCGGGAATCGCCACCCGCTGCGGCCCCAGACTTTGCGCCACGCGGATCGACCAGCCTCGCCGAACCTTCGTTCCCGGCGGCGGCATCTGGGTCATGATTTTTCCTTCGGGAATGTCAGGGCTGTAGAACTGCCGCTCGACCACCACTTGCAGGCCCGAAGCCGCGCCCGCGCGCTCGGCTTCGAAGGGACTCATGCCCACCAGCTTCGGAATGGCCACCTCGCGCCCGTGGATGGCCAACTGCATGGCCGTGAGCGCCGAAATCAACGCCACCGTCATTAGGACCAGAGCCAAAAGCAGCATGCGGAAGAACTGTCGCATTGCTGCCGATTATAGCCGCTCAGCGAAACGGCGCCTCTACGACGCGCTGCCTTCATGCCCTGGCAGCGCGTCGCCCTGCTCCGCCCACTCATTGCCGCACGCATGGCAGGTCCATCCCTTTTTGTACACCGGGACCGGGACGCCAGCGTACGCCGTCCAGTAAGAAATCCCCTTATTCAGTTCATCGCAGCTAACGTCGAGCGACTGGCACCGCGGACATTTTGGCTGTTCGAAATTCCCGATGCCTTCAACGTCGAGCTTTTCGGGGATGGGCTGGTTCAGGATTTCGCTGGCCGCTTCAGCATCTTCGGCGCGAACCTTCAGTTTGATTCCACCGAGAAGATTGGAGATGAACCAATCCATGCGGATCATGTTGTCATCGACCAGGTAAGCCTGAATACCGGCGGACTCCAGGCTGCCCTTCGCCAGCAGCGCTTCTGGGAGATCGCGGAACTTGCGCAGCGTGACGGTTTCGTTGAACTCGAACACGTCTTCACCGCGGGACGGCGCAATCTCCATCTTGAGTCCTCGCTTCGCAACCTCGGCCCGGAACGCTTCCTGGGCAGCCGTGCCCAATTCATCGCCGCTTTCGGCGATCTGACCAAGTTCTTCGTCGCTCATTGCGGAATACACGCCGGCGAAGCGAACGCGCTCTTGTTCGGGAGTCGTCATTTAATCGCACCGTAAAGGGATGGGCGAAAATATTTCTCTGCGTACTCCGCGATCTCCGCGGTAACAAAGCTGCCGTGCACCGGAAACGCCGTCAGCCAACCTGCCACACCGTGTCCAGCACCGTCCCATCGACCCACTTCACCACCGCGCACGGACGATCGCCCAACTTCGGCCGCGCCGGCTTGCCGCAGATTTTCTCGACTTCCGCCTTGATGTCCTGAATCGGACGAACCGGCAGCTTCGATCCCCTCACGGCATCGAGCAGGTCCGTGCGCCGCGGATTGATCGCAATTCCACGCTCGGTCACAACCACGTCAATCATCTCGCCCGGTCCCGTCATCGTCGTAGCCTCATCCACGATCACCGGAATGCGATCGCGAAACGAAGGCAGCGCAAGAATCGTGCAGCCTGAAAACAGGCAGTTCTGCCATCCGCCAATGCCGTGCAACAGTCGCCCGTCGGAGTGCGTCACCACGTTGGCATTGAAGTTCACGTCAACTTCCGTCGCTCCCAAGACCACGGCATCGACCAACGAAGCGAAGTTCCCCTTACCGTGGTAGTTGTACGAAGTGAACGGCGAAGTGGCCACATGCCGCGGATCGTTCGCCATCGACTTCACGCCGTCGAGATCAAATGTCTGCCCATCCAGGATGTAATCCGTCAGCCCTTCTTGCAGCAACTCAACCAGGAATTTAGTTGACCCACCACGAACGAAGCGCGCCTTGACGCCATCCTCTTTCATCATCTGTTTCAGATACTCGACGAATGCTAGTGCGATCCCGCCCGCTCCTGCTTGGAACGAAAATCCGTTCTTCATGATTCCCGCTTCCCGCAGAAACTGCGCCACCAACTCCGCGATCCGCAGCCGGTCGGGCGAGCGCGTAATCTGCGTCGTGCCCGAAACAATCTTCGCCGGATCGCCAATCGATTCCACTTCCACCACAAAGTCCACGTTGTTGCCCTGGATCTGCCAGGGCACACACGGGAATGGCACCAGGTTATCGGTGACCACGATCACGCGGTCCGCGTAGATCGAATCCGCCAGCGCAAAGCCGAGCAACCCGCACGCCGACTTGCCGTGCGAACCATCCGCATTCCCGAAAAAATCGGCGGTCGGCGCCGCAATCACCGCGACGTCAATGTGAACATCTCCATCCTGGATCGCCTGATAGCGGCCGCCATGAGAACGCAGCACGCCCATGCCGCGCATCTTCCCCTGCGTGCAGTAGTCGCCCAGCGGCCCGTTCATCGAGCCTTCGATGTGATGGATCACGCCCTTTTCCATCAGTTCGATCGCACCCTCCTGGGAAGGGAACGACGCGCTCGGAAACCACATCAGATCCTTGACGCCGATCCTAGCCGCCGCCTCCAATGCCATCAGCGCCACTTTATCGCCGTCGCGCAGATGATGATGGTTCGAGATCACCATTCCGTCGCGCAGCCCGCACTGGCGCAGCGCCGTCTCCAGATCGGCCACGCGCTTATCGCCACTATCCGGATAATCTTTATTCGAGCAGATTACCGGCGCCGCCTTCCGCCCGCGCGGATGATATTTTCCCGCGCCCAGAAACGGAATCTGCGGCTTGCCGTTCACCATCGTTGGCACCGCGCGCCCGGCCGCGTTATGCGCCAGTTCCACGCGTTCGCTCAAAATATCACTCACGAAATCACTCCCATCGCCTTCGCCCGCTCCACCAGCTTCAGCGCCCGCTGCACCACCGGCGGATCGATCATCTTCGAACCCAGACTCACCACGGCCAATCCCTTGTTCTGTGCTTCTTCAAAAGCGGCAACGACCTGCCGCGCTTTTTCGATCTCCACTGCGCTCGGTTGAAACGCCTCGTGGATCACGCGAATCTGCCCGGGATGAACGCATCCCATGCCTTCAAATCCCGCTGCCCGCGAGGCTTCTCCCCATCGCCGCAGTCCGTCCATGTCGCCGATATCGCCGAAGGCCGAGTCAATCGCCTGCACCCCCGCGGCGCGCGCCACATTCACCACGCGCGACCGCGCATATTGCGATTCACGCCCTTCCGCGGTTTTCACCACGCCCAGATCGGCGGTGTAATCTTCGAGCCCAATCGTCAGCGCCGCCACGTTTTCGCTCGCCGTCACGACGGCAAATGCGTTCTCGATCCCCAGCGCCGATTCCAGAATCGGCATGATCCAGATCGGCCGGATGATTCCGTGGCGCGCCTTGATCTCGCCGATCATGCGATCCACTTCTCTCACCTGCTCAGGCTCCTCGACCTTCGGAATCAGAATCAGGTCCGGACTCTCGCCCACCACTTCCGCCAGATCCTCGAGCCCCAGCGGTAACTGGTTAATGCGCACCATGCGCTCGCACGAACCGAAATCGACTGCCCGCAAAGTATTTCGCACCAGGATGCGAGCGGCATCTTTCTCGCCGCGATGCACCGAATCCTCCAAATCGAGAATCACGGCATCCGGCGCGTGCAATGAGGCGTTGATGTAGTACTTCGGTTCAGAGCCCGGCAGATACAGACGCGATCGACGCAGCCGGTCCTTTTGCGACGGCGCCGGCAGCGGATGCTGCTCCGGCAGCGAGCGTTTGCCGAGCGCGATCCCTGCGCGCCTCGCTGCGGCCTCGATGCGAGCCGCGATGACAAAAGGCAACGCGCCTTCATCATGAATCGCAACCCGCGCATCCTTCACTCCAAGTTCACCCAGAACTTCTCGCGTCTGTTCCATGATCGCCAAGCCGTAATAGGGGGCAACGCGCGACTCCAGTGAGATCTCGACCCCGCCGCTGTCCCGCGCCTCAAAGGCGACATGCACGTCCGACCGAACTTCGTTGCCCCAGTGGCCTGCCTCGCCAGAACGCGGGGACGTAGTCTCGACAGCGCTGCTCATAATTTCCTCAACTCGAAATCCTCAACTCGAAGATTCCCAACTGGCCGCTTATTTCAGTTTCTCCAAAATCGCATCCGTCATCCGCACCGTCGAAGCCGCGCCCTGGCTGATTGCCTTCGGACCACCCGTAAAGCGCATCATATCGTAGGTCCGGACTTTTCCTTCACGCACCACATCCGCAGTCGCCTTGCGGATGCGAGTCGCCTTCTGGTCTTCGCCCACATGATCGAGCATCATCGCCGCCGAAAGAATCATCGCAATCGGATTCACGATGGGCGGATTCAGCTCGGCATACTTCGGCGCGGATCCGTGGGTCGGCTCGAATACCGCCACGTCATCCCCAATGTTGCCGGACGCCGCGAATCCCAGCCCGCCCACCAGCCCCGCGAACGCGTCGGAAAGAATGTCGCCGAACAGATTCGAGGACACGACTACGTTGTACTCCTCCGGATTCTTGTTGAGCCACATTAGTTGCGCGTCGATGTTCGTCGACCACAGCGCAATCCCGGGATAATTCTTGGCGACCTCTTTTGCCACTTCTTCCATCATGCCCGAAGTTTCGCGCACCACATTCGGCTTCTCGCAGATCGTCACGCCCTTGAACCCGCGCTTCTTGGCATATTCGAAAGCCGCGGTCACGATGCGCTGGGCCGCCTTGCGAGTGATGATGCGGCAACTCACCGCGATCTCCGGTCCGGGCACGCTGGCAAAAGCTTTGAACCTGGGGTGGCTGTTCAACGCGGCGCGCACGTTCTCCGGAGGGTTTGTCCACTCCACGCCTGCGTACATGCCCTCCGTACCCTGCCGGAACACGGTCGTGTCGATCTTGGGCTCATCGAAACCAGGCTCGCCGTAGCCGCCATCCGCTTTCTTCCGAATGTAATTCAGCGGATTGCCGGTGAAGCCGACGCATGGCCGCATGCAGATATCGAGATTGAATTTCTGTCGCATGGTCACGATCGGCGAGTAATAAACGTAACCCTTCCCCTGCAACTCGGGTTTAAGCTCCGCCTGCGCCGCCTTGTTCGGCTTCGAAGTTATCGCGCCAAACAGGCCCAACTTATGCTTGGTTAGTAACTCGCTCGTCCGGTCCGGCAACGCATTGCCCTGCGCGCGCCAGCAGTCCCATCCGATATCGGCATGAATGTACTCGGCGTCAAAGCCGACCGCTTTCAAAACCCGCAATGACTCCGGCAGAACCTGGTTTCCGATGCCGTCTCCCGGCATGGTAATGACTGTATATTTCGCCATAATTGCTCCTCACAATATCTGCCGACCCAAACGCCGAGGGCATGGAGAGGACCACAACTAAACAAGATTGTCATCCTGAGCGAAGCGAAGGACCCCTGCATTTCTCGGCGCTCCCTGCGTCTCGGCGGTGAACAAATCTAAGCCACGCCCAACCGCTTCGCCACCAGATTCTCCACTCCGCCGGCAACCACCAACGACTGCGGCACGCTGCCCAGCGCCGGGAAAGTAAACTTGTCTTCCCGCCAAGTGATGGTACTCGAAGTGAAATCGATATCAATCTCATCCCCAGGAATGATCGTCTTCTGCTTCGCCGCGATCTCCCTCGCAAACTGCTCCCGCAAACGCGCCACAAATTCCGGCACTTCGATGCACAAAAAGCCGTTGTTAAACGCATTGCGCAGATAGGTCTGCGAGAAGCTGGCCGCGATCACCAGCGGAATGCCTTTCGCCTTCAGACACGTGACCGCCTGTTCGCGGCTCGACCCGGTGCCAAAGTTGAATTGGCTGACGATGACGTCGCCCGCATTCGTGCGCGCGGCGAACTGCGGATCGTAATTCTCCATCACCACCTTCGCCATCATTACCGGAGTCATGTCGTCGCGATAGGTGTAGTCCTTGCCGTAGATTGCATCGGTGTTGACGTTATCCTGCGGCATAAACACGAGCCGCCCCTTCACGCGCTGCGGAAAGCCCGCCAGGATTTCAACTTTCTCCGCGGCACCCGCCGACGCCGATGCCAATTCGCTGTAGTCGCGCTGCGGCGCGCGATTCGCAAATTCATGCGGCCCGCGAATATAGCCGGCAATCGCCGACGCCGCCACTACTTCCGGACTCGCGAGGTAGCACTTCGCATCGCGTGATCCCATGCGTCCCTTGAAGTTTCGATTCGTCGCCGAGATCCCGACCTCGCCCGCTTCAAGCAATCCCACGCCCAGCCCAATACACGGCCCACAACCCGACGGAAGCGGCTGCGCGCCCGCATCCATCAGCGTCTGCCAGATACCACGCTTCTCCGCTTCTTCCTGCACCCACTTACTCGCCGCGCTCAAATAGAACTTCACGCCCGAGGCAACTTTCTGACCTTTGAGCACCTTAGCGGCCGCCGCCAGATCTTCCAGCCGCGAATTCACGCACGAAATTAGATACGCCTTCTGGATCGCAACTTTCTTCTTCTCAATTTCAGCCAGCGACTGCATCGCTTGCACAGTATCGGGCCCGGACACATGCGGCGTCACTTGCCCGAGATCGAGCGCAATCCGCGCCGCATAGACGGCATCCGCATCCGGCGTCGCAGGATTCTTCTCCCAGCTCGCGATGTCGTTTTCTGAAAACCGCTCGACACTCGTGCCCATGCCCATCGCCTTGAGCCGCTGATGAACACCGCGCAAATACTGGATCGTGACCTCGTCCACCGGAAACCAGCCCACCAGCGGACCCCACTCCGTCGTCATATTCGAAATCGAGAGCCGCGCGTCCATCGAAAGCGACGCCACTCCCGGCCCTGTGAATTCGACCGCCGCGTTCAGGCATTCGTCGTGGTTATACAGCCCGCATAAAGTGATAATGACGTCCTTGCCCGTGACGCCCTCCGGCAACTTGCCTTCGAGCACAACCTGAATCGACCGCGGAATCTGCCACCAGAATTCGCCCGTGGCCCACACCGCGGCCGCATCGGTGCGAACAATCGGCGTTCCGATCGCGCCCAGCGCGCCATACATATTGGAATGCGAATCCGATGCGACCACGAACGAACCGGGAACCACATACCCGCGCTCCACCATGATCTGGTGTCCGATGCCCGACCCGGCGGGATAGAAATCCACGCCCTGCTCTTTGGCGAACGCTTCAATGGCGCGGTACTTCTTCAAGTTCGCTTCATCCTGATTCTGGATGTCGTGATCGAGCGCGAACGTGAGCTGCTGCGAATCCTTCACCTTCTTCGCGCCGATGCCCTTGAACTTGCTCATCACCGCCGATGTGTTGTCATGCGTCATGCAGCGGTGCGGACGAATTGACAGGAAATCCCCGGTCCGAAGCGGCCGCGCCGGCCCTTCGGTCATGTGCTTTTGGGCAATCTTTTCAACGATGGTCTGGCCCATGATGAACTCCGATAACTCAACCCTTCCGCTTCAACTCGAATTCCAGATACATCATCAGCCCGATGTGATGATGCAGATGTGTCGCGCATAGCAGCACCACGGCGAACCGGTCGCGCGAGTCCACACCCACTGCCGTGTATTCCTTTGACCAGTCTTCCGCCGTCTGACTATTGATCGCGCCGAGCACCATCTCAATCGCTTCATCAAATTTCTTCAATACCTCTGTCTTGGATGGCCGCGTCGCCTCCGAAAACTCCAGCGGACGATCTCGCACATAGCCCGTCCCCGCAATCTGCGCCCCGATGAAGTAATTCAAGTTGCCGCTGAGATGCAGCACAAGATGGCCAAAACTGTTTCCAAACGGAAAAGGCTTGGCCCAAAACTGCTCGTCGCTCAATGGCGCCGCCAGCTCGCGGACCACACCCGCCAGTTTCTTGTAACGTGCCGTCAGGCTTGATGCGATTGTTACTTTCAGATCAGCCATTCTTCACTCCTCAACGCCGTTTCGCTTTCGGCTTGGCGCCCTTCGATTGCGTTTTTTTCTTCACATCCGCCTTCATCAGCGCCATCAGCTTTGCGACGGACGCGCACTTCTCCAGATTCCAAATCGCGTCAATGAGCTTGGCCTGCGCTTTCGCCGAAAGTACGCCCTCCGCCAGCGCCCGGAATTTCTCTTCGATGTCCGCATCGCTCAGCGGATTTCGCGGATCGCCCTTCGGATAGTCGAGCTGCTTCGAGAATTTTCGCCCGTCGGTGGAGGTGATGTTCACAATCACCCGCTGCAGCGCCGGAAAAACCCTCTCGATCTCCGGATCGGCCACGACCTCAACTTTTTTCAGTTGCGCGCGAATCGCCGGGTCCATAATCTTCTTCATCTCGAATTGCGCCGGCGTCACTTGCCGGTCCACCAGCGCCGCTGCAATCACGTAGGGCAACGAATGGTCGGCCGTCTCCTTGGTATGCGGATCGTACTTGCTCGGGTCAGAAAGAATGTCAGCGGCGCGCGCCAGCGACCGGATCTGAATCTTCTCGACTTGCTCCGGACGCAGGTCGTTGCTCTTGACCAAGTCAAGCATCGCCGAAATTGGAGCGTGCGTCAGCGCCTCGCTCGGGAAGAATTTCATTCCGCATTGCGTGATGCGCCACGACTCGCCGAGTCCGTCGGTCAGCAGATTTTGTTTCCACTCCGGACCGAAGCAGTGCACCAATCCTTCCTTGCCGTCGATCACGTGCTCGGGGCCGCTGTAGCCCCGCTCGGCCAGCAGCGCCGCCAGCACTCCGCTCTGCGTCGCCATCGGATCGACGGTGTTCTTCATCATCGTCAGCTTGCCCGCAGTCACCGCGCCCATCGTGCAATGCCGCGAAGCTGAAATGCCGATCGCATGCTGAATCTGCTCCCAACTCAAATGCAGAGCGCGTCCCGCTACGATCGGCGAGACAAACGCCGTCAGCGTCGCATGATGCCAGCCGCGCTCGCGGATGCCCGGAAACGCCGCCTCGCAAAAACGCATTTCGAACTCGTGGCCCAACACAATTCCAACAATCAATTCCTTGCCATCGCTCTGGGCGCGCTCGCAACACGCCATCGCGGCCGGAAAAATATCGGAGGGATGCGACGGATCCTGCTTCCAGTAAATGTCGTTGTAATCCATGCAGCGGATCATCAGGCCATTCGCCAGCGACGCTGAAACTGCATCCATCTTTTGGCCGGTGCCGATCACGGTCGCCGGCCCGCGCCCCGCAATCTCTTTCAGCACTTCGAGCGCAATGATCACGTCATGCTGCTGATATCCGCCGAGCGCGCAGCCCACCGAATCGAGCAGGAAGCGTTTGGCCTGGTGCACCGCGTCCTGCGAGAGCTGCTTGTACTCAAGCCCCGCCGCCCAGCGGGACATGGTCGCAGTGATGGTTTCTTTGGTGGCGGTCGCTTCTTTCGCTGACACTGGCTTCTCCTCGAATCAGTTCCCAATTGTCATCCCGAGCGAAGCGAGGGATCTGCATTTCGCCGGGAACCATGCAGATCCCTCGCTTCGCTCGGGATGACAAAGCTGAGGGTGATGCTGCTCACACAATTACTTCACTTTCACATTCTTCGGATTCTTGAACGGCAGAAACGCCATGAAATCGGCGTGATGCACAATGAACGCTTCCGTCGTACGCTTCACCAGATCGCCTTCGGCGGCATGCGCGGCGATGATGTGGCACACTGCGTCCGGCACGCCACACTCCATCGCCAGGGCGACTCCAGTAAACGGATGCCGCAAGGCTTCTCCGCGCTGACTTTGCCGGCTCTTCCCATCCGGACCAATCTCATACTCCAGCAACTTGCCGACGTCCGCCAGGATCGCACCGGCAATCACCACATCGGCGTCGATCGGCAGTGCCCGCCCCATGAAGTTCGTCATCGCTTTCGCACTGTCGCGCGCAATATGCACCACGCAGCGCTTGTGCTCCATGAAGGTTATCGGACAATTCGGAACCAGCAGAGTAAAAGGAATTTGATTCAGGTCAGCAGGCTTCAGCGGACTGCGCTCGAGCGCCTTGATCCAGACCTGCGTCACCTGCTCCCGAAGTTTGGGATCGCTGATCCACTGAATTTCCGGCCACAGTCGTTCGACGGCCTCCCGCATGGGCAAGACCTCCCTTACAAGACTCACCAGATTATCGAAGTCCATGCGGATGCGTCGAGGGGACGCCGCACGCAGCCGCGCCGCTGGCGTGGACTGAAATCAAGGGATGACGACGGAGACGCGGCGAGACGCGTCTCTACGGAGGACGCTATCGAACTTATTTGTTCGAAGCGGCCGCTGCGGCTCCCGAAGAAGATTCCTTCTCGATCGGCAGCAGTTCGATGCTGCATCCCGAGCCGCCGCAGCTCAACAGCCCGTGGCGAACGATTTTCACCGACGACACATCCGGAAATCTCACGGGGAAATCCTTCTCCCGCAGTTGCTGGCCCGCTGAACGAAGACTTTCGTCGCCGTCAACAAACTCGGCGCGCTCGGGACGAGGCGAGCTGTCAAACACAAGGTTGAACCGCGCCGAAGCCGGCTTGCTAGTAATTGCGCCGAGCTTTACCATGCGTGCCTGCATCAACTCGGTTGGCGCCAGAGCGATATCTTTCTCCGCTGCTGCAGGATCGCCCGCTAGTTTGGCCAAGCGCGCCCGCGAATCCTGCACTTCATTAGCGCTTCCGCCCGCTGCCACTGCTAGCGCATACATATGGCGCGCCTTTTCCGGCTGCCCTTGCTTTTCGAGAACCTGCCCCAGCCGGTTAGCGACCGTCCCTGACTGGCTCAAGAGCCACGCCGACGTGAGAAACTGCATCGCCGCCAGATTTTCGCCGCGATGAAATTTCGCCCATCCCATCCGCGCCCACGCCAGCGCCACCAGCCGCATCGACGAAAATGCCGACGGCCCCAGCCGGTCCAACTCGCCCGAGTCGAACTGTCCTCCAATGTCGTACAGAACCTGCTGCGCATCGTTCTCGGTTTGCGTTGGATCAATGTCGTTCTTTAACGCCGCCGCGTAAATATCCTGACCCGAATCCGCGCCCGCGCTGCCCGTCAGTCCCTTCATCAGCTCTTGCGCCTGCGCGTTTTCTCCCAATCGTCCGTACACCTGGGCCAGCGCCATCTTCGTTTCCGGATCGTCCGGAGGAATCGCCGCGGCCGCTTCCAGCTCCGTGCGCGCGTCCGCATCCCACCCCAACTGCGCCAGCAACAAGCCGAGATTCTTATGCGCCGCTTTCTCGTACGGAGCCGTCTCCAGCTGCTTGCGATACGCCGTGATCGCCTCGTCGGTCTTTCCCGTTTGTTGCAGCTCCATCGCCAGCTCGCCATTTGCGTGCTTGTGATTTGGATCCAGGTCGATCTGCTTACGGAACGCGCCGATCGCCTCCGCATGGTTGTTGGCTCCCGCGTATGCCAGCCCGAGGTCATACCAGCCGTCTTTTAGGCTCGGACTCGGGCTCGCGTCCCCGTCCACCGCGCGCTTCAGCAGGTCGATCGCCGTGCGGTAATCCTTGCTCTGCAGCGCTTTCACTCCTGCTTTATGCAGCTCCGCGGGAGTTCCTTCCATCTTCGAAGCCGCCGTCTGCTCCCCTTGCCCCGACGGCGTCAGGATCGTGCACGACAACAACTGGTCTTGATCGCTGTGCGCTGCATTGCGAAACGATTCGTAGTCCGCGCGCCGCGCCGCCGCCAGCTCATTCACTTTCACGACAAGTTTGCGTTCGCCTTCCAGAGTTCCCTTGCTCAGCGAATAGGCGGATGAATAGTCGCCATAATCTCGCGTCATTTTCACCGCGGTCGGCGTGTGCACCGTGTAGTTGGAGGGAAACTGCAAGCGTACCCGGTAGTCCATTTCACCCGCGGGACCGATGTTCATCGGCTCCGTGCTCTTTTCCGACGCTCGAATCGCAGGCATTCCCAAAGGGGGGATCGGGCGAAAATCCACACTCGCCGATGGCACTACAAAATACCGGTCCTGGTGCAAGTGATATTTCAGATGAAAAGGCTTGCTTGTGTCCTCGATGGAATCGAGCTGAACGTCATCGACGTCACCCGGCAAGCCCCAACTCGCGGAGAGGGCTTTTACAAAGTCTTTCCACTGCGCCTGCGAAAATCGCCGGAAGCTCGCGCGCATCGGCCAATCGCGATCTCCCTGGACCGTGACCTCAAGCGTCGCATCGAGCGCCCCGAACTCGCTGAACTTGCCGTCGAGGGTGAAGCGCATGAAGGTCTTGATCGGCGAATCCGCCGGCGTTCGCTGCAAGCCTCCCTCGCTATCCTCCGACGCCACCACTGCTTCTTTGTTTCGCAACTGGTAAAGAATCAGCCCAAAGGGCGTCACTTCAGGAGTCGTATCCAGCCAAGTCAGCCCGGTTTCCGTCCCCAGTCGAGCCGCGGTGATCACGTGATCGAACTGTGCCGGCGAGGGAACGTCCACATCCAGTTTGCGCGCGCTGCCGATCAGCACCGGATAACTCTGAATTCCCTCCGCTCGCAGCAGCGCGGAAAGCAATGTGTGTTTGTCCTTGCAGTCGCCGTAGTCACTCCGCAGTACGTCCGAGGCCGAGTGCGGCTGATACCGCCCGACTCCGAGCGAGATGCTCACGTAACGCACATTCCGCGCCACGAAATCGTAGAGCCGTCGCGCTTTTTCTGTGGGAGTGTCCGCTCCCTTGGTGAGCTCGTCGGCTTTTTTTCGCACGCTGTCGTCAACCGTCATGCGCTCGCCTTGCAACTTTGCATACCATTGCGCGACCTGCTTCCAGTCGGTGAAAGTCGTCAACTGCACATCCGGGCGGGCGTCCTCGTCCGCCTCGTCTTTATCTTTATCTTTGTCGCGTTCCGGCTGGATGTCCTTCACCACCCAGGTGTAAATGCGGCGGTCTCCGGTCTCCTGAATCTCCGGCTTTCGCTTCGGCGTTTTGAGCTTCACTTCCCGCCCCTTCGGGACGTCAATCTCCAGCCGATCTTCGTTGACCACCACACCCTTCGGAAATGTGTGTTCGTACCAGAAGTTTCCTGCCGCCAGCGGCGTGAGAACCCGCGTCAGAGTGCGGTATTCCAGCGTGTCGCCGGGCTGCAGCGCAGCCACGGAAATATGCCGCTGCCGGTAGTCGCTGTACATCGGAGCTTCTTTCAGCACATCGGGAGCGAAATCCTGCGCCGTCGATTCCGGCGTCACCACCACCTGCCCATCCGGCTTGCGCACGCGGACATACTCGACCTCCAGCTTCTCGGTCGCCGATGAGTATCCGAAAACCAGTTGGCCGAATTCCTCCACGCCCGCCTGGCTTTGAATCCGAACCACGGTCTCGGTCTCGCTCACTTCGGTTCCGTCGTTTTCAAAGTGGACACG
>Ga0116223_10001237_pt1 | contig 26987 bp, 28 predicted proteins | sample Sb_taG_3_FD_90092 | JGI IMG/M metagenome (GOLD analysis project Ga0116223, IMG submission 90092) | Peat soil microbial communities from Weissenstadt, Germany - Sb_50d_a_PC metaG | ecosystem: Environmental > Terrestrial > Soil > Wetlands > Peat | place: Germany: Weissenstadt | collected 2010-09-21 | reverse complement strand
TGCCTGCGCCGCTTTTTAGCCACACCCCTCCCTGAAATCATTGGTTCCTAGGCAGAAGGCCCACGGCGCTCGCGAAGGCGAAGGGAAATTTCCCAATTTCCCGGTCCCACGAGAGATGGCTGGGGAAACAGGCTCGCGATGGACGCCAAGACCGGCATCAAGAAGAGACTACCGAGCCGTCACGTGACGGAAGGCCCGGAAAGGGCGCCGCACCGCTCGTATCTCTACGCCATGGGATTGACGACCGAGCAGATCCACCAGCCCTTCGTCGGTGTGGCATCCTGCTGGAACGAAGCTGCGCCCTGCAATATCTCGCTGATGCGTCAAGCCCAGGCCGTCAAGAAGGGCGTTGCCTCAGCCGGCGGGACCCCGCGCGAATTCTGCACCATCACTGTCACCGACGGCATCGCGATGGGCCATGACGGCATGCGCTCGTCGCTGCCGTCGCGCGAATGCATCGCCGATTCCGTCGAACTGACCGTGCGCGGCCATTCTTACGACGCGCTGGTCGGCATCGCCGGTTGCGACAAGTCGCTGCCGGGAATGATGATGGCGATGTTGCGGCTCAACGTGCCATCGATCTTCATCTACGGCGGTTCGATTCTCCCCGGCAATTTCCGTGGCCAACAGGTCACAGTGCAGGACATGTTCGAGGCCGTCGGCAAGTTCTCGGTGGGTGAGATGTCCGCCGCCGATCTCGACGAAATCGAGCGGGTGGCTTGTCCCTCGGCCGGTGCGTGCGGCGCGCAATTCACCGCCAACACCATGGCGACGGTATCCGAGGCCATTGGGCTCGCATTGCCCTATTCGGCCGGGGCGCCAGCGCCTTACGAAATTCGCGACGCGTTTTGCATGACCGCCGGCGAGAAAGTGATGGAGTTGATCACCCTGAATATCCGGCCGCGCGATATCGTCATGCGCCGATCGCTGGAGAATGCTGCCGCCGTGGTCGCCGCATCCGGTGGCTCCACTAATGCTGCGTTGCACCTGCCGGCGATTGCTCACGAATGCGGGATCAAGTTCGACCTGTTTGACGTGGCGGAAATCTTCAAAAAGACACCGTATGTCGCGGATTTGAAGCCCGCCGGTCGTTATGTCGCCAAAGACATGTTTGAAGCTGGTGGAATACCGCTTCTGATGAAGACGTTGCTCGATAACGGCTACTTGAACGGTGACTGTTTGACGGTCACGGGCCGGACGATCGCCGAAAATCTCAAGAGCGTGAAGTGGAACCCGCACCAGGATGTCGTGCGGCCCGCCGACAAGCCGATCACGGTCACCGGCGGCGTCGTCGGCCTGAAGGGAAATCTCGCGCCCGAAGGCGCGATCGTGAAAGTCGCGGGCATGTCGAACTTGAAATTTGCGGGTCCTGCCCGCTGCTTCGACCGTGAAGAGGATGCCTTCGAGGCGGTCCAGAAGAAGACTTACCGGGAAGGCGAGGTCATCGTCATCCGCTATGAGGGACCGCGCGGCGGCCCCGGCATGCGCGAAATGCTGTCGACCACGGCGGCGCTGACCGGCCAGGGCATGGGCGGTAAGATTGCACTGATTACCGATGGGCGGTTCTCTGGCGCGACGCGCGGCTTCTGTATCGGCCATGTCGGACCGGAGGCGGCGGTCGGCGGGCCGATCGCGCTGTTGCGCGACGGCGACATCATCGAGATCGACGCCGTCGTCGGGACTCTTAACGTAAAATTGACCGAGGCGGAGCTGGCCGAGCGCAAAACCAAATGGAGGCCGCGCGAGACCAATCATACGTCAGGTGCTCTGTGGAAGTACGCCCAGCAGGTCGGGCCGGCGGTATCCGGTGCGGTGACCCACCCGGGCGGAGCGCACGAGAAATTGTGTTATGCGGATATTTGAACGTACCATTTTTGCACTGATTTTGGGGGCCACGCCGGTGGCCACGCAGGGATTCGCCTTCGACGGCGCGCCGGTCAATCAAGACTCGGCCATTCCAGTGGTGACGGCCCAGCCGGGGGCGGCGGCCGCCTTGAAGAAGGCCATTCCTCCGTCCGCGCCCGATAGCTCGCTCACCTCGCTGCAATATGCCGCCGAAGGCGGTCATCCGATCGCCCAGTGGAAACTGGGCCGGATGTATGCGAACGGCGACGGCGTCGCGCAGGATGATCTGCGCGCGTTCGAGTATTTCAGCCGCATTGCCAATGCCCACGCCGAAGACAGCCCTTCGGAGCCGCAGGCCGAGATCGTTGCCAAAGCCTTTGTCGCGCTCGGGCGGTACTATCTCAACGGCATTCCGAATTCGAAGATCAAATCCGATCCGGAACGGGCGAGGGAGATGTTCTCCTACGCAGCCTCGTATTTCGGTAACGCCGACGCGCAGTACGATCTGGCCCGGCTCTACCTGAAGAGCGCGGGCACCTCGCGCGACGATTTCCGCTATGGGACCCGCTGGCTGGGCCTTGCCGCCCAGAAGGGCCAGCACCAGGCGCAGGCGTTGCTCGGCCAGATGCTGTTCAACGGCGACCAGCTGCCGCGCCAGGCCGCACGCGGCTTGATGTGGTTGGCGCTGGCGCGCGAGGGCGCCACGGCGGATGAGGTTTGGATCAAGGATAGCTACAACAAGGCGTTCGCAAAGGCGTCCGCCGACGACAAGGCGATGGCGTACCAGATGCTCGAGCACTGGTTGCAGGGCCGCAAGGACTGATTCCCCGCGCGATGTGCAGGAGGGCTTGCGCCCTACGCCGCCTCGAGATCGAGATCAATCCAGACCGGCACGTGATCCGACGGCTTTTCCCAGGCGCGTACGTAGCTGTCGATCCCCGCGTCGATGAGACGGTCACTGGCCTGCGGCGACAGCAGCAGGTGATCGATGCGCAAGCCCTGGTTTTTCTGCCAGGCGCCGGCCTGATAATCCCAGAATGTGTATTGGCCTGGGGCGTCGGTGACCGCGCGCAGCGCGTCCGTCAGACCAAGGCCAAGCAGCGATTGAAAGCTTTCCCGCGTGGCCGGTCGAAACAGGGCGTCGTTGACCCAGGCCGCCGGGTTATGGACGTCTTCTCCCTTGGGGATGACGTTGAAGTCTCCCGCCAGCACCAACGGCTCTTCTGCTCTAAGCCGCTGCTTTGAATACTCAAGAAGCCGGGACATCCATTTGAGTTTATACGGATATTTCTCGGTTTCCGGTGGGTTGCCGTTGGGCAGATAAAGGCACGCGATGCGAAGAACGCCGCGCTTCAGGGGCACCACGCCTTCGAGAAATCGCGCATGCTCGTCTTCGTCGTCGCCGGCGAGCCGCGATTTGGTTTCATCGAACGGGAGCTTGGACAGCAGCGCCACGCCATTGAACGTCTTCTGCCCGTGGGTAACGACGTTGTAGCCGAGCGCCTCGAACTCAAGCCGTGGGAACGCCTCGTCGGTGCATTTGATTTCCTGAAGGCAGACGATGTCGGGCGAACATTCCTTCAGCCAGGTCATCAGATTCTCGATCCTCTGCCGGATCGAATTGACGTTCCAGGTGGCGATGCGCATCTCTGGTAACGATCTCTCAGATCGAGAAACTGGTGCCGCAGCCGCAGGACGCCGTTGCGTTCGGATTGACGACCCGAAACGACGCCCCGATCAGGTCGTCGACGAAATCAACCTCCGAGCCCGCAAGAAACGGCACCGAGGCGGGATCGACCAGCACGACGGCGCTGTCGCGGGCGATCACGAGGTCATCCTCGGCCCGCGCATGCTCGACACCGAACTTGTATTGGAAACCTGAGCAGCCGCCGCCCTCGACACTGATCCGCAGCATGGCGCCGTCACCCTCGTTCTTGAGGATTTCGCCAATGCGGCGGGCTGCGCGCTCGCTGATGGTGACGGCTGTGGTCATATGAGAGGCCTCCGAATGCAGGCGCCGGAACCAATTTATCTGGTATCCCGTGTTCAGCATAGTTAAGTGCGCCGGGCAACGGAATCAAACCATCAGGAGATGAATCCCCCGTGTCTGTTGGAATGGCTGCCCCTCGCTCGGTCTATGCCTGCGATCCCGACCGCAGCCGGGGGCGGGAATTCGCGGAGCCGCCGAGCAGGACGCGGAGCCCTTTCCGGCGCGATTGCGACCGGGTTATTCATTCCACGGCGTTCCGGCGCCTGAAGCACAAGACCCAGGTTTTCGTGTTCCATGAGGGCGATCACTATCGCACCCGGCTGACCCATACGCTGGAAGTGGCACAAATCGCCCGGGCGCTGGCCCGCCAGCTTGGCCTGGATGAGGATCTGACGGAAACGCTGGCGCTCGCCCACGACCTTGGCCATCCCCCGTTCGGACATGCGGGGGAACGGGCGCTGGATGCCTGCCTTAGGACCCATGGCGGCTTCGATCACAACGCGCAGACCTTGCGCATGGTCACCGCGCTGGAGCATCGCTATCCCGAGTTCGACGGGCTCAACCTGACCTGGGAATCGCTCGAGGGCATCGTCAAACACAACGGCCCGCTAATCGCGCGAAATGGCGTGGCGGTCGGACGGTATCGGGAACACGGCATTCCCGTAGGCATTTCCGATTTTGTCAGGACATATGACCTGGAATTGTGGAGCTTCGCCTCGCTGGAGGCGCAGGTCGCCGCCATCGCCGATGACATCGCCTATGATGCCCACGACATCGACGACGGCCTGCGTGCCGGGCTATTTACGGTCGACGATCTCAAGGTCATTCCGCTCGTCGCCGAGATCATCGCCGGGATCGACGGGCATTATCCGGCACTCGACGACAGCAGGCGCGGCGCCGAAATGGTGCGCGAACTGATCTCCTGCCTGATCGGAGCCGTGGTCTTGGAAGCGGGCCGGCGCCTGGCGCAGGCTCGGCCGACCAGTGTCGACGACGTTCGCAACCACGGCGAGGTGCTGATCGCGTTTCCGGCCGACATGGCGGTGGCCGAAGCCGCGATCAAGTCATTCCTGAAGCAGAGGATGTATCGGCACGAGCGGGTGATGCGGGTGATGCGGGACGCCGAACAAATCCTGTTCGATCTTTTCGCGCGGTATCAAAACCATCCAGCCGCCTTGCCGGCGGAATGGCTGCCGCCCGGCAACAGCAGCGAGACGGAAACCGAGCGGGCGCGGCGGATCGGCAACTTCATCGCCGGAATGACCGACCGTTTTGCGCTGAACGAACATCAGAGGCTTTTTGACTCGACCCCGGATTTGCGTTAGGCGGCGGCGATGGCCGATAAACCCTCGATGCAACATCTTTTCGCCAACGTGCTGATGCGTGTGCGCGCCGTTTGTGAGGCGGAGCTTGGGGCTGGAGCCGATTTTTCGCGCATCGTCGTCGAACCGCCCAAGGATCCGACCCATGGCGATATGGCGACCAACGCCGCCATGGTGCTCGCCAAGGATGCCGGGGCAAGACCGCGCGAGCTTGCGGAAAAGGTTGCGAGCGGGCTTCGCGCCGACGATTTGATTGCCTCGGCCGACGTCGCCGGTCCCGGCTTCATCAATCTCACTTTGAAAGCTTCGGTCTGGGCGGACACGCTGCGCGAAGTCTTGCGTCAAGGCAGTTCGTACGGGCGAAGCGAGATCGGGGCGGGCGAGATGGTCAATGTCGAATACGTCTCGGCCAATCCGACCGGACCGATGCATGTCGGACATTGCCGGGGCGCGGTGTTTGGCGATGCGCTGGCCAGTCTGCTTCAGTTCACCGGCTACGACGTCACCCGCGAATATTACATCAACGATGCCGGCGCCCAGGTCGACGTGCTCGCCCGCTCCGCCTTGCTTCGTTATCGCGAGGCGCTTGGTGAAAACATCGGCGAAATCCCCGAGGGGCTCTATCCCGGCGACTACCTCAAGCCGGTAGGGGAGGCGCTGTCCGCCGAATACGGCAAGAAGCTCTTGGCGCTGCCGGAAAGCCAATGGCTGCCAGTCGGGCGTGCCAAGGCCATCGCAATGATGATGGAGGCGATCAAGGGTGATCTCGCCGCGCTCAATATCCAGCACGATGTGTTCTTCTCCGAGCGGTCGCTGATCGAAAGCGGAAACAACCGCGTCGCTCAGACCATCGACTTTCTGCGTTCCAAGGGCGACATTTACGAGGGCCGCTTGCCGCCGCCAAAGGGTGGCGCGATCGAGGACTACGAGGATCGCGAGCAGACGTTGTTTCGCGCCACCGCCTTTGGCGACGATGTCGATCGGCCGCTGATCAAGTCGGACGGCTCGTACACCTATTTTGCTTCCGATATCGCCTACCACCGGGACAAATTCGAGCGCGGCTTCCACAACCTCGTCGATGTCTGGGGCGCCGATCACGGCGGCTATGTCAAACGCGTGGAAGCGGCGATCAAGGCGGTCACCGCGGGCAAGGCCACGCTCGACGTCAAGATCGTGCAGCTGGTCAAACTCTTTCGCAACGGCGAGCCGGTGAAGATGTCGAAGCGGTCGGGCGATTTCGTCACCCTTCGCGAGGTGGTCGACGAGGTCGGCAAGGATGCCGTCCGCTTCATGATGCTGTACCGGAAGAACGACGCGGTGCTCGATTTCGACCTCGCCAAGGTCATCGAGCAGTCGCGCGAAAACCCGGTCTTTTACGTCCAGTACGGGCATGCAAGGGGGCACTCGGTTTTCCGCAACGCGCGGGATGTGATCCCGGACCTGCCGGCGGAGGCGGGGGAGCGAGCCGCTTTCCTTGCGGGCGCGGCGCTGGACCGCCTGACCGACCCGGCGGAACTCGACATCTTGAGGCGGCTGGCGCTCTATCCCCGGACGGTCGAGGCGGCGGCGGCGGCACATGAGCCTCACCGAATCGCTTTTTATCTGTATGATCTCGCCAGCGAATTTCATGCGCTTTGGACGAGGGGGCGCGATTTGCCCTATTTACGCTTCATTATCAATAATGATGCTGAGATGACAAAGGCCCGACTGGCGATGGTTCAGGGCGTAGTTTCGGTTTTGGCATCCGGGCTGGCCGTTCTCGGCGTCGATGCTCCGGACGAGATGCGTTGATCGAGGCGCCACTCTTGGGGGGATTTGAGAGTGGCTTCCGGCGAGGGCCGGTTCGTTTATAACAAGAGGGTTGGCGGCTTTCCCCAAGGGGACGCATCATCACGATGGCTGATCGATATCAGGACCGACGCTTCCCTGCTGACGACAACTACGATCGCAGCGATGGGACGCGCGCGTCTGCCAATGGCGAGAGCGATCCGCTGGCAGAGCTGGCGCGCCTGATCGGCCAGACCGATCCGTTCGGCACCATGCGGCGGGCCAATCTGCCGGTTCAGCCGCGGGCCAGGACACAGGATCAATACCAAGAGAGCGATCCCCACGAAGTGCCGGCGGAACCCGATGATGAAGAACCCCCGCCGGGGCCTCCGTCCTGGATACAGCACGCCGCGAGGCAGGAGACGCCGCCGCAACCGCAGCAGGATTATCCCGCCACAGTGCATCCCCTGCACCGCTACGCAGCCCCAGCTGCCGCCCGCGAGGCGGATTATGACGAGACGCAACAATACGTCGATCCGGACCAAGAGGCCGATCTGTCGCGCTACGATGATGCGCTATATGGCGGGATCGCGCAGGACGACCAGCACGATCAAGCCTACGCCGATGACGCTTACGCTTACCAGGACGAGTACAACGAGGGCGAAGAGGAGGCCCCAAAGCGCCGTGGCGGGATAATCACCGTCTTTGCCGTGCTCGCGCTGGCCGTGTTTGGCGTCGGCGGCGCCTTCGCCTACCGCACCTATATGGGATCGGCTCGCAATGGCGAGCCGCCGATCATCCGGGCCGACGCCGGTCCGACCAAGATCGTCCCGGCTCCCACGGATGCCGGGGCAAAAGTTCCGGACCGCATGCAGACCGGCGATGGCAACGAGAAAATCGTTCCCCGCGAGGAAGCCCCCGTCGACGTCGGCGCAAGGTCAGGTCCGCGCGTAGTATTTCCGCCGCTGAACCAGAACGGCAATCCGCCGTCGACGGCAAGTGTAGCGCCAGGCGCGCCACTACCGGCAAATCCGACCAACGGTACGCTGCCCAACAATGAGCCGCGAAAGATCAAAACGTTCTCGGTCCGCGGAGATCCGGCAGACCCGGCCGGAAATCCGGTGGCGCCAGCGGTCAATCCAGCTGCCGGTGCAAGACCCGCCGCGACCGCGCGTACGCCCGCGGCGCGCACGGCGTCTGCGGGCAATCCAAGCGCGGCCAATGCGAACGCACCCTTGTCGCTCTCGCCGCAGGGCCAGCCGGCCGCCGCCGAACCTCCAACCCGGATGGCCGCTACCAACCCCACGCAAGTCACGCCGAGCGCGGGCGGCGCAGCTGGTGGATATCTTGTGCAGGTATCGTCGCAACGCAGCGAGGCCGACGCACAGGCTTCCTACAAGGCACTCCAGGGCAAGTTCCCCTCGGTGCTCGGATCTCACGCGCCGCTGATCAAACGCGCCGACCTTGGCGAGAAGGGCGTCTATTATCGGGCCATGGTCGGCCCCTTCGGTTCGCCCGACGAGGCTTCCCAGCTTTGCACCAGCCTGAAGTCGGCCGGCGGGCAATGCGTCGTCCAAAGGAATTAACAGCCGTCTCCGTGGCCTTGTTGACCCCTGCGCCTTCAGCGGGCTAATCGGCCCCGATGCAGGCCCGCGCATTCATCACAGGCGTATCCGGACCGGGGTTGAGCGCCGCGGAGCGCGAATTCATACGGTCCGAGCGGCCGTGGGGATTTATTCTTTTCAAGCGGAACGTTGAAACGCCGCAGCAGGTAGCTCTGCTGGTTGAAGAATTGAGAAAAGCCGTGGGTTCCCTCGACGCTCCGGTCCTGATCGACCAGGAAGGAGGCCGGGTCCAACGCCTCGGCCCGCCGCACTGGCCGGCTTATCCGCCGGGGGCCCTGTTTGGCGCGCTCTATGACGTCGATCGGAAGCTCGGGCTGTCGGCGGCGCGACTGAGCGCGCGGCTGATAGCGGCTGACCTTGAGGCGCTCGGCATCAACGTGGACTGCCTGCCGCTTGCCGATGTGCCGGTTCCCGGCGCCGATACGGTCATTGGCGACCGGGCCTACGGAACCAGCCCGGAGAAGGTCGCGGCGATTGCGCGCGCCGTCACCGAAGGGCTGGGAGAGGGTGGCATTTTACCTGTACTCAAACACATTCCCGGGCATGGGCGTGCGACGTCGGACAGCCATTTTCGGCTTCCTGAGGTCAAGACTTCCAAAAATGAGCTGGAACGGACCGATTTTGCCGCGTTTCAGCCACTTGCCGACCTACCTATGGCGATGACCGCACATGTTGTGTTTAGCGCGCTCGACCCGGTCCATCCGGCCACGACTTCTGCGACAATCATCGAGCGGGTGATTCGCGGCGTGATTGGGTTCCAAGGTTTGTTGATGAGTGACGACGTGTCGATGAATGCGCTTTCGGGATCGATCGCCGAACGGACTCAGGCAATCCTTTCCGCCGGTTGCGACATGGTCCTCCACTGTAACGGCAAGCTTGAGGAGATGCGCGAAGTCGCCGCCGAGACGCCGGAATTGTCGGGTAAGGCGCTGGAGCGCGCCAGGCGGGCGCTGGCGTCGCGCCGCGCGCCGCAACCATTTGATCGGACGGCGGGTCGGGCGGAACTGGATGCGATGATGAGCAGGGCGGGGAAAACGGGCGCATGACCGCGGAAATCTTGTCGTTTGAAACCGGACGGCCCGCCGAAATTGCGGATGACGAACCCTCGCTGGTCGTCGATGTCGAGGGCTATGAGGGCCCGCTCGACCTCCTGCTGGCACTGGCGCGTCAACAGAAGGTCGATCTCGCCAAGATTTCCATCCTGGCGCTGGCGGACCAGTACCTGAGCTTCATCGAGGCCGCGCGGAAAATCCGTCTTGAGCTCGCCGCCGACTACCTCGTCATGGCGGCATGGCTGGCCTATCTCAAATCCCGTCTGCTGTTGCCCGAGCCCGCCACGGCCGAAGGACCGAGCGCGGAGGAAATGGCGACCGCGCTCGCCAACCGGCTGCGCCGGCTTGAGGCCATACGCGAGGCTTCAAATCGGCTGATGAATCGTCCGCAATTGCTGCGCGATATCTTTCCTCGCGGCAATCCCGAAACCATCGCCGAGATCCGGCACCCCAGATACGCCGCCACGCTGTTCGATCTCCTCACCGCCTATGCCGCGCAGCGCCAGCAGAAGGTGCTGGCGTCGGTGCATCTGACCAAGCGCACGGTGTGGTCGCTCACCGAAGCGAGAGCCTCGCTTGAGCGTCTTGTCGGAATGGCGGAGGACTGGAGCCGCCTCGACGAATATCTCATCAACTACGTCGTCGATCCCTCGCAAAAGGCCACGGTTTTTGCCTCCAGTTTCGCCGCCGCGCTCGAACTTGTCAGGGAAGGCGCGGTCGAATTGCATCAGAAAGAGCCGTTCGCACCGTTGTATTTTCGAAAGCGTCCGCCGCAACCCGGTAGCGAACTTCGGGATCGGAACACCGAGTAAGTGGAAGAAGGAGACCGTGCCATGGCAAGCCTGGCGGAAAAACGCAAAGTCGATGCCGAGGAGCACTCCGTGAATCCGCAAGCGCGCCCGGAGGAATTGCGGTTGCTTGAAGCGTTGTTGTTTGCCTCGTCCGAGCCGCTCGACCAGGCGATGCTCGCAAAGCGGATGCCGGAGGGGGTCGACATCAAGGCCGCGCTTGCGCAGTTGCAGGCAGATTATGCCTCGCGCGGGGTCAACCTGGTTCGCGTCGCCAACAAATGGACCTTCCGCACCGCGGGCGACCTGTCATGGCTGATGACCCGCGAGATCACGGAGACGCGGCGGCTATCGCGCGCCGCAATCGAGATGCTCGCCATCATCGCCTATCATCAGCCGGTCACCCGCGCGGAGATCGAGGAAATCCGCGGCGTCGTCACCTCCAAGGGGACGCTCGATGTCCTGCTGGAGACCGGGTGGATTCGCCCGCGTGGCCGTCGCAAGACCCCGGGACGTCCGCTCACCTTCGGAACCACGGAGGCCTTTTTGTCGCAGTTTACCCTTGAGGCCCTGAGCGATCTGCCGGGTCTTGAGGAATTGAAGGGCACGGGCTTGCTGGATTCCCGGCTGCCCTCCGGCTTCAACGTGCCGACGCCTTCCGACGACCCGGCGTTGCGCGATGACGAAGATCCGCTGGAGGCGGGCGATCTGGAACTGGTGTTCGCCCCCGCGGTCGAGCCTGAAAGCGGCCAGGGAAGCTAGCGCGAAAGCCAGTTTCCCTCCGTTTGCAGGGGCTCGGCGGCGTGGCTGGGGTCGCGCATTAACGCTTCGCCGCGTAACACGGATTTGCGCGCCTTAAGTCCTTGTTTTTGACACCTCCTGAGCCTACTTTCCAGTCAGGTTAGGGCGGGGTCTTGAGGCCTCGTGTGTTTGGAGGGTTGCAGGATGGGTTCGCTTAGCATTTGGCACTGGATCGTCGTGATCGCAGTCGTCCTGCTGCTGTTTGGTCGCGGCAAGATTTCCGACCTGATGGGAGACGTTGCCCAAGGCATCAAGGCCTTCAAGAAGGGCATGCAGGACGACGAAAAGACTGCGGAAAAGACCGAGCCCGTAAAGACGATCGACCACGGCGCGTCGCAGCCTTCGGCAGCGCGGTCGGATGTCGGCAGCAAGGCTGTCTGAGCACTTTTGGCGCAGGTTTTCGGCAAACTTCCAGCGGCGCGTTGATCTTGCGGCGGACGTGCGGCAAGACCGGTGGAGGAAAACCGCGGGCGGCCCGGATCTCGTTGACCGATGCCGGGTGGAAATTGCCTTGCGTGAGCGGAATCTTTCATGTTCGACATCTCGTGGAGTGAATTCGCCATCATCGCGGTTGTCGCGCTGATCGCCATCGGTCCCAAGGAATTGCCGGGCGTGCTGCGCATGGTCGGCCAATGGATGGGCAAGGCGCGCAAGATGGCGGCCGAATTCCAGGGCCAGTTCCAGGAGGCGATGCGCGAGGCCGAGATGGCCGACCTCAAGAAAAGTTTCGACGAGGTCAAGGAGGCTGCTACCGGATTCACCAGCGGCAATGTCATGACCTCGCTGCAAAAGGACGTCAGCGCCGCCCTCAATATCGATGAGATCGACAAGCCCGCGGCAAGCACCGAAGCGCCGGCTCCATCGGCGGAAACCTCCACCGATACCCACACCACTGAAGCACCGGCGCCGCAGCCGATCGCGATTACGGCTGAAAGTCAGCCGCAGGCCGAGCCGCCGCAGACCCAGCCCGCAGCCGCTGAGGTTGAAGCCTCACGGGAAGCCAAAGCGTCATGAGCGCCGAGGATATCGAGGCCAGCAAGGCCCCGCTGATGGACCATCTGATCGAGCTGCGCTCGCGCCTGATCAAGGCACTGCTCGGGTTCGGCGTCGCCTTCATCTTCTGTTTCTTCTTCGCCAAGCAGATCTACAACGTGCTGGTGTGGCCGTTCGTCTGGGTGGCCGGCGCGGAAAATTCGAAATTCATCTACACCGCGCTGCTGGAATATTTCATCACCCAGTTGAAGCTCGCACTGTTCGGCGCCGGTTTCATCTCGTTTCCGATCGTGGCCACGCAAATCTACAAGTTCGTCGCGCCCGGCCTTTACAAGCACGAGCGCAGCGCTTTCCTGCCCTATCTGATCGCAACCCCGGTCTTTTTCGTGCTCGGATCGATGTTGGTGTACTTCGTGGTGCTGCCGATGCTGGTGCGGTTTTCGCTCGGCATGCAGCAGCTCGGCGGCCCGGAAAGCGCTCAAATCCAGCTCTTGCCGAAGGTCGGCGAATATCTGTCGCTAATGATGTCGCTGATCTTCGCCTTCGGCATCGCCTTTCAGCTGCCGGTGATTTTGACGCTGTTGGGACGGATCGGCATCATCACCTCAAAGCAGCTGCGCGAGAAGCGGCGTTACTTCATCGTGGTCGCTTTCATCATTGCGGCCGTGCTGACCCCGCCTGACGTGCTGAGCCAGGCCTCGCTCGCGATTCCCCTTTTAGCGCTGTATGAAGGCTCGATTATCGCGGTGCGCATAGTGGAAAAGAAGGCGACTGCGAGGACGGCGACCGCCGCCGCACCGCCACCCGCGAGCCCGCCGCCCGATCCGACGCCGGCGGAGTAGGGGCGCTCTTAGCGGCCGCAGGTTCCGACCGTCATACCCCGCGAAAGCGGGGTATCCAGTACGCCGCGGCTTCACGAATCTAGTCCGGCTGCTCTGGAATACTGGATCGCCCGCCTTCGCGGGCGACGACGAATATGGTACGGGGTGCGCATCGTTGAATGTCAACGTATTGCGTTGATTTGTGACGCACACGAGGACCTGCCGACCATGCACGACATCAAATGGATTCGCGACAACGCCGCTGCCTTTGACGCCGCGCTGAAGCGGCGCGGGTTGGGGCCGCTGTCCGCTTCGCTGCTGGCGATCGATGAAAAACGGCGCGCGGCGATCCTGAAGTCGGAGCAGGCGCAAGCGCGGCGCAACGCCGCTTCAAAGGAAATCGGCGACGCCAAGAAGGCGAAGGACGAAGCGCGCGCCGCCAAGCTGATGGCCGAGGTCGCCGAACTCAAGACGACGATGCCGCAATTGGAGGCCGCGACCAAGGCTGCCGACGAGGAATTGGCCAAGGAGTTGGCCGCGATTCCCAATTTGCCGCTCGACGAGGTCCCCGACGGTGTCGACGAGCACGGTAACGTCTTGCACCACGTATTCGGCGCGGTGCGCAACTATGCCTTCACGCCAAAGCCGCATGACGATCTCGGCGGCGCGCTCGGTTTCATGGACTTTGAGGCAGCGGCGAAATTGTCGGGGGCGCGGTTTGTCGTTTTGAAGAAGGGCCTGGCGCGGCTGGAGCGCGCGATCGGGCAATTCATGCTCGATCTCCACACCAATGAGCATGGGTATACCGAGGTGAATCCGCCGCTCATGGTCAATCCTGCCGCGATGTTTGGGACAGGTCAGCTACCAAAATTCGAAGAGGATCAATTTTATACGAACTCACTTGACGGTATTCACCGCACCGCTGCACTTACGACCGCAATCCTCGATCAGAATAGCGATCCGTTCAGCGATGATTTTAAGAAGCGCTTATCGGAAAATATGAAGTTCGAAGGTCGCTGGCTCATCCCCACCGCCGAAGTGCCCCTGACGAATCTGGTCCGCGAGTCCATCGTCGATGAAAAAGAATTGCCGATGCGACTGACGGCGCTGACGCCGTGCTTTCGCGCGGAGGCCGGTGCCGCCGGCCGCGACACCCGCGGCATGATCCGTCAGCATCAGTTTATAAAGGTCGAGCTGGTCTCGATCACGACACCGGAAGAGAGCCGCGACGAACACGAGCGCATGCTCGCCTGCGCCGAGGAGGTGCTACGCCAGCTCGATTTGCACTACCGCGTGATGACGCTGTGCGCCGGCGACATGGGGTTTGCCGCGCAGAAGACCTATGACATCGAAGTCTGGATGCCAGGACAATTTTCAAGCCTGGGCGAGGGCGGCGCGTTCCGGGAAATCTCGAGTTGCTCAGTCTGCGGCGACTTCCAGGCGCGGCGGATGGATGCGCGCTATCGCGGAGGCGACGGCAAGCCGCGCTTTGTGCACACCCTCAATGGCTCAGGCACCGCCGTTGGCCGCGCATTGATCGCCATCATGGAAACCTACCAGCAGGCCGACGGCTCGATCGCCGTGCCCGACGTCTTGCAGCCTTATATGGGTGGGTTGAAGGCGATCGAACCCGACAAGTGACTTTGCGATGATTTTGTCCGGCACTGTTGCGCGTTCGATGTTGCGAACGCGCTGTGTCCCGGTATCCTCCCTTTCTGCCGCGACGACAGTCTGACGCCTTTGTCAGCAAGAACCGGTCACCGCGGCTTGGCGTGAAGGCATACGTGAAGGCGCAACTGGGGGAGACGGCAATTCGAAATGGCCCTGCATCGCGACATTTATTGGGTGGGCAGGCAATGGGCAGTCACGGGCTACGGCATCCAGGCCTGCGATCAGAAACAGAAGGGAAAATTCGACATCGAGGCGTCGAAGCTTTGGGAAGACGGCGTGCAGGAGGGCATACGCGCCCTGAAATGGCTTAATGCGGACGATTTCGAAAAGGCGGTTTCCGTGGCCCGGAAATACTATCCCGAACCGCCTCAAAAGGCCGCGCCACCCGAAAAACCCGTTTTGCCTCCGAAAGACGTTGTCCCTGCCGCTGAGCCGGTGAAGCCGGTAGCGCGGTCATTCGAGATGCGCACAGCTGGTTTGCGCGCAAAGCTCGTGCCGGTTTGGCGCATCCGCGTTAACACCAGCCGTGTCAAAGGCGTCTGAAGATGGTCGGCATTTGAATTGCAATATCGTCGATCCCGACAGGCGATGTTCACCTTCGCCGAATGTTTTCCAAAGCGGGGATTTTGACCACGGAATGGCCCAAGAGGTCGGCCATCATCAATCCATCCGGACCCTTGGTCGGGAGACGATAGGGTCCGGTAGCATTCTCCGGCAATCAGGTGCGCCATGCCCGAATATCGGCCGGTATCGTCAGCGCAAATCGCCGCGATCAAGCGGCCGGATTGTCCGGACTGCGCGCAGACACGCATGCTGCTATCGAGGCTCGAGACGGGACCGTTGGGTTACGATCATCGCACCTTCGAATGTTGCAAGTGCGGTCGGATTGAAACCGCGACCGTTTCGGCCGATCCCATGAAATCCGCGCGCGGCTGGCTTTCCGGCGAACTCAAGCCGCCGACTTGATCGCCGGCCGGCCGCTGAATCTGGCCTAACCCGGAAATCGCCATGGCCCACGGCCTCCGCCCCACAAAATCTCCAATCAAAACAGCGGGTTTGCCTCATGCGCGATAGCCGGATAATACGGCGCTTCCACGGTCGTGGAATCGATCGAAGAGGGCCGGTCAGCTAGATGCGAATTCTCTGCACCAATGACGACGGCATCCATGCGTCGGGCCTGAAGATTGTCGAGCAGATCGCGCGGGCCTTGTCCGACGACGTCTGGGTGGTGGCGCCGGAACTCGATCAATCCGGCGTCTCGCATTCGCTGTCGCTCAATGACCCACTTCGCTTGCGCGAAGTGGGCCCGCGCCACTTCGCGGTGCGGGGCACGCCGACCGACAGCGTCATCATGGGCGCGCGTCACATCCTCGGTGAAAAGATGCCCGATCTCGTACTCTCGGGCGTCAACAAGGGCCGCAACGTCGCCGAAGACGTGGTCTATTCCGGCACGATCGCAGGTGCGCTCGAGGGTACCATCCTGGGTTTGCCGTCTTTCGCGCTGTCGCAGGAATTCACGCTTGAGTCCCGCGAAAGACCGTTGTGGGACACCGCCCTGCAATTCGGCCCGCCGATTCTGCGCAAGGTGATCGATGCCGGCGTGCCCAAGAACACCGTGATCAATGTCAATTTTCCGGCCTGCGCGCCCGACCAAGTCGCGGGCGTCCGTGTGACGCGGCAGGGCAAGCGCAATCTCGGCTTTCTGAAGGTCGACCAGCGACGCGATGGCCGCGGCAACCCCTATTTCTGGATCGGATTCGAGCGGCTGGCACAGATCGACGTGCCGGCCGAGGGGACGGATCTGTGGGCGCTGGCTTCGCGTTTTGTCTCGGTGACGCCATTGCGGCTTGATCGCACCGACGAGGCATTCTCCGAAGCGCTGACGGCAACGTTGAAGTGACGCGAGGCGAGGGGCCCGGCCGAGGCGGGCGCCCCTTTGCTCGCGCAATACGCTAAACCGCCGCGCTCTTCAGGGTATTGTCGATCATCCTGGCGAGGGTCTCGATCTGGAACGGTTTCTGCAGCGCCGGACGGTCGCGGTATTCCTCAGGCAAGCCTGAAGAACCATATCCGGTCGCGAAAATGAAGGGAAGGTTGCGCGCCTTGATCAGATCGGCGACCGGCGAGATCACCTTGCCGTTGACGTTGACGTCGAGAATGGCGAAATCGAATTCGGTCGATTGCGCGAGCCTCAAAGCCTCGTTGATTTCCCCGGCCTCTGCTGCGACGGTGTAGCCCAGCTCTTCCAGCATGTCGGCCACCATCATTCTGATCATGACCTCATCCTCGACGAGGAATACAGATCTGCCTGGCGGCTTCGCGGTCATCAATCCTGTCCTTGCCCTTCCCGGAACCAGAGGTTCGCAAATAACGACATATGGCGCAATCGTGGCATGCGCGATCGGCCCCGAAATTCGCCATTCGGGTCCCGAGGTTTATCGACAGGCTTGATTGCGCCGGCGCTCTAACGTCAAAAGTACGTATCGGGTTCCATGGCGGGAACGCCGTCCGAGCCCAAAGTATTTCGTTCGGGCTGGATCAACTAGCCCGTTGAGCCACTGCCACCAGCGACTTCGCGGAACATCCATGCCCAATACTCAAAATCCGCCACAAAAGATGATGTTTCAGCTCAATCTGCGGCGACGCGGGATCAGCGATCAGGCGGTGCTCCGCACCATGGAAGAGATTCCGCGCGAGATGTTCGTGGAGACGGCCGATCGCGATGACGCCTACCGGGACAGCGCGCTCGGCATCGCCTGCGGACAGACGATCAGCCAGCCCTTCCTGGTGGACTACATGACCGAGCAGTTGCAGCTGCAGAAGCACCACCGGGTGCTCGAAATCGGTACCGGCTCGGGTTACCAGGCCGCCATCCTGTCCCGGCTTTGCGACCACGTCCTGACCATCGAGCGCTACCGGACCCTGGCCGACCGGGCGAGGGCACGGCTTGAAAAGCTCGGCTGTGACAATGTCGAGGTGGTGCTGGGGGACGGTTTTGACGTTCCCCCCGAGGCCGGCAATTTCGACCGCATCATCGTGACCGCGGCGATGGAGCAGATCCCCGACGCGCTGGCCCAGCGGCTTGAGCCCGACGGCGTTCTGCTCGCCCCGGTCGGGCCGCAGCACGGTACGCAGACGCTCATCCGCCTGGTAAGGACCGACACCGGTTTTGAGCGCAAGGAACTCGTCGACGTGCGTTTCGTGCCGGCGCTGCCCGGCATTGCACGCGAACTGTAGAAACCCGGATCGGCTGTCCTGCCAACATCTTATTCCCCGGTTTAAGTGGTTGTTTACTCGCTACGTGTTTACTCAAAACAGTGTTTTGTTGCGTACGAGTGAGTAACCATGTCCCGTGCCGTCGAGTTGCTTGGCTCGCGTCGCGTACCGCACGCCGCGGTGCTGGCGCTGATTTCGATCAGTTTTGCCGGCTGTAGCGCCGATTCAACGACACGTTTTTCCCAAAATCCCTTTGCCTCCCAGCCTGAGGCCACGTCCTCGGTTCAGGGCCGCGAACTTCCGCAATATTCTCGTCCGCAGTCGCAATATCAGTCCCAAAACCTGCCGCTGGCGATCTCCGCACCGCAATCCTATCCCTCTGGCGGCGCAGGGGTTTCGGGAGGTGGGCGCGGGCTAGCCTCTTATGCCCCGCCGGCCCGTCCGATCGAGACCACCGGCAGCGTTCCGCACTCCATCGCCGCCCGTAACCCGGCCCAAGGCACGACCATCATCGTCGGCACCAGCGATACGCTGGAAATCCTGGCGCGCCGCTACAATGTGACGCCGGCCGCGATCCTGCAGGCCAATGGGTACAAGGGTCCGCGTACCCTTTCGCCGGGTCAGCAGCTGATCATTCCGCATCCGAACGCGGTTGCCACGGCGCCCGCCGTTGCCGCGCCCATCATCAGATCGGCTGCGCCGGCAGCCGCGCCATCGATTCACGTGGTTAACCGCGGCGATACGTTGCTCGGCGTCGCGCGCCGCAATCATATTTCGGCGGCGGAGCTCGCCAGGGCCAACGGCATCGAACCGACCGCAAAACTGCAACTCGGCATGAAGCTCACGGTGCCCGCGAAGGCAGCCGCTGCGCCGATCGCCCAGCCGGCGGTGGCGACCGCGCAGCCCGCAGCGTCTGCTCCGCCCGCGACCAGACTGGCGGCAGCGGGCGATCCCCAGCAAAAGGCAAGACTGGCGCAGTCGACGGGGGGCGAGGACCCGCCGGTGGAAACCCCGGTGAAAGCCGCGGAGGCAACCGGCGCGCTGCCGACATTCCGATGGCCGGTTCGGGGCAAGGTCATCACCAGCTATGGCGCCAAGACCAATGGCAAAGCCAATGACGGCATCAATCTCGCGGTGCCGGAGGGGACGCCCATCAAGGCGGCCGAGGATGGCGTCGTTGCCTATTCCGGAAATGAACTCAAAGGCTACGGCAACCTCGTCCTCATTCGCCACGCCAACGGCTACGTCACCGCCTACGCCCATGCGAGCGAGCTTCTGGTGAAGCGTGGCGACACCATCAAGCGCGGTCAGATCATCGCTAAATCCGGTCAATCGGGCGAAGTGGCTTCACCGCAGCTTCATTTCGAAATCCGCAAGGGATCATCGCCGGTCGATCCGCTTCAATTCCTCAACGGCGCGTGAGCTTGCGCGACCGGCGCGCCCCGCGCTTATTTGCCGCTCAATCGCACACCGAGCCGTCCTGCCAGTTCCTGCGTGAATTGCCAGGCCACGCGCCCCGAGCGCGAGCCGCGCGTGGTCGACCATTCCAGCGCTTCGCGCTCAAGCTCGTCTTCGGCAACCTTGATGTCGAAATAGCTGCAATAGCCCTTCACCATCGCCAGATATTCGTCCTGGCTGCAGCGATGAAATCCGAGCCACAATCCGAAGCGATCCGACAGCGACACCTTCTCTTCGACTGCCTCGCCGGGATTGATCGCGGTTGACCTCTCGTTTTCGATCATCTCGCGCGAAAGCAGGTGTCTGCGGTTGGAGGTCGCGTAGAGAATGACGTTATCGGGACGGCCCTCGATTCCACCTTCCAGGACCGCCTTCAGCGATTTGTAGGAGGCATCATTGCCGTCGAAAGACAGGTCGTCGCAGAACACGATGAAATGGGAGGGCGAGCCGCGCAGCAGATCCATCAGCGCCGGCAGGCTTTCGATATCCTCGCGATGAATTTCGATCAGCTTCAGGCGATCGGCGGGTTTACGATTTTGATTGATGCTGGCATGAGCCGCCTTCACCAGCGAGGATTTGCCCATGCCCCGCGCGCCCCATAGCAAAGCGTTGTTGGCAGGCAGCCCGTTGGCAAAGCGTTCGGTGTTCTCGATCAGGATGTCGCGCATCCGATCGATGCCCTTCAGAAGGCCGATGTCGACGCGACTGACGCGCGGCACCGGTGCCAGCCGTCCGTCCGGATGCCAGATGAAGGCATCGGCTTGGGCAAGTGAATCGGCCGCCGAGGAGGCGGGGGATGCGGCGGAAAGGTGGGTGGCGATGGCTTCCAGCGCACGCGCAATCCGCTGTGCTGCATCGCGCCCGGAGGTCGCCACGGCCTGTCGGTCCGCCGCTGAAGGCGTTTTTCGCTGGGCTACCCTTGGGGCGGAGCGAGGGACTGTTTTGCGGGGCTTTTTTGACATCTTGGGCCTTCCTGACGATGCACCCTTAACGGGCCTTACGGGGGGCCGCAAGCGGCGCAAACGAGGGGTCGGGCAGCGTTGCAATTAGGACCGCGGCCGGTATAGTCCGCGCGAATTTGCCCGGATCGGCTCGGCGCTCAGGCGCCTTGCGGTTCATTCCCGTTCCACGAGGATTGCACGAATGCTGATTACTCCTGCGTTTGCCCAGGCCGCAGCCGGCGGCGACACCAACAGCATGTTGATGTCGCTGCTGCCGTTCGCGCTGATCTTCGTGATCATGTATTTCCTGATTCTGCGGCCGCAGCAGAAGAAGGTGAGGGACCACGCGGAACTCGTGAAGAATATCCGGCGCGGCGATACCGTGGTCACGTCCGGCGGGCTGGTCGGCAAGGTGACCAAGGTCGTGGACGACGACCAGATCGAGTTCGAGATTTCGGATGGCGTGCGTGTCCGGCAGATGCGGCAGATGATTTCGGGCGTTCGCGCCAAGGGCGAGCCGGCCAAGGAGAAGAGTGAGCCCAGCAAGGATGAGACGTCCGCGGGCTGATCTCTTCGGCACCGCATCCTCCTTTATCTGACGGGTCAACTCGATGTTGTATTTCACACGGTGGAAGGCACTGGCGATCATCCTGACGGCGCTGTTCGTGTGCCTGTGTGCCGTGCCGAATTTCTTTCCTGAGGCGACGGTGAAGACCTGGCCGCTCTGGGCGCAACGTCACCTCGTGCTGGGTCTCGATCTGCAGGGTGGCTCCTATCTGCTGCTGGAAGTCGATTCCAACTATGTCAGGAAGGAAAAGCTCGATCAGGTGCGCGACGACGTCCGCCGCGCGCTGCGCGAGGCCAAAATCGGTTATACCGGCCTCAATGCGCGAAATGACGTCGCCGAAGTGCGGATATCGAGAGACACCGACCTTGCGAACGCGCTGACAAAGCTGCGCGAACTGTCGCAGCCGCTCGGCGGTTTGCTCGGCTCGAGTGGCCAGCGCAGCCTCGCAGTCAGCGACGCCGGTGGCGGATTGATTCGTATGACAATTCCGCAGGCGGCGATTACCGAGAGGATCCGGCAGACGATCGAACAATCGATCCAGATCGTCGAGCGCCGCGTCAATCAGCTCGGCACGGTCGAGCCGGTGATCCAGCGGCAGGGCGCCGATCGTATTCTGGTTCAGGTTCCCGGCCTGCAGGATCCGACGCGGTTGAAGGATCTTCTCGGCAAGACCGCCAAGATGGAATTCCGGATGGTCGATGAGACCGTGTCGCCGGAACAGGCCACGCAGGGCCGTGTGCCACCGGATGACGAGATTCTGATGAGCGCTCAACCGCCGAAGGTGCCCAACGTCATCAAGAAGCAGGTGCTCGTGTCCGGCGGCGAACTCACCGACGCCCAACCGGGTTTCGACCAGCGATCGAGCGAGCCGGTCGTCAACTTTCGCTTCAATACCTCCGGCTCGCGCAAATTCGCGCAGGCGACGGAGGAGAATGTCGGGCAGCGCTTTGCGATCGTGCTCGACAACGAGGTGATCTCAGCCCCGGTGATCCGTGAACCGATCCGGCAAGGCCAGGGCCAGATCTCCGGAAGCTTTACCGTGCAGTCCGCCAACGATCTCGCGATCCTGCTGCGCGCCGGCGCCTTGCCCGCGCCGCTCACGGTGATCGAGGAGCGCACCGTCGGCCCAGGCCTGGGTCAGGATTCGATCGAAAAGGGCGAACTCGCGGCCTATGTCGGCTCGATCATGGTCATCGTGTTCATGCTGGTGACCTACCGGCTGTTTGGCCTGTTCGCCAACATCGCCGTCGCCATCAACGTCGCCATGATCTTCGGCGTGTTGTCGCTGCTCAATGCCACGCTGACACTGCCGGGCATTGCCGGCATCGTGCTGACCGTTGGTATCGCGGTCGACTCCAACGTTCTGATCTATGAACGTATCCGCGAGGAAATTCGCGGCGGGCGCAACGCGATTTCTGCGATCGACGCCGGCTTCAAGCGCGCGCTGGCGACCATTCTCGACTCGAACATCACGACCTTCATTGCCGCAGCGGTGCTATTTTATATCGGCACCGGCCCGGTCCGCGGATTTGCGGTGACGCTCGGTATCGGCATCCTCACCACGGTTTTCACCGCGTTCACCCTCACCCGATTGATCGTGGCGGGCTGGGTCCGGTGGAAGCGGCCGCATAGCGTGCCGATCTAGGGGAATGCGGCTTTGACTCATTTCGTTCTCATCGCGCTGGGTATTCTGATTGCCGTACTGACCGTGGTCAGCGTGCTCGGCATTCTGCCGCCATTGCGGATCGTGCCCGACGATACGCATTTCGATTTTACGCGCTTTCGCCGCATCAGCTTTCCGATCTCGGCGCTGCTATCGATTGTGGCGATCACATTATTCTTCACCCATGGGCTGAACTTCGGAATCGACTTCAAGGGCGGCACGCTCATGGAGATCCGGGCCAAATCCGGCACCGCCGACATCGCCTCGATGCGGGCGACGCTGAGTGCCCTTGGCCTGGGCGATGTCCAGCTACAGCAATTCGGGGGCCCGGACGAAGTGCTGATCAGGGTTGCCGAACAGCCCGGCGGCGACGCCGCGCAGCAAGTTGCGGTGCAAAAAGTGCGCAACGCGCTCGGCGATTCCGTCGATTATCGGCGTGTCGAGGTGGTCGGACCGCGCGTCTCCGGCGAGTTGCTCGCCTACGGCATGCTCGGGCTGATGCTCGCGATCATCGCGATCCTGATCTATCTCTGGTTCCGGTTCGAATGGCAGTTTGCGCTCGGCGCCATGATCGCCAACGTGCACGATATCGTGCTCACGATCGGCTTCATGTCGATCTCGCAGGTCGATTTCGACCTTACCAGTATCGCGGCGCTGTTGACGATTCTCGGCTATTCGTTGAACGACACGGTCGTCATCTATGACCGTATTCGCGAAATGCTGCGGCGTTACAAGAAGATGCCGATGCCGCAATTGCTCAACGAGTCGATCAATTCCACCCTGTCGCGCTCGATCATCACCCACGTCACGGTGACACTGGCCTTGCTGGCGCTGTTGCTGTTCGGCGGCAATGCGATCCACAGTTTTACGGCCGTCATGATGTTCGGCGTCGTGCTGGTCGGCACCTATACCTCGATCTTCATCGCCGCGCCGATCCTGATCTATCTCGGCGTCGGTACCAACCGGGCGGACGCGCCGGACACGCCGCAAAAGAAGTGACACGGGCATGATCCCCCCGAAAAGTGGAAACCGGCTTTCGGACGAGATCATGCCCAAACAAGCAAGCAACCAATCGGACGCTCCACATCTTCCGAGGTCGGCGCCGATTGAGGCTTACGGCAACGGCGGCTTTGCCTTTGCCGAGATGTCGCATCGCGGCTCGCTCCTGTGCCTGCCGGATGCAATCTGGGCCTGGCCGGTGACGAAGCCTGCCGATATCGACGAGGAATCTCTAGCCCGTGTCTTCGCAGCCGCGAATGTGATCGACACTCTCGTTATCGGGACTGGCACCGATGTCTGGGTCCCTCCCAGGGGTCTTCGCGAGGCGTTGCGCGCGGTCGGTATCGTGATGGACCCGATGCAGACTGGCCCTGCGATCCGCACCTACAACATCATGATCGGCGAAAGGCGGCGCGTCGCGGCGGCGCTGATCGCGGTTCGATGAGCGACACTTCCCAGAGCAAGGAAGCGGCCGGCTTCTGCGCCGATTTGGTGCGCTCGCACGATTTTATCCGCTATGCATCGACGCTGTTCGTGCCCGGCCCGCAGCGCCGCGCGCTGTTGGCGGTATACGCCTTCAATGTCGAGGTATCGCGTGTCCATGTGCAGGTGAGTCAGCCTTTGCCGGGCGAAGTGCGCCTGCAATGGTGGAGCGACATGCTGGTCGGCAAGAGCCATGGCGGCGTCGAGGGCAATCCTGTCGCCGCCGAATTGTTGCTGGCGATCCGGGCCTGGCGGTTGCCGGTCGAGCGGCTGTCGCGCCTGATCGACGAGCATCAGTTCGATCTTTACAACGATCCGATGCCGACCATGGCGGCGCTGGAAGGCTACATCATCGACACCTCATCGGCGTTGTTTTCGTTGGCCGCCGCGGTCTTGGGACAATCGTCGGGGGAGGTCGAGCATCTCGCCCGCCACGCCGGACTCGGACAGGGCCTGACGCAGGTAATGGCTTCTTTGCCGCTCGACGCCTCGCGGCGGCAATTATTCGTCCCGCAACAGGTGCTGGCGAACCATGGCTGCGCCATCGAGGAGGTCTTTGCCGGCAAGGAGAGGCCAAACGTGCGAGCTGCATTGGATCAGGTGCTCGGCGAGGCGCGGGAGCATCTGGAGACCGCCTTTGCCTTGCTTGCGAGCGTACCGCCGGAAGCGCGGCCGGCGTTCCTGCCGCTGGCGCAGGTGCGCCGCGAGCTCGAGCAGATGTCGCGCGCTGACAATGATCCCTTTGTGCCGCGGCCAGCGTCGCGGTTTCGGACCTTGTGGACCTTGTGGCGGGCATCAAGGTCGCGGCTATTTCGACCGTGACGGTATGCTATCATTCGATGATGAAATGGCTGCAGTGGAACCCTGACAGGAACAGCAACTTGGGCACCCTCCTTGCCTTGCTGATCATCGTTGGTGTCCTCGCAATTCTCGCCGTTTATCTGCCGAATTTCCTGCAGCAAAACTCCGGCTTTGGGCCGGACTGGGACTGCACGCCACAAGCAAAGGGTGGCCCGATCTGCATCAAGAAACCGGGGCGGTGAGGGACGGTGGTCATACCCGCGAAAGCGGTCGGCCGGCACGGCAACTCAATTGAAACATTTGACTACGGAACATGAATCACCCGCCCCCGCGGCTGATGACATCCGGCGAGGTCGGTAGTGCCAAATCGGTGGCCTCGAAATTGAACCGATCCCGCAAATTCTTGCGCTGTTCGAGGATGTTTTTCAGGAATGCCCGATCCGTCTCGTTCCTCATCATCGGCTCGATCAGATCGAGCTGGTTGGTCGCGACCAGTTGCAGCACCTCGGTTCGAGGTTTGCCGCTTGCATCGCGCGGCAGGGCCTGCACCACCTGGATATGCTCGGGCGGTTTGGGGCCCTTCGCCGCCGCAAGTTCGGTCTGCAGCTGCGCTTCGAGGGCCGGGCGATCAGCCTCGACAAAGGCATAAAGCCCGACGCCGGAGCGCCGGTCGGCGAACGCGACAATGGCTGCGTCGCGGACCGCGGGGTTTTTTCTGATCAGTTCGATCAGCACCGGCGCGTCATTGACGAGCCGGCGGCCGCCGCCCTCACGGTCGGTGAAATTGAACAGGCCGCGCGTCACGACGCGGTATAGCCTCTTGCCGGTTACAAGCCAGAGGCTGGCGACCAGCGATTTGCGCGCAAGAATCTTGCGTTCCTTCGCAGTCAGCGCCGACGGTGCGTAGCTGCGCTTGTGTTTTAGCAGATGCCGAAGGTCCTCATAGGCCGCTATCCGGAACAGTCGGCCGCGCCTGCGAAAGCACGCCGCGAGCTGGAAGTCGGTGAGATAGGCGCAGCCGTCGCGGCCAACGAGCCAGTTCTGTTCCTTGGCAAGATCATTGTGGCAGATGCCTGCGCGATGCAACTTGCGCAGCGTCCGTTTGGCGGATCGGAAATAGGCGGCATCGTCGAACGGCTTTGCAAGGTGCAACGCCACGCCATCGATGAAGCCGCGCACGAGTGCCTGCCGGCCGGCCCACAGCAGTTCGGGTCCGACATTGAGGTCGCGCGCCAAACCCAGCGCGCGACGCTCGCGCATGAACAAATGACGCGCGGGCAGATAAGACCACCAGGGAACCTGATCGATCCGGCGCAGTACGGCATCGACCTCGCCATCTGTTTTTCGAAAGCGGCCGCGTTCGACCGTGGAGAACAGGTCGCGCTTGAGCAATACGCCTTCGGTCCATCGCGCCGAAACAACTTCGGCATCATCCCTGTTCAAACTCATGAAATGCTCATGCCGCCGCTGCTACGCGCAGATGATCAATAGTCCAGCGATCGAGATCCGCCAGCGCGCGGGCGCTGATGGCCCGCCGTTTTGTGATCGCTTTTTCGTTGCCGCGTAGACGCGTTCCGTCGGGGCCACGGGTTGGCGGGCTGACGAGCGGTGGAAACAATCCGAAATTGATGTTCATGGGCTGGAATGAGCGCGGGCCGCTGTCGATGGTTTCGATATGTCCGCCTGTGATGTGGCCAAGCAGCGATCCAAACGCCGTCGTCGCAGGCGGCGGCGGCAGCGAGCGGCCTCGCGCATCGGCGGCGGCAAAGAGCCCCGCGATTAGCCCGATGCTTGCGGACTCGACATAGCCTTCACAGCCCGTCATCTGACCGGCAAAGCGCAATCGGGGCGCAGCGCGAAGGCGCAGCTGTGCATCCAGAAGCTTCGGCGAGTTGAGGAAGGTGTTGCGATGCAGGCCGCCCAATCTTGCGAATTCGGCATTCTCGAGCCCGGGAATCATGCGGAAGATGCGCTGCTGGGCGCCATATTTCAGCTTGGTCTGGAATCCGACCATGTTGTAGAGCGTGCCGAGCTTGTTGTCCTGGCGCAGCTGCACGATTGCGTAGGCCTTCACGGTTGGAATGTGCGGATTGGTCAACCCGACCGGTTTCATCGGCCCGTGACGCAGCGTCTCGGGGCCTCGTTCCGCCATCACTTCGATCGGCAGGCATCCGTCGAAATAG
>Ga0116223_10001234_pt1 | contig 27027 bp, 16 predicted proteins | sample Sb_taG_3_FD_90092 | JGI IMG/M metagenome (GOLD analysis project Ga0116223, IMG submission 90092) | Peat soil microbial communities from Weissenstadt, Germany - Sb_50d_a_PC metaG | ecosystem: Environmental > Terrestrial > Soil > Wetlands > Peat | place: Germany: Weissenstadt | collected 2010-09-21 | reverse complement strand
TACCCAGAGGCTCGTTCCGGCTCCGTTCAATGAATTCTATCCGAAGTGCTCCGGCCCGACCATTCCGTTGCACCACGCCATCCTTCCGCCGGAGCCCTTCCGATAGAATCCGTTTCATTATCGGCCAAACTTCCCACCACCCGACTTGGGGATAACGAACCATCGCCCAGCATTCGACCGGCCGCGCGGAGGGTCTACTCACAGTCCACTGGTTACACCAACGCGCAACCCCGTGCGATAAAATATTTGCTCCGGAGGGAACCACATGAAACGCAGCACCCTTACCATTGTCATCGGCGGACTCCTTTCGTTCGCCGCGGCCGCAACCCTTTTCTTACAGCGGGTTCCCTTGTTTCAGTCGTGGGTCCACTGGTCGGCTTCGGCCGCGACGGCCGCGTACTACGGGCCGTTTTCAAATCAGCCCATGGCTTTGAGCTGGGATCAATCCAAGCTGGCGGTGGTGAACTCAGAGGCTGGCACCGTTACGATTTTCCAGGTAGCCGGAGACGCCAACACCAAAACCACGGAAGTGACGGTGGGTAAGCAACCGGCAGGCGTTGCGTGGTCGGCGGATGGCTCCACGCTGTACGTCGCCAATCAGGGCGACGGGACAGTCTCCGTCGTCAGCCTGGGCCAGGCCTACCAGAGCGGATACCAGCAGAGCACAACGATCGCGGTGGGTACCGAGCCGCATGGCATGGTCCTGAGCGCCAGCGGACAGAAGCTGTATGTCACTAACACGCGCTCCAGCAACGTCTCGGTCATCAACACTACAACCAACACCGTCACCACGACGATTAACGGCGTTGGCCCGGAGCCGCGCGGGATTGCGATCACCCATGGCTCCAGCATCACGACAGACAGCGCGCAGACCGTTTACGTGACCGATTTTCTCGCGCTGCCTTCGGGCAACGGCCATCCGGATGGTTTCGACGACGCCAAGACCGGCTTTGTAACAGCCATTTCGGTCGCGAATGATACGGTGGTTTCCACCATCAAGCTCAACACGGTCGCCGACACCGGCTTCAAGGCCGCAGGCGACGCCCTGAATCACATCGCAGCGCCTGCCAATCCCCAGACCACTGATTTCACGTTTACCACCGGCGCGTATCCCAATCAGTTGAACAATCTCGCCACGCATGGAAACTTCCTGTATCTTCCCAATACTGGTGCTTCCCCCAATGGGCCGATTCGCTTCAACGTGAACGTCCAGAGTCTGGTAAGCGTCGTCAACACAACGAATAATCAGGACGCCGGACAGACCATCAACATGCAGCAGGCCGTGAACGCGCAGACCAATCCTACTAAGCTGTTCATTACGCAGCCATGGGCGATTGCTTTTAAGAACAGCGCTGATCAAGGTTACGTAGTGAGCGCGGCGTCAAACATCGTAGTGAAGCTGGCGGTGAACACCACCACCGGCGCGCCCACCGTGCAGAGTAACCCCTCCGATTCGACTCAGGTGCTGGAGATCCCGGTCGGCAAGAACCCGCGCGGCATCGTGATCAATAGCGGCGATACCCGCGCTTATGTGTGGAACTACGTCTCACGCGATGTGTCGGTGATCGATCTGACGCAATCGCCGGAGAAGGTTGTGGCGACGTTGTCCTCGACGGCGTTGCCAGCAGCCGGCACCCCGGATGACCTAGTTCATGCCGGCCGCGAATTGTTCTTCACTTCCGTGGGAGTGTTCGATCCCCCTGCCAGTGGGCAGCCCACTGTTACCGGGCGTATGTCCATGAACGGCTGGGGATCGTGCGGGGCTTGCCATCCCAATGGGCTGACCGACAACGTGGTTTGGATCTTCGCCTCCGGTCCACGGCGCACAGTGCCGTTGCATGCAACCTACGTACACGGAGATTCCACGCAACAGCGCGCGCTCAACTGGTCGGGAATCTTCGACCAGATCGAGAGCTTCGAAGGCAACATCCGAAACGTCTCGGGCGGCGCCGGGCTGTTCGTGCAGTCCGACGGCGTCACTCCGGCGACGCTCCCGGCGGCTTTCGCCGCGACTGCAGGGATATCTCAACTCAAAATTCGCGGAGTGAACGCATGGGGCGCGATCAAGGCCTACATTCAGAGCGGTATTCCCGCACCGCTTTCGCCCACTTCGAAGACCGATCCTAATGTCGTTGCGGGCCAGGCGCTCTTCACACAGGCCGGTTGCAACAACTGTCATGGCACGGCGCTGTGGACCACCAGCCGGGTCCGTTATACGCCGCCCGCGGATCCGAGCTTGATCCAAAATACTGAGCTGATCTCCGAGCTGCGATCGGTTGGCACGTTTAATGCGCAGGCTTTGAACGAAGTGCGGGCGACGGCCGCTGCTCCACTGGGCGGCGACCGATTCAATACGCCTTCGCTTCTCTCGATCTTTGCGTTCGCGCAAACATTTTTCCATGGCGGCCTGGCAGCTTTCTTAAATGACGTGCTCTCGAACGTCGCGCATCGGACTGCGGGCCTGCCGCCGGGGGCGAGCGATCCCTTGACCTCGGCGTCCGCGCAGGGGCAGTTGGTGGCGTTCCTCAATTCCATTGACGCCAATACGCCGGCCATTAACCCTCCCGCGCCGGGCACGCTGACACTAGTCAACAATTTCAACTACAAGGGTTCCGGAGAGGCCCCGGCGGGCGCGGTCGCGGCCTACGGCTCGGGGCTTGCATCGGCGACTGCGGCCGCGCCTTCAACGACACTTCCTTCCGCGATTGGAGGAACCACAGTCGCAGTAAAAGATTCCGCGGGAGTGCTCCGCTTGGCGCCGCTTTACGGCGTGTCTTCCGGTCAAGTGAACTTCGAGCTGAATCCCGGCACCGCTACGGGGTCGGCTGCGGTGACCATAACCGCGCCGAGCGGGGCGACTTCGACCGCTACCGTCCAAATCGCAACGGTCGCGCCGGGTATCGCGTCGTCAAATCCCAACGGAAGCGGAGTGGCCTTCGCGACCGCGTTCCGGCTGGCAGCCGACGGGGTCACCCAAACGCCGGTCACGGTCTTTACCTGCGGCGGCTCGGGATGCACCGCAACGCCAATTGACGTGAGCACCGGGACGGTTTTCGTTTCTTTCTACGGAACCGGTATTCGCGGGTTCGCTTCACTGGCGAACGTGACCTGCACGATCAGCGGGACCAACGCGTCGGTGATTTCAGCGGGGCCTCAGGGGCAGTTTGCTGGGTTGGACCAGGTGAACGTGCAACTCCAGGCAAGTCTGAAAGGCAGCGGCAGCGCGAATGTTGTGTTTACGGTTAATGGTCAGGCGGCTAATTCCGTAACGATCAATATTCAGTAGGGTTCAAGGGGCTCCTGCCTACGAAGAAGTTGACCCGAAACGGGCTGTGGGAAACGGGAACGTTATCCGGGGTTATCGGCTTCAAACTTTATAGAGTGAGTCTGGACCGGAGCGCAGCAAAAACTTCTCGATGCGCCGTGGTCCAGGCTCAGTCGGGACACGTTTAAACCCTACGCTACTGCAGCCGGCAAGTAGAATTGAGCGTCCATGCGGAGAAAGGGTCCGCGGTGAATCGTGTCGCGGGCAACGCTTAACGTGTTTGCGCTTCCAGAAGAACCGGTTCAACGTCAGGAACCGGTTCAACGTCCTTGAATACTGCTGTACTATCGGACGTCTCCGGCATGACGGGAAACTTGAAGCCGCACTGAGGACAAGGCTCCGCCAGCACTTGCTGCTCAAGATGCAGATCGTACGCTTTGTCCGAAATCAGGGCGCAACACGGGCACACCCGGATCAGGCGCGTGTTCTTCAGTTCGAAGTTGGTGATGATGTCCTCCATGATGGCGCCACTGCGAACCGCCCACGCCTTGGCTTGCTTGTGGTAAGTGTTCATGTGCCAATCCTTGAGGGCGTCGAAGCTGGTCCACAGGCTGATTTCGTTGTACCAGGAGGGGTCCTTGGGATGGACCCACCAAGTCAGGTGCAAGAACCCGGGCAGCGTCTTCAACTGATTGCGAACCTCTCCAAACAGCAGCTTAAACTTCTCGTATCCGTCGGGGCTGGAGAACCGCACCCTCTGCATGCTCTGATAAATTGCCATTCGATCTCCTTCTTGGTCAATGGTGAATGATCAACTTGGTTCTGACACTATCAAAAGTCCAGACGAAGCGCCAACTGTCCCGTCCGGTTGCCGCCTTGGCCGGCCGTCTGCGCTGACTGCAAGGCGCCAAATGTTTCCGGGCTGCTGATATTCGCCGCCGGTGGAGCGAAGTTGGTGTGATTCAAGACGTTGGTGAACGTCGATTCGAACCTGAGCCGGGTGCGCTCCCGGATTTGAAAGATCTTCGACAACCCCGCGGAGACGGAGATCGTTCCGGGACCCGGCAGGATACCGACGGCCGCGTTCCCGATTCTGCCCGCGCCCTCCGGCGTTGGCGCAAACGCGTCGATGTTCCACTGGGTACCGGGAGGCAGGTTTGAGTTCGGATTGCCGGCCACGTCCGGGCGCGCAGTGATGCCGCCCCGTCCGACGATGTCGGTGTTCGACTGATCCAACGTCGGGCTGATAGTCGGCGTCAGCCAAGGCCCGGTCTGCAGGAGAGTCACCGTGTTCACATTCCAACCGCCCAATGCCGCGTTCACGAACTTGGACTTACTGAACCACTGGCGCCCCTGACCGAATGGCAATTGGTAAGAGCCCGTCAGCAAGAACCGTTGCCGGGGCGTACCGGCCACATTTCCGCGGGACGCTCGGAGGTTGAATTGATCGTAGGAAGGAGTAAACAAGAGATTCTCCGAAGAAAAGCCGTTCGGGGCGTCGCCTTGAGCATCGCTGATATTGTGCGCCCAGGTGTAATTTCCCTGGAAGGAAAGCCCGTGCGATGTCCGGTGGGTGGTTTCGATTGATAGCCCCTGGTAGTTGGCGAAGGCCGCGTTCGCGCTATAGTTTATCTCGATCCAGTTCTGATACGGAGCGCGCGGATCGACGTAAGGACTGGGCACGTAGGCTTGTTTGCTCGGCGGGATCGCGTTGTAATCCTCTTTCACGTTCATCCGATACGAGTTCATCCCCGCATAGGTGATTCGCACCGCAGTCGCGGACGATAACTCACGCTCAAGAGTGACGTTCCATTGGGCCGTTTGAGGATCTTTAAAATTCAGGGACATCCCGTCGTAGAATCCAGTTCCCCCGTACTGTAGCGCTCCGCCGCCTGCGGGAGACGTTTGAGGAAACGTAAACAGCGGCGCGCCGCCGCCGTTGTTGTTCGAGTAGGTGTAGGGGGCTCCCAGCGGGATGCCGATAAAATCATACGCTAGCTGGCCCAGGGGGGTTTGCGTGAAAATGCCGAATCCGGCGCTAAAGACGGTCTTGTTGTCGCGGAAAGGACGAAAGGCAAAACTGAAGCGCGGATCGAAATCATGCCAATAGGTGTTCCGCAGGCTTTGAGACAGGTGATCCTGGCTCGCGGTTACGACCTTCGAACAGGCCAGCGTCGTGTCCCGGTCCGGCAACTGACAGGCGTTGAAAGAGACTAGAAATGCCTGGTAGTTGGCCTGCAGCAAGGAGCTGGAGGGTACGGTTTTGTTCAAGAGCACGTCCGGAACCACAACGGCGCCAGTCTTCGGATCGAAATTGGCGATGTCGCCTTGGTTCTCCGTGAATTCCGGATGCACCTCCCATCTCATCCCGAAGCTCAACGTGAGCCGGGGGTTCACCTGCCATTGATCTTGGGCGTAAACCCCCCAATGTACGCTTGGCTCGTTGGTATTGGGGCTGCTTCCGACTATAAAGTCGGTATTGGGCGCGCCCAGCAGAAAATCCCCGTACGCGCTCCCCGTGAACACACCCTGGTTGAACGTAAACGCGCCGAAGTCGTCGGATTGACCCCAGCGGACTACGGTTTCGTAGAACACCCTGCGGGCATCCATACCGAAACGGAGGGTGTGCTTGCCGATGGTACGGCTAAGGTTATCGGTGAACTGCATGGTTCGTGAGGCTCCGGGTCCGTCCTTGTCCCGGCCGATGGGCGTAAACCCGCTGCCGTCGGAGAAATTGAAAGTCGGAAACGCTCCCGTTGTCGGATGGTTGGCGAAGCTTATGCCGGCTAAGCCGAGCTGATTGTCAGCGGTGGCGCCCTGGATCGGGAAGGTCGTATCAATCAGCGAATGCGTGAAACCGAAGCGGAACTCGTTGACCATCTTGGGGCTGATGGTGTAGTTGTAGGACAACAAAAAACTGCGATCATGCTCTACATTCAGATCGTTGGGCAAGAGAGGATTCGCCGTGTCGGTGAGCAGATTTTTCCAACTGAAGCGGGCATAGACCTGCTGTTTGGAATTGATGTTTTGGTCCAGCCGGGCGTCAAAGCCGTTGGTATTGGAAGGGATGGGCTGTAGCGTCTCATAGTTGAAGCTGCCTCCAGAAGGAACATTCGGAAGCGGATAATAGCCGGTAAGTAGTCTGCGGGAGACCGGATTCAGTCTGGAAAGCGGAATGGTGTTGTTGGGGAATGGCTCGCTGTTCATCGGATCGGTCAAAGTGTTGGTGGGGTTTCCGCTCTGAGGATCGATGATGGGGAGGTCGCTCAGATTGCCGCTTCGTTGGGCGGCGTCGGGGACCAGATACTGCTCCGGAAACGAGGTTCTGCGGCGATTTCCCTCATAGTCGACGAAGAAGAAAGTCTTATCTTTGCCTTGATACAAGTGCGGGATGGTCACGGGACCGCCGAAGCTGCCCCCAAAGGTGTTGAATCGCTTGGGCGCCTTGCTCCCAAAGTTCAGGATGGTGGCGTCCAGCGCGTCGTTTTGCAAATACTCGAACAGACTGCCGTGCAACAGGTTGGTTCCGCTCTTCGTGATGAAGGTGACGTCGGCCACCTGGGAGAACTCGGGGCTATTGTTGAAAGCCGTGACTTTGAGTTCGGCCAGCCCTTCAGAAGAAGGGTAGGCATTCTGCAGCGAGCCGTTATGCGTGACATCGGCGGTTGAAATTCCGTCCACCGAAAAACCAGTCATGGAGTACGTTGCGCCCTGGACCGAGATATTGCCATAACTATCGGTCACGACATTCGGGGAAAGGCCCAGCGCGGCCAAGGGGCTGGTGGTTTGGGCCCTGAAATTGAGGGGCATCTCGACCAGTTGGTCCGTGCCGCGGGTGTCTCCGACTGTGCTGTTCTCCGTGTTGATTTGTCCGGCCGCGGCCTCCACATTGACCGTCTGCTGGACTTGCACCAGCGATAGCGCGAGTTCCACTCGGGCGCTCTGGCGAGCCGTCAGCTCCACTGCGGATGGAGGAGTCGGGGCAAATCCCTCTTTGGTGGCCGATACCTGGTAGTGACCAGGCTTGAGATTTTCGAGCAAGTAGCCTCCACTGCCGTCAGAGAGCACAGAGCGAGTTGTATTCTCGTCGAGGTTGCGAAGGGTGACGACCGCTTGCGCTACCGGTAGACCTTGGGGATCGCGGATTGTCCCGCGAATGTCTCCAAAGGTGGATTGTGCGTAGCCGATAACTGGCAATAGCAGATACGCGAAAAACGCGCAGCGTGCGGAAAGAACTCGTGTCTGTCGCTTGGCCATGATCGCTCTCCTTGATCGATTGATCGTGAGCCCGGAATTCGCGACTCTGCGAGAGCTAACGTGGCTGTGCGGCTCGAAATTGTCCGTCGAACCTGCGGGAACTCAATCCAGGAACCGGCTTAACCTGGCGGTACGTCGGCCTGATGTATTCCCGTTACGCCTCAATCGTAAGGTGCGGGGTGGTTGTACTCAATGACCACTCTGCGTCCGCCCATCATGACCACTTTCAACTGCGCATGGCCTTCCGCAGGCGTCGTACTTGATGCAGCATTTCATCTGCTTTCGTGCCCCCAAAGCCGAGAATGAAGCCTTGGCGGGAATTCGCGTCCACGTACGCGGCAGAAAGGGGCCACAGCCAAAGATCTTCCCGCGCGGCGCGGTCCGAAATCTTCCGGTCAGACAGCCCTGGCGGAAGGGTGACGACCAGGTGCATACCGGCTTCCGCGCCCAGGATCTCGATTTCCGTGCCGAACTCTTTCCGGAGTGCCTGCGCCAGCGCATTGCGGCGCTCCGCGTACAACTGCCTGGTCCTCCGGATGTGCCGGGCGAAATGACCTCCACTGATGAAATCGGTGAGCGCTGCCTGATACAAGTGTGACGGGCACAGATCATTGGCCTGCCGGACCGCTAGAAAGCGGCCCACCAGAGCGGTGGGAATCACGATGTATCCAAGACGAAGGGAAGGAAAAAGCGTCTTACTGAAGGTTCCGATGTAAATCACGCGAGAGCCGGAATCGAGTCCCTGCATGGACGCGACCGGCATGCTTTCATAGCGGTACTCGCTGTCATAGTCGTCCTCGACGATCCACGCTCTGGAACTATGCGCCCATTCGAGCAGCTGCAGGCGGCGCGCGACGCTCATGGTGGCGCCGAGCGGATACTGATGCGAGGGTGTGACGTAGGCTACCCGCGCGTTCGAGCACAGCTTGACGCCGGCCGCAACATCTAATCCCTCGCTGTCCACCGGGACGGGAACCAGCCGGCACCCGGAAAGTGTCAGAGTGTGTCGCAGAAATTCGTAGCCGGGTTCCTCGATCCAGACCGGGCTATCCGGGTCAAGCAGAACGCGGGCCGACAGATCCAGCGCGTGCTGCGAGCCATTGACCACCATGATCTGAGAGGCCTCGCAGCGAACGGCTCGGGCCGTCCGAAGATAGGCCGCGATGACCTCACGAAACTCCTCGGATCCCATCGGGTCCGAATAGTTCATCGAGCTGGCTCGGACTCTGCGCGCATGATGCGTTACTAGGTCCGACCAGACGCGAAACGGGAAATGATCGACAGCGATCTGCCCGACGCTGAAAGCGCCCGAACCCCGGATCCACGATGTTCCCTCCGCTGGCAGAAGCCTGGCGCGGCGTGAAATGGCATCGGGCGTTGGATCCTTCACAACACTCGCTACGACAGGATGCGCGTCTAGCAACTGGTCGGAGAGTGAAAGCGTTACGAACGTGCCCGCGCCTGAACGGCTTTCGATGTATCCCTCGGCGAGGAGTTGAGCATACGCATCGAGTACCGGAATCCGCGAAATTCCCAGTTCGCCGGCCAGAACTCGCGTCGACGGAATCTGTTGACCCGGTTGCAATCTACGTTCAAGGATCATCGCGCGGAACGCGTCGTAGATTTGACGATGGAGCGGCTTTTCAATGTCACGGTGCACGGCGATCATCGGCACCACGGCATGCGGCTTCTTTTTCATCGATGCAATTCCACGGCGTACAATCCCTCGGCTCGTTCCGTGTAACCTCGTCCCAGGCGCGCATGCGGGTTTTCCCCAAACGCGTTGCTGGTAGATTTTAGCGCGGTGACGGCTTATACGGCCCTTCTAAAGGACTCCTTTCAGTACGTTCTGATTTTAGCGGCTTAAGGAGTTCCACTGGCGAATATACGCGGCTACAAGCAGCGTCGCGGTTGCCACCGGGGACTCTCGAACGGGGTGCGCAAGGCACGGAACTTAGCCCTGATGTGTAGCATTAACGACCAACTCCACGTACCGCTTCCGGCGAAGAAACCTTGACCCACGCTTGCTGAAACTGTCTTGGAATAGTTAGTTCAGTGCCGCGTATTCCTTGCGGGCCTGAATCAGCAATGGGATGTCGAGATCGGCGTCTTTCCAAAGCCCAAAGAAGTCGTCGTAGGCTTGCCGGGCTTTGGCGGTGTCGCCGGTGAGCGCCGACGCGCGAGCCAAGCCCAGAAAGGAAAGCGAATATTGTAGTTGCCAGTTCAGGCCCTTGTGGTCGAGGACCTTCTGGAACTCGGCCGCCGCTTCCGCGCCTTTGCCCGCACGCAGCCCAGCCAATCCGCGCCGGTAGACCAAATTCGCCGCATCCGGGTTCGGGGGCGGATTCTTCGCCGCCTGTTCCGCCGCGAGCCGCAACCCCGTCGGATCTCCACACACCGCCAGAGAGGGGTTGGTCTTTTCCCTGAGCGCCGCTTCGCAATCGCCCATGAGTGCATCGATCAAGGTGGGGGGAAAGGCGACCTGGTAGTCCGCGAGACCTTGCCTCCGTGCCATCTCGATCGCCCGCCGGTAGAACTCCTTTGCCTTTCGCCGCTGCCCCAGCACCAGGGCATTGTTGGCTTGATGTACGAAGCTCTTGTATTCATCCGGTTTGCCCGCGAACCATTGGATTTCCTCCTCCTGCGTCGCGTGGTCGTCCTGGATGTACGCGATGTACAGAAGGTACAAGCGCGAGAGAGATTCATCCAGCTTCTGTGCGAACACCCTGTCCGCCGCGGCCTTCGCGTCTTCCAAACGGTCAAGGCTGATATAGACGTTCGCCAGATTGCCGATGAACACCACATTCCGCGGCTCCAATCGGAGCACCTCCCGCGCCTCCTCCAAGGCTTCTTCGTACTCGGCTTTGCTTTGGTGGACCATATACAATTGGTTGTGCGGGGACACGAACCGGGGATAAGTACGCGCATCCACCTGGTAGGCATCGATGGCTTTGTTCATCTCGCGCGTAACATATTGGTAGTAGTGCCCCGAGATAAAGAGGCGTTCGCGCTCGCTTGCGTGGTCGATCACGGCGAATGCCTTAGTCAGGGATTCCAGCCGCCGGGCCGGTTGGGAGGTATTACCGTAGGCTATGCTCAGCATGTCGTAGGCGCGGGCAAAGTTAGGGTCCATCTCGACGGCGTGCTGGAATTGCGGAATCGCCTCCCTCGACGAACCTTGGGCAACCAGGTCATACCCCAACTCATAGGCTTTAAGCGCTTCGAGGGAATTGGTAGTCACCTCGAAGGCGCTGTGCCGGTCGGGCTGTTGGATGGAACTCAGCGATTCCCCGAGCTTGGCGCGCATCCCCGTGGCGGCCTTCGCCACGGCCTTGAGAACGTGTTCCTTGTCCTCCGCTTCGGCCTGCTCGCGAGCCAGCGTCGCGCCGGTCTGGCAGTTGATGGCCTGCAGCGCAATCTGGTAGGTCTTGCCCAGGCTGGAGATGGAGCCGCCGATGGTGGCTTTCTCGCCTTCGCGGACGCACACCTCATGCGCGATATCGTTGGTGATCGGCTGACCAGCGGGACGGCGCATGAGCTGGACCGCCTGGTTCACTTCCTGGTCGTCCATGATTTTCAGGAAGGGCGATTGTTCCAGCTCGAACGCCAGCGCCTGACGGAGCGCGCCGTCGAACGCCGCATCGCCGGTCGTGTTGGTGAAGTCGGCCAGCACCAGGACGTCCTGGTCGGTCATCGGCTCGGGCCGGTTGCGGTATCGGGAGTAAGCCGCTCCGCCAGCGAGAACAACTACGATGGCCGCCGCGATGAAAGCGGACGCGGGACGGTTCCACCCCAGGTGCACCTGAGGAATCGCAGCCTCGGGAAGCGGTGGTCCGGCTTCCTCCGCCTCAGGTTTCTGGACCTCTTTCTGCACTTCCGCGATGAAGCGGTAGCCTCGACGCGGGAGGGTTTCAATGAAGCGAGGGGCGGTGGCGGAGTCTTCCAAAGCTTCGCGGACTTTATTGAGCGCCGTCCCGAGGCCGCGTTCAAAATCCACGAAGGTGCCGCCGGGCCAAAGCTTGGACTCAAGTTCCTCGCGGGTGACGACTTCGCCCGGGCGCTCTAGAAGGGAGACCAGCAACCGGAAGGGCAGTTCCTGCAGCTTCAGTCTGATGCCATGTTTCCGCAGTTCTCCGGTCTTCAAATCGGCTTCGAACGGACCAAAGCGGACTACATCATTGCCGGGCTGATTCTGCTGGGACGCCAGCGTCGGCCTCCTTGTTGTTCGGTGGCTTTACACGAGACCTCATCATACTGCCGATGAACCGGCAACGCAATGATTGGTCCCATTTATGCAGCCCAACATCTCCTCTGATCTCAAGCAATTAGCTGTTGAACCGAAGTTTGAAGACAAATTGAAGAGCGATCCATTGCCCGGGCGGCCCATCTGGCGGATAAAGGAGCACGATTCGCTAGAGCGGGAGGATCGGATGAGGAAAATCTGCGTCCTGGGAATTCTGATTGTTTCGGCGTGCGGGGCACAGCCCCGCGCCCCCACCCCTGCAGCGACCGCCATTGACACCGGTTACCGGGTGACAGAAGCTGCGACACCACCTGGTTCAATCCAGCCGCCGGGACCGCAGGTAAACCGTCCACCAGCCGGCTTGGTTTCTGTTGCGCAACTGCGGCATAAGCCCTCCAAGAACGCCCAGAAGGTCGTGGCGCGCGGCGCTACGCTGGCTCAAGCGGGCGACCATCGGCGGGCCGCGGAGGAATTCGAAAGAGCGGTTGCAGCCGATCCGGAACTCGCCAACGCGTACTGCCATCTAGGAGTGGAGTACGCGCAGTTGGGACGTCTTGTGGAAGCGGAGGCGGAGTTGCAGCGCTCCCTGACGCTCGATCCAACCTCCTGGGTCGGAACCTACGATCTGGCCCTGGTCTTGTATCAAACGGGAGACCTCTCCGGGGCGGAACGGAGCGTGGGGCGAGCGCTCGAATTGTCACACACCGACGTGCAAGTGCACATCCTGCGTGGATTGTTGTTGTGGCCCTACGCGGAATCCAGAACGGAGGCGTTGGAACACCTGAAATACGCCGCACGCAGCAGCTCAGAAGCAAAAGAGCTTTTGGCGAGCTTGGAGGGGAAGTAGGATTTCCAAGGTTGCCCTTCCAGCGATGCACAACGCTACCCTGGGTATTTCTCTATTAGAGGTGGCGCACGTTCAAACGGACGAATTTTGTCACGCTGGCGCGGAAGTCTCTCTCTGCTTATCCCTCTCGCGTGCGTTCGTAAGCATCGCGAACGCGCCGTACACTTCTCCCTGCGGCGCGCCAATAGGCGCAGGGATTTCGTAAGGCCGGTCCGAAGGTCACAGGGGAACTGTGCCGACGCTTGAAGTCAAAGTCCCTAATAATACACATTATCGGCGAGTTCAACGACCAGCCGCAGCGCGCCGCCGCACCACAGCGCTGCGGATAGTTTCGGCGATGGATTGAGGCCGATAACGGGCGTCTCGTTGGCTCTCCAGCGACACGTGCTCTGCAGGTACCTGTCCAGCTGCAGCAAGACGGCGGCGACGGCTCTCGCGGATCTCCATGACCAAGCGCATTCCCTCCTCATCAACAGGGGGCACCAATCTCGTTTCCAGTTTGCGAGGCGCTTGTTCAGGGCCCCTACCAGTTCAGTATGGTGATTTTGGCGGCGGTAAGGGTGACCGGGCGTGTCTCGTTGGCGACTTTTACCGAGTAGGGGCCCTCGGCGAATGCCAGCGGGGAGTTGAGTTTGTTATGTCCAAGTTCGGTGCCGTTTCGGTCGAGAACGTAATAGTATTGATCTCCGGCGCCCTTCACGCTGAGAGTGGCGGTCGGGTATTCATTGGTCTTGGCGGCTTCGACCTTCACAGGCATCGCCGTGTTATTGACCTTGACGGTGTAGTCGCCTTCCACAAAGGAGAGCGGACCCTCCAGTTTGTTGTGTGCCAGTTCATTGCCGGTGGCGCTGAATACGTAATAGTATTCGTCCGTAGTCCCGTGCAGGAGGAGCGCACCGGTTTTTAACTCCGCCACGGAACCGGCGGCAAGCTGAACCGTCGCCGATGTGTTATTCACTTTGACGGTGCGCGCGCCCGGCATAAAGGCCAGCGGTCTCGACAGTTTCTGGTGGGCGAGTTCCCTGCCTGTGGAGTCCATAACATAGTAGTATTCGTCCGTGCTTCCGGGAACCGTAAGGATACCGGCCTGGACCTCAGTGACGGTGTCGGGCTTGACCTCAAATTCCTGGGGTGTGCTGTTTACTTGAAGCGTGTATTTGCCCGGGAAAAAGGCCAGGCCCGTCCCGAGTTTGTTGTGCGCCATCTCATGTCCGGTGGAATCGAGCACGTAATAATATTCATCAGTGCTTCCGCGAAGCACGACCGTGCCCGCGGAGCATTTCGTCAAAGTGTTCTCGCGAACCTGGACCGGGTGGGTGGAATTGTTGACCTTGGCAATGTAGTCTGCAGCCTTGACCGGCGCGGACATGTTGAGGCGTCCGTGGGTGATCTCCTTGCCAGTCTTGTCCAGGATGTAGAAGTATTCATCCGCAGAAGTCATGATCTGAACGCCACCTTGCCCGGCGGGAATCCCTGAGCTCGCCGGCAGCGGCTCGTAACGGCAGAAGGGATCATCCGGCGCCTTAGTGCAAGAGAAAGTCGCCAGCAAGGGGAGTAGTGCGATGAGAACACCTTTGAGCTTCATATTTGTCTCCTCCCACTATCAGCGTGCACGATGTCGCCGACCGCGTCGGCCTTTGGACTCCTCAGCGTATCAGTCTACACCAACGGGCGACTCATTCATCGTCATATTTGGCGTGCAGCCCGGTATTCGGCATCGAACCCTTGGATTTTCATCCAGCGAATGAGTGTTCTGGTACCGACGCCGGCCGAGCGAGCCGCCTCCTCGACATTTCGCTGGGACAGAAGCGCAGCGATCGCCTCTTCCTGCTTGCGCTTCAGTTTTCGCCGTGGCCTGCCATCAGATGCCATCTGGTGCCAACTGCATCGGCGCGGCGACCCAATCGCCTGTCGTTCGCCAGGTCGGATTTCCCGCAGAATGTGCTTGCTTGTGTCCCGGTCTTCCAGTTCGATCGCTCTGGCCCCGTGATCCAACACGCGGCGCTTCTTGAGGTTCGCGTCCCTCAAGATGCAAGACAGCGACGCCGGCGTTCCCGGAGGAGGTCGGTGGGACTACCGTTATTGAGGAGGATTCGGGAGCGCTTGCGGGCGAACGCTCGCGGGGCCGCAGCATCGGTCGGCGTAAGCGCTTTCGATAGAATGGGTTGAACTGAGCCGCCCGTAATTTGGCGGGGCAATTACTTTATGGGAATTGAATCGACTTTTTACAATTCGGTCGTTGCCGCGGATCGTCGAAGGCCGTGAAGTCGAGTCGCATGGCAATTGCCCTGCCAAATAATATCACGCATCAAGCCTTCGGGCGCCTGCGGCTTAGTTCAATGTGAGACATCAGGCGCCTGAGCCGCAAGCGGCGGCGCAATTTTTCCACAATCTCCGGTGGGCGCTGCCAAACAGGCGGAATGCGCGGCCTAGCCTACCTGGCCCAAAGAAGATGATTGCTAACGGGCATTGGCCATTTCGCGCAGCTTGTAGACCAGCTCGACAGCCACGCCGCGTTGGACCATGCCGATCCGGAACTGCGGCGCGAAGTTGAATCGCTGCTGGTGCAGCTAGGCGGAAACGGCCGGCCTCTGGACCGGCCAGCGATTCGAGGTTGCGGCGGAGTTACTGCAAGAGTCCAACGTCAGCGACTTCGCCCCTGGAGTCAAGATCGGGCCGTACAGGATCGAGAGCGCGCTCGGCAAGGGCGAAATGGGCGAGGCGTGGAAAGCGAGCGGATGCGTCGCCTGCGGCCAGGTCAACAAAGGCATGGGCCAGATCGAGGACGCCACTTTCGAATTTCTCTCGCTCTTGATTCAGGAACAGCACGGGCTGAACCGGGCGATCGAACGGCTGCAAGGTCCCGCAAGGCGCCGTGGCGTCCGCCAAAGAATCTTGCCTTGACCATTGCCTTTGCCGCGCCGAAAAAGGCGGAAATCCTTCAAGGCCTTGAAATTAGGACGAGCCCCGCTTATGAATGGCATAAAAATTATTGCTGCGAACCCCCTTTTCAATTGTTGGGCGTTCTGTTACTCTCTTCGTAGGTCTTCTGCGAAACGAACGGGTTTCCGGAGTAACGGCGCCGCTTCACCCACGAAGCGAGCCGGGACTGCAGTGGTGGAGCCCCGTTAGTCTTCCCCATCAATAGCTCTCCGCTAGAGCCATATCCCACGTAGCTACGCTGGCGCATTTGGTCTTTGTTGACATCAAGTCGATTGTGCCAGCTGAATTGGTTTTCTAGAAACCCGGGGGAGACGTGTATTCACACGAAGACAAGACCAGCGACAACTTCAGTGTGGTGACACTGCCGCTGTTTGAGAGTTCGCTGTTGTATGCGCCCACTCGACCTAAGGCCAACTCCCTGGTCCAGATCGACGTCGAGCCTTCTCCGCTGATTCCCGAACGGCCGCTAACCCCCGGCGAACAGTACCGCTTCCACTTCGACATGACGAAGTGCATCGGCTGCAAGTGCTGCGTAGTGGCGTGCAATGAGCAGAACGGAAATCCGTCCACCATCAACTGGCGCCGCGTGGGTGAAGTCGAGGGCGGTTATTATCCTTACACGCAGCGCTATCACTTGTCGATGGGCTGCAATCATTGCCTGGAGCCTTCCTGCCTAATCGGCTGCCCCGTCGAAGCTTATACCAAGGACCCGCAAACCGGCGTGGTGGTCCACAGCGCTGACACTTGCATCGGCTGCCAGTATTGCACATGGAATTGTTCCTACGGCGTGCCCCAGTACAACCCCGAGCGCGGCGTGGTCGGCAAGTGCGACATGTGTCACAACCGCCTCTCTGACGGCATGGCGCCCGCCTGCGTGTCCGCTTGCCCCGAGGGTGCCATCGCAATCGAAATTGTCGATGTCGCGCGGTGGGGCGAGGATTATGTCAGCGCCAACGCGCCCGGCCTGCCCTCGGCAGACGACAGTATTTCCACGACGCGTGTGACGCTGCCTCTGGACTTGTTGCCCGATACCGGCCGCGTCGATACGCAGCGCATTACGCCGGAGCATCCGCACTGGCCGCTAGTATTCATGCTGGTGCTGACGCAACTGGCCGTGGGAGCCTTCGCGTCGCTCTGGCTGGTGGACGTGTTCGGCCGTGGGATGGGCTTGTACGTCTCGGCCGCCGCGGCGCTGACGCTCGCCGGACTCAGTCTGGGAGCCTCCACGCTGCACCTCGGCCGTCCGGTCTACGCGTGGCGCGCGCTGCGCGGATTGCGGCGCTCCTGGCTCAGCCGCGAAGTGTTGAGTCTGTCCATTTTCGCCGGTGTCGCCTCCGTTTACGCTGGCATGCTGTTTCTCGACCTCGCCGGACGCCCGGTGGTTGGCGCGTTCACGGCGGCGTGCGGCGCGGCCGGCATGATGTGTTCGGCCCGCATCTATGTCGTCCGCGCACGCCCGGCTTGGTACAGCGGCTATACCGTCGCCGAATTCTTTTCGACCGGCTTGCTGCTGGGTCCCTTGTTCATCATGGCGATGAACGTGCGCGCCGAGTGGCTGCCCTGGGCCGCCGCTGTTGGTGGGACCGCGCAGTTGATCACTCAGACACTCAAATTTCTGTGGCTGACACGCTCCGAGACCTTCGAATTGCGGGCGTCGTCGTTACTGATGTCGGGCCAGCTGCAGCGCGCATTTCTGTCCCGCCTGGGTTTGCTGATCGCGGCGGGAATCGTCCTGCCGCTGCTCGCACATAGCGAAGCCGCGGCGGTGGTCGCGTTGATCGTGGCCCTCGCCGGCGAATGGCTCGGCCGCTGGCTGTTCTTCGTCAGCGTGGTCCCCAAAAACATCGCCGCCGCCTTCACCACTGCCGGTAGGAGGGCCGCATGAGCCTGAAGCAACTGATCGGCCTCGACAACCGCAGCGAAGAGTACGCCTTCAGCCGCGACGATTCCACCGGCTACACCTCGACGCGCAAAATTCCGGCCACTTGGGTGCCCACGACCTGCGGCTATTGCTCGGTCGGATGCGGCATCGAAATCGGAGTCAAGGACGGCAAGGCGGTCTCCGTCCGTCCCCACGCCGCGCACCCGGTGAACCGGGGCAAGCTCTGCCCCAAGGGCCTCTCCGAACACTACACGCTCGAAGCCGAGAATCGGGCCAAGTATCCGCTCCTGAAGCGCAACGGCAAGCAGGTCCGCGTCACTTGGAACGAGGCACTTCACACTTTGGTCGAGCGCTTCCGCGCCGTGCAAACAAAATACGGCAAGAATGCTCTGGGCGTGCTCAGCACCGGCCAGCTCGTCACCGAAGAGTTCTACACGCTGGGCAAGCTGGTGCAACTCGGATTCGGCACCAACAACTACGATGGCAACACCACGCTATGCATGGCTAGCGCGGTCTCCGGCTACAAGGCTTCGTTCGGCAGCGACGGCCCCCCCGGAGCCTATGAAGATCTCGAGCGTGCTGACGTAGTCCTGTTGATCGGCGCCAACATCGCTGACAACCACCCCATCCTGTGCCAGTACCTGGACTCCAATCGCAACGCGACCGTAGTTGTGGCCGACCCGCGCGTTTCCAAGACCGCGATGATGGCCGATCTGCATCTGCCCTTGAAGCCCGGTTCGGACCTGGCGCTGATGAACGGTATCGCGCACATCCTAATCCGCCACAACTTGGTCGACCGCGAATACATCGCGCGCCACACCAACGGATTCGACGCGCTGGAACGCTTCCTGGATCGATACACGCCCGAACACGTCAGCTCAATCACCGGCCTCAGCGAAGAGCTGATCTACAAAACTGCCTTGCTCTACGGCCGCGCCAAGGCGGGCTTCATCGGCTGGACCATGGGCGTGAACCACAGCACGCTCGGCACGGAAACCGTAAACGCCATCTGCAACTTGGCGCTGCTCACCGGCAACTTGGGCCGCGCTGGAGCCGCGCCTTTCTCCATTACCGGACAGTGCAACGCCATGGGCACGCGCGAAGTCGGCTTCACCTCCAGCATGCCTGGCTATCGCAAATTCGACAACCCCACCGACCGCGCCGAACTGTCTACGCTGTGGGGCATCGAGGAAGACCGCCTGCCCACCGCGCGCGGCCTGGCGTATCCCGACATCGTCGAAGCTGCCGTCGCGAAAAGGATTCGTGGACTCTGGATCATCGCCACCAATCCGCTAGTGTCCTTCCCTAATCAGGACGTACTGCGGCAAGCGTTCTCGAATCTCGACTTCCTGGTCGTGCAGGACGGCTACCATCCCACGCCGACGACTGAGCTAGCCGACCTGGTTCTACCCGCCGCCATCTGGGGAGAAAAGGAGGGAACCTTCACCAACTCCGAACGGCGCGTCAGCAAGGTGAATAAAGCCGTCGAACCGCCCGGCGAAGCCCGCACGGATTATGAGATCTTCCTGGGTGTTGCGGAAAGGCTGGGTGTGCGCGACCAGCTCTACGCCGGCTGGAGGACAGTGGAAGACGCTTTCAACGAATGGCGCAGAGTTTCCAAAGGCCGCCTCTGCGATTACTCCGGCATCAGCTATGAGCTGCTGGCCGCCGAAGCGGGCGTTCAGTGGCCCTTCCCCGAAGGCAGCCGCGACCTCTCCACTTCGCGCCTTTACACCGACGGCCAGTTCCAAACCCCCGATGGCCGCGCGAAATTGATTTGCGCGGAATGGAAGCCATTCCCCGAACAACCCAACCGCGAATTCCCCATGATCCTCAACACCGGCCGCACTGTCGAGCACTGGCACACGGGAACCAAGACTCGCAACGTGCCCATCCTCCAACGCCTCTCACCCTCGGCCTGGGTCGAGATGAATCCGCGCGACGCGCGCGTGCTGAGCCTCCGCAGCTACGACAGAGTGGACCTGATCTCTCGCCGCGGCCGCGTGAGCGGTGTCGAACTACGCCTCACCGAGATCATCGCCCCGGGCCAAGTCTTCATGCCCTTTCACTACGCGGAAATGAATGTGAACGAAATCACTCAGAGCGCGTTCGACCCCGTGTCCCGCGAGCCTAACTACAAGCAGTGCGCGGTGCGCGTCGAACGCTCGGGAGTTAGCCAATGAGTCGCCCTATGAAACAACTGGTAGTGGTCGGCAACGGCATGGCGGGGGTAGCCTGCGTCGAGCAAATCCTCAAACACAAGCACGACTATGAGATCACCATCTTCGGCGACGAAACCCACGTCAACTACAACCGCATCCTGTTGTCCTCGGTGCTCGCCGGAGAAAAATCCTCGGAAGAAATCGTCCTCAACGACCTGGTCTGGTACCAGTCCAACAACATCCGCGCCCGCCTGGGCATCCGAGTGGTGGATATCGACACCGAACGCAATGCCGTCATCGATGAGAACGGCGGCGTTACCGAGTTCGACAAGTTGATCCTGGCCACCGGCTCCAGCGCCTTCATGCCCCCGATCGCCGGCTCGGACAAGCGCAACGTCCATGTCTTCCGCACCCTCGACGACACGCGCGCGTTACTCGAAAAATCCCGCCCCGGCCTCAAAGCCGTCGTCATCGGCGGAGGCCTTCTGGGCCTGGAAGCCGCCCGGGGTCTTCAGGTGCAAGGCTGCGATGTCACCGTGGTCCACCTGATGGACCGGTTGATGGAGCGCCAGCTCGACACGGTCGGCGGCGAATATCTCAAACTCAAGATCGAACAACTCGGCGTCCGAGTGCTCCTCGGCAAGCAAACCAAAGCCATGCTCGGTAACGGCAAGGTCGAAGGCTTGTGCTTCGCCAACGGCGAAGAAATCGGAGCCGACCTCGTAGTGATCGCCGCCGGCATCCGCCCCAACACGGAGCTCGGCCGCAAAGCCGGACTCGAAGTGCGCCGCGGCATCGTGGTCAACGATTACATGGAAACCTCGCACCCCGCCATTTACGCCGTGGGTGAGTGCACCGAACATCGCGGCGAAGTCTTCGGCCTGGTCGCCCCGCTGATGGAGCAGGGCAAAGTGCTGGCCTCTACCATCGTCGGCGCGCGCAACATCATCTTCAATCCCGCCGCGCCCGCCGCCAAGCTCAAGATCATGGGCGTGGACGTGTTCTCCGCCGGCGACAACACCGACGCCGAACCGGGCCTTGAAATCGTCCGCTACGAAGATCCGTCGCTGGGCGTCTACAAGAAGCTCCTGCTCAAGGACAATCGCTTGCGCGGCGTGGTCCTGGTTGGCGACGCCTCCGATGACCGGCAGTACTTGCGCTGGTTGAACGAGCAAACCGATCTCACCGAGCAGCGCCGTAATCTGCTGTTCCCGCCGGTCAACGCCGACGGCGGACTCGAAGTTGCCTCTATGCCCGACAGCGAAGTAATCTGCGGCTGCAACGGCGTCCGCAAGGGCGAGATCATCAATGCCATCCACAAGAACGGCATCACCAGCATGGCGCAGCTTAAAGAGTGCACGCGCGCCTCCACCAGTTGCGGAAGCTGCAAGGGGCTGTGCCAGCAATTGCTGCGAGCCGTCGCGCCGGAGTTCGAAGAGAAGACCGAAACCACCCTGTGTTCCTGTCTGCCGTTCTCCTACGAGCGTTTGCGCGAGATCGTCCGCACCCAGCAGTTCAAGTCCGTTCAGGAAGTCTTGAACGTCTACGGCAACCTGAAGGGCTGCGAAGTCTGCAAGCCCGCGCTCAGCTACATGCTCGACATGCTGTGGTGCGGTGAGCACGATGAAGACCGCTCCGCGCGCTTCATCAACGACCGCGTCCACGCCAATATTCAAAAGGACGGCACGTTCTCAGTGGTGCCCCGCATGCGCGGCGGCGTGACGACACCGGCGGAGTTGCGCCGCATCGCCGACGTGGCCGAGAAGTATAAGGTCCCGATGGTCAAGGTCACCGGCAGCCAGCGCATCGATCTGCTGGGCATTAAGAAGGCCGATCTCCCCAAAGTGTGGGCCGACCTCGGCATGGCGTCCGGCCAAGCCTATACCAAGGGCACCCGCATGGTAAAGACCTGCGTGGGCACCGAGTTCTGCCGCTTCGGCGTCCAGGATTCGACCAGCGCCGGCATCGAACTCGAGCGCCGCCTCGAAAATCTCTTCACGCCGCACAAAGTGAAAATGGGCGCCGTGGGTTGTCCCCGCAACTGCGCCGAAGCCACGGTGAAAGACATCGGCATGATCGGACAGGAGGGCAGTTGGCAGGTCGTAGTGGGCGGCGCGGCCGGCAAGTCCGTCCGAAAGGCCGATCTGCTGATCACCGTTGAGACCACCGAGCAAGCTCTCGAAGCCTGCGAGCTATTCTTCCAGTATTACCGCGAGAACGCCAACTATCTCGAACGCGCCTACGATTTCGCCGAGCGCCTGGGCATCGAAAAGATCCGCAAAGAAACCGTCTACGCGCCCGACGCAGAGAAACAAAAGCTTCTCGAGCGCCTGCATCGCGCGAAAGCCCTTGCCCGCGACGCATGGCTCGAAGGCGAAACCCCAGTCGACCCGACGCAGTTCGTCCAGATCGAGCCGATGGGCTCTGCTGTTCTGCCACCTGTTGAGACGACTCTCGACGTGGCACGCACGAGTGCGTGCGCCACACCGGCACCTGAACTTGTGGAGGTCAAATGAGCTCCGAACATAACTGGACGCCTATAACCAAAGCGGAAAACATTCCCTCGCGCCAGGGCCGGGCCGTCACCATCGGGGGCATGGATCTCGCGATCTTTAACGTCAACGGGCGTTTCTTCGCCATCGATAACCGCTGTCCGCACAAGGGCGGCCCTCTAAGCGACGGCATCGTTGCGGGCACCACCGTTGTCTGCCCGCTGCATGGCTGGCGCTTCGATCTCGAAAGCGGTCTGGCGGCCCGCGCTACGGCCCCAGCTTGCGTCACCACGTTTCCGACTCGCGTCGAGAACGGAATCGTTTTGGTGGATGTGGAAGCCGGTCTTCGTGCTGAAGAGGGCGTGCAGACCGAGGAAGCATCCGTGTAGCGGATTTGTCAAGTATTCCCGCCTCAACGTCTGAGGCAAACCATCAAGCGCCCCGCGGATGCGAACGGGTGTTCCGGCAGCCTAGGTGTCTCCCTGTATGAGCCAGCTTTCACCGACCAACCAAGGAGAACTGACTCATGACCATTCGCAACAAAGCCACTAGCATTCGCCTGGCCGACTTCACCAGTGCGCCCATGCGCGCGTTCCACATGTCTTGGCTAGCGTTTTTCGTGTGTTTCTTCGGATGGTTCGGCATCGCGCCGTTGATGCCGATCATCCGCGACGAACTCCACCTCACCAAAGCTCAGATCGGTAACTCCGTCATCGCCTCGGTGGCTATCACGATTGTCATTCGCATGATGATGGGATGGCTTTGCGACCATATCGGACCGCGCCGCGCTTACACTTGGTTGTTGATCCTGGGCTCGCTCCCGGTGATGGGGGTCGGCTTCTCGCACGACTACACCTCGTTCCTGATCTTCCGCCTAGCGATCGGCTCCATCGGAGCGTCGTTCGTCATCACGCAATATCACACCTCCGTAATGTTCGCGCCCAACATCGTTGGTACGGCCAACGCGGCGGCGGCCGGGTGGGGCAACTTGGGGGGTGGGGTCACCAATCTGACCATGCCGTTGCTGTTCAGCGCCTTCCTCAGCCTGGGCGCGGGAAGCTGGTGGAGCTGGCGTCTCGCCATGTTCGCGGCCGGCGTGGCCTTGCTGGTCACGGGTATCGCGTACTTTTTTCTAACCGAGGACACCGCCGATGGCGATTTCAAGAAGCTTCGCGCCACCGGAGACCTGGAAGCCTCGCGTGCAAACGGAGCCTTCGCCGAGGCCTGCCGCGATCCCCGCGTGTGGGCCCTGGCGCTCATGTACGGTGCCTGCTTTGGCACCGAGCTGACCATCGACAACATTGCCGCTTTGTACTTTACCGATTCGTTTCACCTGTCGCTCAGACTCGCGGGACTGGTCGCCAGCAGCTTCGGCATGATGAACATCTTTGCCCGCGCTCTGGGCGGGATCGTCAGCGACCGCTTCAGCCGTAGCAGGGGACTACGCGGCAGAACCACACTGCTCGGCTGCACCATTGCTCTTGAAGGCGTCACCATGATGCTATTTTCCCAAATGCGCTGGCTTCCCCTGGCTATCGGCACCATGATGCTCACCGGCTTGTTCGTCAAGATGTCCAACGGCGCAACCTATGCCGTCGTGCCCTTCGTAAACAATCGGGCACTTGGAGCTGTGGCCGGCATCGTGGGCGCGGGTGGCAACGCCGGAGCGGTGCTTGCCGGATTCCTCTTCAAGATCCAAAGCCTCACTTACGCGCAAGGCCTCCTCATTTTGGGCGCGGCTATCCTGGCCACCTCCGCCTGCGCTTTCGTGGTGCGCTTCTCGGAGAAGGACGAACGTGCCGCGCAACACGAAATCGATGCCCGCCTGGCCGGCGCATACGTTCCCGCCACCGCGCCTGCTTTGGCATCGGGAGATTAACACATGAAAAGATCACTCCTCACTCTCTTCCTCGCCGTGGCCGCGCTCCACGCCGGTGAACCCGCGACCGGCGCGGGCGACCCGGCCACCGGCGCCGGTGCTGCCAGCACTCCCGCCTATGACGCCACCATCTCCACGTACACCAGCGAGACGCTCCCCGATTGGTTCAAGCTCTCCGGCGAATTCCGCACCCGCGTGGAAGGTCGCACCGGATTCAGCTTCGTGCCCAACAACAACGATGCCTATGGCCTGTTCCGCACCCGCATCAACGTCGAGCTCATCCCTCTGCCCTGGTTGGAGGTGTTCGGCCAAGCCCAGGATGCGCACGCCCTCGGTTACGACAACGGCCGCCCTCTGGCCACCATCGAAGATCCGCTCGATCTCCGTCAAGCCTACATCCGCTTCGGTAAACCCAAAGGCTGGGTGAAGTTCACCGTCGGCCGCCAGTTGCTCAGCTACGGAGACCAGCGCCTGATCGGTCCCCTGGACTGGACCAACGTCAGCCGGTCCTTCGACGCGGCCAAGCTGGAACTGGGCACCGCCGACATGAAAGTGGATCTGTTCGCGTCCTCGGTAGTGGTCAACAATCCGGCCGATGCCATCGATCATTCCGTCGCCGGCCACAACCTCCACGGCGCGTACGGATCGCTCAAGAAAGTGGTCCCGTACACCGTGTTCGAGCCCTACGTGTTGTGGAAGACTGGCGGCCTCAGCGTGTTGTCGGGCGGCTTCCGGCTGGCATCAGCTCCCGGCGTCGCCGCGCTGCACAGCTTCGACTACTCGCTCGAAATGATCCGTCAGTGGGGCCACACCGGACTGCTCAATCGCGAATCCTACGCCGGCGCGATCCTGCTGGGGAAGACGCTGCCCGTAGCCTGGAAGCTCCGCTTCTCCGGCGAATACGATCTGGCTTCGGGCAATCGCAGTCCCACGGGCAAGACCATCGGCACGTTCGATCAGCTCTACCCGACCGAGCACCTGTTCTCCGGACCCCTGGATGTCATGGGTTGGCAGAACATGCGGCAGCCGCGCGTGGGCGCCGACATCAAGCCCACCAAGAAGCTCCAATTCCAGGCGGACTACCGCTGGGATTCGCTCGACAGCCCTCGCGACGCCCTTTACGACGCCACCGGAAAAGTCAGCGTCAAGCCCAAGACGGGCAACACGACACGCGACGTTGGCACCGAGGTCAACTTCACAGCGCAGTGGAACGCCACGCCCGTGTGGAAAATCGGCGCGGGCGTCGGCCACCTGTTTTCCGGCGAGTTCCTGAAGCTCAACTCCTCAGGCTCGCCCATGACGTTTCCCTACGGCTTCGTCCAAAGGAGTTTCTGAGTCGCGACAGTGATGGAGCGGTAAGCAACACCGATAATTAAAGCAGAGCCAGTTCTGCCGACTGGCTCCGTCCTATTTATGTCATTCTCTGGACTCCGCGTTTTGAGCCTCGAGAGCCGCCGCGCCAAAGAAATGGAAACTCTCATCCTGCGGCATGACGGCGTGCCCTTCGTGGCCCCCTCTGTGAAAGAGCGCGCTATTGACGACGCTGGTGAAGCCATGCGATTTGTCGAACGGCTGGAGTCCGGCGCGTTCGAAATGTTGATCTGCATGACCGGCGCAGGGATCATGTTCCTACGCGACACGCTCGCGCCATCGGTCGACGCCGAGCGTCTGGGAGCCGCGCTCCGCCGCGCCACCATCGTCTCCCGCGGACCCAAGCCCGTCGGCGTCCTGCGCACTTTGGGAGTACCAGTTTCCATCATCATTCCCGAACCGAATACGTGGAAGGAAATTGTCTCCGCGGTGGCCCAACGGCCGGAGCGTCGCATCGCCGTACAGGAGTACGGCCGCCCGAATCTGGAGATGAACCAGGCGCTCGAAGGCCTGGGCGCCACAGTGACGCCCATCGCTCTCTACCGTTGGGAACTGCCCGACGATCTCAAGCCGCTGTGCGAAGCTGCACGCCGTCTCGCCCACCGTGAATCCGACGTGGTATTGTTCACATCGTCCATTCAGCTGGACCATTTGTTGCAGATCGCTCAGGAACTGGGAATCGACGGCGAGGTCAAACGCACTCTCGCAACCAACGTCGCGATAGCCTCGGTCGGCCCGGTGATGACATCTTCGCTCGAAGCCCAAGGCCTGCCCCCTGATATCATCCCGAAACACCCCAAGATGGCTTCGCTGGTCAAAGCCGCCGCTGAGGAGGCGGATGCTGTGCTGTCCCGCAAACGCAGGCGATGACGCAAAAGCTTTGCGGAAAGTGTCAATGTTGCGATCTAGGAGATACTGTCTCGCGCGCCTAACTTCACTCGAGCAAAGCAGGCCACCAGCCGTTTGCCGACGAAGTTTGACGTTCGTGAACGCGTTTCTGAACTCCAAGAAAGTGCCGCTCGGTCAACGAGGGATGATCCTCAACCGGGAGCTAGTTCTAAACCGACTCGCGCAACTCAGCCAGGAAGCCGAAAAAAGGGGCAGTACTCAGCCGCCCCCCGCGAGGAGCTCATAGGCAAAGAACTGGCATGTTCCTCCGCTGACGATGCCCGTTTCCAAAACAAGCAAGAATCATGCCAGAGAAAATCTGGCATTTGCGCTCTCCTGGGCGCTGTGGATTCCTGCGGATCCTCTGGAAAGACAATTCGGTATTCCTAAGTTTAAGCGGCGGTCCGGCGCTCGTCCCGATGTGGCTCGCTGCGTCGGGCAATGGTCCCAGAAAGAATCATGCCCGCCCCATTGCCTCACGTTGCTCGTCCCGCTGTGCTGGATCGAAGCGATCTTTGATCTCGGTGCAAAATGCCGGGCCGGCCGTGCACTTGCGTCTCAGTCAGGGGCTATTCCTGCCTTCTGCGATTCCGCCTGTATCGCACAAGAAGCATTCTCGCGCGATTCCGGATCGGCCGCAACGGCGTTCACGGAAATCGCGTCGGGACTTACAGCCGTTAATGCGACACAACAGGACCTATTCAATGCCTCGGAAGACCGAAGGCCCGACGATTGCGTCGCCGACGATGGATCGCATCGGTTCAATCTGTTGTAAACCACAGTTCTCGAATCCATGCC
>Ga0116223_10001227_pt1 | contig 27168 bp, 33 predicted proteins | sample Sb_taG_3_FD_90092 | JGI IMG/M metagenome (GOLD analysis project Ga0116223, IMG submission 90092) | Peat soil microbial communities from Weissenstadt, Germany - Sb_50d_a_PC metaG | ecosystem: Environmental > Terrestrial > Soil > Wetlands > Peat | place: Germany: Weissenstadt | collected 2010-09-21 | reverse complement strand
GCTTCCGATGCGCTCGTTCCCCCATCTCTTGAGGGTCAATTCATCTCCCATTACCGCGCCTTCCCGAAGCTTGCCAGCGGCGGCAGGGGAGGGGGGTCCGAAGCGGAGGACATGCGTCTTGGACGTCGCGTAGCTTTGAAGTTTCTGCCGGAAGCGATGGCGCGTGATCCCAGGACCTTACAACGGTTCGAGCGGGAAGCGCGCGCGGCGTCGTCGTTGAATCATCCGAACATTTGCACAATTTATGAAGTGGAGGAGCGCGATCATCAGCCGGTGATCGTGATGGAACTGCTTGAAGGGAAGAGCCTGAAAGAGAGAATCCGGGAAGGAAATATTACGCCGGAGGAATTGCTCGAGTCTGGGATTCAGGTTTCGGATGCGCTGGCTGCGGCGCACGCAAAGGAAATCGTTCATCGCGACATCAAACCGGCGAATCTCTTTCTGGTCGATGGCGACCGGGTGAAGATTCTGGACTTCGGATTGGCGAAGGTGGCGGGAACTCCTCTTGAGGATGGGGTGGATGAAGAATCGTTGACCGCCGACGGGGTGATTCCGGGGACAACGGCGTACATGTCTCCGGAGCAGATCAGGGGGGAAGAGATTGATGGCCGCAGCGATCTGTTTTCGTTGGGTGTCGTGCTCTATGAGATGGCGGCGGGGAAGCGTCCATTTGCGGCTAAGAATCGTGTACTGCTGATGCATGCCATCCTGAATGAGAAGCCAGGTCCGGTGAGCAGCGTGAATCCCATGATACCGAGGGAACTGGATTCGATCATCGGGCGGTGCCTGGAAAAAGATCGAGAGCAGAGATACCAGCGGGCGGCTGACGTTTGCTCAGACCTCAAGCGGCTGCGAACGAGCACGGCGTCGGGGAAGGCGGTGGCTCTGGTCGCCAAGCTTCCGGCGAAGAGAGTCTCGCTTCGCGTGGGATGGTGGTCCTTGCTCGCATTGGTTTGCCTGGGGATGATCGCGGTCGCAAGCGGCCTGTATTTGCGCTCGCACCGCACGCATGTTTTGACGGAGAAAGACACGATCGTTCTGGCGGATTTCATAAACACAACGGGCGATTCGGTTTTTGACGACACAGTGCGGCAGGGCTTGGCGATGCAACTGGAACAGTCGCCGTTCCTCAGCCTCATTTCCGAGGACCGCATACAGCAGGTGCTGCGTTTGATGGGCCGGCCGGCCGATGCGCGACTGACGCCTGAGATCGCTCGCGATCTATGCGAGCGAACCGGCAGCACCGCGGTTCTGGACGGAACGATCGCAAGCCTTGGAAGCAAGTATGTTTTAGGCTTGCGCGCGAGGGATTGCCGCACGGGCAATGTTCTCGTTGAGGAACAGGTCCAGGCGGCGAGAAAAGAAGATGTATTGAATGCCCTCGGCGAGATTGCCAGTAAGTTCAGGAGCCGGCTCGGCGAATCATTGACAACGGTTCAAAAGCATAATACTTCGCTCGCCGAAGCGACGACATCTTCATTGGAAGCGCTGAAAGCTTACAGTGCAGGATTGAACATTTCAGCGTCGAAAGGGACTGGGGCTGCCATTCCGTTTTTCAAACGCGCCATCGATCTCGATCCAAAGTTCGCCAGCGCCTACGCGGCGTTGGGACTTATGTATGGAGACGGGGGCGAGTCTGCGCTGGCAGCAGAGAACACGAGCAAAGCCTACCAACTCCGAGAGCATGCCAGTGACGAAGAAAGGTTCTTTATAACGGCTTATTACTTCGGGCGAGTTACGGGCAATCTCGAGAAGGCGGAACAGACCTGCGGGTTGTGGGCGCAGACCTATCCCCGTGAGAGTCTCCCACATGGATTCCTGTCGGGATTTATTTATCCCGCATCCGGCAGGTATGAGAAGTCGATCGAGGAATCGCAAAAAGTGATTGAGATCGATCCGGATGCGGTATTTGCTTATGACATTCTCGCCAGTGATTACGTTGCGCTGGACCGCATGGAGGAAGCCGAAAAGACCATTAACATGGGCACTGCGCGAAAACTCGAAAGCCCTCAATTTATTGCACAACGCTACGACATGGCGTTTCTCAAAGGGGACGGCCCCGGGATGGAGCGCGAAGTCGGTTTGGCCAAGGCAGGGCCGGGAGGGGAGGTCCGGATCGCAAACCATGAGGCGTTTGCGCTTGCATATACCGGACACTTACAAAAGGCGCGGCAGATGTCGCGCAGTGCCGTGGACGTAGCGGAACAGGCGGCGCACCGGGAGAGAGCGGGCGTCTTCGAGGCAGGCGCAGCCCTCCGGGAAGCCTTCTTCGGAAACACGGCCGCTGCCAGGGAGCGCGCCAGAGCAGCGCTCGAATTGTCGAAAGACCGCGAGGTGGAATATGGCGCGGGACTGGCGCTGGCTGTTTCTGGAGATTCCTCTCTGTCCTCAACCTTGGCCGAGGATCTGGAAAAGCGCTTTCCGCAAGACACGTCGGTAAGATTCAGCTACCTGCCCACGCTTCAAGCCATGCTCGCTCTGAACCAGGGAAAATCTACGCAGGCGCTCGAACTGCTGCAGGCCGCGGCTCCCTATGAACTGGGTTCGCACCGTAGCAGTTTCGTTGGATTGTTCGGGAATCTATATCCGATCTATATGCGCGGCGAGGCCTATCTTGCTGCGCAGCGGGGAGTGGAAGCCGCCGCGGAGTTCCAGAAAATTCTCGACCATCGCGGAATTGTCGTCAGTGATCCAATAGGCGCGCTGGCGTTCCTGCAACTGGCACGGGCATATTTGATGTCTGGGGATCGGACGCGCGCGAAATCCACGTACGAGGATTTCCTGAAGCTATGGAAGGACGCTGATCCGGAAATCCCAATTCTTAAGGAAGCCAAGGCCGAGTACGCGAAGTGCAGTAGCTGAGGTAGTTCCTCTGTGGAACCTTTATTGGTACTTGTCGCCGAATCGGGTCGTATCACGGGCAAACCAAAAATAACCGCGCACTGTAAGAGCCGAAACCACGGATATCCTTCTGCTGCGCACCGGCGAAAAAAAACAGGGCGTCATCGGCCTCTTCCAGCCCGGACTCCCCGGCGAAGTGTCTCCGAGCTTGTCGGTTCGCTTCATGGGCTTCAACCATAAAGCGATCGCCTCGTATCTCATCTCTTTCTTTATTGCTCCATCGTCGTCCTGACTCAAGACGCACTCGGCGTACTGAAGAACGTCCATGTCGACAAATACTACGAGTACAAATAACGGGACGAGCAACGGGGCGAGCAGGCCGAAATCGAGCGCTTCGAAGTCGGAGGCGCGTGCCGAAGGGGCGCGCTATTACCCATTCGGCGCAATTCCTTTACCAGATCCTGCGACGCTGGAAAAACTGGCGAATGAGTTCTTTCTCGCGAGGCCAAAGGATCTTGCGAACGGGCACAGCGTAGAGGAATCAACTTCTTCGCCCGTCGAATCGGACGAAATTCCTACCGTGATGTTTACAGGAAATACTTCCGGTTCAACGAGCGCCCCTGTTCGAATCGGCCCGGAGTATTCCTGCTTCGGCTCCTTCTTCGCAAGCCGGACTACTGACGGAGTCGGATCTAAAGGCGATTGCTGCTCTCTTTCATTCTCGACGACGTTCGCACTGAGGACGTAGGTGTCGCGCTTAACCAGGAGGGCATTGCGGTGCGCGCCGGCCATCACTGCGCTCAACCCATCCTGCGCCACATGGGCGTCGAAAGCACAGTGCGACCGTCACTCGCGTTCTATAACACTTGCGAAGAGATCGGACGCCTTGGTTGACGCGCTACAGCGGCTGCAGGCTGCCAGGAAACATCGCAAGGTCTGATCGGAGCGGGGATGCTCTTTTCACGTCTTCGTCAAGAGCTGGTGAAGTTCTGGGAAGCTCTGACACGGATGGTGATGGCAGTTCGCTGAACCCATCCTGAAACCACCGTCGCCAACCAGAGCAGCGACGCAGCCATCGCAAATGGATCGTACGCGAAGGGTCTAGTTGTGCGTGATACGCTGTTCGATTTTGGAGACGAATCGCGGCGTGTGGCCCTTCACGATTTGGCGGATGCCAGGCCCAAACTCGTGGAAAAGACTTATCCCGGCGTCGCCGCCAATCGTCGAACCGAAATTGCCGAACGTCGCCGAAGCGGAACGTGCCCAATACGGACGATGAGCAGTGTCAGCAGCGACCGAAGTCAGTACTCTAAGGAAGTACGAGGCGTTTACCCTCCCTTTTCCCGACTCTTCACGCGTGACAAAAATGTGCGAAGGCGCGTAAATGGCCCGACCGATATAGCTGCCGCTGGTCGAGGGGCGATAAGGCAGCTTCCGATTGAGCAACGACAGATTCAGATACTTACCAAAGAAGGTGCTGGACTTTTCTTGAACAAACACCCCTTTATGGGGAGGGGTAAAGCTGGCCAGCAGTCCGGGGGTGACGTGGCCCAGTTCTGTTTCACCCATTCTGCCAGCGTTGATGCTTGCGGCGCCAGGAGTTACAGGCGGGCGCGCTTGCTCGACGAACGGTCGAAAGTTCTCCGCTTCGATTGAAGGCTGCGCCGACGGAGCGTCAGGAAGGGACCTCCACGCTTGCATCTCCTGGCGCTGCACTTCCAGTGAGTTTGAGCCGTTCCAGCGAAGGAAGTCGGCGGAAGGACTTTCGCTCTGGCACAACGCCGCACAAGAGGCCAACAGAAGAAAAGACATAACTCGGATTGGTGCAATTCGCACCATAGCTCAGTCCGGCAGGGCGGTAAGCTACTTTGCGGCCCCGCGACGATTTACCTGGAAGCACACGTTCACGTTAGCACTCCACGTAGCCTTGGTCTGAGCAAGAGTGCTCATCTTTCTGGAGGAGAGACTTCGTTGATGTAACGACGGTCGACTGCGGAACAACTCAGGCTCGACTTGGCGGTGTTGCGTCGTTAGTACTTGCGTGCCCGCACGACAAACCTCTTCGGCGCTGAACCGACAAAATAAAATGGGTAGCAAGTCACGAGCGTAAGTGCGGATTCGGTTGAGGGGGCCAGGACGCTCAGGTCATCAGGCGCCACGACCTTCACCCAATCCACCTCATAGCGGAACAGTCCAGTCGGCGTCTGAAACTGAATCTCGTCATTTCTGTGAATGTCTTTTAGCCCACGGAAAAAAGTGTCGCGGTGCCCAGCGATTCCACTGTTCCCGGCCTCCCCTGGAAGTGGAGTGCCTTCGATATGGCCCGTTCCCAGCCGCAGCATCCGCGGGCCTGTCCCTTGGAGCACTGCGACGGACAGTCCCAGCCTCGGGACATCCAAACGTCCCAGAACATCGCCTGGTTTGATCGCTGGTTTAGGCTGGATTTCGTGGGGCTCTTTTTCTAGCCGGACTTGGCTTTCCAGGGATCGTTTTGCAGATGCCTGGAAGAGCCTGGCGTCGAGCAGACTAAAACCCACATAACCGAGCGCCAGAGTCCCAGTGATGAAAAGGAGGCGCTGACTCCAACGAAGAAGCCTTTGGATGCGCGTTGGGACCATCTCCGGTTCAGTCGTGAGTTTCATGGGCGCTGTCTTTTGCCGCTGGTGGTGGAAGTGTCGAGGGCGCGAAGTAACCGGTTCGCGTGCGGACCAGCAAGGGTCCACGACCTGCCGCATTTGCCTTCACCTGTATGACTCGATACGTTCCGTCGCGCTTTCTGTTCGTGGGGACGTAAGCAATGGTGTACTGGTTACGGATATCGCGAGCAATGCGTTGGCAGATGGGTGTAACGTCGGCTAGGGATTCGGGCAGGAACGACTCACCGCCTGTTTCCTTTGCAAGGCGCTTGAGGACACCGGGATTGCGATCGGCATCCTGGTCATCAAAAATGCCGATGGTATAGATAATTACGCCGGGTTGCCCGACCAGGGCCATGATTTCGGTCAACTTATGTTTGCTGGCGTTGTCGCCTCCGTCGCTGACCACGATCAGCGCTTTTTTGTCCCGATCCCCCTTCTTCAGGTGTTCGAGAGCGACGGCAACCGCATCGTACAATGCTGTCTCACCATCGGCCGCCACTCTGGATAGGGCAACTTGCAACTGAGCCACCTGGTCTGTGAATGCAATATTGCCAGGAAGGCCGAAGGAAACCTTCTCGTTGAAATTGACCACAAACATCTGGTCCTGCGGGTTGCTGGAGCGGGCAAATGCCAATGCAGCAGCGATAACGTCGTGGCGCTTTGGCTTCATGCTTCCGCTGTTATCAACCACCAGGCCGACCGTGACCGGGACGTCTTCGTGGCTGAAATACTTGATCGGCTGCAGCACTCCGTCCTCGTAAACCTGGAAATCGTCTTTGTTGAGGCCGGAAACGAGAACGTTCCTACGGTCTTGGGCGGTTGCTCGCAAGACCACCACATCCACATTTACTTTGATGGTGTATTTGTCGTCCGGGCGGCTTGGCAACGGCAAGGGCTCTTGCGCCCGAGCCCAATTTGAGAGTGCAATCAGAACGAGAAGAGCAGCCACTGAGAAGGAGAAATGTGCTGCGGCCTGCAGCCTCAGTTCACTCAGTGGGTTCGGCGCAGATAAGTAACGCTCCGGCATCTGTGTTTCTTTCAGCTCATCTGAACTCGGGCCGGAGTAGCCGGACGGGCGCAATCCTTCGCGCCGTCCGGTATCCGCTCAAATCAAATGGATGGATCCTCTTGGCTGATCCAACTCTTCACCTGGCTCAAACGGCTCGCTTCGAAAAGGCCGACAGAGCAAAGCCGGCGCCAATCATCAGCAGGCCAATCAATCCAATCAAGGGCAGTGGGCTGGCGGTTTCCGGTAGGGGATCGGCAGCAGCCACGGTGACTGGTGCGGCAGCAGCCACTGGTGGAGCGGCAGCCACTGGAGGTGGTTCAACAACCTGGGCTAATTCGATTGGCTCTCCCGTGGGGGCCACGGCCTCGATGGGCGCCGTTTTCAGAGCTTCGATCGGAGCCGTTGCCAGCTCGATCGGGGTTGCCAGCACGGGCTCATTGGTTTCCTTGGCCAACTCGATGGCCCGCGATTTTGAATATACAAATTCCTCACCCCACTCCCGTCCGGGGTAGAACCATGCCCTTAGAGCTTCTGGTTGTCCAGCGGGCCGCTCGCGGAACGTGATTGTCGTTTTGTCCGTCGTCTTCAAGCGATAGTTCGGAATTGCGAGAATCGTCGTAAGCACCTGGGTTTCGTCCTGATTGAAAATCTGGACGATGTGCCGGTCAGATTGTGAATCCACAATCTTGAAGACATACGTGCCGGCCGGCAAGTTATGCTGGCCCACGCCCGGAACTTCGACGGGTCCGCTGAAGGTGATGATAGTCTTCCGGTTCCAGTCGTCAGCCGTCGCGGTCGGTACGACGAGTACACAAAGGACAGCTAGGCATAGTGCGATTCCTATCCCTTTAAGCAGTTTCATGATTTCTCCTGTATTTTTTCTCCGACAGACTCGCCCGGCGATGGTTGTGCAACAAGAGCTCTTTATGCTGTCGGCTTCACAAGAGATCTACAGCCGGAGAGTCCGGCTTGTTTTCAGAACCGTGGAAAGTTGTTCGAGGGCCAGTATCGGGCATGCGGAGTTCGATTACTGGTCAATATTGACCGCCGTATACCAATCGTGCCGGGCCTTACGACGTACTGTCGTTTGCCCACTTTCGTATCCACGGCTTCGGCTGCGGAACTCTTAATGCGACGTTTCCAGCCGCGACAATGCTCAATACTGTTCATTCCCACATTGAGCAAATCAGGCGTTCGCTGGGCCTGGTGCGGAAAGCGGTCCCATTCTCGTCGCAACCAGTACTTCCAGCAGAGTTGCAGTGTTACGAACGCTTCCCGAGATGGTGATGAGTGCTTCTGAGACGACGGGATGTTGATCCGCCAGCGAGTCAAGACGGTCACTCACGTTATGGAGTTGCTGAGCTTCGTGCAGGATTGCAGTCGAACGCATGGGGCCACGGCTTTCTGAGAGCCTAAGAAGAGAAAAGCTTCAGATGGGCTGACTTAGCTCAGGGAACCTGAAAGAGGAGAAGGGGTAATCACCTCATAATGGATCATAGCACTTGGGGAGCCTCGCCGCGCAGCCTCTCGTCATGACTTTCTTGACGAGGCTACCCCTCATTTCGAAGGATCTTTCTGACGAGTCGCCTTGACGCCCGACAGAATCCCAACGCCCAAAAGTACGACTGCACCTACGACAATCCAGTGCGTAGGCATGTGTATCAAGTGCGCTCCGTACACCAGTCCGCAAATCATGATTGCGAACCCAACTGCGTAAATTCCAAATGACATGGCATCTCCCTTTTCAAGTTGACTGTGACGGCTGGCACCTGAGAGCCTGTTTCATCGTTTGCGGCGTTGCTGATTGGGCCCGCTGTCCCGCCAACGATCTGCTCCGCAGTCGCTACTGCGACGAACTGGCTTTCTGATTCTTGACCTGAAGATCGTTCACCACTTGCTGAACGTTCGGCACTCCGGCCGCTACGTTTGCCGCTCGCGAGCGCATGTCTTCCGAGTTCACTTCCCCGGTCAGCGTGACTACTCCGCTCTTTACTTCGTATTTCACGCTCTGGTGCATCTTGTTTTGGATCAGCGCAGCGTCCAGATTCTTCTCGATGCCTTGATCCAGGTCAGAGTTCACGGCCTTCGCTTCTTTTTCTATACCCACCGGAATCACGGCAATCTGGTTCGCGACAACCTGTGTTCCAGCGAAGGACTTTGCCAGGGATTCCGCTTGGGCCTTGTCGTTTTCACTAGCGACTAGTCCGTTGAGGGTCACGATGCCCTTATCGCGATCCTGACTCACGGAAACGTTCTTGAGGCCTGCCTGATCGAGCGATTTACGAATGCCGTCCGAAACGTCGGGTGACTTTGCGGAGGCGCTTGAGCAACCCAACGTGCTCCCGAGTACGAGCAGGGTAAGCAAGGTAAGGAGCAACTTAATCGTTTTCATGATTTTCCTTTGATCGGATCTGAATTGAATCCGGGAGAAACCTAGACTCGCTCATGTGTGTCGGCAGCGCTGTGCAGAATCGCTCACTTTGTGGGAAACGTTCTACGGCGACGAACTCCGATGACCTTTGTTCTCCGCACTGCTGCGACATTATCCTTTCGCCCGCGCACTCTTCACTCGCAAGGCGGTCAATTGTGCTCAGTATTCCGAATCCGGAAGTTTGATACTGACTGCTCAACAGGGTTTCCACGACAAAGCTTAAAGATCGTGAACAAACCTGGTTTAGTGGAGGCTTTCGATGAACTGGAATTTGATGGATCCGAAGGTGATTGCTCTCGCCGCCGCTGTAATTGTGATCGCCGCAGTGGGTGCCTGGCTGTACGTGCAAAAACGCAGGGGCACGACGGCAGATCTGCGGCAAAAGTTTGGCCTCGAGTACGACCGCGCGGTGCTGGCACATGGTTCAGAACGAAAAGCAGAAGCGAAATTAACGGATCGCGAGAAGCGGGTGGAAAAGCTCAACATTCGCGATCTTGATCCGATGGAACACGAACGCTATTCGAAGCAGTGGCAGGCCGTGCAGTCTCGCTTTGTCGATTCCCCGAAGGGGGCGGTCGCGGAAGCCGATGACCTGGTGTCCTCTGTCATGAAGGCTCGCGGCTATCCCGTATCCGAGTTCGACCAGCGCGCCGCTGATATTTCTGTGGACCATCCTCGTGTGGTGGAAAACTACCGGTCGGCCCATGCGATTGCGCTGCGGGTTGGGAAAGACGCAGCTAGTACCGAGGATCTCAGAACCGCGATGATTCACTACCGCTCTCTGTTTGAGGAACTGGTACAGGGGCCACTGGCGGCAGAGACAAAAGCAGTCGCGTAGCCCTGAACTGAAGAAAGGACAAAATGATGAAACCAAGTACGCAAGACCGGGCCGAGGGTAAGCTTCACGAAGTGAAAGGGAAGATCAAAGAACAGGTCGGAAAAGCGACGAACGACCCCGATCTGGAAGTCTCAGGAAAAGCGGAGAAGAAAGCCGGCAAAGTTCAAAAATGGATTGGCCGTGCTGAAAAGGCCGTCGGCGAATAAAGAACTTGTCCCGACTGGCAAAACAGACCTCACAAACGGTACTAACGGTACTAAAAGAACGGTTGAAGACAGTGTCAATTGGCTCCGATAACTGCGCAAAAATTAGGGATCTCGGTTTTACAGCATCCATGCACATAAACATGTATGGCCAGCGCTTTGAGATTGTTTCGGATCCTTTTGATGAAGGTGATTGCATAGCCGTCCGCGCGACCAGCGGAAATGATCCAGTAGTCCGCACGCTGCGGCTTCCGATAGCAATTCTCGTAAGTCTGGCAAGTCGCTTTCTGAAGCGGCCAAGTTTGACCGGCGCACCAAACCTCATAACGCAGGACGATTTGCCGGGCACCGCATTGACAGAGGGCCCGGTAAGGGAAGGATCGCCGGCGACCACAGTACTTTAACGACTGGCTTTTCAAAATAAGGAGAACGATGATGACGACAACTGAGCAAACTAAGTGTGCACACCTGCCATGCCGGTGCTTGGCGCAACCGGGCGAGAAATACTGCGGCCAAGCCTGCAAGGAAGCGGGATCCAGCGAAGTCGAGATTGCGTGCCAGTGTGATCATGGAACGTGTCCGCTCACCACATAACAGCAGGCGCCGGTCGCTATGCGGGTGGAGCTTCCCCAGGAGAATCTCGATATGAACATGCGCATAATTATGCTCGTGCTGTTGGTCGTGGCCGCCTTGCCGCTGTCGGCAAAGGCGCAAGCACTGGCCGATTCGGGAGACTCTTCGAGCTTAGTTGCAATCACAACCCCAGCGCACCCGGACCTGACGTACATCCGCCCGACAACAACAATAAAGTTTCACAGCTACTTGTTCGATGCGTTCGGGCCCTATCCAATCGCGGGTGCGGCGTTTGCGGCTGGCATTAGCCAGGCGTATAACACTCCGCCGGAGTGGAAGCAGGGTGCTCAAGGTTATAGCAAGCGATTTGGATCGGACCTTGGCATCGCAGCGATCAGCACCACCACGCGCTATGGGCTGGCACAAGCGTTCAAGGAAGACACGTTGTACTACCGTTGTGAATGCAAGGGCGTGCTTCCTCGGCTGCGCCATGCTGTGATTTCCACCTTGTCTGCTCGCCGCGGCGACGATGGCCATCGTGTCTTTTCTCTCTCTGCGCTAATTGCGCCGTATGCGGGTTCGATGACTGCTGTCTATGCGTGGTATCCCGACCGCTATAACGGCAAGGATGCGTTTCGGATGGGTAACTACACTATGCTGGGATATGCAGGCGGAAACATCGCCCTGGAATTCTTCTACAGTGGCCCTCACTCCCTTTTTCATCGCATGCACTTGAATAACGGGCACGGAGCGCCAGATCCGAGTCCAAACCCGTGATCGCCGGGAATTCAAAAACGATCGGAGGCACTGGCTTTCTCAGGCCGGGGCACCGCGTCTTACCGACGCCCCCAACGCTAGATTCCTCCAAGGGATTGATCAGCAAGTTCCTCGAATGGTTCGGCGATCTGGGGATATTTTTCTGGCAAGTCATACGGGCTGCAGTGACGCCGCCGTTTGAGTTCCGCGAACTGTTTCGACAGCTCGACGAGATCGGATCAAAGTCTCTGCCGCTGGTCGCTCTGGCTGGAGCTGCAACCGGCGTTGTGCTGTCTCTGGAAGCCCGGTACAGCCTGACTCGATTTGGCGCCAAATCGCTGCTTCCCGCCGCGATCGTGTTCTCTGTCATCCACGAGACCGGTCCGATCATCACGGGTCTGGTAGTGAGTGGTAGAGCGGGAGCTGGCATTGGGGCGGAACTCGCGTCCATGAAGGTCACCGAGCAGATTGATGCCATCGAGGCGTCCGCTGTAAATCCTTATAGGCTGTTGGCGGCGCCCCGCATCCTGGCTTGCATCCTGATGCTGCCTCTGCTGACCCTCGCTGGTGACGCATGCGGCTTGGTCATGGGCTGGGTTGCCCAGGCCCTGGTTGAGCCACTTTCGCTACATCAGTTCATCAACACCGGTTTCAAAGGCGCCAGCTTCAACGACCTCCTGCCACCGACGTTTAAGACCGCCGTGTTTGGCCTGATCATTGGGCTAATCGCTTGTTTTCAGGGGATGCGGACACACGGAGGCGCTGCCGGTGTCGGTCGTGCAGCCACCAGTTCGGTGGTCTTGTCCTCACTGTTCGTCATTCTGGCCGATGTCGTGCTCGTAAAACTCATCATCATATTTTTCCCATAATTGATCAAGAGCTAGGCCAACAAGTATGCACACGATCGATGAAGTTGCGATGCAGCCAGAAGAAACCGAGCAAGAAAGCAACGCGCCGGTTATCGCCGTCGAGGACCTGCATAAGTCCTTCGGAAGCCAAGAGGTTTTGAACGGGGTCAGCCTGGCGGTGAGTCGCGGCGAAACCTTGGCTGTGTTGGGGCGCAGTGGAACCGGTAAGAGCGTATTGCTGCGACTCGTCATCGGACTGGAGACGTCTGACTCGGGGACGGTTCGCATCCACGGGCAAGACATCGCCGGCCTGGCTCTCGACCAGCTCGGCGAAATCAGGAAGAAAATGGGTTTCTTGTTTCAGCACGCCGCGCTTTACGATTCGCTAACCGTCGAGCAAAACGTAGCTTTTCCGCTGCAGCACCATAAGAAAGACAAGTCAAAGTCTGAGCAGCGAGACCGCGTCAGGGGACTACTGGCGGAGGTCGGCATGGAAGACGGTTTTGCGAAGATGCCCTCAGACATCTCGGGCGGCATGCAGAAAAGAGTCGGGCTGGCTCGCGCGCTGGCTTTGGAGCCGGATATTCTGCTGCTCGACGAGCCCACCGCCGGTCTTGACCCCATCAGTTCGGCGGAGATTGATGATCTGGTCCTCAAGCTCCAAGAGGAACATCAGATGGCATCCATCGTGGTCACGCACGATCTGCACAGCGCGAAGACGATTGCGGACCGGTTGGCCCTGCTCAATGAAGGAAAGGTCGTGATCGAAGGCGACTTCGAAGAACTGCAAGCAAGTGACATCGAGTTTGTCAGGGAATTTCTAAGGCATTCGTAGGAGGACACATGTCGAGAGCGGCGCGGTTAGGGGCTTTCATCGTTGCAACACTGACAATTCTGGTGATCGGTGTCTTCATCATCGGAGGCAAGCAGTATCTTTTCAGTTCCACGTACCAACTGAAAGCTCAATTCGACGACGTAGTGGGCCTGGATGCTGGAGGCGACGTGCGGGTGGGCGGGGTTCACAGCGGAACTGTGCGCAACATCGTGTTGCCCCACAAGCCGGGCGAAAAGGTCACGGTCATCATGGATCTGGGAAGGTCGACGCACGAGATCATCAAGCAAGACTCTGTCGCCACAATCGAAACGGAGGGTTTGTTGGGCAATCAGTTTCTGGCGATCTCGTTTGGATCGGCCGGATCAGCCGAAGTGCGGAATGGCGATACCATCGCGAGCCAGCCGCCTCTCGAAATGTCCGCCCTGCTGCAAAAGACGAGCGGCATTCTGGATAGTAGCCAGCAAGCCATACAAAATGCCACCCGGGCAACGGCGAATCTAGATTCAATCAGCGCGAAGATCGACAGAGGACAAGGAACTGCCGGGGCGCTGGTCAACGACAAGCAGCTCTATACCAATCTCGAGCAGACGTCGGGCGCCATGCGTGACACGATGGTCCAGGCACAAGCGGGGGTTACGGACTTCCAGGAGAATATGGAAGCCCTGAAGCACAACTTCTTCGTGCGCGGATATTTTAAGAACCGCGGATATGAAGATTCCGCCGAACTCGCCAAGAATGAGATCGAGCGGTTGCCGCAAGGCGCACCGACAAAGCAGTTTACCTACTCAGCGAAGGATCTCTTCGACAAGCAAGATTCCGCCAAGCTGAAGAACCAGAAATCTCTGACCGCCAGCGGCGAGTTCTTAGCCAATAACCAGTTCGCTTTTGCTGTGGTCGCCGTGTCGGCTGGCATGGAAGGCGACACTCAGAAAGACCTGGTATTGACGGAAGCCCGGGCCATGGTCGTGCGCGAGTATCTGGTCGAGAATTTCGGATTTGACGATAGTCAGCTTAGAACGATGGGAATGGGCAAGCAGACGGAAATGAATTCGGATGCCGGCTGGGGAGCGGTACAGATTTTCATTTACCCGACCGGAACCGAAATTCCGCCGAAAAGCAGACAAAGTCGAGTTCCCCACCCGAAACAACCTCGGCTGCTTCAGTTCCTACAGCGACGGCCGCAACAGCGCCGCTACAATGAAGCGAACCTGCACTACTTTGCCGGTGACCTTATGAACAAATTGTCGTCCTTTCTCTCTGTATCGGCACTTTCTCTGGTGTGCGCGGGAGTTGTGATGGCGCAGAACCCGCCCCAGAGAATAACGTTGGTGATGAATGGACGCACCGCTGACGAAGCGGTCGTGCAAATCGATGGCCATTCGTATCTGGATGTCGAGACTCTAGCTCGAATCATGAACGCTACGGTAAGCTTCGAGCCCGGCCGCGTCATTTTGACGGGGCCGGCCGCCGAAACTGTTGCCGAACCAGCGCGTATCGCGCAGGGATTGTCGAAAGAGTTTGCCAGGGCGGGTATTGCTCAATTGGCGGAGATGCGGGAATGGAAGGGCGCGATTTCATCAGCGATCAGGTCTGGAGTTGCCGGGGGCAATTGGCTCGCTCCCTTGTTGCACGAGCATCGTGCCCGGGCGGCGGAGAGCCTAAGCCAGGCCTCGGTGGCGGCGAAAACTGAATCCGACAAGAAAGCTCTGCAACTGCTGAAGAGTGAGTTCACTAATCTGGGAGAGTGGGACAGCCAGGTCCAAGCGACTATCCAATCCCTAAATGCCGAGCAAAACCTCAATCCCCCTGCTGCGCAGAGCGATCCCCTACTGGCGAAAATCTCAGAGTGCGGTAGTTTTCTCAACGCTATGCTGGTGGGCGGCGATTTCGCGGACAGCCCCAGTTGCCATTGAGCCGAGAGGCTTGATCTTGAGAATTTCGGAAGCCGGCGACAAGTGATGCCGCAGGCGAAGGCAGCATCGGCGTGGGGTGGCCGCAAGGGGGAACTGGCGGCCCGATGCCGCCGGTTTGGTCGAGTGGTGCCCCCTCACTTGAGCACGAAGCGGTCTTAAGCGACGCGGCCGCCGTCGTTACGGTATTCCTCGGGGATGTCACCTTCCGGTACCTGTCGTGTAGTGACCTCGGAGACATCCGGATCTTTAGCGTTCTCCACCCCGTCTACAACAGATGCTTCGAAGGCGTTTCCCTCTTCTATTAATTCCTCTACACTCTGGGAGTCCGATTCGGCCGGACCAGACATCCCCTGATCGTCACCGGACTGCCCGGCCGAATCTGTCTCAAGTTCATCCTCGTTGTGCTTGTTGCCTGCACGTGTATCCTTCATGGCTCTCAACCTCGCTACTTAAGATGCGACTTCCCAGCACTCGGTCGTGGAACTTTATGCAGCTACTGCTTCAGGTGCGTGCAGCGTGCAGTAAGCAGGATGTGTGCTGTCAATGATGTCCTTAGCCTTGGCCACTTCGGCGGCCGTCCCGTGGGCGATCAGCAGGAACTGATCGGTCTTGAGCGCCGCCTCGTACTTCACAATGCTGTCTTTGGGAATTCCGATGCTGTAGAGGCCAGCTCCGAGGGCACTCAAGCCTCCAACCACCACCGCACCTTCCAATCCGGCCACGATCCACGCAACCAGCGGTCCAGCGACCAGGATTGGGCCGATGCCCGGAATTGCGAAGAAAGCCGAACCGAATAGAAGCCCCCAGAAACCTCCCCAGAATGCACCGGTCTTGCCCCAATATTTCATGCGGTCGCCGGTATTGTAGTAACCCACCACGTGCTCATCCGTGTGGTAACCCTTGCCAACGATGGATAGTTTGCGCATGTCAACTCCGCCGCGTTGGAGTTCCTTTACGGCCAGATCTGCATCGGTATGAGTGGGATAAACCGCGACAACTGAATTGTCAGTGGACATTTTGTATCTCCTCGGCAACCTGCCGTCATTCTCGGACTATGTAGGTTAGTGAAGTCCCACTCGAAACTATGACAGCGCGTTAGGAGGAAGACTGTACCTAAGTGCACAGTGTCGAGTGGAAAGTTGTGCGTTGGGCAGTACCGCGATTAGATTCCGCACGTTCGTCAACAAGACGCATCATTCGTGAGAACCACCTTCAGGGCGCCCTCTTTTGCCGCGTTCCCAAACGTGTCATACGCCTTCATGATGTCGTGCATCGCGAAGCGATGAGTCACCAGTTTCTTGGGCTGCAACTTGCCCTAGCGCACAACCTTCAGCAGCATCGGCGTTGTCACCGTGTCCACCAGTCGGGTGGTAATCGAAATGTTGCGGTCCCAGAGCTTCTCCATGTGCAGTTCCACTGGCTTGCCATGAACGCCAACGTTTGCGATCCGTCCGCCAGCCGCGACAATGGCCTGACAGATGTCGAAGGTGGCAGGAATCCCGACCGCTTCGACGGCCACATCTACGCCCGCACCTTCCGTCAGTTCCATCACGTGATGGGCAGCGTGTCCATCGGCGCTGTTGACCAGCGTGGTGGCCCCAAACTGCTTTGCGACCGCGAGGCGTTTTTCATCGAGGTCTATCATGAAGATCGCCGCCGGTGAATAGAATTGCGCCGTTAGTAAGACGGCAAGTCCCACGGGCCCCGCCCCAACGATGGCGATAGTGTCGCCAGGCTTCACTTGCCCATTCAGGACGCCACACTCAAAGCCAGTGGGCAAAATGTCGCTAAGCATCACGAGGGCTTCTTCGTCCCCGCCCGCCGGGAAGCTGTAGATACTTCCATCGGCCTGCGGAATCCGAACATACTCGGCCTGAGTCCCATCGAGAGTGTTGCCCAAAATCCAGCCGCCATGCCGGCAATGGGAATACATGTTCCTTCTGCAGAAATCGCACTTAAGGCAGGCGGTGACACACGAGATGATGACCTTGTCTCCAACGTGAAACTCCGAGACACCGGTTCCGACTTGCTCGATTACACCAATCCCTTCGTGACCGAGAATGCGACCTTCGGTTACCGACGCTAGATCGCCCTTCAGAATGTGAAGGTCGGTGCCACAAATTGTTGATGTCGTGATGCGCACAATGGCATCGCCCGGTTCCTGGATGCCGGGCCGCGGTTTGCTCTCCCACGCCCGCTTGCCCGGACCGTGATAGACCAGCGCTTTCATGGTCGTAACGTTGGTTTCTTGGGTCGTAGTATTCGTGGCCGCCCATTCGAGTTCAGCGGTTGTCATGATGCATCCTTCCTGCTCTTCGGTTGCCGGGAATTCGACCTTAGCAATGGCGCTGCCGATTGTCTGAGCAAGAATGCTCATTCTCCCCGGCCAATCGGATGTACCGTTCCGATGGAGGCCCCATCACAACGAGTCAATTCGGAAATTCGAACATTTATTGGAGAAAGAGGCCGCCCGCGCGCACGAGGCTTCAATCGAACTTGAGGCTCTGGTTCCGCTCCTGACAGCCGACAAACCTCGACAACTCGCGCAATTGCAAGTGAAGGCAAGCCGCCAACAAGCCGAGGAGCTTCGCGAACTGGCACAGAGAGTCAAAGAGAGCTAGCGGGCTACAATGCCTGTAGCAAAAAAAGAACGACACCGCACAGGGCGCACCGGCTGGCTGCGCGCGGCAGTTCTTGGTGCGAACGACGGTATCCTTTCAACATCGAGTCTTGTTCTCGGTGTCGCAGCTGCGCATGCGACTCATAGCACCATATTGGTCGCCGGCGTCGCTGGCCTGGTAGCTGGGTCGATGTCGATGGCGGCCGGGGAATACGTGTCTGTCCACTCACAGGCTGACACCGAACGGGCTGATCTTGCGCTTGAGCGTGCGGAACTCAAAGCCGACGATAAAGGCGAGCACAAGGAACTAATGGCGATCTACATCGCTCGCGGGCTCGATGCTCCTCTGGTGAAACAGGTCGCGGAACAGCTCATGGTCCATGACGCGATAGGCGCGCATGCCCGCGACGAGCTTGGCATCTCCGAAGCCTTCCGTGCGCGTCCGATTCAGGCTGCGTTGACGTCGGCCAGCAGCTTCGCTGTTGGAGCGGCCATGCCTCTGCTTGTCACTGCCACAGTCGCGCCAGCGAATCTGATCCCTTTCGTCGCTGGAACTTCGCTAGTGTTCCTCGCGCTTCTAGGCGGTTTGGCTGCACGCGCGGGGGGCGCCGGAACGGTAATGGGCGCAATGCGCGTCGCGTTCTGGGGCGCGCTCGCCATGGCTGTGACTGCTGGCGTCGGGTCGCTCTTCGGAGCAATTGTGTGAGCGAGGTGGCGGCTGCGACGCAGTGTTATTTCCAGAGATGTATAAAAAGGAACAGTCATTCAGAGTGTTAACGGGTAGTGTGCTTCTAGGCTGTAAAGGTCAAAGCGCGGTCATGGGTTAGCGGCGGAACACCAGCCATTCGGACCCTCACGACCGCGCAAGCGATACACGTACTTGGCACGTTTCAGGCCGGACTCAAACGAGCCCGGCCTTTTTTCGCGACCAATCTGCTGGAAAACATGCTCGACCTGAGCTTTTTTGAACAGATTTCGACACCTCGGGAATGAGAAAGTTCCGCCGGAGATATTTGCCAGCGAAACGGAGTCTGCGGTTATGTTTCGTCCGACAATCGGCTCTCAATTCACGCATTCCGCGTCAGTAAAGCATCACCGGACAAGCGAGGGATTGACCGGCCAGAGGCATCACAATGCATATTCGTTTCATTCGTACTCTGTTGTTCGTGCTTGTCGTGCTGTGCTTCTCAGCAGCATCGTTTGCGCAGATTGGCTTGGCCATCACGATCGGCCCTCCCCCGCTACCTGTTTATGAGCAGCCTCTTTGTCCAGGCGACGGTTATATTTGGACCCCTGGCTACTGGGCCTACGATTACGATGTGAACGACTACTACTGGGTGCCGGGTACATGGGTAACAGCGCCGGAAGTGGGTTTCCTGTGGACTCCAGCCTATTGGGGTTGGGGCGGCGACGGATTTGTTTTCTATGACGGCTACTGGGGTCCGCACGTGGGCTTCTACGGCGGGATCAATTACGGCTTCGGGTATTTCGGAGATGGTTACGAAGGCGGGCGTTGGGATAACGGACGCTTTTTCTACAACCGCTCTGTGAACAACGTTGACATCACCAACATTCACAACGTTTACAACACAACCGTGATCAACAACAATGGGAACCGCGTCAGTTACAACGGTGGCAATGGCGGGATCAATGCGCGCCCAAGACCCGAAGATGAGGCGGCAGCGCGTGAGAGACATATTCCTCCGGTAGCGACTCAAACTCAACATGCGCAGGCGGCCCGAGCCAACCCGCAGCAACGCGCGGCCGGCAACATGGGCAAGCCAGGCGTCGCAGCGACACCCAGGCCCGGCGATTTCAATGACCGTGGCGCTGTACCGGCCAAAGAAGCAGGGGCGCCCTATACTCCAGCCAATCGCGGAGCAAATCAGGGGCGTCCAGAGAATAATGCTGCTCAACCCAGCGCGGTCTTCCATCCCCGTGAGCTTCCGCCCTTGGCACGGAACACTCCCAATACGGGCAATCCGAAGCTGGACAGGAAGTACCAGCAGCAGCAGGAAAAGCAGGTTACGAAGCAGCAACAGGAACGCGACAAACTACAGCAGAAGCAGGACCAGCAGCACCTGAACATGGATAAACAAAAGGCCACTGACGCGCAAAGGCAGCAGGTGGAGCAGAGCCATCAGCAACAGACGCAGCAGTTGCAGCAAAAACACCAACAGCAGCAACAGCAATTGCAGCAGAGACAGCAGCCGGCAAAGCGGGAAGTATCCAAGGGGTAAGGTCGCTCTCTGCCGGGAAAGCCACGAGCGCTCGATGAATAGGATCTCTTTGGGCGAACTCTGCGGAGCGAGAGGCCGCCGCAGTAACGGCAGGTTTCGGCCGGGCAGATCGCACTGCCGGCCAGGCGTGAAGGAGTATCCCATGGCGCAAACTGTATTGGACCGAACGGCTGAACACATCGCCGAATCAGCTCACCAGGCTTCTCGCGCAACCAGTGCGGTTGCCGATGCAATTGAGGATGGCGTCAAAGTAGTGAGGCGCGCCGCAAAACAAGGCGGCGATATTGCCGAAGAGTTCCTGGGGGACACAACACAGCGCATCCAACGACACCCCATGCTTACCGTTGCCACGACATTTGCCGCAGGCTTCACCGCGGGAGCATTGATCGCCTGGATGATCAAACGAAGATAGGCCGGGTAAGTCCCTAAGCCCTATAGCAGTCCAGGAAGTCAGCGGAAGCAAGACGGCTTTCCATGATTGCCGAACAAAGAGCTTGACGTGTCTCTCTCGATCAATCGGCAGAGCAAGTCGTGAAGCTCGATCGATGAGGCCCTTCCCCCATGACTGCGAAACTTGCCACGCAAGGCGACTGCATTCTGGCTCGTGCCGAAGAAGGCGAAGCCATCCGCGACCAGGGCGGCATACAATTCGACTGCGGATACCTGTCACCCTACTTCGTAACTGATCCCGAACGCATGGAAGTGACGTTCGAGAACGTCTACATTCTCCTTCACGAAAAGAAGATCAGTTCTAAAAAGGATCTCCTTCCGTTACTGGAGCAGATCACAAAGAGTGGCAAGCCGCTGGTCATAATCGCAGAGGATGTTGAAGGAGAGGCGCTGGCGTCTCTCGTTGTGAAAAAACTGCGTGGACCGCTGCAAGTTGCGGCCGTCAGGGCGCCTGGATGCGGCGATCAGCTCAAGGCTATGTTGCAGGAGATTGCCATCCTCACCGGGGGCAAGGCCATCGCCGGGGACCTCGATACCCAGCTGAAAAACATGCAGATCTCCGACCTCGGTCAGGCCAAGAAAATCACCATCGGCAAGAACAACACAGTGGTCGAAGGAAGGGCGTGAGCCACTCCACTCAATGCTCACGCTTCGGCTGTTCAATCTTCACGGATCACACATTTCATGGATGACTGCTCCACCGTTACGCATCATAGGCGGGCGGAGAAATCCGCTCGCATCCGTGCAATCGCGTGATCGCGGGCAACAACTGGCTGGCCAACCGCTCTTTGGCTACAAAAACGTCTACCGACTTCAAAACCTGTTCAGGAATGTCCGCCGCTCCCGATAGCATGATGATTGGCGCTTGCGGTCTAAGCCGTCTCATCTCGATTGCGACCTCTTGCCCGTTCATCTCGGGCATGAAGTAGTCCACAATTACAACATCAACCGACTGGAGGGAGGCCAGTTCCAGTCCACGGCTGCCGCTGGGGGCCGTCAAAACGGTATACCCAAAGCTTTCGAGGAATGCCTTTTCGCATTCCAGCACATCCTCGTTATCGTCAATGCAAAGAAGTACTGCTCGCTTGAGTTCCGGATAAGCTGATGGTGGCATGGGGCACCTTAAAGCCTCATTTTCAATACTTGGGTTCAGAAAGCTGTTCAAAATTGCTCACCCTGGCGGTTAGCCCGCTAGGGAGCGCTCGCTCGATTTCACGCCGGGTGTCGTTATCCTGCGTCTTGGAGGGCAGCTAGTCGTGCAGAACTATATTGAGCAGTGAGCTATGGACTTCTAGCCGGCCGTTGTAATGAATAAAGCCCAATTTTCTGAACCGGTTCATGAAGAAGCTGACCCGGGAGCGGGTCGTGCCGATCATTTCCGCCAGCAACTCCTGACTGATCTTGGGAACGACAGTCTCGGGTTTCCCTTCTTTGCCAAAATGAGCGAGCAGCAAGAGGATCCGGGCCAGCCTCTTTTCGCTCGAATTGAAAAGCTGATCAACCAGGTCTTCTTCGTAACGGATGTTTCGCGCCAGTAAATAAGCCACGAACAAGTCGGAAAACTCGTGTTCCCGATGAAGCGCTGCCATCATGGTCTTCTTGGCAATCTGTAGAATAACGCAATCCGTCATGGCAGTTGCAGAGCCCATCGCAGTGGCTGCCCAGCCAGTGAACCTTCACCGAAAAACTCTCCGTCATTCAATATGCCGATCGTTGCTTCCTTGCCTGTCTTCGAGACTACGGTGAGTTTTACCTTGCCCGTTTGGATATAAAACACCGCGTCCGCAATATCGCCCTGGGCAAAGATTCCTTGTTTCTTCTGGAAAAGCACAGATTTCCTGCCTGTACCGATGGTCGCTAGGAATGCATGGGGACCGAAATCGCTCTTCTTCTTGGCCACTAGACTTGCACCGGCGGGATTAGTTGCTGTTTGGAGGGCCGCGTCGCATGAGGTTTGGCGGGTGATCTTGCTTCCGCCTGAAGATCCGTTGGCTTGGCAAGCAGGAGACATAGGTACCTCCTTCTTCCAAACGATGCTTAATCACATTCTAGCACTTTCATGAATAGCGTAAATCCAGGAACCGCAGCCCAGCGTGCGCTTTTTCGGATGGTTCCAACTCACGCAAAGCATGTGTTGAGGGGACTTCGTGCCCCCATGCTCACGACATGAGCCTTTCTGCACAGTATTGCTGGAGCAAGTGAGCGAATCTATTGCCGGGGTGTGCAAATCGAGGAGCAGGAATGTTGTTAGCCGGTAAAGTCGCATGGGCTGGGATCGTCTTCCTATTGCTGGCGACAGGGATCTCGGGACCACGCCCGACGCTGCTCACTTCGGGAGCGGAACTCAGCAAAGACGTGCCAGAGGTCCCGCATCCGAACGATGTAAATACGATACAGCAGACTCTGCTGGACAAAGGACACTACCGCGGGAAGGTGGATGGTGTGTTCGGTCTGCGGACCCGAGCCGGCATTCGCGCTTATCAGAAGGCTGAGAATCTGCCGGTCACCAGCCGGCTCGATAACCAGACGGCCGGTAAACTCGGAGTCAGACCAGAGGTTCGCGAAGAGACGGGTTACGACACTACCCAAGATAAGCCTTCGGCAGGCATAAAGTGGGCCAAAGGTTCGGGGCGAGCCCGCCAGACACGACAGAAGCCAGTCAAGAACCCTCAGATAGTCCCGCCGGTGTAGCAGGCATTGGACCCCCGCGAAGGCACACGATTATGCTGCCCGAATCCTGGGGATTTCCGGCACGGCATTTCGGCATGAAAGATGGCGCCGAGCACGCCGAAACTCGTGTAGGACAAGACGCGGCAAGTCTCATCGAGACATTAGCTGTCGGTAATTCCGTTTTGCCGCTGTGAGCACTATTGCTCAGACCGTTTAGATGCTGATTTGCTAAGGTTCAGCTGACCTTGTTGCGTCTGAATTTCTACCTGGATTCGTGCACCCACACAGCACGAAGCGGGAGAGGCGGCGCAGAGGTCACAGAAATGAGGCTGTGCAATGAAAAAGGTAATGTTCGTACTTGCGATGTTGGGTCTCGGTACGCTGTGCTGGGCAGGGTCGGCGCGGGAAGATGCCACCGACCGGCTGGACAAGGCCACCACAGTGTTACACGAAATTATGGGGATGCCTGACAAGGGAATCCCGGAGGAAGTGTTGGAGCATGCAAAGTGCGTGGCCGTTATACCGCACATGGTCAAGGGTGGTTTTGTCTTCGGAGCTAAAGGAGGCAAGGGCGTAGCCACTTGCCGCACCGCGGATGGCTGGAGTGCGCCAGCGTTCATCACGATTTCGGGTGGAAGCTGGGGACTGCAGATCGGTGTAGAAGCCGTGGACGTGGTCATGATCATCCAGAATGACAAGGGGATGCAGAGGCTGCTCTCCAGCAATTTCCAGGTTGGCGGAGACGCTTCCGCGGCGGCGGGGCCGGTTGGACGGCATGCCGAGGCCGGTACGGATTGGAAGATGGATACAGAGATCCTGACCTACTCTCGAGCCAAGGGCGCCTTCGCTGGGCTCACATTGGAAGGTGCATCCATCCGCCAGGACAGTGATTCCCGGCGTGCGATGTACGGACGCAACGTCACCACTAGGGCTTTGCTGTTGGGCCAGGTGCCGGTTCCAGCCGCTGCCCAGCCGTTCGTTGCGGAAGTCCACGGAGCAAAAGTCCAAGCCGTAGCGGTAGAGAAAAACAAAGAGAACGACAAAGAAAAAGACCAGAAGTAAAGCGTGCGGGCCGGGCTGGCGCTGTTTGTTATACAGCGCCGGCCGGTTTCGAGTGAGGGCACGGTCCATCCTTTATGTTCTCTCATCTGTTGGTCAAAGCGGTCTTACGTGGACGTGATGAGATTTGCTTCGCGGGCGCAAAAGGGAGATTGCCATGCTTTGGACGGTTCTTGTTGTTCTTTTGATCATGTGGCTTCTGGGTTTCAGTCTGCATATCGGCGGATCGCTGATCCACTTGCTCCTGGTTGTGGGGTTGGTGGTCCTGGTCATTAACCTGCTGAGCGGCCGTCGAACAGTTGATTGATCTCAATGTAGTGCAAGTCCCGACGCCAGGGAGCCCGGGCGCAGCCTGGCACCCGCCACAACCGCATCGGAACACTTATCAGCACGTTGTCTAGCAAAGGAGAACCACATGTCAAAGACTTGGGAGCATTACCATCACGCCGCTCGTCATCATGAGAAAGCGGCCTACCACTACAACGAGGCAGCGAAATACGACCAGGCCGAGGAGCACGAAAAGGCAGCGCATCACGCATACCTCGCTCACGGGCACAGTCAGCATGCGCTCCATCATGACGTCGAGGCGGCGAAGTTGCATGCCGAGCAATGCAACCGGCTGGCGACCAACGCTTCCGAGCAAACAGCCAAGAAGAAAAGCGCAGCTTAGGACGCAGCTTTAGACAAAGATCATCGGCGCGGGTCCACTTTCCGGACTCGCGCCTTTTTTTTTGGGCACCAGAGCAATCTCGGCAAATTGACTTAGCACGTTTAATTGAACATTCCCGAAAGTGAGCCGTAATGCTCAGACCTGACAGTGTGTAAGTGCAATTCTTGTTTATGACGCTTGACGCGTCGCCTCTTACTCCACGCAGCCCGCAGCGGCAAGGTCCAACCGGGCAATCGAAGGGTGATCTGGCAAGGTGATTCAAAATGCGTACCATCCGTTTGCTGTTGCTTACACTTCTGATACTGGCCATACCAGCTGCCTCGTTCGCGCAGTTCGGCGTGGCCATCACGATCGCTCCGCCCGCACTACCGATCTACGCCCAACCCATGGCTCCCGCTGACGGTTATTTGTGGACGCCGGGCTACTGGGCCTATGGAGAGGAAGGCTACTTCTGGGTTCCGGGTACTTGGGTGATGGCTCCCGAGGTTGGCTTCCTCTGGACGCCGGGTTATTGGGGTTGGGGCGGCAACGCCTTTGCCTGGAATGAAGGCTATTGGGGCACGAATGTCGGCTTTTACGGCGGCATCAACTACGGCTTCGGCTATTGTGGCCTCGGCTATCAGGGTGGATATTGGAACAACGGCGGCTTCTACTATAACCGCTCGGTGAATAACGTGAACATCACGAACATTCACAACGTTTACAACAAGACCGTGATCAACAACACCGCGTACAACCACGTCAGCTATAACGGCGGCAACGGTGGAACGAACGCGCGGCCAACTGCCGGGGAAGAGACCGCGTCGCATGAGCGTCATACCCCGGCAACAGCCGCACAGTCCGAGCATCAACAGGCCGCTGGCAGGAACCACGAACTGTTGGCGTCCGTGAATCATGGCCGGCCGGCAATCGCCGCCACCGCCAAGCCTGGGGAGTTTAGCGGTCAAGGAGTCGTAGCGGCCAGGCAGGCGGGAGCGCCTTACAAGGCCACCGCGAACAAGGCTGCCGAAAGTAAGACAACGGCAACCCGCTCCACTCGCACGAACGAGAACAAGGCGGCGGAGAATAAAGCAGCCGCAACCCGCACAAACGAGAACAAGGCGGCTGAGAATAAAGCAGCCGCGACTCGTACGAACGAGAACAAGGCAGCTGAGAATAAGGCAGCCGCGACTCGTACGAACGAGAACAAGGCAGCTGAGAACAAAGCAGCCGCGACCCGCACGAACGAGAACAAGGCAGCTGAGAATAAGGCAGCCGCGACTCGTACGAACGAGAACAAGGCAGCTGAGAATAAGGCAGCCGCGACTCGTACGAACGAGAACAAGGCGGCTGAGAATAAGGCAGCCGCAACCCGCACGAACGAGAACAAGGCGGCTGAGAATAAGGCAGCCGCGACTCGTACGAACGAGAACAAGGCGGCTGAGAATAAAGCAGCCGCGACCCGCACGAACGAGAACAAGGCAGCTGAGAACAAAGCAGCCGCAACCCGCACGAACGAGAACAAGGCCGCCGCGAATAAAGCAGCCGCAACCCGCACAAACGAGAACAGGGCCGCTCATGCGCAGCCTGCTTCCCGTCCTGCGACAACAGCTCGCGCACAGCCCGCGCCTCATCAGCAGAGTGCGCCTCGGCCACAAGCCGCGCCTCGTGCGCAGAGTGCGCCGCATGCGGAAACCACAGCTCGTGCACAGAGTGCACCTCATCCTGCGAAAGAAGCGCCCAGAACCGAAGAGCGCCCGCGCAGGTAGCAAATTGACTGCGACGTATTGCGTCAATCTGTTCGAGGTGTAAGAGTGGCGATTGACTCTTGTATCGGTGCGGGTCCAATCCTCGGGCCCGCGCCATTTTTTCTGGCCGCAGAGATCGAAGGTAAGGCTGTCGTCGTCGAGATGCGATCCGCTGGCTCGCGTCCTTTCCCAGGACAGTTGATCGCCCTGGCGATCACTTTTTCTTCACTGAGCAGTTTTGACCATTAGAAAACTGGCGGAACGCCTATAACCAAAGCTGACCCGCAAGTAAGGAGCAAAACATGCTTGGAACTATATTGATCGTGATCCTGATCTTAGCCCTGATTGGTGCGCTGCCACGCTGGTCGCACAGCCGGGAGTGGGGCTATGCCCCGACCGGCGGTCTGGGGCTGATCCTTGTCATCGTCGTCATTCTCCTGGTTATCGGGCGTATCTGAGCCATGCCCTACCAGGCAACATCGCCAGGCGCCGAGCTGAAAGGGTGGCGCCTGCTTTCCCTCCGCGCCGTGGCACTTCTGCTAGTTACGCTCATGTGCAGCGGCGCTTCGTCCGCTTACTCTGTTCTGACGCACGAGGAAATCGTTGACTTGCTCTGGACCGACGAGATCCGTCCCCTGCTGCTCAAGCGATATCCGGGGCTGTCGGAAGACCAGCTCAAAGAAGCTCACGCCTATGCCTATGGAGGCGCTGTCATCCAGGATCTGGGCTACTACCCATTCGGCAGTAAAGAATTCAGCAACCTGGTGCACTACGTACGCAGCGGAGACTTCGTTCGTGAGCTGCTGCTGGAAAGCCAGGATGTCAACGAGTACGCCTTTGCGCTGG
>Ga0116223_10001221_pt1 | contig 27213 bp, 27 predicted proteins | sample Sb_taG_3_FD_90092 | JGI IMG/M metagenome (GOLD analysis project Ga0116223, IMG submission 90092) | Peat soil microbial communities from Weissenstadt, Germany - Sb_50d_a_PC metaG | ecosystem: Environmental > Terrestrial > Soil > Wetlands > Peat | place: Germany: Weissenstadt | collected 2010-09-21 | reverse complement strand
TTTAAGTACTGGTTCGCGAGATCGTCTATGCGCCGCTGCCGCACACGGTGCCAGCAGCAGCCGGATATAGAATTTGTAGCGGGGGCGCGCTACACGACGTTCCGCAGCCCCTCAGAGTCTGCGTGAAAGCCCGAGCCGCCTAATCCTCGAGTCATGGATGGGCGTTCAGTCGGCACTCTCTTGCGCAGAGCAAACGCAACGGTAGACGCACTGGCCCCTCCCGCGCTCCGCCTTTCTCAGTGTTGGCGGTAGCCTGCTACAGGCTCGAACCGGCCAAGGGAAACACGCAGGGGTTCAGAGTGACCACCCGATAGCTGCCGGCCGCGACAATCGGCTTCCGGTCTTCGGGCTGTCGCCGATCGCTTGCGCAAGCCAATTCGCATTTTGACTGGAATTCCTGCCCTAACAATGGCAACGGAGCACGACTTTTGGGGCCTTTTTGTTGCTGGCGGCCCGATTTTGCGTCGGCGACATTAAGACATACGCATCAATGTAGGACATACCTCGGCTTGGATTGTGTTTTCCCCACCTTGAATTGAGAAGGCTGCAGCCAATATCGTGCAAAGTCGCGATCTGCTTGCGGCTTGGTCTGTGGCGGATCGATCTAATGCGGGAACTCATCGCGAGCTGCTGGTCCCTCGATGGTGTCAGGACCGCGCACCCAAGTTCAAGCTGTTCCTAGTCAAGGATGCCGGCGGCCACCCGACAAAGATGTGGCGGCTCAGCGGACACACCGCAGGGATGAATCTTGGCTCTTGCTGAAGTCTTCATGGAACCCGTCGCTGAAGAGCTGGCCCCATGCATCGCCGTCACCGACCTGCAAGGACGACCAGTAATAACCGGAGGCATTCTTCATTCTCCCGGTTTCGTTGAATCCGCCAATGTCGGCACGATTCTTAAACTGCACGGCCAGTTCGCCTATGGTCGGCATGCGCCAGTCATGATGGCCGGATGCCGACAAAGTTTGGCAATACTCCATGGCCTTGCTCCACGTATAGACACCGGGAGCATCTGCGGGGGTGGTGTACATGTCCTTGTTCGTATCCGGTGATATTCCGGCGTAAATTGTGCCATCCGGCATCTTACCGCCTGCTGCAGCGATGAACGAGGGTTTGCCCGTATCCATGGAAAGTCCGGCATAAACCCTACCGTCCGGCATCTTAGTGCCGATATCGGGCAGAGCGTCAGGCGTGTACGGGGGCTTGTGCGCATCCGGTGAAACACCGACATCGATTCCGTCCGACGTCTTATCGCCGCCATGGAGCTCGGTGTTTGCGGTCATCGTAGCGCACGCGGACATGAAACCAATCGCGGCAAGCGCAAATGCCGCAGCAGTCATAGAAACTCTCCTCATGTGCAGCTGTCCCATTTGTTTGTAAAACGAACTCGGAATCTGTTGGGGTGCCGTGCGTTGCAGGCCGGACCGCCGATCGGCGAGCGCTGCCCACCAAGAATGGCATGGGCGTCTTCGTCAGATAGCTGGTCGTCAAGGGCTTCCCATCCCGCGTCACCTTTCAGATCATCTCCCGACATGCTGGCGGAGATTGTTGCGAAGAGTTTTTATATGTCGTGCTCTGTGTTAGTAATGATATTGGCGACGTGCGCCTGGTCGTCCAGATTGAGCTGCAGGGCAATTCGCCAGTCTATCGACTCGCCCAGCGGCCGCGCTCAGCTCGCCACCTGCACCGCGGCAACTCGCATACACCGTATTAGTGGATATTGATATGGGATTACGATCCCGCCCGCCGCCATATCGCGGAATCGAGGAGTTTTTGGCCGAAGCTTCAGCAGCATTTCAGCGTGAACTGCCGGCTGACTAAATCGCTACCACCAGGCTCAATACACCGGCAGCCCGCGACGTGTCGTCCCATGTCGTCGCCACTCACGCCCCGACGTATTGAATTTGTACGATACAACTATCCTTAGCTCCGTCATTCGTCTTCAGACAGTCATCATACCCCGAAAAGCCGGCACCCTTCTGACCCCCTTGGCCCACGATTACGCCGCACTCAATTACGATCCCGTTCTTGTCGTGAGCATCACTTCTCCGCGATGCGCCTGACAACCTTGCCGGATTCATCCATGAATTCGATGGACGCGGCACCAGCGGGCGTGACCGTTAACTTCAGGCGCGCCTGCCCCTTTGCATCCCGCAGAACAACGGTCGAATCGCGGTCCTCCGTCTTGCCAATGAACAGACGCGGATAACCGAAGCCACCGGCCTTTGCCAGAGTCTCGAATTCATCGATGCCTGCCGGTGTGTTCACCTTGTCGATGAGCTCCAGCGGTATAGGTGTAGCCGGCCGGTCGAAGAACGTTAGGCCCGCACGACGGCGGCCGTGCTCCTCGGTTTGGTCGAGCGAGACTACCTGGTCCTGCTCGTACTGGTCGAAGCTCAGATGACCACCGCTGCCAACATTTTGACCCCTCTTCGCGCCGCCGAAGAGGAGACCACCGTTCTCAGTCCCTTCGTCATTGAAAAAGAGGATTCCGGCTGCCTGTCGGTTCGGGAAGGCGTGTTCCGTGCCTTTGAAGATGAGGCCAGGTGCTGTTGCCGCGTTGGAGATCGTCATACGCAACGTCCCATCCGGCTCGCGCACATTGATCCGCTGGACGTCGATCTCGACAAAGCTCGTCACTTTACGCTCAGCCCCTGCCTGCCCCCAAGCAATGACACCGAGGAACAGGCTGATTGCCGCCAGCCACGTGTAGATTAGATTCTTACGAACGAATGTGCTCATCACTCTTCATCCTCCCGGTTCACGTTCTTACTGATCAATATGTTCATCCTCACCCTATGTCAAGTCGATTGGCCAGGTCGCGTACCCACCCCAAATCCGGCCCTCTATCCTCGATGGGGCTTTTGATGTCGGACACGAGTTTCTCCGCATAGCGATCGGAAATGGTCAGGCGATGTGAAGCCGAATTTCGTTAGGCGGCGCCTCTTGTGCTCCGCAATTACTTGATGCCCTGGTCAATCAGCCAATCGCGAAACTCGTTGGGGCAGTACAACATGATCGAGCGATGCTGAGACCGTCAAAGATTCTGCTCGGTGGGCTGCTGACACGCAGTATCTGGCCTTCCACCCCGACTCTGGTGATGTGATCCATGGACCGGGCAGACTGCGCAAACGTGAATTCCACGTTGATGCTGTTGCGATCAAAGCGCTGCGCTCGAGGATCGGGCTGAGCCAGTCCAAGTTCGCGGCTGTGTTGCACGTGGATGTGGGCATGCTGCGTAATGGGGAACAGGGCCGGCGCGAGCCGACCGGTCCCGCCAAGGCGCTGCCGACGGCGATCAGCAGGATGGTCGACCAGCAGGGATCCGACACACGTTCTCAAGGCGCTGGCTGCGTAGGTTCGCTGCAGCGTTGGCCGGACAATCATGGTAGCGGGGGCTCGATTTTGCACTTACTTGCAGCCCTGCCCCGTCGCCGATCTCGTCCCCACAGTCCCCAACTGGCGTCCGGTCGGCTCGGCCGCGAGCAGCGCCCGGGATTGCTTCCTGGTCGCGCGAGCCATTGCGAATAACCCCGGGCCCCTCCGCCGATCCGCTGCCCAGCCCCGCGTGCCGATCAGTGGCGGCCACCGGCCGATTCTGTTGAAAACTCCGGGGCTACCAGCGGTTGCTGGAGGTTTGATTTATCGGGCGAATGATCGGATACATCGGGATGATGGGCCAAAGCGCCGGCAACCAGAGCCGTTTGTTTTGCCCATTCAACCTTGACGATCACGTTCCCTCGGACCACCTGCTGCGCGGCATAGATCGATTCCTCGATCTCGGGGACCTGCGCGAGCACCTTGCCCCGCTCCGCCACACCGGCCGACCGTCAGTCCAACTGCGCCAGACCGTCGCCGGGTAATAGGGAACCTTCGCCTGTCAACCCACTGTGATCAGCCCCTCTGGATTGGGAATCTGTGCGTTCTGCTGAAGCCTCGCTGGCCCGAAATGCTTCCAACAGCCGCGTGTAATCCTCCGGTGTGTCCAAATCCATCGTAAAACGGTCGTGGGCCGCTTCATACCGATAGACGTCATCCGGGTACTCGTTCGCCAGTTTTTTGCAGCCGATATGTCGCTCGCCGACCGCCACCTCGTGCACGTAACTTGAGGCAAATAGAATTGGATTACCGCGCTGCCCCTGAAAATAAGGAATGACGATCGATCGATCGGTCTGATCGACGTATACGCTTACCAACTCGGCGTAGTCGCTCGATCCGAGCAGAACCATGTCGCCTAGGCACATCATCACAGCATCTGTCGCCATTTGCAGCGCGCCGACGCCGACGGCCGCTGACGTCATCTGTCCCTCCTCGTAGCGCGGATTAAGCTGTATCGAGATGGGCATGCCCGCCAATGCCGCGCTGATTTCTCGCGCCTGATGCCCCGTGACCACGACAACCTCCTGGGGGCCGGCGGACCAAAGCCGTTCCACAGTCTGTCGAATGATCGGTTTTCCACCGAGCGGCATTAGCAACTTGTGCTGGCCCCGCATGCGAGAGGACGTCCCTGCGGCCAATACAACAGCCGACCATCTCATGCCGAGACACTCGATGCGGCAGCGTGGTGGATGGCTGCGTACTTTGCCGGATCCTGCCGAAACGCTGTCCAACAGCCGCTGCAGCAGAAATAATAGTCTTCACCACCGTAATGCTCCACGTGCAGCGCCGTGACGATCGAAACGGCCATGCCGCACACGGGGTTGATGAACGTACCGGCCGGATTATCGAGCGGCACACTTTGCGCGGCGGCTGGCGCCACCAGGACTGCGTCCGCCGCCGCTTCGGCTGGCTCATGTTCATCGTGGCTTGCGCCCTTGCCGCGCAGCAGCGCCAAAACGCCCGCCACCGCGACAAGGGCAATTTCGCTCGGCGTTCTGGCGCCTGCGTCTTGACCAGCCGGCGCCTGCAGTTGCGCCAGGCGATCTTCATTGACACCCCGCAGACGCATTAAATCCCGCAGTCGGTCGGCCTTTCGCCGACTCGCGATCATCAGCACGTGTTGCGCCGGACTCGCAAGTGCCGCTTCCAGCGCCTGAGCATCTGCGGTCCCTTGCGTCGCCACCAGTGCAACCGCTGCATCGTCCAAACTAGGGACCAGGCGGATTCCCAGGCGCTTTGCGAAAAAACGCGCTTCGCTGGCCGCTGGCGTATCGCCTAGAACACAAAGTGATGTGCCGGCGCTATAGGGCTGGACAAACAGCTCGATCGTGCCGTTGCTGGCACAGGGCATCGCGTATTGCACGACGTCCGGTCCGGGCTCGCGCTCGTCGTTGGCTATGTGCACCAGCGCCGGTTTACCCGTCGCAATGGCCTCCCTAGCCGCGGCAATCACGATCCCCTTCGCGCAACCGCCGCCAATCCAGCCGCGCATCGTCCCGTCACGCAGCACGATCGCTTGCGCACCAACATAGGCGGACGTCGGGGCTCCGACCCGCACCACGGTGACCATCGCATACGGCTCGTCACGCTCGTTGAGTGTCTTTGCCAGCTGGAGTAGTTCCTCGTCGGTCATCGCAATGATTCAATGATGTCCGGCAGGACGCGTTTGATGGTCGCCAAGTCCGCGCCGGGTGCCAGCAGGTCGATGTGCGGCAGCGCCGCCTGCATGCCGGCACTGACCGGGGTCCACCCCGATCGGGTTGCGATTGGGTTGATCCAAATGATGCGACGCGCGCGTCGTCGCAGCGCGCGCAGCGCGTCTGCCAGGATCTTCGGCTCCCCGGTGTCATAGCCGTCGCTAACGATGATGACGGCGGTGCGCGAATGCACTCGGCGTGCCATATGGTCCCGGTTAAAATCGCGCAGGCAATCGCCGATGCGGGTGCCCCCGCCCCAGCCTGCGGCCAGCAGGTGCATTTTTTCCTGGGCGCGCCATGGATCAGCGTCGCGCAGCGCCTCGGAAATCGCTGTCAAGCGCGTATGAAAAATGAAGCCGTATATGTCTGAAAGCTCGGCGGACAACGCTCGGGCCAGTCGCAGATAGAAAAAGCTGTACAGACTCATGGAGCGGCTCACGTCGAGCAGCAGCAAGATTCTCGGTCTGATACGGCGCCGATCGCGCCAGACCACTGACAGCGGCACGCCGCCGCGCTCGATGCTGCGGCGGATTGTGCCGGGCAGGTCGAATCGGCGTCCGCGCAGGGAGCGCGCCTCGCGCCGCACCCGCACCCGCTTCATCTGACGAGCAAGGCGGCGCATCAGGGTCTCAATATCGCACACCTCCTCGGCCCGAGCCAGTTCGCGGAAGTCCACCGCCTCAAGGGACTCTTCCCGGCTGGCGGCGTAGCGTGCTGACGGCTGCCGGTGATTGCCTGCGCCACCACGGGCCAATCCTGGTGCCTGCGCACTGTCCTGGCTTTCGTCCGGCGAAGGTTTGCGATAGCTCCTTGTATCGCGCGCCCCCTCGACAAACAGTTTCTTATTAGGCGGCAGAAAATAGGCATCGAAGAGCGCGTCAAAGCGATGCCATTCGCTGGATCTGCCACATAGCAGCGCCTTGAGACTCCAGCGCAACATCTGCGGATAAAGGATGCCAACCTGGGATGCGGCGAAGAGTAGCACCCGGGAGGAATCACCCCCGCCGACGCCAAAGCCGTTGGCCTGCAGAAACCCGCTGAATCCCGCTAACCGGGCCCGCAGGGTACGAGCCAGATCAGGCGCTTCCGGCATGCTGGCCGTCTTTAACATGCCGCCGCCATCCGTCCCACGACTTCCGGCGTAAATGCGGTGCGGTCATCACGCGTCTTGATGAGCGCCGCCAGGGTCTCCAATATGGCCTCGGTGACATCTTGCCCGATGGCGGTGACGCCCAGGCGCAGCAGCGCCGCCGTCCAGTCAAGCGTCTCGGCAATTCCTGGTCTTTTCTGCAAATCCATACGGCGCGTGTCCTGGACGAACTGGACCACCTGTCGCGCCAATTCGCCGGCCGCCTCAGGGGCGCGGATTTCCAATATGGCGAGTTCCTTTTCGAACGATGGGTATTCGACAAACTGGTACAGGCATCGGCGTCGCAAGGCATCGGACAGCTCGCGCGTGCCATTGGACGTCACCACAACGAGCGGAATCGATACCGCCGCAACGGTGCCCAATTCCGGGATGGACATCTGAAAATCAGACAGCAGCTCGAGCAGATAGGCCTCGAACGCCTCGTCTGCTCGATCGACTTCATCGATCAGCAGCACCGGAGACTGCGTACAACTGATCGCCTCGAGTAGCGGTCGCTTCAGCAGATATCGCTCTGAAAAGATATCCTGTTCCTTGGCCGCGACGCTGCGATCGTCCTGTTCAAGCAATTTGATCGCCAGCAGCTGGCGCTGATAGTTCCATTCATACATCGCCGAATGTGCATCCAGCCCTTCATAGCACTGCAGGCGAATAAGTCGTGTGCCGCGCACAACGGCAAGCGCCTTTGCCACCTCGGTCTTGCCCACGCCGGCGTCCCCTTCGAGCAGCAGCGGGCGCTTTAATTCCGTCATCAACAACAGAGCCGCGGCAAAACTACGCTCCGCTATGTAGCCGACAGCGGCCAGTTGCTGCTGTAACGCGGCGACGTCCGCCATCCGTTGTGCGCCGGTGCTCATGCCGCCTTCCTTGTAAACAGGCCGCGAAGCCATCCGTTAAAGACCGCCCATAGCAGTGCCAAGGCATTCAATGGCGCGGCCGGCGGCGGAACGGACGATGGCTCTGCAGTCGGCGCCGCCTGCGCTGCCGGCACCAGTGGGGCATCCCCAGGCGGTGAAGGCTGGCGCGCTTGAACGCGCGCGGCGAAGTTGGCGGCGAACTGTCGCAGGATCTGATCGGCGACCGTATCCATCATGCGGCCCCCGAAAGTGGCCGCCCGGCCGCTCACCGACGCCTCACAGCTGCCGGACAAGGCGCTCATGCCATCCTCTGTTGCGCGGACAACCGCCTTCAGCTCAAGCGACGCTGCCGACGAGCCGGTTGCGTCGGTCCCTTTGGCGGCCATACGCAGGCAACGATTGGCGGCATCCAACTCCTTCATCTCCACGTCGCCCCGGAATGACAGCGTCGCGGGCCCCACTTTGACAGTCACGGTGCCTTTGAAATGCCGCTCGTCAATCCGCTCGGTAATCTTCGCGCCGGGCATGCACGCCGCAACCGACTCAACATCGGCCAGGACTGCCCAGGAGGCCGCTGGACCGGCTGGAATCGGAAAGGTTCGCTCGAGCTGAACCTTCACTCCAAGCTACCGCTTGTTGATGCCAAGCGACTTGCAACGCTGCCAGACGCGAAAGGACGTATGCGGCATGTCCATATGCGTGACGCCCAGATGCGCGAAGGCATCGACAATTGCATTGGAAAAGCACGGAATGCCGCCGACGTGCGGCGATTCGGCGACGCCCTTGGCCCCAATTGGGTGATGGGGCGACGGCGTTACAGTAAAGTCCGTTTCCCACCTGGGCGTCTCGACCGCGGTCGGCAGGAAGTAGTCCATCAGGCTGTTGCCCAAATGGTTGCCGTTGTCATCAAACGGCACCGCCTGGCCCATCGCCACGGCAAAAGCCTCCGTCAAACCGCCGTGGATCTGGCCCTCAATAATCATCGGGTTAATCCGCGTGCCGCAGTCATCCAGCGCATAAAAGCGCCGCACTTTGGTCTCACCGGTGTATTTGTCGATGTCAACTACGCACACGTAAGCGCCGAATGGGAAGGTCATGTTCGGTGGATCGTAGTACTCAGTGGCGTCGAGTCCCTTTTCCATCCCGTCCGGCAGATTACTGGTATGCGCAGCCATGGCGATTTCTTTCATCATCTTGGTCGCCGTCGGATTGCCTTTCACGCGGAACCGATCCACGTCCCACTCCAAGTCGCCCTCGCCGACTTCGAGCAGGTGCGCTGCAATCTTTTTTGCCTTGTCCTTGATTTTGCGCGCGGCGCGCGCCGCCGCTGCGCCGCCCACCGGCGTTGACCGCGACCCCCAGGTTCCGGCTCCATAGGGCGCCTTGTCGGTATCTCCTTCTTCGATCTGGATCTCTTCGGATGGCAATCCAAGCTCTGTTGCAATGATCTGCGCGTAAGTGGTCTCGTGGCCCTGCCCCTGGCTCATCGTACCCAGGCGCGCAATGGCGCTGCCGGTGGGATTGACCCTGATATCGCAGCTGTCGAATAGGCCAATGCCGAGGATGTCGCACACTTTGGTAGGACCGGCGCCCACGATTTCCGTAAAGGTGGAAATGCCAATGCCCATCAGCTCGCCCTGAGCGCGCTTTGCCGCCTGCTCTTTACGCAGCCCATCGTAATCCACCGCCTTCAATACCTTGTCGAGCGCCGCGTGGTAATTGCCGCTATCGAGCGTCCAGCCTAGCGCCGTGGTATAGGGAAATTGCTCTGCCTTGACAAAATTTCGCCGCCGGATTTCGGCCTTATCTACACCCACCTTCTGCGCCAGCACGTCAATCATCCGCTCGATCAGATACACCGCTTCGGTGACTCGCAACGAGCAACGGTAGGCCACCCCGCCAGGCGCCTTGTTCGTGAAAACCGCGTCGACCCGGCAATAGGCCTTGGGAATGTCGTAGGAGCCCGTGCAGATGCTAAACAATCCCGCCGGCAGCTTGGTTGCCGATACGTGTGCATTGAAGGCACCGTGGTCAGCGAGGGCGCTGAACCGCAGCGCCTTGATGCGGCCATTCTTGTCGGCCGCCAGTTCGCCGACGCCGTGATAGTCACGAGCGAAACCGGTGGTTGAGATGTTATCGATGCGCGATTCGATCCATTTGACCGGCACTCCGGTGACGATCGATGCCACGATGGCCGCCACATAGCCCGGGTACACTGGCACTTTGTTGCCAAAGCCGCCCCCGATGTCACCGCCCACAATGCGGATTTTGCTTTCAGGAATCCCCGAAAGCATGGCCACCACGGTGCGCACCAGGTGCGGGGCCTGCGAGGTCATGTAAACCGTCAACTGGCCGCGCACCTTGTCAAAGGAAGCCACGCAGCCACAGGTTTCGAGTGGGCACGGGTGAACCCGGGGATTTAAAATCTCCTCGCGTACGGTCACCGGCGCGCTGGCGAATACCGCGTCGGTGCCGGCCTTGTCGCCTGCCTCCCAGCTGAAGATATGATTCGGATGTGTGCGCGGACCATGACCGACGTTGTCCTTGTCGGCGATATCCTCGCGAATCACCGGCGCGTCTGGCGCGAGCGCCTTCTTGGGATCGACGATTGCTTGCAATTCCTCGTAGTCGACCTCCACGGCGTCGGCTCCGTCCGCTGCCGCGTAGCGATCGTTGGCGAGCACGAAAGCGACCTCCTGCAACTGGAAGCACACCTTTTTGTCGGCCAGCACCGCCTGCACATCACTGCCGAGTGTGGGCATCCAGTGCAGATTGACGGGTTTGAGATCATCGGCGGTGAGTACCGCGACCACGCCTGCAACCTTGAGTGCCTTGCTTTTATCGATTGATTTTATCCGCGCGTGCGCATAAGGACTGCGTACAATGGCGCCGAACAGCATTCCAGGCAGCTTGATGTCGTCAACATAACTGCCCTGTCCGCGGATGAAGCGTGCGTCCTCTTTGCGCTTGCGCGAGACGCCGACGCCCTCAAGCTTCTGTTCGCGCTCCAACGTCTGCTCAGACATGGCGGTTCGCTCCTCTGACTGTCACGCGGCAGCTGGCGCCGACAGCTTTCTTGCCGCCGACTGCACAGCCTTGACAATGTTCTGGTATCCCGTACAGCGGCAAAGGTTTCCCGCCATCCCGTATCGGATCTCTTCCTCGGTCGGGTTCGGGTTTTCCCTCAGCAATCGGTAAGCGCGCGTAATCATCCCGGGCGTGCAAAAGCCGCATTGCAAGGCATGATCGAGGTGAAAGGCCTCCTGTAGCGCATGCAATTCACCGCCCTGAGCGAATCCCTCGATCGTCAGCAGGGAGGCGCCCTCACACTGGACCGTCAGCACGGTGCACGACTTGACCGACATGCCGTTCAGGTCCACGGTGCAGGCGCCACAATGACTCGTCTCGCAGCCAATGTGCGGCCCGGTGTGCTGCAACTTCTCGCGCAGCGTATGAATCAGGAGCTCACGCGGCTCCACAACCACGTCGACCTCCTTGCCGTTTAACTTGAACGATACCGCCCGCTTCTTCGCCATAGTTCGCCCCTCGATCAGGAAGACTGCTTAAGCGGCGCGCTGGCGCGCCGTGGTCAACGCACGTATGGTCATCTCCCCTGCCATCGCGGTTTTGTATTCGGCATCGCCACGCTGATCTGCGCTCGGCGCACAGATGCTCATCGCCAAGCCTGCAGCCTGCACGATAAGTCCGTCATCGGGCTTCTTTCCCCGGAGCAGCGCTTCGGCTCTTGTAGCCCGCAGCGGCGTGGGCCCCACATTCGTCAGGGCGATCCGCACGTGCTCCACCACGCCGCCCTTCAAACGCAACAGCACGGCCGCGGCCGCGGCCGCAAAGTCTCCGGTCTTGCGCTTCAGCTTGGCGTAGCAATAGCCGGCGCCCTGCGCCGGGACAGGAACTCGGATCTGCGTCATGATCTCATCCGGTTTCATCGCTGTCTCATAGGTGCCGACAAAGAAGCCCTCGGCCGGCACGACGCGTTCGCCAGCGGCGCCGCGCAGAGCAAACGACGCATCGAGAGCCAGCATCAGCGCTGGATGATCGTTGCCGGGATCGCCGTGCGCGATGTCGCCGCCGATGGTGCCCTTGTAGCGCACCTGCGGGTCGGAGATCTGTCGGGCGCCCTCGACCAACAGCGGACACTTATTCTGCAGCAGCTGCGACCAGATGATCTCGTTTTCGGTGGTCATCGCACCGATCAGCAGCGTATCGCCGTCTTGGCGGATGCCCTTTAATTCCGCTATCTTGCTGAGGTCGATCAGGTGCTCGGGCTGCGCAAAGCGCAACTTCATCATCGGGAGCAGGCTGTGGCCGCCAGCGAGCAGTTTTGCCTCGTCACCGAATTGCTTCAGCAGCCCGAGCGCGTCCGGTAACGTCTGTGGTGCGTGGTACTCAAATTGGCGCGGAATCATCGGTTATTCCTTATCCGGATCGAGCCACGAGAAGGATTAGCATCGGCGACCGCCGCCAAATGGGCATGCGCTTTGAATTATCAGGAGGCGCGGCCGCAATGGTCCGCAGACAACCCCCCAGTAGCTCAGCGCGCGTGGCATCGACGCGATCGTTGCGCGGTTATGATCGACCCGCGTGTGGAACCCGTCAAGCGCCAATCTGGCGCAACTCGCACGGCGTGGGCCCGCGCCTCGTGCATGGCCGCCTTTGCCCGTGGCTACCCGTGGCTAGTTCGAATCCGCTTGCGAAAGACAATACGAACCGGCCAGCGCCCCCTGCGTGGCACCCGCAGTGCCGATGGTATTATTCCCGTCGCGCCACCCGCACTATGGCTCACCGATCAGTCATTAATAGCCGCAGATGTAAAATGTATGGCGAATTAGTGAGCGCGACGCACCCGGCGCTCGGACGATGGACGACGGGAATTAGCGACCCCGTCTCGGCCGGGCCAACAGTCCTTGGTGCGCCCGCCCCGGTTCGTGCGCGCGCGGTGGGCTGATGAGCTCTTCGCTGCAACGGTTGTTGCCCTTGTTCGAGCGCGAGCGGGCCTGTCATCAGCCGGTGGTGCTCGCGACCGTTGTGCGTACTGCCGGCTCCACGTACACCAAACCCGGGGCGCACATGCTCATCGCGGGTAATGGCGAATATGCCGGTTTGCTTTCGGGCGGCTGCCTGGAAGGCGATCTGGCCGAGCACGGTCGCGCGGTGCTGGCCACAGGCGTCCCCAGGCTGGCTCGCTACAACACCCGGGGCCCAGACGATCTGCTGTTCGGACTCGGATCGGGCTGCGAAGGGGCCATGGATATACTGCTGCAACGCCTGGATAGTTCAAACGACTGGCAACCCCTAAAGCGGCTCGCACTGGCCTGGCGCGCGCAACGCGCGCAGACCCTGGTGCTCGTGGTCCAATCGACGCTGCCGAATGTGCCGGCCGGCGCCGGTGTATTTGCCGGCGATCATCAGGTCTTCGGGTTCAGCACTGTGGCCGCCACGGATCCGCGGACGATCGAATCGCTGTGCCGGCTCGCGGCGACGCTGCCGCACCAGGGCCATAGTCAATTCCTGCCGCAGGCCTTGCCCGGAGTCGATTTGCTTGCACTGAAACAATTGCCGCCCACGCGGCTGCTTTTGCTGGGCGCAGGCCCGGATGCACTGCCGGTGGCCGAACTGGCCACCTTCCTCGGGTGGAGCGTCACGGTCATTGATCACCGCAGTCAGTATGCGCAGGCTGACCGCTTTCCCAGCGCGGCCGCGGTGCTCGACGGCGGCCCGCGGGCACTCGCCGCACTGCTGCTGAACGAACCCGCCGACGCCCCGGCACCTGAGCCACAGCCGGCTCACTTTGCCGCGGCGATCGTGATGAGCCATCACCTGGCGACGGATCGGGCTTATCTGCAGGCACTGGCAAGCAGCGACATTCCTTACGTCGGATTATTAGGACCCGCGACGCGACGCGAGCGGCTGCTCGCCGATCTGGGCGAGGACGCGGTAGCACTTCGTCCGCGCATGCGCGCGCCCGTCGGACTCGACTTGGGCGCCGTGACGCCCGAAGCGATTGCGTTGTCCATCATTGCGGAAATTCACGCCGCGCTGGCGGGTCGCAGGGGAACTGAGCCGCTGGCTCAAGCCCACGCCTAGCGGCCATTCGTCCCGGATCTGCCGGCCCGGTTTGCACGTCTGGTTGAACACCTTGAGCAAACGCCGGCATCCAGCGAAATCACCCGCGCACGGCCCGAGATCAGGGTGCACGTGGATATCGTGACTGTCGAGGCGAACGAGCAGGAAACCAGGCTTTACAGGGAACAACGGCCGCCAGCGCTTACACTTCGCGCGCTCGGCGCAACTGCAAGTTTTGTGGTGGCGGGGAGGAGGATTTGATCTTTGTATCACTCATGCCCTCGCGATACCCATCGTGCCAGCCAGCCTGTCCCGGATCCCCCTGCCCGAGCTTTCCTGCATTGACGGCAGAATCAGGCAGCAGATTTGACAGAAGTACAGCCTCAATCTGTACACTTGAACTGTACATATCGGAGCAACGTGAAGGATGTAAAGGTCACCGAACTTCGGGCGCGCCTACCGGCGTACCTCGAGCGCGTTAGACGTGGCGAGCATCTAAAGGTGACGTCGCGTGGCCTTGGATTTCGAAGAGAACTTCGTAGGTAGCCCCTTGCCGCAAGTAGGTACTAAGATGAAGGCATGCGAATTCTTCGAAGATTGAGATTCTTTGGATTAACCCTTCTTTGGATTGGGACCCTTGTGATGCAACTCGGTCCACATGATGCGGTTGATAATGTTTGCCATTGGCTTACGAGCATCTCTTGTTCGGTCTGGGTTTCCGAACATCACATTGTCCGAGCAATCTTATGGTCTTTGTGGCTCGCCGGCGTGATCTGGATACTTTGGGCAGTAATTGAGAGGTGGATCGCTTGGAATCACCGCAGAAAAGCTCCGGCGCCGACCACCGATAGGTCTCAATTCTAGGCAGCCCAGCGTCACTATATGGTTCGACTGAAAATGGGGCGCGCGGCCAATGACCCGGTTTCCCGCTAAGCCTTATCTCAATCAAGGTGATGTCAGCCCCTGGCGCGTGCGGCAACCTTGACAGGAAAAGTGTTGCGTGAAAGCGGTCACCAAGCGAAGCTGGCATGCTTAATTCTAATACCGCGGGTCACACCGATCAGCAAGCGGCAACCGAAGGAGAGCTCCGATGTTTGCAAGAATCCCGCGTTTCGTCGTCATCGCCGCACCCGTATTTTTCGCCCTGACCATCGCGAACTCGGCAAACGCCGCCGGCGCCGCCTGCTCGGTGAAATGTATTTCTTGTCAAAAGGCGTGCTATGCGACTTACGAAAAAAAATTATCTGAAAAATGTTTCGGTTGCAACATATCAGTCTTTAGAAAGCAATATAAGAAATGCAATCTACGCTGCCAGACAAAATGAGGTTAGTGAGAACCGGGATGTGCGCGAGCGTTCGTCTTGGAGACTGCTGAATGCAACGCCGAACGGAGAAGTTCCCCGACTAGACTTGCCAACAATCGAGCGGCTGTCAGGCATACGCTAAGACGTCTCCGCGTGGGGTGGGTGGGACGCACGCGATATGCACGCGAACCGAGGCGTGAACACATTGGGACGGCGGAGACTATCGGCGGGTGTCCACCCAGTAGTCCGCAGCGTAGCAAACTGTGTAGAACTGGCGCGCTGCGGCGGAATCACATTGATGCAACCAAAGATCGGCCGGAACGGATTGTGTGTTGCGGCTAAGGCCGTACGACGCTGCCGATCGCACAGCTCTCGCGCACTCTCGCCGCCGTTCAAAGCAAGGTGCGCGGCGATTTCATTCGACGTCGCGAAGAAGTCATTGACTCGCCAGGTCAAGACAGAGAAGCATGCAGGGAGGTAGCTTTAACTATTACGCTTAAGCTTTTGAAGTTAAATATAAAACATAAGCAATGGTAGCGGGGGGAGAATTTGATCTTTATATCGCCCATGCCCTCGCCCTCCCCATCGTGCCAGCCAGTGTCCGAGTTCCCGCTGTCGAAATGAACGGCCGCGTGTGAATCCAAAGCATTGCGCCCACCCGCCACCTGTTTTAGACTACATACACATTGAATGTGTAGAGAGACGCATTTGAAACAGACACGCAAGTCCGGTGCCGATCGCACCAACATTGTTATCGATCCGAAACTTGTGGCGCGGGTCAAGCGCCTCGCGAGCGTCAAGACGACGCGCGAGGCGGTGCACGTCGCACTCGAGCACTACGTGCGCAGTCGCGACTATTCCGCCGTGATCGCGTTGCGCGGTTCGGGCGGCGTTGCAGAGGGCTACGATCCGAAGACTGCGAACCCGACCCGCTGACACGCGATGTTGGTCGATTCGTCGGTTTGGGTTCCATTCCTTCGGGGTGATGCGACCGCCGAGGTAGACATGCTAGTCGCAGCGCTCAAACGTGGAGATCCAGTGTGGCTGGCTCCGCCGATCCTGCAGGAGGTACTACAGGGCGCCGACAGTCCCGAGCGGTTCGCGCGATGGGATCGTGTGCTGGGTGAGTTACCCATGCTTGTCGAGCAGGATGTCAGGGCGGCAGCGCGTACTTCGGCCCACCTGTACGCGCGTTGCCGATGGGCCGGCATTACACCGAGATCCGCAAATGATTGCCTCATTGCCGTTCACGCCATCGGAGGGCGCATGCCGATTCTGCACCGCGACCGCGATTTCATCGCCATCGCTGGAATCGAGCCGAACCTAGAGTTGCTACCGGCAACGTGACCCGCTGGTCGATTTCCGGTCCGTGGCAGCGACGCGACTCGCTTCCAAACGATGAAGCTAATATGCCGGCAGCTTCAACGTTACCTCCTGAGCCTAAGCGGGCATCTGCCGATGACCGCTTAGGAGCAACCATTTCGCAAGTATTGCGGCAAAGCACCCGATACCGGCGCCTCGTTACTTATCGAGCTTCTGCCTAAGCTTTGAGAGCAGCCAGGCATTTTTTCGAATTCGCCGGCAATCATCTTGTCGAAGTTGAAAATGACGCCTAAGGTTTTGTGCGGAAGGTCGTAGGTTCCGGTGATTCGGTACTTGAGCCCCGCGGCGGTTTCGTGTGACAAGGCCGGCTTTTGCCTTTCGATGAGTGACGAAGCTATGACGAATGGCGGGCGCTAGTTTTAACCCGGCTTGTTGATTCACCCGAATGCGCTCGTAGATCCAGGTGTTCGCGATCACGCGGCGGATTGGAAAGACGCAGGGGTATACGCAGTTGATCGGGTCCTCGAGAGGGATTCATGTCAGAGAGCCGAGGACTGTCGATTTCGGGGCACGTGCTTCGTCGTAATGAGTGTCAGAGCATGGAATTCGCTGTTTGCAGAGCGCCGCGGTGCGTAAGTTGCTGATTTAACCGAGGTCGCGAGGTGAACGTCATGGTTCTTGTCACGGCCAACCGAGAGCGAGGCCGGTGTCATGCCCACGCAGGAGCTCCTGACCGCTATGGGCGCGTTCAACGAATCGCTCATCAAGGCGGGATTTTCCTAGCGGGAAGGCTTGAAGCCGATCCGGCACGGCAAGCGCGTGCACTTCTCCGGCAAGACACGCAGGGTCAAGGTGTCTTCATGATGGCGAAGGCCAAGGGCGGCGCGGCTATCGCAGCCGCGAGCATCGATCACTTGCGCCGCTACATCAAGTTGTTGTTCCAACCCGCAATGCACAAAAGAGAGGAGACGTCATGAGCACGAACAATACCTATCTCGCTGTGTTCCTTGGCAGCAAAACCAGTCCGCGACGAGCGGCCTGGGACGCCCTTCCCGAAGGCGATCGGCGCGCGAAGGAACGAGAAGGCATAGCGGCCTGGAAGGCGTGGGTCGAGAAACATCACACTGCCATTGTCGCCATGGGCGGCCCATTAGGTAAAACCAAAAAGGTCACGCAACGCGGGATTGACGATATCAGCAATGATATGGGCGCTTTTATGGTTGTGCGTGGCGACTCGCACGAGGCCGCCGCCAAACTCTTTGAGAAGCATCCGCACTTTACCATTTTCCCGGGCGATTCCGTCGAGATCATGCCCGTGCTGCCGATACCAGGCGGCTAGTGGACGTAGTGCGCAAGGATCCTGGAGCCTGCCACGTGCGCCGCCACGGCACGGAAGTCAACATCGTGCAGGAAGGCCTGCCAGATGTCATTCCAGTCGAGGCCTGTTACCTGGGCCGGCAGCGGCTCGCTGCTGCCACGCGCGTTCATGCCGATCGCCTACTTTACTGCTGATTGTTCTTTAATGATTGCTCTTGTTTGTCTTCTTTATTTAGAAGCTGCTCCTTCTTCCTGTTGTCGCTCGCCTTTTTTTGCGCGGGAGTTAGCATTCCTGGAGGATTCTTCGGCTTGTGATGGCCCTTCTTGCTATGGCTCGGTACCGCTTCGGTCGCCAACACACCACCGTAGGGCTGCACGATGGCTGCTGCCCCCAATACCACAAGCGTCCGCTTCAGCAGCGCTCGGCGGCTCGTGCGAGGATTTCGCTTGTGCGTTCTGTTCTGCGGATCTGAAGACATCGCTACCTCCCCTGCGCCGGGAACGCTCGGCTCAGCAAGTAGCTCTCGGACTGCGATTCCTGTCCTTCTCGGGCGCACATCGCACAGCTGTCACGTGTCGCCCGCGATTCTCGAGGTATGACACGGCCTGGCAGCTCAGTGATCCATTGGGCGTATAAACCCGGAAGTGGCTCGCTCTGCGCGTCCGGAAGCATCACCTGATCAATCATAGTTATTTGAAGTCTTTTGGTTTGTACGGCTCGTCTTTGCTCGGTGCGAGTTTGGGATGCTTGCCGGGCGGATTCGCGCCCCCCTTCGGGCTCGGCGGCGGCACATCAAAATGATTCTTATTTTTTACTCCCTTTTGCTTCAGCGGGGGTGCGTCGTCGGCTAAAGCCAAGCCCGAGACTCCGCCGTTTGGCTGAATGAGGACGCCCGCCCCGAGTACGACGAGGGCACGCTTTAGCAGATCACGACGACTGGATCTATCGCCCTGCGGTTCGCCTTCCAACGGTCCGTTCGTGTTTCGTGACATAGAAACCTCCCTTGGCCGGGCGCTTCGATCGGATCATTCAGCTGTCAGCACTTCAGATTAGACGTCCGCGCAGCCATAAAAACAAGTCAACGAGCTAACGCTGAAATTCGCGCACTTAACTGGCCTGCCCGATAGCTATGGGATGGACGCAAGCGGTGTAGACAATGTCAGGAGCTCGTCGCCCTCCAGCGGGCGAGGAGCGCTTCCAGGTATTTTCGCGCTCGGGGCGCTTCTCGCGAGCCCAACTCCGCCTCCGACAGACCGTCCACTTGACGGCAGACAGATTCCAGTGCGGCGGCTTTTCTCGTCCAGATCGCGAGGTGCTCGTCCACCGGTGGGTCTAGCTGCAGCAGTGCCGCGAGTGTTGAGGTCACGATCGCCGGTGGCGTGCGCACGTCGATCGTTTCGAGCAGAAAATCAGCGACCTTCGACGGTGTAGGCCGTATCTTCCCGAGTGAATACGCCGCCTCGGCCCGTACCAGCACCGGATTCATTTCATCGGTTACGCACGCCATAAGCGCGGACCCTGCAACGCTCGCTCCCGCAGCGCTCAGTCGTCCGAGCTCAATGTGGGCTTTGCGTCGCATCTGGCGGAACTCCTCGACATCCGCGCTTCGCTTGAGCGTTGCGGAGATCGTGTGTCGCAGTTTCCCGCCCATTTGTGTGCGTGCATCGGTAATCACCGTGCGCACGTCGTCGAAGCTGTCGACGAAGATGCAGACGAGGCCGTAACGTCGACGCAGGACGAGGGCGCGCGCCTCCTCGTCCTCGCGCTGTCCCCGTTTCCAGATGTACACATGCTCGCCCACGCCACCGCCGAAGTTGGCCTCGAAACTCTGCAGCAGATCCTCGAAGTCGGGATCATTCAGGCCAAATCCCACGAGCAGGGCGCTAAAGCGCGCGAGCACATGGTGCGCAAACGCCCGATACCCGGGCTGACGAGCCATCACTTCGCGATACGAGGCTCGATCCAGTACGATGGTCTTCGGGCGTGTAATGCATCCGTGCGCCTTGAGCAGGAAGCGGGATTGAAAATCCTCCGCGAGCACCGCCCGCAGCTTCCGCTCATCCGAATAGAGGGCGCGATGCATCAGATGCCGGTCACGGCGCTGGGCCCGATAGGCATTTTCATGCCCCAGGTCGTAGTTGAAGGTAATGATCCCGAGCGGCTCGAGATCTTCGATGAGATCGTGCAAGGGCGACCTCGCATCGTCGGGCGCGGTGGTGAGCTGCACGACCGCGTCCCGATATTTGCTCACACCCACGGTTTCGCGAATCAGGGTCGCGGCCTCGATCAGGTAGTCCGCCCCCCTCGGCCGCGCACTCAGCAACAGATCCACGTCGGCCGCCACGGGCCCAAGGCGCGCGGCGAATCGGGAGCGCAGCTGGGTGAGAACCAAGTGCCACGTCGGCAGCGATGTCGACTCGGAGCCTGGCTGGGCAAGGCCAACGGACACTCCGCTGCCCGTCACCACCACCAGGCGGCGATACGCGACGGCATCGCATAAGAGGCCGAATCCGGGATTCTGCCGGTGACTGTGCATAACAGCGCAGTCTACTGGATCAGGCTAGAATTGCATGGTCCCTGAGCAGAGCTGACAACAACATGAACGATGCGACCCACACCGATGGTGCATTCTCCGCCATCGTTCAGCGCGAAAGCGGCCTGCGAAGAACGCTGAGCTCACGCAAGCTGTCGATGATCGCGATCGGCGGGGCGATCGGCACGGGATTGTTCCTCGGCAGCGGCTTCGCCATCAGTACCGCCGGCCCCAGTGTTCTGGTGAGCTATGCGATCGGAGCACTGATTGCACTGCTGCTCATGGGGTGCCTCGCGGAGATGACGGTCGTCCATCCGATCACCGGTTCATTCGGCGCCTATGCGGAGCACTACGTGGGTCCGCTGGCTGGGTTCATGGTTCGCTACGCGTACTGGACCTGCATCGTGCTCGCGGTGGGCACCGAAGTCACCGCGGTAGCGCTGTATATGAAATTCTGGTTTCCCGCAGTGCCTGGCTGGGTCTGGATCCTGGCGTTTTCATCGTCGCTGATCATGGTCAACGCCTTCAGGGTGAGTACGTTCGGTACGGTCGAGTACTGGTTCTCGCTGGTCAAGATCACCGCGATCGTCGCGTTCATTCTGCTCGCCGGCTACCTCGTCATACAATCATCCGGCGCGCATTCCAACGTTTCCGCAGGTTCGGTCGGCTTTCGCAATTACACTGCCTATGGCGGCTTCCTGCCCCACGGCGTTGGTGGAATGTGGGTCGCGGTCATCATGTCGGTCTTCAGCTACCTCAGCATAGAAATGATTGCCGTCGCAGCCGGCGAAGCCGCGCAGCCCGAATTGGCGATCACGCGCGCGTTTCGCTCGACCGTCGTGCGTCTGATCCTGTTCTATATTCTGACGCTGGCACTCATGCTCGCCGTACTCCCGTGGACGCAGGCTGGCTCGGCGAAGAGCCCGTTCGTCATGGTGATGGAGAGGTTGCACCTGCCTGCCGCCGGCGGCGTGATGAATTTCGTGATCCTGGTTTCGGCGCTGTCTGCGATGAACAGCCAGCTTTATATCACCACTCGAATGATGTTCAGCCTGGCGCGCGCCGGACAGGCGCCCCGGCGGTTGGGCAAGCTGACCGCGCGCGGAACTCCATTCAACGCCTTGCTGGTGTCGACGTCAGGTATTGCCCTCGCGACCGTGCTGAGCGTCGTCTCTCCCGGAGGCGCGTTTCTGATGATGGTAGGCATATCGGTGTTCGGCGCCATGTTCACGTGGATGATGATTTTCGTGACGCATTATTTCTTCCGCCGCGCACGCCTGAGGGACGGCAGTGCGCCTGCGCCATTTAGAATGTGGGGTTTCCCCGTCACGACGTTGTTTGGCGCCGGCCTCATGGCGGCGCTGCTCTTGACCACGGCGTTTACGGAGGCGTTTAGAATGACGCTAGTGTTCGGGTTACCTTACTTGGCTTGCCTGGTGGTCATCTACGCGCTGCGTTACCGCGCTGCTTCCGGGCGGAGCTGACAGTTGGATGCGCATGATCAGCAGCGCGGCGCGGGGCTCGCACCGCAGTACGAGGCCCAGGCCATGACGCTGCCGGCGAGCCGCGCCGACTGCGAGGCGTGGGACGCGCGCGACCCGCTTGCGCGGATCCGGTGCGAGTTCCGGGTCGAGCCTGGAGTCGTCTACCTCGACGGCAACTCGCTGGGTGCACTGACGCACGACTCGGTGGCGCGCGCGCGGGCAATGATCGAGGACGAATGGGGTCGCGACCTGATCCGCAGCTGGAACGTACACGGCTGGTTCGACCTACCCCAGCGCCTCGGCGCCAAAATAGCACCGTTAATTGGAGCCGCCGCCGACGAAGTGCTGGTTGCCGATTCGACCTCGGTCAACCTTTTCAAGCTTGCGTCGGCTGCGATGATGACGCGCGGCACGCGCCACCGCATCGTCACCGAGTCGGGCAACTTCCCGACCGACATCTACGTGCTGCAGGGCTTGGCTGCGCTCTCGGGCGGCGCGATCGAGGTCGTCGCCGTGCCGCGATCTGAGGTTGCCGCCCGGATCGATGAAGCGACCTTCCTGGTCGTCCTCACACACGTCCACTACAAGACGGCGGAACTTTTCGACCTGCAAGCAATCACTCGACGGGCGCACGCGCAAGGCGCGCGGATTCTATGGGATCTCTCCCATAGCGTCGGCGCGCTGGCGGTGGACCTCGGTGCTGCGCGGGCGGACTTCGCGGTTGGCTGCACCTACAAATACCTGAATGGTGGCCCTGGCTCACCCGCCTTCCTCTACGTGCGGCGCGACCTGCAGGAAGCGTTCCGCCCGGGGCTCGCCGCGTGGATGGGCCACGCGGCGCCGTTTGAGTTCACCGATGACTACGAGCCAGCGCCAGGCATCGCGCGATATCGTTCCGGCACGCCTGCACTGATCGCGTTCGCTGCACTCGAGGGCGCGCTCGGGGTTTGGGACGGCGTCGACCTGTGCGACGTGCGGCGCAAGTCCGAAGCTTTGACCGAGCTCTTCATCGCGGGCGTCGAGGCGCTCACCGGAAGTGGCCTCATCCTCGCCTCGCCGCGTGAGGCTGTGCGACGCGGTAGCCACGTCGCGCTGACCCACCCGCGTGGCTACGAGCTCATCCAGGCGCTGATCGCGCGGGGCGTGATCGGAGACTTCCGTGCACCCGACGTCGTGCGCTTCGGTTTCGCGCCGCTCTACCTGCGCTACGTTGACGTCTGGGAGGCGGTGACGATCCTTGGCGAGGTGCTTGCCGCCCTCGACCGCACCGAGCTTGCGCGGCGGAGCGCCGTAACGTGAGCTCGCGCCGATGCTGTTGGGCGCGCTACTCGGGCAACCTCATGCTGCATAGAAAAATCTTGTAGCGCCAAAGCCCAGCTAGCCCAGGCTCGTTTCGAGCTGGCAGTAGGCGCGAGCGCAGTCGCGATTGCTAGCATCGCCGTGCGCGTTCGGTAGGCATACACTCCGGCAGTACATCCCAAGCGAGCGTAAGAAGCTATGGAGACGCGGATGTTATGGGCGGTGGCCGCAGCGCTCGGTATCAGCGCAATTTAGGAGGCAAGTCATGAGCTACGTCTATCAGAGATCCTATCGCGGCCCCGTTCAGGCTGTGCTGCTTGATTGGGCTGGTACGACCCTGGATTACGGTTGCATAGCCCCTGCCGTAGTGTTCATGCAGGTTTTTCGCCGAAAAAATGTCAACATCACAATGGAGCACGCCCGCGAACCCATGGGGGCCCATAAGAAAGTCCACATTCGGGCCATTTCAAAGATTCCTGCGGTGGCCAAGATGTGGCAGGAGGCGCACGGGCGGCCCTGCAACGAGGACGATGTCGAAGCGATGTTCCAGGACTTCGTGCCTCTTCAGTTGGCCTGTCTGGCGCAATATGCGGACCTGATTCCGGGCACACTGGAAGCTGTGGCCGAGTTTCGCCGCATGGGCCTCAAAATAGGTTCAACGACGGGTTATACGAAAGAGATGATGAATATCCTGCAGGCCGAAGCCACTCGCCGCGGCTACACGCCGGACTCGACTGTTTGTGCTACCGATGTTCCCGCCGCGCGCCCCTATCCGTGGATGTGTATTCAGAACGCGGTCAATCTACAGATTTTTCCGATGCAGGCCTTCGTGAAAATCGGCGACACCCTGCCAGATATTGAAGAGGGTCTCAATGCGGGAATGTGGATGATCGGCCTTGCCAAAACAGGCAACGAGATCGGTCTTCAGGAAGCCGATGTCAAGAAGCTCTCAGCCGAAGACTACAAGGCAAAACTCGATCGCGCCTATAAGAGGATGTATCAGACCGGGGCCCATTACGTCGTCGACGGCCTCGCTGACTGCCCAAAGCTGCTGGCTGAGATCAATGCCCGCCTGCTGCGTGGCGAGCAACCCTGATCTCGTTTGGGGATCGCACTGTACTTTCCAGCTTTGTGTGCCCCAAGCAGTCCAACAACGTGGTTACGGCTTACTCTGACTGCTACGGTATGCGCGACCGACGAACCACAGGTAGCGATGAGAAAGGTCGTCATGCCGCGCATTTTGTTCGTTCTTGCGCTAGCTCTATACGCCGTCACTGTTCCGGTACAGGCTCAGGAGCAGATGAAGGCTCCAGATCACTACTTGTTTGTCTGGGCCGGTGACGCGGCCCACAAGGGCAACGACTTCCTCGCGGTTATCGATGCCGACCCTTCCTCGGCCTCGTATGGACACCTGGTGACGACCCTCGCGACGGATCAACAGACCATGCGCGTGCATCACACGGAATACACGATGCCGGCCAGCGGGATGCTCTTCGCCAACGATCATGACGCTGGCCGGACTTTCATCTTTGACCTCCGCGATCCACTGCATCCCAAGACTGTTACGTCCTTTACCGATATGGCGGGGTACATGCATCCGCACTCCTACCTGCGGCTGCCCAACGGGCATGTGCTGGCCACGTTCCAGCACGCGCACCACGGCCAGAGCGAAGGCCAGATGGGCAAGACCGGCGGCTTGGTGGAAATTGACGACCAAGGCAAGGTGGTCCGCTCCGTCAGCAGTGCAGATCCGGCGTTTGCAGACGCTCTGTTGGTGCCTTACAGCCTAGTCGTCCTGCCCAAGCTCGACCGCGTCGTGTCCACTAACTCTTCCATGAATCTGGATGACATATTTAGTGGCGTGACATATCAGGTGTGGCGTCTGTCCGATCTCAAGTTGCTCAAGACAGCGTACTTCGAGGTGGGCGAGAATCGCTACGCCCAGATCAGCCCGGAAGAACCACGTCTGGCGCCCGATGGGTCGGTCTTCGTCCAAACGCTGGGCTGCGGACTCGAACGCATCACCGGGCTGAACACCAGTGAGCCCAGGTCGAAGCTAGTATTTAATTTTCCCGGCAACTGGTGCGGCGTTCCCAGCATTGTTGGGCACTATCTGGTTCAGAGTGTACGGGCAATACATGGTTTCATCGTGCTCGACATCGCGAATGGGGCGAAGCCCGTGGAAGTCTCCCGACTCAGCCTCAGCGATACTTATGGCTCCCACTGGACGGCGTGGGACCCAAAGACACAGCGCCTGGTAGTCACTTCCGGTTCGAATCCGGAGGATCGCACTTACTTGCTGAAGCTGGAGCAGACGACGGGCGCGCTCACCGTGGACGAGGCTTTTCGTGACGCGGACGGCAAGACGGGCTTCAGCTTTGCCGAGCGTGAGTGGCCGCACGGCTGGAAGGGAGCAGGCGCGCCACACGGAGCAGTTTTTTCGCGCTGACAGGAATTCCCCGATCAGCGACCCTCAGCACCGACCGATCGGCCAAAGGTCGCTTCGTGACGCTCTGCAGCCGATTACTAACGGCTGCGTTCCGGTCGGCGAAACTCAAGTCGACGAGCCCGCGCACCTTGCGGCGCTGGTCGAGAAGTCTCAGCGCATACTGACAAAACAACGAATGGACGATTTGCGCGAGGCTCATCAGGCACACTTCCCACCCTGGTCGGTGAGGTCTCAACCGCGCAGAAGGAATGAAGATGAAAGCGATCCCGATTCTTGCCTTGTCAGGGCTGACCGCCTGGCTGATCGCCGCAACGGCAGGCGCTGGGGACGCGCCCGGCGATCCCTACCTCTGGCTCGAGAAGCAAGACAGCCCTGAGGCCATGCAATGGGTCCATACCGAAAACGACAAGACGCTCGCCGTGCTGGAGAAGGATCCGCACTTCGAGGTCTTTGATCGCGAAGCGCTCACCATCGCCGAGGCGAACGATCGAATTCCGACGCCCGAATACCTGCATCACCGGGTTTTCAATTTTTGGCAGGACGCTGACCACGTGCGCGGCATCTGGCGCTACAGCGACCCGAAGAGCTACGCGACGTCGACCCCCCACTGGTCGACCGCCATCGATCTCGATGCCTTGGCGAAGAGCGAGAATGCTAATTGGGTCTGGCAGGAGGCCAACTGTGAACTGGCCGCGGAGCGGCGCTGTTTGATCGACCTTTCCGACGGCGGCGAGGACGCGGCCACAGACCGTGAGTTCGACCTCGATAAGGGGCAGTTCGTCGACGACGGCTTCCGCTTGCCGCACGGCAAGCAGCGAGCCGCTTGGGAGGACCAGGACACGCTGCTGGTGGCCCGCGAGTGGAACCCGGGTGAACTCACCTCCTCGGGTTATCCCTACATCGTCAAGCGTCTGCGCCGCGGCCAGTCGCTGGACCAGGCTCAGGAAGTATTTCGGGGCAGCGCCGATGACGGCGGCTACGGCGTCACACCCCTTGTTCTGATCGATGCCGAAGGGCGCCGCGCCGTCTTGATCGTTCGACCCCTCTCGACTTTTGAATCAGCGGTCTACATCGTCGCGGACGCGGGCGTCGCTCAGCTGCGTCTACCAAGGAAAGTCCAGATTCACGCGCTCGCGAAGGGTCAGTTGATCGTCAGCGTGGCCGAGGACTGGAAGCCCGGTGCGAGAACCTTCGAGCAGGGATCGCTGGTCGCCGTGGATCTGGCGGCGGCCAAACGCCATCCCGATGCACTCCAGCCCGCGATCATTTATAAGCCGGGGCCCCGGGAGACGTTTCTGGACGCAGCCCTGACGCGCGACGGCTTGGTCGTCGCGACGCTCGAGAACGTCAAGGGACGGGTGTCCCTTTATCGCCGCAAGGCCGATGGTGCCTGGGCGCGTCGTCTGGTCGATCTGCCGGAAAACTCCGCCCTCTCAATCGTCGACGGCGATCGGCACGGCCGCTCCGCCTTCGTAAACGTCACTGGCTTCCTGCAGCCACCGAGTCTCTGGCGGGTCGATACGCACAGGCCATCAGCCGTCAAGCTCAAGGAGCTGCCGCCCAAGTTCGACGCCTCGAATCTGGCAGTTCAACAACTGGAAGCCACCTCCAGCGATGGGACCCGTATACCGTATTTCCTGGTGGCGCCGAAGCTCATGGAGGCGGATGGCAGCAATCCGACGATCCTGACGGCGTACGGCGGGTTTCAGATCTCGGTCACTCCGCGCTACTCCGCGATTATGGGCAAACTGTGGCTGGAGCGAGGCGGCGTATTCGTCGTCGCGAACATTCGTGGCGGGGGCGAGTTCGGCCCGGCTTGGCACGAAGCGGGGCTGAAGACG
>Ga0116223_10001209_pt1 | contig 27370 bp, 22 predicted proteins | sample Sb_taG_3_FD_90092 | JGI IMG/M metagenome (GOLD analysis project Ga0116223, IMG submission 90092) | Peat soil microbial communities from Weissenstadt, Germany - Sb_50d_a_PC metaG | ecosystem: Environmental > Terrestrial > Soil > Wetlands > Peat | place: Germany: Weissenstadt | collected 2010-09-21 | reverse complement strand
TCGCAGGCGCAAACTTGCCTTCCCCTCGCATTCCCACCCCTCGCTTTGCCAGCCACCACCGGAAAATCGTTCTATCGACGGGCGCAGGTGATGACAGCGGTTCCCTACAGGCGGATTACGGTCTTGCATGAGACAAGACTCGGGCTGGATCGCCCAGCCTGATATGCTATAGGGTGCCGTGCGCACCATCATTACACTCCTCACGCTGGTTTCCTGCACCCCCGCTCAGACGCCGCTGGTGAAAATCCTGTCCGACGAGCTGGACCGCAATCTGAAGGTCCTCAAAGAAAAGGCCGATCCCGCGCCGTATTTCCTGGGCTACGCGGTCACCGAACAGGAGGCCAGCGCGCTCTCCTCGAGCAAAGGTTCGATCGACGGCGAAAACACCGTCCACAACCGCCTGCTGGATGTAACGCTGCGCGTGGGCACGCCGCAATTCGACAACTATCGCATGATCGGCAGCGAAGGGCGTCCGCGCTTCACCAGCGCCACGGCCATCGCGCTCGACGATAGCCCCGCCGAAATCAGCCAGACCCTGTGGCTGGCCACCGACCGCATCTATCGCGGCGCTTCCCAGCGCTTCATCCGGCTCAAGGCCGACGACAAGTTGCGCGCGCAGGGCGGCGATCAGTCCGCCGATTTTTCGCAGGAGCCGCCGCAGGTTTTTTTCTCCAATCCGCCCAAGCTCAACTTCAACACCGCGGAGTGGACCACGCGCCTGCAGAAACTTTCCAAGGAATTCTCGCGCTACCCGGGCGCGCTGAACTCCACCGTATCCGTGCAGGCGGAACGCGTCAGCAAGACCCTGGTCACCAGCGATGGAACCCGCCTCCAGCACGGGCGATTATTCTCGAGGCTGATCATCACCAGCCGCGGCAAGGCCGCCGACGGCATGGATCTCTCGACCTTCGAAAGCTTTGAAACCGACGATCCCGGCAAGCTCCCCAAAGACCCGCAGATCCTCGAAGCCGTACAGAAATCGGGCGCCAATCTGGAAGCGCTGCTGAAAGCTCCACCCGCCGATCCCTTCGTAGGTCCGGCGATTCTTTCCGGCAGGGCCGCGGGCGTGTTCTTCCACGAGATTTTCGGCCACCGCGTCGAAGGCCACCGCCAGAAGGACGAAGCCGAGGGCCAGACCTTCACCAAGAGCGTCGGCAAGCCCGTGCTGCCCGAGTTCCTCAGCGTGATCTTCGATCCCCTGCAGAACGAATTTAACGGCATCGCGCTGAACGGCGCATATCAATATGACGACGAGGGTGTGAAGGCCCGCCGCACCACGCTGGTGGAAAACGGCATTCTCAAAACCTTCCTGATGTCGCGCTCGCCCATCGACGGCTTCCCCAATTCCAACGGGCACGGCCGCCGGTCGCCGGGCAACGAAGTAGTGTCGCGGCAATCCAACCTGTTTGTCGAATCCTCAAAGAAGGTGAGCGACGCCGAACTGCGCAACATGCTGATCGCGGAAGTAAAGCGCCAGGGCAAGCCCTACGGCTTGTACTTCGACGAGGTGAGCAGCGGCTACACCACCACGGCGCGGCGCGGATTGCAAGCCTTCACCGTGGTCCCGCTGATCGTCTACCGCGTATACGCCGACGGCCGTCCGGATGAATTGATCCGAGGCGTCGACATCGTCGGCACGCCGCTCGCGAGCTTCGCAAAAATCATGGCGACTTCCGATCGCATGGAAGTGTTTAACGGCATCTGCGGCGCAGAATCCGGGGACGTGCCGGTAGCCGCCATCGCGCCGGCGCTGTTGGTTTCCGAGATCGAAGTCCAGCGCAAGGAGCGTTCCCAGGACCGCCCGCCCTACCTGCCCCGCCCGGAAGATTTTAAGCTGGAGTTCCATCCATGACTTCGATCCCGAGCCCCAACAGTAAGCATGCTTGGTGGGGCAGGCTTTCAGCCTGCGGACTCGCTTTCCAGCGAGTCCATCGAACTGGAGGGCCGGCCAGAAGGCCGGCTGCGGGCAAGATTGCCCGCCCCACGTTGCTCCTAGCCTGCGCCGCCGCCCTGGCGGCCGCAATTCTGATTCCCGCCCTCCTGCTCTCGCAAGACGACACCTTGCCCAAAGTCCCCGCCGACGACACCATCCTGCGAGCCATGCACGACGAGCTTCTGCGCTCCCGCCAGCTCGCCACGGCCGGCGGAACCGAGATGCCGTACTACTTCAACTACGGCTTGAGCGACACCGAGGACTTGCACGTAACGGCTTCGCTGGGCGCTACGGTGAACGTATCGCACAATCGTTTCCGCGTGCCCGACGTCGAAGTGCGCGTAGGCAGCTACGACTTCGACAACACGGGCCACGTTTTCAGCGGCTACTACACCGGCTCGCGCTTCGACCGCGAGTGGCCTCTGGACGACAACTACGCCAACATGCGGGAAGCGCTGTGGCTGGCTACTGACCTGACGTACAAGGCGGCGCTCGAATCCTTGTCTCGCAAGCGCGCGTCGCTCAACAGCGCCGCGGCCCAGACCGAGCCGATCCCGGATTTCTCCAAAGCCATGCCCGTGGTGCGCATCGACAAGGTCACCCGGAAGAAGTTGGAAGACGATGTCTGGAGCGCGCGCGCCGCCCGGATTTCCTCGGTGTTCAACGGTTACCCGGAAGTGTTGGCCTCGGCCGTGGAAGTCCAGTTGATCCAGGGGACCACCTACATGGTGGATTCCGAAGGGTCGGTGGAACGCTATTCCGACAGCATCAACTGGATCTACGGCAAAGCCGAAGGCCAGGCCCCCGACGGCATGGCCGTGCACGACGCCGCGACCGTGCAGGCCCTGGACTTGGACAAGCTCCCCTCGGAAGCGGATGTGCGCAAGAGTTTCGCCGCAGTCGCCGAAAACGTCAAAGCGCTGCAGAAAGCTCCCGCCGAGACAGCCTACACCGGGCCGGTCCTGTTTGAGCCGCTGGCCGGAGCGCAATTGCTGGCCGAGCTGATCGGAGACAATCTTCGCTTCCCGCGCAAGCCCGTCACCGATCCCAACCGCAATGTGAACTTCCTGCCCAGTGAATTCGAAAACCGGCTCAATGCGCGCGTGTTGCCGGACTGGTTCGACATCACCGACGACCCGACGCAGACCACCTGGAACGGCAAGCCACTGGCGGGTTATTATCCCTTCGACTTGGAGGGCGTCGCGCCCAAGCCGGTGAGCCTGATCGAAAAGGGAATGCTCAAGAACGTGCTCACCACGCGCCAGCCGGTAAAAGGATTTCCAGCGTCGAACGGCCACGCGCGACTGCCGGGCAACTACGGCGCGCACTCGGCCGCGATCGGCAACTTGTTCGTCAAAACCAGCCAGAGCACTCCGTTGGCCCAGCTCAAGCAAAAGCTGATCGATATGGTGAAGGATCGCGGCCGGCCGTACGGCATGTTGGTACGCAAGCTCGACTATCCCTTCTCCGGTTCCACTGGCCAATTGCAAGCGCTGGCGCAAGCGGCGCGGCAAGCCGGCGGCTCTCCGATGCCGGTGGCTCCACCTCTGCTGATGTACCGCGTGTATCCGGACGGGCGCGAGGAACTGGTGCGCGGCCTGCAGTTCCGGGGCGTATCGACCCGCACGCTACGCGATATCCAGGCCGCATCAGCGGAGAGCGAGCTGTTCGAATTCGTCAACAATGCGACGCCGCTGGCCATGCTGGGCGGTGGCGGTTACCTAGCCGCGACATCAGTAGCAGCTCCAGGGTTGCTGTTCGAGGAACTGGAACTCGAAGCTCCGCGCGACCAGTTACCCAAGCCAGCGATCGTGCCTCCGCCACCCCGCTAGACTCCTGAATCACAAATTCGCCGCAAACATCGGAGATTTCCTCGCAAAGCCGCCGAGGCCCAAAAGAACCTAAGACTATTTGTTTCATTCTTAGCGCCTTAGCGCCTTAGCGTCTCGGCGAGATCCGAAAGTCTAGGATTTGTGAACTTCTGACTCGGGACACTATTACGAAGAGGTGGGGCCGACTCCTCTTCGGCCTTTTCGTTGCACCAGCGCAACCGGACCAGGGCCGCCCACTTACTGATCGATCCGTGCGACGCACTACACTCGCCCAGCCCACCTCGCATGCGGATCACGGGACGCCGCGAGAGATTCACGACGCGGCGCGGGCGGCGAAGATCACGGGGTGGCCGCTGGGTTCGTGGACGCCGATTTCGCGCATCCCGTAGAATGTCGTCCGTTCCGCCAGGGCGATAGGGTAGCCCGCGAGACGCTTCAGCACGTCGGCAAAATCCTCTACCTCGATAAACAGCCCCACGTTGTTAGACCGGCCGCTGGGCGCGAACTGCGGTGCGTCTTTGCGGATGCTTTCGATACTCTGCAGCATCAGCTCCGCGCCATCGCGTACCAGGATGGCGAAACCCAGACGATCGCCTTCCGGCACCTCGGCGGTTTTTGCGAAGCCCATCCGGTCGATCCAAAACGGCAGCGATTCCTCAATTGCTTCAACCAAGAGAACGGGTGTGATCTTCATGTCTCGATGCTAGCCGGGACTGGGGGCTCCGGTATTGGAAAAAACGGCCACGGGCGTGCGCCCCGTGAACTCGCGAAAATCACGGATGAGATGCGCCTGATCGAAGTATTCTGCTTCCAGGGCCAGGTCGCTCCAGCTCAAGCGACCGGCCGCACCGGCCATGCGGCAGGCGTGCCGGAAGCGCAGCACCCGGCACAAACGCTTCGGGGTCAGACCGCTCTCCTCCCGACAGCGGCGCCCGAACTGCCGCGGGCTTAGATTCGCTTGGCAAGCGACGCTGTCCAGATCGGCGTTTCCGTGGGCGGCGGTAAGCGCCTCAATCGCCCTCTGCACGGGATTGGGCGGCTCCGCGGGCACCTGCAAGCTGCCGAGCAGGATGCGCATGGCCTCCTGGATCGATTTCGAGTCGTCCAGGCGGCCCCGCAGTTCCCGTCCACGGCGCGGCCACAAGTCTTCGAGAGGCGCCGAAGCATCAGTCAATTCCGCCGGCGACACGCCGAGGACGGATCCGGCCAACCCGGGCCGCAAACGGATACCGGCCGCCGCAACGCCCTCCGGATAATCAAAGTGTTGCTCCATGGTCATCGTGCCGACGGCGTGCAAACCCTGGCGGCGGTCATAAAGGATATCGATACAGCCATCCGGAGGAACGCGGTGCCCGGTTACGGCTGTGGCGCTGGACAGAACCCAGCCACACTCGACCCAGCGGGCAAGTGCGGCGCTGGGAGGCTGTTCGCAATACACAGGCATGGGTAGACCGCACTCAATTATCACAAGTTTACCCCGCCGCCATTCGCGTGGTTTCGACGATTCGCGCCCCCATACCGTAAACTAGGAATAATGCAGCCAAATCAAGAGTTCTACCGCATCCAGAAGCTTCCGCCCTACGTGTTTGCCGTCATCAACGAGATGAAGGCCAAAGCACGCGCGGCACAGCTGGATGTGGTCGACCTCGGCATGGGCAACCCGGACGGCGCCACGCCCCGAGCCGTGGTCAGCAAGCTGGTGGAGGCGGTGCGCAATCCCCGCAATCACCGCTACTCCATGTCCAAGGGCATCCCGCAATTGCGCCTGGAGATGACCAAGCGCTATCAGGCCAACTACGGCGTCACGCTCGATCCGGAAAAGGAAGCCATCGTCACCATCGGCGCCAAGGACGCGCTAGCGCACCTGCTGTTCGCGGTGATCGGCCCGGGCGATACGGTGGTGTCGCCCAATCCGTGCTATCCCATTCACCAATACGGCGTGATCATGGCCGAGGGCCACGCCTGCACGCTGCCCATGCCCGATCCCGGCAGCTTTCTCGATTCGCTCGAAGAAGTGTACCGGAAATCGCCCAAGCCGCCGCGCATGATCCTGATCTCGTTCCCGCACAACCCGACGACTCAGTGCGTGGACCTGGATTTTTTCAAGGAGATCATCCGCCTGGCGCGGCATCACGGCACCATGGTGGTGCACGATTTCGCCTACGCCGACCTGTGCTTCGACGGTTACAAGGCGCCCAGCATTCTCCAGGTGGAAGGCGCCAAAGACGTGGCCGTCGAGATTTTCTCGCTCTCGAAGAGTTACAACATGGCGGGCTGGCGCGTCGGCTTCTGCCTGGGCAACGCCAAAATGATCAACGCGCTGGCGCGGATCAAGAGCTACCTGGATTACGGCGTGTTCCAGCCCATTCAGATCGCCTCCATCATCGCCCTGCGCGAGTGCGAGGCGGACACCCACAAGATCTGCGCCGTATATCAGAAGCGCCGCGACGTGCTGATCGACGGCCTGCGCCGCGCTGGCTGGCCCGTGGAGCCGCCTAAAGGCACCATGTTCGTGTGGGCCCCGCTACCCGAGAAGTACAAGCACCTGGGGTCGCTAGAGTTCTCCAAGCTCCTGCTCGAAAAGGCTCTGGTAGCCGTGTCGCCGGGCATCGGGTTCGGGCCGATGGGCGAAGGCTTCGTGCGCTTCGCTTTGATCGAGAATCCGCACCGCACGCGGCAGGCCACCAGCGCCATCAAGCGCATGCTCAAAGAGGGTTAGAGGGCGGTTTCGTGGTGGCGTCGTCGTCCACGCCGGCGTCGGTGGGTCACAGCCCGGCTTCAACGGCGTTCCCCCAATGCTCCCATCAGTTAGGTTCTGCTGACCCCGACCGGATGGTCGCATGGGCATTAAGATAGCCTTGATGACGCTTGGCTGCTCACACAAACCGCTGGGTGCCGCCCACAAGTCGCGCCCCAAAACTACCAAACGAACCCAATTCGCTGTCAAAACACTGATGGACAAAGACTTCCTCAAACCAAAACGAACCATTTCGGGGCGACACCTAGGCCGCTGACCTCGAACCGCGCCCCGGACTTGATCCGCCGATTCTGGTATGCTGGAGGCGAAAGGGGCCTTCTGGTCTGGCGCCTATGAACCGTCGTTTCCAATTCGCTGTCGTTGCTTCTTCCACTTGCTTGGTGTTGTTGTTGCTGTTCGGTGCGGTGCGCGGCCATGGTGCGCCACCCGACAACCCCTACACGCAACTGGGTGTGTACAGTGAGGTGCTCTCGCGCATCAAGGCCGACTATGTCGAAGAGCCCGACATCAACGCCGTGACGCTGGGCGCCATCAACGGCATGCTGGAATCGATCGACCCCTTCGCCAGCTACCTGAACGCCGATCAGTACAAGCAGTATCTGGAATCCAAGAAATCGCCCAAGGCCGACGTGGGCCTGTACCTGTCGCGCCGCTTCGGCTACATGACCATCGTGGACGCGGCGCCCGGATCTCCCGCCGCTAAGGCCGGACTCACCACCGGCGACGTCATCGAAACCATCAATAATGTTTCCACCCGCGACATGCCTCTCGCGTTTGCCGGGCTTCTGCTCGAAGGTCAGGCCGGCACGCAGGTGGAGTTGAGCGTCCTTCGGACGCGGCAGACCGATCCGCAAAAGTTTTCCTTGGTGCGGGCGCAACTCTCCGAGCAACCTGTGACCGGGCAGCTCAATACCGGAGCTCAGGAGGCGGTAGGCGTGATCACCGTGCCGGCGCTGCAAGACGGACGCGCCAAGGACATCGCAGCCCGCATCGCCGACCTGGAAAAGCAGGGCGCCAAGCGGTTGATCCTGGACTTGCGGCATTGTTACACCGGTTCAGGAGAAGAAGGCGTCGCGGTTGCGAATCTGTTCATGGACAAAGGCCTGATCGCCTACTTGCAGGGCCAGCGGATGAGCCGCCAGGACTTCCAGGCCTCTGCTTCAAAGGCGGTCACCAAGCTGCCGCTCGAAGTACTGGTGGATCGTGGCACCGCGGGAGCGGCCGAAGTAGCGGCGGCGGCGCTGCTCGATTCCAAGCGCGCGGGCGTGATCGGCGAGCGCACCTATGGCGACGCGGCCCTGCGCAAGGCCGTGACTCTGGACGATGGCAGTGCGGTGATCCTATCGGTGGCCAAGTATTATTCGCCCAGCGGCAAAGCCATCCAGGATACCGGCGTGACGCCCACTGTGCTGCAGGCGGAAGTGGACGCAGCGGACGCCGACGCCGACGATGTTCCGAATGTCGTGGTTCCGCCTCCGGAAAGCAAACCGGGCGACGACAACATCCTGAAGCGCGCTCTGCAATCGCCGACGGCGCAGCCGGTGAAATAGCCCCGCGGTCGGGCGAATCGAAGATTTATGCCGTTGTACGAATACCAATGCTCGAAGTGCGGAAACGTGTTTGAGGTGATCCAGAAGTTTTCGGATCAACCCCTGACCGTGCACGAGGGCTGCGGCGGCGAGGTGGTTAAGCTCATTTCCCGTTCCGCGTTTCAGTTGAAGGGCAGCGGCTGGTACGCTACTGACTACGCGCACAAGTCCTCGAGTGGGACCACGGGCGAATCCAAGAGCGATGGGGGCAAGAGCGATTCCGGTAAGAGCGAGTCTACGCCTTCGGAGGCGAAGTCCTCGGACTCAAAATCGGAGTCGAAGTCCTCTGACTCGAAATCGGAATCAAAGTCGGAAACCAAGTCCGAATCCAAGCCTGCTCCCACCGGCACCAAGACTGATTAGGGTGGGGCAGGCTATCCGGCCTGCGGGCAAGATTGCGCCCCACTATCAGGCCGCTGCTTACTTAGCCGGAGGCGGATCGTCGGGACGCCGCAGCGTAGGCGCCTTCTTCTTCTGCTGCGCGGCCTTCTTTTCCGCGTCCTTCTTCTCGGCGACCTCTTCGGGTTTCATCAAGGCCTCCTGCTCGGCCTTCTCCTTGGCCGCCTTGGCCTCCACCGACGCGGCGCGATCCCTGACGTTTTCATTGGACAGTTCCAAGCTGTCGTTGGTCGTGTCGATGGCGTCCTTGAGCACAAAGTCGTACCGCGCCATGTCCTTGGGCTGCCCGTTTTCGATCTTCTGCAATTGTCCCAGCATGTCGCGTTCGGCGGACGAAACCAGGCCCATGCCCTTGACGATATCCAGCTTGCGGCGCAGCGCGTCCTCGGCCACGGTGTCGATCGCGCCGATAATGCCGGAGTAGTCTTCGAGCAGGTCGTGAATCAGCGCGCTGCGGCCGGCCTTGTCCTTGGCCAGCAATTGGCTCACCTGATCCAGACGCTGGCGGGCGAAGTGCAGGTACAGTTGCACTCGCTCGTTGGGCTCCTGCACCTGGCGCACCTGATCGGCTTCATCGCTGGTAAGGAAGTCGCGCTTGGTTTGCGCCGGCGCCAGCAGAGCAGCGCTCAAGCAGATCACAGCCGTCGTTACTCTCACTTTCGCTTCCTCCCATTCGTCATGATCCCATTAAGCAGCTCGTCGTGGATTTCCGAGACGTGGCCGCGCACGGCTTCGACCGCGTCGCGCTCGGCCACACTGACCGTGTCGCGGAACGATTCCAGGCGGCGCAGCAGCGCGCGTGTGGCCTTCTCGGCGTTCTTGAAATGCGAGTTATTGCGCGGCGTCTTGCCGGAGTCCTCCAGCGACTGGTAGCTTAGATCGACCGATTCCTTCAACTCATCGAGCGCGTCTCCGGCCTTATCGATATCGCCGCGATCATAGGCCGCCCGAGCGGCGTCCATGGCGGCGTTGGCGTTTTCGAGCGCCCGATCGCTGCGGCGCTCCGCGTTGGGTTCGGACTTGACCGCGGCCAGGTCGAAGGCCAGGGCGATTGCCAGCATCCAATGCATGATCCTGTGCGCTTACCTCGGTTCCTAATCGCGTTCAACGGACGAAGCCTGTGCGCTCATCTTTTGCCCAACTCCGTTTCGATAATCCGCACGCGCTGACGGGCTTGAAATTCCTGATCCGGATTCTTGCCCGCGCTGGTGGCCAGGAATTGATTATAGGCCTCGACGGCTTCCTTTCGAAGGCGGAGGTGTTCGAGCACCACCGCGCGCAGGAAGAAGTGCCCGGCGGCCTCGGCGTGCAAAGTTTTCACGTGGTCCAGAGTGGCGAGCGCTTCCGGGTATTGTTCGGTGGAGACCTCGACCCCGGCGAGTTCGCTCCAGGCCTGAACGTTTTCGGGATGCTGCTGGGCTACGGCCGAAAATTCGCGGGCTGCGTCCGGCAGCTTGTGCTGATCGCGCAGGAGGCGGCCGTAAAACATGCGCAGTTCGCTATCCTGCGGCGTGGTTTCGAGCGCCTTGGCTACTTGCGGCTCGGCCCATCCGGGCTGCTGATTCTTCAAGTAGGCCTGGGCCAGCGCGACTCGATTGGCGGGCGTGGGTGAAGCCGACACCGCCGCTTCCAGCGCGCGGATGGCTCCGGCCGTGTCGCCCGTTTCGAGCATCAGGACGCCCATGCGCTCTTGGGCGCCGGGATTGTTGGGGAACTCGCGATACAGTCCGATGGCTTCAGTGCGCTCCTGGTTCTCTTCGTAGTACGTGGCCAGCTCCATCCAAAATTCCTTGTAGGACGGATCGATGGCAGCGGCACGGCGGTAGTGCGATTCGGCGGTCTTGCGCGCGCCTCCCCGCGCCATGGCTCGTCCGAGACCGAGTTCGGCAGCCGCGGAGTTTGGATCGAGCGTGATCGCGGTGGTGTACACAGGCAGAGCTTCCGTGTAGCGCGATTCGCTCAGGAATGCCTCGCCCAGATACAACGCCGGCCGGAACTCGGAAGGCTTTTGCGCGACGGCTTGTTTTAGATAGGGGATGGCCGCGGCGGAGTCCTTCATCGCCAGAAGCGAGATACCCAGGTTGAGCTGGGCTTGATACAAGCCGGGTTGTAACTCGAGTACGGCCTTGTATTCCGGAATCGCCTGCGCGTCTTTGCCGGCCAGACTGTAGGCGAGCGCCAGATTGAAGTGCGCGGCGTAGTCCTTGGGATTCGCGGCCACAGCCTGGGTCAAAAGCGCGGCCGCGGCGTCATACTGGCGGTCTTCCATCGCCTTGAGGCCCTGTGCGGTGAAATCGGGGGTCTGGGCCAGCAGCGTAACAAGAAGGATCGTCCACATGGCGCTACTTCGATTCTACTTCGTCAGCCATACCGAGAACCGCGTCACTTCGCGAAACCCCAGGCGCCGGTACAGCGAGTAGCCGGCGTCGGTGGACTGCAGCACGATGTGCTCCAGGCCGGTGTGCTGGTGTTCGCGGCTCAGGGCTTCGCGCAACAAGGCTTGCCCATAGCCGCGGCGGCGGAATTCCGGCAGCGTCGACAAGGAGTACACGCCCAGCACGCTCTCGGCGGCCACGATGGCCACGATCGACACCGCCCGGCCCTTCACGAAACCGACATAGCCGCGGTACGTTCCGGCCCAGGCGCGCTCGGGACGATACACGGCTTGCGCGATCGCTTCGGGGATATCGAAGTTCACCGCGGTGATCCGGGCGAAGGCATCGGTCGTGCGCGCGTCGCCGGCGGGGCAGCATTCGACCTCCGGCAGACGGTGCGCGGGCGGCAACAGGGCGCTGGCATACATGCCGGGCGGATTGGAAATCATGCGCATGCCGCGGGCTTCGAAGGCGCGCCGCGTGTGGCGGCGCTCGTGGCGGTCGAGCAGATCCTCGCACAACCAGAACGACCAACGCGGGGTGCGCGCGGCGAAGTAGGCTCCACAGGCGTCGAGAGTATGCTCCAGGTCGGCGGTTAGTGCGGCGCGCTCTGGCCCGTCACGCTCCGGCGCGTTACGCTCCAAAAGGGCAATGTTGAACACGCCGTAGTCCAAGCCGGCATAGATTCCCACCGCGCCGTCTAGGTGCTGAATGTCGCCCCTGCCGGTGGCTTCTCCAAAGAAGCGCATGGCGGCGCGGAGATTGGCTTCGACGCTGTGGAACTCGTGCATGTCGTTTAGCCGTTAATGCCCGTGAATGAACATGAATCGAAGGATACATTTGTGTCCATTTGCGTCCATGCGGCCATTTTGTATTCTCCTACAGCAACGTGATCGGGTCCACGTCAATGGCCAGCGCCGTTGGATTCCATTTTTCCGCCGCGGCGAAGCGGCGGATCTCGCCTAGGATTTCGTTGAGGCGCTTTCGCGAGGAGGTCTTGAGCAACATCTGATAGCGATACTCATTCTTGAGCCTCGGTACCGCGGCCGGTGCGGGGCCCAGCACCTTGACGCCTTCCGGCGGCGGGTTGAGCAGGCGTCCGAGCGCGGCGCTGCGCGACAACGCGTCCTCGTCGTGCGTAGCACGCACTACCAGATTCGCGAGGGCTCCGAAGGGCGGGTAAAACATCGAGCGGCGGAACTCGATTTCCTTGGCGTAGAAGGCTTCGTAGTCCTGTGCGGCGGCGCAGCGGATGGCGTAGTGATCGGGATTGATGGTTTGAATGAGCACGATGCCCGGCGTGCTGCCGCGGCCCGCGCGTCCAGCGGCTTGCGTTAGAAGTTGGAAGGTGCGCTCGGCGGCGCGGAAATCGGGAAGTCCGAGACCCACATCCGCACTGACGATGCCGACCAGGGTGACGTTAGGAATATCGTGGCCCTTGGCGATCATTTGGGTGCCGACCAGAATGTCGAAGTTGTGCTCCCGGAAGCCCGCCAGGATGGTTTCGTAGTCGTGCTTGCCGCTGACGGTGTCGCGGTCGAGGCGCGCGATGCGGGCGCGCGGGAACGCCGCGTGCAGCTCTTCTTCGACGCGCTCGCTGCCGAGGCCGACAAATTGCAGATACTCGCTGCCGCACTTGGCGCACTTCTCGGGGACGCGCTCGGAGTAGCTGCAATAGTGGCACAACATGCGCCGGTCGCGGCGATGGTAGGTTAGCGTAACCGAGCAGTTTGTGCATTGCACGCGTTCGCCGCAGGAGCGGCACGTCACGAAGCTCGAAAAACCGCGGCGGTTCAGCAGTAGCATAGTCTGCTCGCCGCTAGCGAGCCGCTCGGTGACCGCGTCGATCAAGACGCGCGAGAAGGTCGCTTGCTTGCGCGTTTCCAAGAATTCCTGGCGCATGTCGATCAAGGCGACGCGCGGCAGGGGGCGGCTTTCGATGCGCTCGGGCAGCTCCAGGCGGGTGTATTTACCCCGCTCAGCGTTGTAGCGGGTTTCGAGGCTGGGCGTGGCGGACCCTAGCACGGCAACGGCGCGGGCGTCGCGGGCGCGGACTACGGCCACGTCGCGGCCGTGATAGCGCGGAGTGTCCTGCTGCTTGTAGCTTTGGTCGTGCTCCTCGTCGACGATGATCAGGCCCAGATTGTGAACCGGCGCGAACACGCCGGAACGCGTGGCTACGACTACAGACGCTTCGCCGGAGTGGATGCGCCGCCACTCCTGGGCACGCTCGGAGTCGTGAAACGCCGAATGCAACATCGCGACTCGTGGGCCGAAGCGGTGATGAAACTGCGCGGCTACGGCGGGCGTCAGGCCGATTTCGGGGACTAGCAGCAATGCACCGCGACCCAACATCAGAGCAGCTTCGATGGCGTTGAGATACACCTCGGTCTTGCCCGACCCGGTGACGCCTTCGAGCAGGAACGCGCAGTACTGGCCGGAGGTGAGCGCCGCGCTGATGGTGTCGAAGGCGGCTTGTTGGTGCGAGTTCAGCGCGTGGGGCGCACGCGGCGGAGCCGCGAGGGAGGAGACCGGTTCGAGTTCCAGTTTGACCAGACTCTTACGAGCGAGCGCGCGCGCAGCGGGGCTGGCCTTGGCCACCGACGCTTCGAGCGCCTTCACATTGTGTGCACCAGGGTGCAGTTCCAAATAGGCGAGCAGCTCTCGCTCGGCTTTCGGGAGCTTGGCCTCCGTGCGCGCGGCGAACTCCACGCGAAGGCGCTCGGCCGAAGCGCGCAGGGGATCGCGGTCGGCGGCGGTGTCTTCGGATTCGACCAAGCCTTTCTTTTCGAGTGCGCGAAGAACGGTAGCCGCTTTGGGCACTTTCTGCGCAAGATACGACGCGGAGAGCGGCCGAGCGTCGAGCAGGCGCAGGAGTTGTGAAGCGGCGTCGGGCTCGTCATTGCTACTGTTCGGCGTGACGGCCAGATGCAGTTGACGTGCGGTGTCGCGGCCGGACGGAGTCAGCGTGTAGACGCGCCCGCGGCGCAGATCGCCCGAGAGCGGCGTCATGGCGCGCAGCGTCTCCCCCAAAGGAGCGCAATAGTAAGTCGAGATCCATTGGCCCAGTTGGATCATGTCGGACGATAGCGCCGGCTCTTCATCCAACAGGCGAAGGGCGTCGCGCGTGGACGCCGCAGGGCGATCGCCGTGCGTCCGCAACACCACGCCGGTGAGCTGGCGCGATCCGAAGGGAACCAGCACGCGGCATCCCACTTGAACGCGGTGGCGCAGCGTCAGCGGAAGCGAGTATGTGAACACGTGGTCCACCGGCACGGGGAGACTCACATCGCAGAACAGCGGAGCAGCGGAGATGGACGGCGCGGCGGACATCAAGACCTATGTTAGTCTTGATGGCGGCCTACTCACATGAAATTCGGCGGATTCTACGAACATCAACTACCCCGGCCCTGGAACAACGAATCGGAACACACGCTGCTGAAGAACGCGCTCGAGCAAGTGGAGCTCTCCGACCGCCTGGGTTTCGATTACGTGTGGGCCACGGAACATCATTTCCTGGAAGAGTACGCGCACTCCTCGGCGCCGGAAGTCTTCTTGGCCGCGTGTAGCCAGCGGACCAAGAATGTGCGGATCGGCCACGGCGTCGTGCACATGCCGCCGGATATCAATCACCCGGCGCGAGTGGCCGAGCGAATCGCCACGCTGGATCTGATCAGCGACGGGCGGTGCGAGTTTGGGGCGGGCGCCGGTGCAACCGAGACCGAGCTGGGCGGATTCTGGGTGCCGCAAGCGGAGAAGAAAGCCATGATGCTGGAGGGCTTCCGCATCGCTATCCGGATGCTGGTGGAGGATCCATTTACCGGCGTGGAAGGCCAGTACGTGAAGGTGCCGGCGCGCAACGTGATGCCCAAGCCGTATCAGAAGCCGCATCCGCCGCTGTGGATGGCGTGCTCCAATCGCAATTCCATTTTGCAGGCGGCCAAGCTGGGCGTGGGCGCGCTGGCTTTTTCCTTCGTGAGCCCGGAGGAGGCGCGGCACTGGGTGCAGGATTACTACCGCGTGATCGAAGAAGAAAGCGAACCCATCGGTTACGCGGTGAATCCGCAGGTGGCGGTCGCGTGCCCGTTCCTGTGCGGACGCGACGAGCCGCGCATCCAGGAAATCGGCATGGAGAGCTACGGCTACTTCATCTATGGTCTGGGCCACTACAGCTTTTTCGGCGAGCACATCCCGGGGCGTTCCGACATCTGGGACGAGTTCAAGAATCACCCCAAAGAATTCGCGCCGCCTGAGGGCAGGATCATGGATTGCGTAGGAGGGCCGGACCTGATTCGCGAGCAACTGCGCAAGTTTGAAGACGCCGGCATCGATCAGGTGGTGTGCCTGTCGCAGGCGGGTAAGATTCCGCACCAGATGTTGTGCGAATCGATCGAGCTGTTCGCCAAGGACGTGCTGCCTGAGTTCAAAGAGCGCGATCAACGCAACGCGCGGAAGAAGGCCGAGCAGACGGCGCGCATCTCCGAGAAAGCGCTCGCGCGCAAGCCGAAGGCGGAGGCGGTGGAGTGCAACACGGTGATCCGCGCCGCCGGCCATCACTAAGACCGGCGCGCGTGTCGGCCTTTCCTCAACCCGGTTGACGACCGCGCCTCCACGGTAGTAGACTCCTGGCAATTGCTTCGCCGGTTTGTATCACGATGTTGGGGCAACGGCCGGCGCCGAATTTGGCGTGGGAGGATTCTATGCGCACATTGACGAGAGCCGCGGCTCTTGCGTTGGTGCTCGCCGCTGCGGCGGTTGGGCAGAACGATCGCGGCACGATTACCGGTACCATCGCCGATCCGGCCGGCGCGGTGGTGGCGAACGCGGCGATTCAGGCCAAGCACATCGAAACCGGGGCGACGTATCAGGCGGCCAGTTCGGCCACGGGAAACTATACGCTGGCGCAGTTGCCCACCGGCACCTACGAGATCTCGGTGACGGTCGCCGGGTTCAAGAAGTATACGCGCACCGGAATCCAGGTGCTGACAGCGCAGGTTCTGCGCGTCGACGTGCCGCTCGAAGTCGGCGCGGCCACCGAGTCGGTCACCGTTACCGAGCAAGCCTCGCTGCTCAGGACCGAGAGCGGCGACGTAAGCCACAACGTCTCGGTTGAAAATCTGGATAATCTGCCGGTGTTGACCGTTGGCGCCGCGTCCAGCCAGGCGGGGCTCCGGAATCCGTATTCGGTGTTGAACCTGATTCCCGGCGCCGATCTGCGGCCCGACGCGAGCATTCGCATTAACGGCGTTCCCAGCAACACCATGAGCCTGCGCGTGGAAGGGCAGGATGCCACCAACGGTTGGAACTCGACCCAATCCATCACTCAGCCCAGCGTGGATGCGATTCAGGAAATGGCGGTCCAGACCAGCAACTTCGCCGCGGAATTCGGGCAAGTGGGCGGCGGCTTCTTCAACGTCACCATGCGCTCCGGCACCAACCAGTTGCATGGCAGCGCCTACGAGTATTTCGTCAACGAAGCGCTCAACGCCGGAACGCCCTTCACCAACGACGGCAAGGGCGACTTGCTGCGCCCGCGCGCCCGCCGCAACGACTTCGGCTTCACGCTGGGCGGTCCGGTCTACATTCCGAAAATCATCAACGGCCACGACAAGCTGTTTTTCTTTTTCGGCTTCGAGCAGTTCCGCGAGACCATCATCACCAATAACGTTTCCTCCACGCTGCCGATACCGGCCTACCGCGCCGGGAACTTCTCTCAGGCGCTGACCGGACGCACTCTCGGCACCGATCCGCTGGGCCGCCCGATTCTTGAGAACACGATCTACGATCCCAACACCAATCGCATCGTCAACGGACTCGGAGAGCGCGACCCCTACCCCAACAACACCATTCCCGCCACGCAACTCGATCCGGTGGCGCTCAAGATCCAGTCCATGATTCCTCTGCCCGTGGGTCCTAACGCCAACGGCTTGACGCTGAACAATCTGCCGACGTACTCGAATCCCAAACTCTCTTACATTCCGTCGGTGAAGATGGATTACCAGATCGGACCCAAGTCGAAGCTCTCCGGGTATTGGTCGCGGACGGAACAGCAGACCCCGAATAACTCGGCGTTGCCGGAACCCATCACCGGCACCGTGCCGGTCTACGATGTGGCGCACACCATCCGCATCAACTTTGAACAAACCATCACGCCCACGCTGCTGGCGCATTTAGGGGTGGGCCTGATCGATACTCTGGTCAACCAGCCCAATCCGGCGTTCGATCCGCTCGCGCAGCTCGGCCTGAAGGGAACCTACACCAATTTGTTTCCGGACATTGGTGGGCTGTCCGCCAATACCGGCGGCATGTCGCTAGGCATGGGTCCCGGTAACGCGATCCATTTGGTCAACACCGTGCCTACCGCGAACGCCAGCCTGACGTGGGTTCGCGGCAACCACACTTACAAGGCCGGCGGAGATGTGCGCTTCGAAGGTTACGTTGCGTATAACCAGACCTACACTAACGGCTGGATGACCTTCAGTCCGGTGGAGACGGGGCTGCCTTCTCTAAACGGCGTCCCGCTCTCCGGCACCGCTGGATTCAACTATGCCAGCTTCCTGCTGGGCCGCGTCGACAATGGATTCACCGGCGTGCCCACCACGACGCGCGTGGGCAGTCACAGTTGGGATTACTTCGTGCAGGATAGCTGGAAAATCACGCGCAAGATCACCCTCGACTACGGGCTGCGTTACGATTTTCAGACCTATCTGAAATCCGAGCACGGCCTGTTGGCGAATTTCGGACCCAGCACGCCCAACCCGAGCGCGGGCGGCTTACCCGGCGCGGTGGTGTTTGACGGCTTCGAGCCGGGACGCTGCCAGTGCAACATCGCCAGCAACTATCCCTTCGCCTATGGACCCCGCTTAGGTCTCGCCTATCAGTTCGCGCCCAAGACCGTGCTGCGCGCCGGCATCGGCTTCTCCTACTACAAGACCGACGACAATAACTCCGTCTCCTTTTCCACCGGATCGCAGAACCGCTATAGCGCGCCCAGCTATGGCGACCCGGCCTTCACGATGGCCAACGGCATGCCGTATATCATCACTTGGCCCAACTTTAATCCTGGGCAATTGCCTCTGCCCGGTACCGTGACCGCGCCGCTGCTGGCCTTCGACCGCCACACCGGATGGCCCGCCCGCACGCTCCAGTGGAGCGTAGGAATCCAACGCGAAGTCGCCCGCAACCTGCTGGTGGAAGCCGCTTATGTCGGGAATCGCGGAGTGTGGTGGAGCGGGTCGGCGATGATCCAGCCGAATCAAAATACGGCGGCGAGACTGGCCGCGGTGGGCATCAACATCAACAACCCGACCGACCGCACGCTGCTCACTTCGGCGATCAGCTCGCCGCTGGCTCAAGCGCGCGGATTCAATCCGCCTTACGCGGGCTTCCCCTTGGGAGCGACGGTGGCCCAATCGCTGCGCCCGTTCCCCCAGTTCACGACGCCTATTTATAACTACCCGCCGGTGGGCGACACCTGGTACAACTCGCTGCAGGCCAAGGTCACCAAGCGGCTCTCCCACGGCCTGGATTTCGTTTCGTCCTTCACTTGGTCTAAGAACGAGTACATCGGTTCGGAGCAGGATTTCGTGGCGGGCGTGGTGAATCCCGCCCAGAACGATATCAACAACCGGAAGCAGAACAAGTATCTCTCGGGTTTCGATCAGCCGTTTTTGTACACGCTGGCCGCCAATTACACTACTCCCAGGCCGATGCGAAGCGGCCTCCTGGGCAACAAGGCGGTGTCGTGGATCGCGCGCGACTGGACTCTGGGAGCGGTACTGCGTTACGGCAGCGGATTTCCCATCACGGCTCCGCTGGCCAACAACTCGCTCGCTTCGATCCTGTTCACCGGGGGATACGCTGCCGCGGCGACCAACGGCACCTTCGTCGATCGCGTGCCGGGAGTGCCGCTGTTCACTCAGAATCTCAACTGCCACTGCTTTGATCCCAACAAGACGTTCGTGTTGAATCCCGCCGCGTGGACGCAGCCGCCGGCCGGGCAGTTCGGTACCGCCGCGGCGTACTACAGCGACTACCGCTATCAGCGCCGGCCCGCCGAGAGTATCAATTTCGGACGTGTGTTCCGTATCAAGGAGCGGACTAGCCTGCAAATTCGGGCGGAGTTCACCAATATTTTCAATCGTACTGAGGTGAATAATCCGACCGCTACTAATTCAGCGGCTACGCCGTTGACTACCTCGACGGGGCAGACTACTAGTGGATTTGGGTTTATCAATAACGGAACCGTTTTCGCCAACCCGCGTCAGGGGCAGTTGGTGGCGCGATTCCAGTTTTGATCGCGCCGGGCGCCGGCATGAGTGCCGACGTGGCACGCACGAGTGCGTGCTCCACTTAATTGTTCAATGGCGGGATGTCTTTTACTGGGGGCGGGGCCGGGACCGTTGCTAGATACGCTCGCACGTCGGTTAGTTCGGCATCCGTCACCTGATTTTTGTACGGGGGCATCGAGCCGGAGGGGTTGCGGACGTACTTGATCAGGGCCGCCGCTGCCGGAGGATTGGGTGCTAGGCGTGCGCCTGCACCGCCCTGGCCTTGCGTTCCGTGACACCGGGCGCACCCGTTCTTGATGAATACCAGCTTGCCGTTTTCCGGGTTTCCGGCGCTCTGCGCCGTGCAAATTCCGATGGATATTACGGCCAGAGCGGCAGCTAAGAGTATCTTCACAGGCGTCTCCTTTAGCGGCCCTGCGTGACCACGTCAATCAGATACGGCTCACCCCGCTTGGCTGCCGCGATGCCGCGCTGGATCGCAGGCGCTAGATTCTTGGGATCGGTGATCGGTCCTTCCCCGTTGACGCCCATGCCTTGTGCCATCTTGGCGTAATCGATGTTGGGTTCGACCAGCGTGGTGCCGATGGTGCAGCGGTCTACCGGGCGGTTATGCTCGCTGGCCATGCGGCCCACCAGCATCACCTCCTGGTTGTAGGCGCGATTGTTGTGCATCACCGTCAGCAGCGGGATTTTGTGATGCGCCGCCGTCCACATCGCGCCGGGGCAATACATGAAGTCGCCGTCGCCTTGGATGTTGACCGAGAGCCGCCCGAATTTTTTGTTGGCTAGCGCCGCGCCCACCGCCGCCGGGGGCCCGTAACCCAGGCCTTCTCCGCCGCGTCCGCCGATGAACTGATAGTGCTTGTTCACGTCCCACAGCCGCAGCGGCCAGTTTTGCAGGAAGACGGTGTCGTTGACCAGGGACCAGTCTTCGCCCTTCAACTGCGCCCACAGTTCCATGGACAGCCGCGAAGTGCTGATAGGGCTCGCGTCCCAGCCGTAGGACGCGTCGACGCGGGCTTGCTCCAACGCTTTGGGCCACGCCTGCGCGTATTTCGCGCCGCGCGTTTCGACGGCGCGCTTGCGGTCTGCGGTAAGCTGGCGCTTCACTTCCTCGATCAGGAACGGCAGCGTGGCTTCCCCGTCCGCGGCTAGCGCCATGTCGGGATCCTCGAAGCGCTGGAAGTTTTGATACACGCTCTTGGTGAACAGGTCCAGAGCGGAGATGGTCACTACCTTCGCGCCGGACTTCAGGATGGATCGCGGATTCGAATCGCGCTCCCGCCCGTAGGCATGGAGAACTGCGTAGAAGTCCATCACTTCGAGCCCCAGCACGAGGTCCGCATTGGTGATCGCAGCGCGCGCCCGGTCGGAGAAATTGAGCGCGTGGCGGCTCGGAAAATTCATACGGAAATGCTGGTCGATGACGGGCGCCTGCAGGAGCTCGGCCAGCTCGACCATCGATTTCAGCCCGGCTGCCGTGCGGGCGCAGCGCGACGCAACCAGCACCGGACTCTCGGCCGCCACCAGCATCTTGGCCAATTGCGCGATCGCGTTCGGGTCCGCGACCGGCGGCGAGATGACCGGCAGCTTCGGTATACGGCGGTCGAAGCTGGCGGGCACGGGGCTTTCCTGCAGCGGTTCGTCGCACACTAGCGCGACGGGCATCAGCGGCGGCGTCATGGCCGTCTTGTACGCGCGGACGAAAGATTCGCCGAAATGTGAGAGCGATACGGGCGAGTCGTCCCACTTGGTGTACTCGCGCAGGATCGCGGCGACATCCTGGGAGCTGTGGAGCCAGTCCACATAACTGCGCCGCGCGCCCGCGTCCAGAATATTGCCCATGACCACCATCACGGGCGCCTGATCGCAATACGCGTTGTAAACCGCCATGGCGGCGTGCTGCGACCCGACCGTGCCGTGCAGACCCGCGAGCATCAATTTGCCCGAGATCTTGTAATACCCGTTGGCCAGGGCGACGGAAGCTTCCTCGTGGGTGCAGGTGATGAACTCGGGATTCTGATTGCCGCCGTAGTTGATGAGCGATTCGTGCAGGCTCTTGAGCGTCGACGAAGGATTGGCCGCGTAATATTCGATGCCCAGCGACTTGATGACGTCGACCATGTAGTCCGACCCGGGGCGCTCGGTGGTCTGGACCTCGACCGCGGCGGGCGGGCCGGTTTCGACAGCTCTCTGAGCGGCGCTGGGCGGCTGGGCAGCGCGAGGCTGTGAACCGGTCTGCTGCGCTCCGGCCGTGGATGTTCCCACCAGAGCCGCGGCGCCGGCGGCTGCTCCCTTGAGGAAGCCGCGCCGGCCGGTAGAAAGCCCCGTAGAAATCTTGCTTGTTTTTGCCATAAGATCCTTCGCTTTCAAGCGGACATCGTAGCCAAGCGGCCATCGTAGCAAAGATGTGCGTGATTGGGAAGGCGCCGCCGCGATTGTGTGGGCGAGCGTTATAATCGGAGGCGAAGCATGACTCTTGCGGCGCTGGACATCGAGAAACTTCTGCCGGCGACGTTCACCTTGCCCGGGTTGAGCGAGGCGGACTTCCTCGCGCTGTGCGCGCAGTTTCCCGAGCAGACACTCGAATATACCGCTGATGGCACGGTGATCGTGATGCCTCCCACCGATCCTGAAAGCGGAGCGCGCGGCGCCGAACTAATCGCGCAACTGGGCCGATGGGCTCGCGAGCAGGGTCGAGGTATGGTGACCGGCCCGGACGCGGGCTTCTATTTCGCCAGCGGCGCTCGCCGGTCGCCCGGTGCCGCTTGGTTCGATACCGCCCGATGGCAGAGCGCTAAGACGCCCGGCACCCGATTCCCGGTATTCGCCCCCGACTTCGTCATCGAACTGCGCTCTCCCGACCAACGTCCCTCGGCGTTGCGCGAGAAGATGCAGGAGTACATCGCCAACGGCGTCCAACTGGGCTGGCTGGTCGACCCGCTGGAGCGAACGGTTGCGATTTACCGTCCCGGACAGGCTCCCGAGGTGCTCACCAATCCGCAGTCAGTTGCGGGCGAAGGGCCGGTCGCCGGGTTCGTGCTAGCGCTGGACCGCATCTTCACCGCCTGACTCTTCACCGCGGTACCTGAGCCGGTTTCGCGCCCAAATACGCGGGAACTTTTTAGTGGTAGAATGGGCCACAAATTCAACTGCCGGAGGGACACATGCTTAAGACGTTACGAGTGCTTTTGGTAATCGCCGCGGCCGCTTACGCCCAGGAAACGTTGAACAACGACGCGGTGGTCAAGATGGTGAAGGCCGGTCTCGGCGAGACCCTGGTCATCAACATGATTCAGACCCAGCCCGGCAATTATACGCTGACTCCGGACGCCCTGGTGAAGCTGAAGCAAGATGGCGTCTCCGACAAGGTGCTGGGGGCCATGATCGCGCGTGGGAGCGGGGCCCCCGCAGCCGCGGCAGGTGCGCCACCGGCTGCCCCTACCAGCCCGGTCTTGGGCGCCACAGACACCGATATACCGCAAGGCCTCGATATCGGAGTGTACTACAAGAAGGGTGGGAAGTGGGAAGAAATGCTTCCGGAAGTCGTGAACTGGAAGACCGGCGGCGTGGTGAAGCACGTGGCCTCGGCGGGCATCGTGAAGGGCGACGTGAACGGGCACCTGCAGAGCCAGCATAGCCGGAACATGGCGGCCTCCCCGGTGGAGGTGCTGATTTACGCCCCGGAAGGAGTCGCCATCACCGAGTACCAGCTGCTGCACTTGCGAGAAGCCAACGGCACCCGGGAATTCCGGACCGTCACCGGCGGGGTGTTTCACGAATCCGGCGGGGCCCAGCGCGACCTGTTGCAGTTTGAAGGGAAGAAGGTGGCGAACCGGATGTACAGGGTGTCGCTGCCGAGCCTGGGCGCCGGCGAATACGGATTCCTACCCCCCGGCGCGATCACTTCGTCCAACAGCGCATCGCTGGGCAAGATGTACACCTTCCGGCTGGAATAATGCGAGCTGACGGGAGCCGAGCCGGGCGTTAAGCCGCCCGCGAGCCGCCGTTCAATCTTTAGGAGCCTGCGCCGACGGTCCCGCCAGACTGCCCACTTCCTGGGCCACTACGGCGAGGCCCATGCCCGCCTCGCCTGCGCGCCCCCCCTCCACATCTGCTGTGATCGCGAGTATGTTGGTTGGAACGCAATCTCGTCCATCATCCGGATATGATCCGCCACGCGGCGCCAATCCGCAGGCGCACCTTCCGGCCGCGTTTATACTGGACGAATGCTGTCCCTAAGGGCCTTCAGCGCCCGTACGCCGCGGTGAATCCAGAACCATGAGATTGCTCGCTTCGATTCTTGCTTCCGATATCCTTCCCATCTTCGCCATCGCCGGCGCGGGCTTTCTTCTGGCGCGATATGCCGGGGTGAACGTGCAGACCGTGTCACGGGTCGTCTTCTTCTCGCTCTTGCCGTGCCTGGCCTTCCGGATGCTCGTCACCTCTAGCGCTTCCAGGTCGAACGTCGGCCGCCTGATGTTATTGGCCGTGCTGATTATGGCCGCGATGGGGGCTGTAGGCTATGTCGCCGCTAAGGGACTGGGACTGGAGGGCGCGTCTCTGCGCGCCTTCATGATGGTGGTGATGTTTTCGAACGGAGGGAACTATGGTCTGCCGGTCGTGCGCTTTGCCTTCGGCTCCGAAGCCCTCACCTACGCGACCATCTTCTTTCTTACCGGGTCTGTGACCACCTATGTGGTGGGAGCGTTCTTCGCCGGCAGCCGTCGCGGAAAAATTGCCGGCGCTTTGGACAAAGTTTGGAGAATGCCGTCGCTCTACGGAGTAGCCCTGGCCCTGGTGGTGCTGGCCGTCGGAAGGCCGGTACCAGAGGCCATTATGCGGCCGGTCGCTTTGTTGAGCGATGCCGCGCTTCCGGTCATGATTCTGGTCCTGGGAATGCAACTCGAGCGTGCCGTCTGGCCGGCTCGCCCGGGGATCGTGGTTTGGGCCGTGGGAATTTCACTGTTGGCCGCGCCATTCGTCGCGTTGGGTCTCGCCTCGCTTCTCGGTATCTCGGGTGCAGCCAGGCAAGCCGCCGTGATTCTCTCCTCCATGCCGGTGGCGGTGGTGACCACGATTCTCGCGCTGGAGTTCGAACTGGCTCCGGAATTCGTCACTAGTGCAGTGTTCGTATCGACCATCGCGAGCCCCCTGACGTTGACTCCGCTGATTGCCTACCTACGTTGACCGCCACGCTGAACCCCTCCGTCCGGTCGGTCGGCAAACTGGAAACCATCCCGGGATTCCGCGTCATTGCTCCCGTGCGGTCGGCCTCGGTCCCATAGCGGCTTCCCCGCGGTCAACTGGCTGGGGAACCGGCTGTTGAACGACGCGACGGTCTGGGGTGGGGACGAGGGCCTGCGTGTTCTTTACGCGGTGTGTCGACGCAGCAGGTTTGCGATATCGGCGTGGCCGCGATGATCCGCGAGACTCAGCGGTTTCGCCCAGTCGGGGGCGTCCAAATTGGGATCCGCGCCTTTGGCGAGTAAGTATTCGACGATGTCACGGTAACCCTCGCGCGCCGAGGCCGCCAACGGAGTAATTCCTTCATCGTTGCGGTAATTCACATCGGCTCCGCATTCCTCAATAAGAAACGCGATGACACGAAGCTGTCCCTCCGCGTCCTTGTACCGCCGCCGCATGTCTCCTGCAATGCAAAGAAGCGACAGATCCGGATTCGCGCCATGCTTTTGCAGCAGCCGGTAAACTCTCGGATACTTGAGTGCGGTCCACCGGAGATTCCATTCCGAGGCTTTCTCGAACCGCGCGCCGTAACGAATTGCCAATTGCATAATGTGCAGTGCGAGTTCTTCACTGCCATTGTCGTCCCAGCCGTACGGCAGAACCTCGTTTGCCCTTGCTGGCTGGAGTTTGAGAACCCGGCGATGACGTCGATCCGGTGGGCCGCGGCATACACCTGCAGCTCCATCGTTCCGCCATAGGAATAGAGGAGGTGAAGAATATTCGGGTGCCGTTGCGATGCGAATACCGAATCACCCGAAGAATCGACCCAGTGTTCTGGGATGGCGCCCCTATCGAGCAGCAGTTGGACAATTTCAATGAAGCCTTTTCCTGCCGCCTCGTGCAACGAATAACCACCCTGGCAGATCGCTTCTTTGGCATTCGGATCGGCGCCGTGATCCAACAACAGTCGGACGATATTCGTGTGCCCTTTCGAAGCCGCTCCCGAAAGCGGCCGGCGGCAACACGGATCGGCAGCGTTCGCAAGAGAGCGGTCGGCGCGCAGGATTTCGCGCACTCGCGCCTCATCCCCGAGAGCTGCGGCGATGAGGATCGTGTACTCGGCACCGCTCTTCAGCAGCAGGTCGAGAATCTCCGGCTTCTCTTCGTCGCGCCACCAGCGATGCAGCCCGAATAGCGCAATAACAGCAGGTGTCCGGCCGTTGCCGTTGCGAGCATCCGGAGGACTCCCGCTCTCGAGGAGCAGCCGGACCATTTGCAGATGATTCCCTGCGACGGCAAGATGCAGCGCCGCATTGGCGACCGCATCGACCTGCCGGACGCGTTCCGGCTTCTCGGCGATAAGCGAACGAACACGCTCGACATTTCCGTCACGCACCGCCTGCCGGATATTTCCTTCGTCCACCGGAGGACCGTACCGTTGATAAATTGCAGCCTCGATGGCCTCAACCGCGGCGTCATATCCGCGCTCCCGCAGTTCCTTCGTCCAGTCGCCATAAATGTGCTGATGGTATTGCGCCGCAACCTCGAAAGGGACGGGGTTGGCTCCTGCTTCGAGTAAGAATCGCACAAGCTCTTCATGTCCGTGCCAAGCCGCCAGGCCGAGCGGCGACCATAGGCAGGATTCAGGGTAAAAGAACCGCTCGTCGCGATCCGGACTGTCCAGGACATCCGGGTGCCTTTGCAACAGTTCCCGTGCGCGTTCGACATCCCCCTGTTTGCAGACGTCGACCAGTTCCTTGATCTCTGTAAAGCGCGGATCAGGCTGTGGCATTGGAATTGTCACAAAAGTGGCCGTCGCCCTATTGACGCATCTTTCCGGCCGGACACGCAACAGTTTCTGCGGTCGGGCGTAGTCGCCATTAACCTCGCGAGAAACGTCGTTGTGTTTACAAACCAAACCTGGACGGGGTTGGGGGAAGCCTGCGGCACACGGACGAAAAACGCCCAAACCGGACTTGTGGCTCTCGCTAGGAACGGCGCGAGAGAAGCCGAAACGGTCACCGGGGACTCCACTGGACGCGCCAAGCGGCGGACGCCCTGACAGGTTTGAAAGAGGATCTAACGTAGACCGCTCGCCGTCGCCAGGTATACGCCCCCCGCGACGGCCGCCACACCCGTCACCCGCGCCAAAAAGGGTCCGCGCCGCCACAGCTTCTCGATGCCGATCACCGCCGCAACCGCCGTCATCACCCCCAAATTCATCACGCCCAGGGCGGCTTGGATCAGCATCAGCGCCCAGCAGCAACCGGCACAATAAGCGCCATGCACGATGCCGATGCGCACCGCTCCCGGGATTCCGGGTCTCCAAGCGTGCCCCAAAAACAGCAGCGGCGAACGGCAGTGGCGCAAGCAGGCTTGTTTCCAGGGCGTCAGTTGGAACACACCGGCTAGCACCAGGCCGGCGCCGGCCAGCAAGGGCATCGCGCGGCTGACCGGGGCGCTGTGCATCGCGCCCGCTGAAACGCCGAACCCCGCCGCGAACACCATCGCACCAAAGGCCAGCCATACACCGAAGTAGCCAGCTCCGACGGCCACCGTCGCCAGTCCGGGCGAACGTTCGCCCGAAGAAATGGCTACCCGGCGGTATAGCTCCAGCATGGGCCAACTGGAGGGGAGCATCATCGCGATCATCATCGCCTGCCACATCGGCAGAAACATCCACGCGGCGCTGCCCAGCGTCTGACCCGGCATAGCTGGGTCAGGCGAAGCCATCCACATCATTGACATTTCCCAGCCGCCCGGCATGGGCATTCCGCCTCGCATATTCCGCGCGGATTGGATAGTGACAAAGGCGCACAACGCAAACACCGCCGCCGCCACGGCCCGCGCCGTCCGTTCGCGGGAAGCCGGATCGGCCATCGCGCTAGTACTTACTTGCAGAAATAACAGTTAAGATGTAGAATCGGGCATGGCCCGATCATTGAACGCCGGGATACGACTGACGGAGCAGGAAGAGGCGGTGTTGCGAAGTTGGACACGCAAGAG
>Ga0116223_10001204_pt1 | contig 27422 bp, 26 predicted proteins | sample Sb_taG_3_FD_90092 | JGI IMG/M metagenome (GOLD analysis project Ga0116223, IMG submission 90092) | Peat soil microbial communities from Weissenstadt, Germany - Sb_50d_a_PC metaG | ecosystem: Environmental > Terrestrial > Soil > Wetlands > Peat | place: Germany: Weissenstadt | collected 2010-09-21 | reverse complement strand
CTGACGTCGCGAGGCCCCTTGTAGACGAGTGCTTTCATGATGCATCCTTTGTTGCGGTGGGAGTGGGTGTGCGGCGCATAAGCGCGACCGTGCCAACGGCGAGATAAAACACATCATGTCAGCCGCTCGCAGCCGCCACAGCGCGGGCATCGTGCTCTACCGCAAACGTTGCGGCGTGCTCGAAATCTTTCTGGTTCATCCTGGCGGTCCGTACTGGGCGCGCAAGGACACGGGTGCGTGGTCGATTCCAAAGGGCGAGTATCAAGGCGCCGAGGAGCCGCTGCGGGCCGCGCAGCGCGAATTTGCCGAGGAAACAGGCGCCAGCGTGAACGCGCCCTTCATTGCGCTGACGCCGGTCAAACAGCGCAGCGGCAAACTCATCACCGCCTTTGCGGCCGAGGGTGATCTGGATCCGAGTCAATTGCGCAGCAATCTGTTTGAGATGGAGTGGCCGCCGAAATCCGGCGCGCTGCAATCCTTTCCCGAAGTGGATCGCGGCGCCTGGTTTTCACTCGCCGAGGCTCGAGTCAAGATCCTGTCCGCGCAGCGAGCGCTGCTCGATGAGCTCGCAGCGCTGATCACGCTCTAGAGACACCTTGCCGTACTGCCATCCAGGAGGAGTTCATTTCACCAATTTTGGGCTTAGGCAAAGCAAAGTTTGCTCTGCATTGTATATTACTATAATATACAATGATGGCCGATCTCTCGAAAGTCATTGGTTTCGAATGGGACCAAGGCAATGCCAGAAAGAATGACCAGCACGGCGTATCGATGACTGAAGCAGAGCAAATGTTTTTCAATGCCCCGCTGCTGGTGCTGCCCGACACAAAGCACAGCGAGGCAGAGCCGCGCTTTCACGCCCTCGGCAAGACCCACGAAGGCCGGCGACTGCACATCTCGTTCACCTTGAGAGATGGTGGCCAGTTTATTCGCGTGATATCGGCCAGAGACATGCACAGAAAGGAGCGGGGGATTTATGAACAAGCGTCTTAAGCCGGTCCCGAAATTTGCTGACGAGGCAGCGGAGAGAGCGTTCTGGGAAAAGTACGACTCGACGGCCTATTTGGATTGGAAGAAAGCTCAGCTCGCTGTGTTCCCGAATCTAAAGCCGTCCACACAGACAATCTCACTGCGGTTGCCGCAGCATCTTCTCGATTCTATTAAGACGGCTGCGAACGCCCGGGATGTGCCCTATCAGTCTTTGATCAAAGTGTGGCTGCAGGAGAAGCTGCAGAGTTCTTGATTAACTTGGACTTCCAATCTGGGTATTGACACGCCCGCCGCTCAGGGCGTGGGGCCGGTGCCCTGGGCCGCAGTGACGCGCCTTTGGCGCAATTTCAGATCGTTGTAGAGTGCGACCAGCGCCGCCGGCAGCATCGGCAGCATGATCACGTCGGCCGCGGCGCTGATGAACTGCACGAGGCTCTCGCCGGCCTCACCGCTGATGGTCAGCTCGACGACGCCGGCCACGAATCCCGCGATTAGCGAAAAGGCCAACACGATCAGCACGGCAATGCCGAGCGCCGCGGATGCATGCCACCAACGCCCGTGAATCATCTTGCGGCTTACATCGAGCGATTGCAGCCCGCCCGCATTATCGACGTACAGCGCCACGGGCCACAGGGCGAGAGCGCCCGAGAGGTAAATACCGGGCACCAGCAGCAGCAGACCCAGCACGATCATCACCGATGAGACCAGCGCTGCGATCACGCAGCGCCCCAGGCGCGAGAAGCCCAGGCGCAGAGCCCGCCCGACCGACAGCCGCGCCTCGGCGTTCGCCGCCGCGTTCATGGTCACAATCATGGCGCCGAACAGCGCCAGCAGGATCACGGTCTGCAGCAGGCTCAGCGCCATGACCGGCGGCTGCTGATAGGTTTTCAGCAGTGCATCGAGCCCGGTGAGCGGCAAGCCGGCGTGCTGCGCGTAGGTCACGATAAAGAGCTCAAACGCCACCGATACCAGGGCGCCGAGCACGGCGATCGGCGCGCAGCGGCGGAATGCCGCGCGATAGAGCTTGGTCGCATCGTCGATCACACCGCGTGCGGACAGCGGCGCATTGGGCTTTTGGTACATAGAGGTTCGCGGTGCGCTGTGCCTGCGCGCAATTCGTAAAGGTATCAGATCGGCCGGCGCTGCTACGAGAGGAACAGCCGTGTGTACTGCGTTTCATGCAGAGCGCTCGCCAGCGCCTGCGACACCACGCCGACGCCGATGGCCTCATCCGGCAGCGTCAGCGCGCGCTCGATGATCTGCGGCATCGAATCGGTCAACCGGTGCAACAGGCGCTGGCCGGCGGACTGGCCCAATGGCACGAGTTTGACGGCAGCCAGTACCTGATTTTCGCTCCAGGCCCAGAGGTAACCGCTCAAGGCAGCGTCCGCAGCGATCTGCCAGCGCACGGCCGCGAGACTGAACAGCGTCGCAAAGGCGCTCGAGAGCCGCTGCCACCCCTGTGCTTCGCGCACCTCGAGCGTGATGAGCACGCGCGCGAGCGCCTGTCCCAGCTGCTGCTCCTGCGCGCGCAGCTCGGCCGTCTCTCGCGAGGCCATGAGCTGCGCGTTCCAGCGCTGCAGCGCTTGCGTATCGCTCGCTCGCCAGGCGGCGTGCAATCGCAGCAGGATGGGCAGATCCAGTGTGCCGATCCCACACCGCGACACGCCCTGCAGCCACTCGAACGCACTCGACTCATCGCTGACCCAGCCGGCCTGCACCGCGTATTCAAGTCCCTGTGAATAGGCATAGGCGCCGACGGGCAGCGCGGGACTGACGAGATGACACAGGCGCAGCAGCGCCAGCGGCTCAATGGTCGTGATCACCGTGACCATGATCCTCGTGGCTGTGGCTATGCCCGGGCGCATGGTAGGCGCCGGCTTCGGGCTCGAACGGCGCCTGCTCGACCTTGAGCTCGACTCCCAGGCGCTGCGCCATCTCATCGAGCACGTGATCGTGACCGTAGCGCAGCCAGCCCGCGCCGATCTCCAGCGCGACATGGCGATTGCCGAGATGGTAGGCCACGCGCGCGAGCAGGCATGCATCCGCGGCGCGCAGCGTGCTGACCCATTCGGGCGCGGCACGCACTTCAACCACGCGCCCATCATCGGCGAGCAACCGATCGCCGCCGCGCAGAATCTGCCCGCGCGCGAGCACGACGCCGACCTCCTCGCCGCTCGAGAGCTGCGCACGAAAACGGCTGCGGCTGCGCAGCTCGAACGGCAGCACCAGCTGCAGCGGCGCACCGTGGATCGCATCAGCGCTCGCCGCAGCGCTGCCCTGCGCGGCGCGGCGCGCCTCAGGCAGTCGTTGCGAAATGCGCAGCATGGGACTTCGGCTGTCAGAACAGAAAATAGCGCTGCGCGAGGGGCAGCACGCTCGCGGGCTCGCAGGTCAGGAGCTTGCCATCGGCGCGCACTTCATAGGTCTGCGGATCGACCTCGATCTTGGGCAGAGTGTCGTTGAGGATCAGATCGCGCTTGCGCAAACTGCGCGTCCCCAATACCGGCACGAGCCTTTTGCGCAGCCCGAGGCGCTCATCCACCGCGCCGTCGAGCGCCGCCTGGCTTACAAAGCTGACCGAGGTCGCAGGCCGCGCGCCGCCGAGGGCGCCGAACATGTGCCGATAATGGACCGGTTGCGGCGTCGGTATCGAGGCATTCGGATCGCCCATGGGCGCGGCGACGATCATGCCCCCTTTGATGATGAGTGCGGGCTTGGCGCCGAAGAATGCCGGGCGCCAGAGCACCAGATCGGCGAGCTTGCCGACTTCGATCGATCCGACCTCGTGAGCGATGCCGTGCGTGATCGCAGGGTTGATCGTGTACTTGGCGACATAGCGGCGCGCGCGGAAGTTATCGCTGCGCGCGCTGTCCTCGGGTAATGCACCACGCTGCACCTTCATCTTGTGCGCCGTCTGCCAGCTGCGCGTGATGAGCTCGCCGACGCGGCCCATGGCCTGCGAGTCGGAGGAGATCATCGAAAACGCGCCCAGATCATGCAGGATGTCTTCGGCGGCGATGGTCTCGCGGCGGATGCGCGATTCGGCGAAGGCCACGTCCTCGGCAATGCCGGGATCGAGATGGTGGCAGACCATGAGCATGTCGAGATGCTCATCGATCGTATTGACCGTGTAAGGGCGGGTCGGATTGGTCGATGAGGGCAGCACGTGTTCGACGCCGCAGACCTTGATGATGTCGGGCGCATGGCCGCCGCCCGCGCCTTCGGTGTGATACGTGTGAATCGCGCGGCCCTTGAAGGCCGCGATCGTGTCCTCGACGAAACCGCTCTCGTTGAGCGTATCGGTGTGGATCGCCACCTGCACGTCGAAGCGCTCCGCGACGCTCAGGCAATTGTCGATCGCCGCCGGCGTCGTGCCCCAATCTTCGTGCAATTTGAGCCCCATGGCGCCGGCGCGGATTTGCTCCTCGAGCGGCTCGGGCAGACTCGCATTGCCCTTGCCGAGGAGACCAAAGTTCAGCGGCAGCGCTTCGAGCGCCTGCAGCATGCGGGCGATGTACCACGGCCCTGGCGTGCAGGTCGTGGCCGCGGTGCCGGTCGCAGGCCCGGTACCACCGCCGATCATGGTCGTGACACCGCTCATGAGCGCGTGCTCAGCCTGCTGCGGGCAAATCAGGTGTATATGCGCATCGATCGCCCCGGCGGTCATGATGAGGCCCTCGCCGGCGATGATCTCGGTGCCGGCGCCGATCACGATGTTCACCGCCGGCTGGATATCCGGATTGCCGGCCTTGCCGAGCGCGGCGATGCGCCCATCCTTGAGCCCGACATCGGCTTTGACGATGCCCCAGTGATCGAGAATCACGACGTTGGTGATCACGGTGTCGGCGATCTCGGACGCGCAGCGCTGGCCCTGTCCCATGCCGTCGCGAATCACCTTGCCGCCGCCGAACTTGACCTCTTCGCCATAGATCGCGTGATCGTGCTCGATCTCGATGATGAGCTCGGTGTCGCCGAGTCGCACGCGATCGCCCGTGGTCGGACCGAACATCTCGGCGTAGGCGCGGCGGTCGATGCTCGTCACGACAGCGAGCCCATGATGCGAGCCTGAAAGCCGTACACCACACGATCACCGGCCAGTGCGACCAGCTCCACCTCGCGCAATTGTCCGGGCTCGAAGCGTATGGCCGTGCCGGCCGGGATATTGAGGCGAAAACCGCGCGCGCTCGCGCGCGCGAACTCGAGCGAGCCATTGGTCTCGTAGAAGTGATAATGCGAGCCGACCTGGATCGGCCGGTCGCCGGTGTTGGCTACCGTGAGGCGGCGCGTCTCGCGCCCGGCATTCAGTTCCAACGTGCCCTCGACGGTGATGATCTCGCCCGGAATCATGGCGCCCCTCAGCTGATCGGATGATGCACGGTCACCAGCTTGGTGCCGTCGGGGAACGTGGCCTCGACCTGCACTTCGGCGATCATCTCGGCGACGCCCCCTAAGACGTCCGCGCGCTTGAGCAGCGTCGTCCCATAGCTCATGAGCTCTGCCACCGTGCGGCCATCACGCGCGCCCTCGAGTATGGCGGCGGAAATGTAGGCCACGGCCTCCGGGTAGTTGAGCTTCAGTCCGCGTGCGCGGCGCCGCTCGGCCAGCAGCGCTGCCGTGAACAGCAGCAATTTGTCTTTTTCTCGCGGCGATAACTCCATGGCATCCCTCGGGTGGCCACACGCTTCAGGTCGACCAGATCCGCGGACTCATGGCCTCACGCGCCAGCACCGCAGGCCGCACGGCCTGCCACCAGCGCACGAAGGCCTGTTTGAGATGATCGGTCCGTCGCGCCGTGGCGCGGCAGACCAGCACGCCCTCCACGAGCGTACAGGCAAGCAGCCGCTCGGCACAATCGGCCGCCGCTGCCTCGCGCGCCAGCGCCAGCTCCGCCACGCCGGCCGGAAAGGCCAGCGCCGTGCCGAAGGCGACATGCCCCCCAAGCCCCCAGCGCGCCAGGAGATTCTCGCGCGTCATCGTCAGCCGCTCGAGCAGCAGCGGCTGCTGCTGCCGCCAGAGCTCGAAGTGCAGCCGCAAGGCGCCGTCCTCGAACCCCTGCGCGCTCGCGGGCAATCCCAGGCAGCCGATCTCCCAGCCCATGAATCGCGCGGCGCCCGAGAGGTGCACGACGCTGCGCAGCTCCACCGCGGCATTGGGGTAGAAAATATTCTCCTGCGGCAGCCACTCGAGCGCGCCCTCTACCACGCGCAGGTCCTGGCGGACGCCGGCCGGACCCGCCGACCCGCGGCGGTAGAACTTGCCGGCCGCCGGAGTCGTGAGCAGGGCGTGCGCCCCGGCGCCGACGGCGACCTCGAGCTCGAGCGCATCGCCGCTGGCGACGCCGCCCGGCGGGTGCACGATGTACACGTGGCAGGGCCCGCGCGCCGCACCCGCCGCGCCCGCCACGCCCACCGCGCCTTCGGGATAGAAGGCGCGCTGCACCCGCAGCGGGCCCTCGTGCTCGCGCCGCGTGAGCTGCGTGCCCGTCGCTGCCGCCTCGAACGCGAGCTTCAGTCGCGCCCGCCAGCCGCGCGCGAGTTGCGCGGCGCTCATTTCGATGTCCCGGTGCGTGTAACTGTCACCATAGAACTGCTTGAGACCCACGCCGCGACGCCTGGCAAAGTACCGCTATCATTCAAGAACACCCGATCGCGTTGAAGACAAGCGATCCCATCAAGGGCCGGCGAGCCGTTTCCGTGCTTTGCCTGCGTTGCTTCGATTCGCCGTCCGGGTCGCCGTGGCGGACAGGAGTTCCTGCAGCGACGCTCTCTTCTGATGAACTTCCGCGACGATTTGCGGCCAGCGGACCTTGTGCAGCGCTGAGGTAGTTCGGAAGTCCTCGAGCGGCACGGCTTGCAGAGGATCGATGCCGTAGAGCAGAAATACACGGACGGCGGCAATTTCAGCTGCGATGCTGGCTACGCGTTCGAGGAGTTTGAGCCCTGATCGCTCGCCGCGATCGCCAATCTGCTGCCGCATGAACGCTCGCGCGACGTCGACGGCGAGCCTAGCTTGGGCGATACCCGCGTCAGTGCGCTTTCCCGGCAGCAAATGAAGATTCTGAATCCGGCTGTCCAGCACATCGATGGGGTGAATCACCCGCAAATGACCTACGTCCGGCACGTCCACTTCAACAGCACGCCGCGCCAGGTCCTTGGTGGTAAGGCCTGCCACCCCGGAGAGGAAGTCCACCTGCTTCACTGCCCCGCCTCTGAGGCGGTGAGTCACCTTGCCCGTCTGCGAAGTCGCCTCATCAATCGACGGGATCCACGTGCTCCAGCCGAGGCGCTTGCCGAGGTCTCTCGCCAGCAGGGAATCGCCGATGAAGTCGGCGTCAGCAGTGACTCCCGAAACCAGATTGGCCGGACGCTGCACCCGCAGATGATCGGCCCAAAAGGCGAGCGCCTGGCCGCCCACGAGCAGTCCGCGCGGGCAGCATATGCTGAGGATCTGTTGCACTTCCCGAGGAGTTAAGGGCGCCTCAGTGTCGCGCTTACTCTTCATCGAAATCGTTCGCAACCCCGAGCACGCGCGCAGCGCTCGCTCGCTCGGGCGCAATCATGTGCTTGCCCCCCCAAGCCGTATGCGGCGCTTCGCCGACATTGCGGCCCTGGCCTGATTCGAAGGCGCCCGGGGACAGCATCACGGCGACCAGACGTCCGTGCTTGAAGATGTCCACGCGCCCCAGAGCCGCGACCTCCTCGAGCAGGCCGCCGAAGTTGTTTTTTGCGTCACTGGCGGATACCTGTTTTGGCATTTGGCTATTTTAGCCAAAAGTGTGCGCGGCCGGCAAATGCGGCCGCTCGCAGCGCTATTGCCGCTGCACCACCAGGATCACGAACGTCCCCGGAACGGGTGTCGGCCGTGGCCGAGGATTGTCCGCGCTGGCTGAGGCCGGCGGCGTCAGCTCCGCCGTGGGCAGATACAGTCGATGCGTCGCGGCATCGAGCGCGATGGTGCGCGCGCCGCGCTGCGTGTTGAGCGTCTGCTGCACCGCGTAGCCCTCGGGGGTGAGTTCGCGCACCACGCTGATCGTGCCCTCGCCGTTGGCACTGAAGAACGTCTGCGTCGCGGCATCGAACTCGCCGCCATCGACGCCCTTGCCGATCGGCACGCTCGCGACCGCGCGCCCGGAATCCAGGTCGGTGATCGCAAGCACCTGATTGCCGCAGGTCGAGAAGCCGCGGCGATGCACCGCGTCGAGCGCGAACCCCGTGGGCTGCACGCATTGGCGCAGCGGCCAGCGCGCCGCGAGCGCGGCGGCCTGAGGGTCGATCTGCGCGAGCTCCGCGGTATCCTCGATATTCACATAGACGAAGCCGGTGCCGTCGGCGCGCGCGAATTCGGGCTTGCCGCCGAGCGGTATGGTTGCCACCACACTGTTGCTCCTGGCATCGATGACACTGGCGCTCTTGCCGCGGCCGTTGAAGGCGAGCACGCGCTGGGTCGTCGGCTCATACAGGATCGCGTCCGGCCCGTCGCCCGTCGGGATGCTCGCGAGCACGGCGCGGCTCTTGAGATCGAACACCTTGACGAGGTTCGCCTGCCCGCAGCTGATGAAGCCGCGCCCGAGATCCGGCGCAAGCGCGATGCCGTGCACGCCGGGCGTATCGGCGATCTCCCCGACGCTGCGGCCCGTCGTGGTATCGACCACGATGACGCGGTCGGCGCGCGAGACGTATAAAAGATGCGTGGCCGGATCGACGCTCAGGTAGTCCCAGCCGCCCTCGCCGCCGAGGGCGAACCGGCCGCTGATCTGGTAGGGGCCGTCAGCGGCGAGTGCCGGCGCGCTCATGCCCGATAGTGCCGCGAGGCCGAGTGTTCCGAGCAGGCTGATCAACGCAAGCAATGGCGGCCGATGAGCGTTCATGGCAAATCCTCTTTGAGCCAGGAGTGTGTTTAACCTGAGTATGCCGTCATGGGCGATCACGCACGCCCAGTCCGATGAGCGCCGGTATGGCCAGCAGCACCAGCGGAAACTGAATCACAAGGCCGGCGATGATGGCAATGGCGAGCGGCTGCTGGACGCCCGAGCCGTGGCCGATGGCGAGCGCCAGCGGCAGCAAGGTCAGAATCGCGGCCAGCGTGGTCATCGTGATCGGCCGCAGGCGATTGCGGCTGGCTTCACGCAGCGCCTCTCGTGCGCTCATGGTGCGCGCGAGCTCGGTGTACTCCGAGACGTAGAAGATCGCCATCTCGGTTGCGATGCCGATGATCATGGTCATGCCCATGAGCGCGGTGATGTTCAAGGCAACACCCGTGAGCCACAGCGCCGTGAACACTGCGGTGGTCGACAGCAGCGATGTGCCGATGATGATGACCGGCAGCCAGAAGCGCTCATACAGCAGCACCAGCAGCGCCAGCTCGGCGATCAGAGCCGCAAGAAATACCCGCGCCAGCCCAGCGAACGCGATCTGCTGCTGGCGGTACAGACCGCCGAGCTCATAGCGTACACCCGGCTGCAGCAGGCCCGGCTGCGACAGTGCCTTGCGCACTTGCGCGACCGCGGCGCCGATGCCGCCCTTGTCGATGCGCGCCGTGACGGCCACCATGGGCTGCAGATCATCGCGCGACACTTCCGCCTCGCCGGACACGGGCGTCAGGCTCGCGACCCGCTGCAGCGGAAACAGGTGCCCGTCGGGGCTTCGGATCGGCAACGCCGCCAGATCATCCGTGCTCAGGCTCAGTGCATTGGGCAGCCGCACACGCACGTCCACCACCTTGGTCGTGCGCGGCAGCTGCGTGGCGATGGTGCCGCTGAGCGCGGTGTCGACGCCGTTGGTGACCTGCTGCGCACTGCTGCCCTCGATGGCAGCCTTAACCGCATCGACCTTCAGATCGATGCCGTCGCCGGCCAGCACGACGCCATCCTTGATCTCGACCACGTTGTCGATGTGTCCGAGCGCCGCGGCCACGGCTCGCGCCTGCGGGATCAGCAGCCTTGGGTCAGCGCCGAACAGCTTGATCTCGATCGGCTCGGGCACCGCGGTCAAATCACCGATCAGATCTTCCATGAGCTGCGCGAGCTCGATCTGCACGCCCGGCACGCGCTGCTCGACCTTGCCCCGCACGACGTCCATGACATCCTCGGTGGCGCGCGCGTGATCGGCCTTGAGGCGCACGAAGAAATCGCCGTGATGCGGCTCGCCCAGATCGCCGCCGAGACTGGTACCGGTGCGGCGCGAGAAGGTATCCACCTCCGGCATTTCGCGCAGGATCGTCTCTACCTGCGCGATTTCGCGATCGGTCTCGATGAGCGAGGTGCCGGGCTTGGTGTAAAAGTCCATGACGAAGCCGCCCTCATCGACCTGCGGCATGAAACCGCTCGGCACGCGCGTGTAGGCGATCACGCCCACGATCAGCAGCGGCACCACCGCGGCCAGCAGCCACCGCGGCTTGTCCACAACACGATCGAGCAGGCGCGTGTGCACTCGCGCAAGAACGCCCTCGTGCGCGCGCGCCGGGTCGCGCCAGCGCGTGAAGTCGATCAGATGCCGTGCCAGCAACGGCACGGCGAAGGCCGCCATAAGGTACGAGATGATCAGCGCCGAGGCCATCGTGACCGCGAGCGCCTTGGAGAAGGCGCCGGTCACGCCGCTCAGAAAACTCAATGGCAGGAACACGATCAACGTCGCGAGGCTCGAGCCGATCAACGGCCGCATGAATTCGTGCGCCGCCGGCAGCACCGCGGCGGCCCCCACGGTAGCGCCGTCGGTGGCGCCGTCGCCGGTCCCCTCGGCGCCGGCACGACGCGCAATGTGTTCCACCATGACGATCACATCGTCGATCACGAGGCCCACGGCCGCGGCAATGCCGCCGAGGGTCATGATGTTGAAACTCATGCCGAGCACGCGCAGCAGCAGCACGGTGACCGCGAGCGTGCCGGGCACGACCAGCAGCGCGATCAGCATGATGCGAGAGCTGCGTAGGAACAGGATCAGTACGCCCGCGGCCAGCACCAGCCCGATCAATACCGCGTCGCGCACGCTCGCGGCCGACTGCCGCACGAGCTCGCTCTGATCGTACCAATTGCGCAGCTGCACTTCGGGCGGCAGCTTGAGCGCGGCGAGGCGTGCACGCACGTCGGCGGCAATCTGCACCGCATTGCCGTCGGGCTGCTCATAGACATTGAACAGCACGGCCGGCTCACCGTCCTCGCTGACTTCGATCCACTGCGGCACCGAGCCGTCGCGCACCTGCGCGACATCGCGCAGGCGCACGATGCCCGCGGCATCGCTGCGCACCACGAGCTCCTCGAGTGCGCGCAGCTGCCGCAGGTCGCTGTTCGAGACCACGAGGTACAGCTTGTCGTGATCCTGCACGCGACCCACGGCCTGCAGCGCGTTGCCTTCGGTCACGGCAGTGACCAGATCCGCGAGCCCGAGTCCGTAGGCCTCAAGCCGGTGCGGATCGGCAAGCACCTCGACCTCATCGATCGCCCCACCCTGCACGTCGACGCGCGCCAGTCCCGGGACCGAGGCTAGCAGCGGCACGATCTGCAGCTGCGCCAGATCGCGCTGGGCGCCGAGGCTCAAGCTTCTCGAGCTCAGCGCGTAGGAGATGATCGGGAAGACGGTGGGGTCCATGCGCCGCACGCCATAGCCGGCCTTAGGCGGCAGTCGCGGCAATACCTGCGCGATGGCCGCATCGACCAGCAGCGTCGTGGCGATCATGTCGCGGCCCCAGCCGAAGTCCACTGAGATCTGGGCTGCGCCGCGCGAGGTCGCCGAGCGCACCTCACGCACGCCGGGAACCGATCGAATCGCCTCCTCGACCGGCCGCGTGAGAATGAGTGCAGTCTGCCCGGCCGGCCGATCGCCGGCGGACACATCGACTACCACACGCGGAAACGACACCTGTGGAAACAGGCCCACGGGCATCGACAGCGCCGCGACCGCGCCGGCCAGCGCCAGCGCCGCGGCCACGAGCAGGATCGAGCGCGCATGCCGCTCGGGCAGACCTTCGAATCTCATGGGCCGCTGGCGTCGCTCGGCGCCTGGTGCAGCCGCACTGCCGTGCCGTCGCTGAGCTGATAGTTGCCCGCGATGATGAGCGGGCGTTGCGGATCGATCGAGCCGTCCACGACCGAGTGCTCATCGTCACCGCCGAGCCGCATGACCGCCACGCGCACCGCCTTGCCGGCGGCCACCTGAAACACATAATCCCCGTGGCCATCCCCAAGCACGGCATCGCGCGGTACCACCCAGCCCTCGAGCTCGTCGGTCCGAATGCGGGCTTGATAGGCCGCGCCCTCGAGCAGCTCCGCGCTGCCGGCTTCGCGCGGCGCGATGTCGACATCGACCAGGCGAGTCTTCGGATTGAGCACGCGATCAACGCGCGCCACCGTGCCCTGCTGTGCGCTCCCGCCGTCCGTCAGCGACATCAGATCGACCGGCTGCCCCACCTGCACGTCACGCCGCGCTGATGGCTCCACGCCCACGGTGACCACGAGGCCGCCTTGGCGCGTGACCGTCACGAGCGGAGCGCCGCCCGGGACACGCTCACCCTGCGAGACGCGGAGCGCGCTCACGACACCATTGAAGGGTGCCCTGATGGTCTGCAGCGCCTCGCCGCCATGCTCGAGCTGCAGTGCGGTGAGCGCCGCCTGCGCATCGACCACGGCCTTGTCGGCCTGCGCGAGCTGCTCGCGCGTCGCAAGACTGTGCTCGAGCAGCCGCGCCGTGCGTGCGCGCTGCTCCTGCGCGAGCTTGAACGCCGCGACCGCCTGGGTGTAGCTGCTGCTCGCGGCCGCCGACAGCTGAAACTCCAGCAGCGGCCGCCCGGCCTGCACGGCCTCGCCGGCCGTGACATCGATATGCTGCACGCGTCCCTCGGCCTGGACGCTCAAGGTCATGCCGCCGTTGACGGCCGGCGTTGCGAGCCCATAGGCCAGCACCGCCGCCGGCATCGAGCCGCGCTGCGGCATCTGCGTCTGCACCAGCACGCCGCCGGCGCTCTCGTGCTGATCGGTCACGCGCGCCTCGCCGGCCGCGGCGCACAGCGTCACGCATACCAGCGCGGCGCCGATCCGCACCCGATGCACCTCGGGTCTCATGGCAGCGTCTCAGGGCCGCGGGCTGTGGCCGCCCGGCTCAAGGATGCCGCATCCGCGTCGAGCGATGCGGCCGGCAGACCAGCGCCGATCAAGGTCGCGATGGCGATCTGTTGCTCGAGCAGTAACTGCTCCATGGCCAGTACCTCCTGGTTCTTGGCACTGTCGCTCGAGCGCACATCGATGTAGCTGCGCTCATCCAGATCGCCGGCGCGGAAGGCACTCTCGGCGCGCTGCGCGGCCTCGCCGAGCTCGGCCAGCTGTACGCGCTTGCCGGCGAGCTGTTGCTGCTGCAGCTGCTGATCGGCCAGCAGGGCCAGCACCTCACTGCGCGCGCTGATCAGCCGCGCGCTGAATTCCTCGTGCAGCTGCGCGCGCGTGGCCCGCTCGATCGCGATGTTGCCCTGATTGCGCTCGAACACCGGCAGATCGAGCGTGATCGAGGGACCCGCGCTCTTGATATCGGTGTTGTCGCGCTCCCCGGCGACGCCGAGCGAGAACAATGGAAACTGCGCGAGGATGGCCGCGCGCACGCGCTCTTCCTGCGAGCGGTAACCGAGCTGCAGCGCGAGCAGATCGGGCCGGCGATTGGCCAGATCCTCGAGCGAGTGCTTGACCGCTTGCGCATCGATCGGCGTGAGCGCGATGTGCGGATCGAGCGGCAGCGGCGCCTCGGGGGCGAGGCCCAGCAGCAGGTTGAGATCACGCCGGCGAGATTCCTGCGTGCGCACGAGCGCATCGAGCTGCGCTCGTGCATCGGCCGCTGCGGTCAGCTCCGGCAGCAAGGCGGGCAAGGTGCTGTCGCCGCCGGCCAGTGCCTGGCGGCTGCGTGCCGCGCGATCGAGCAGCACGTCGAGCTCTCGCTGCAGCCCCTGGCGCTGCTGCTCGCCCTCGATGAGGTCCACGGCCTGCAGACGCGCCTTGGCGATCGTTTGCCACTCCTGCCAGAGCAGACTCGCATCGATCGCCCGCGCCGATTGGCGCGCTGCCCGGCGCTTGGACGAGAGCGTCACGAGCGAGCGCAGGTCCTGGCCCACGGCGAGCGTGATCGGGTTGGTCGTCCCGAGGCCGCTGATCAAAAATTCGTACCCCACACTCAGCGACGGATTGGGCAGCAGGCCCGCCTCGAGCACCTGCGCCCTCGCGAGACCTCGCTGCGTGCGCGCGGCGATCAGCTCGGGATTGTTCTCGGCCGCGAGCACCGCCACGTCATCGACGCTCAACGTCGGCGGCAGCGCGGTCGCATGCCGCAGCGCTGCCGCGCTCTGCTGGGGCTGCGCATCCAGTGCCAGAGGCAAGGGCCGGTAGCTGGTGCAGCCGGCCAGGGCCGGGAGGGCCGCCAGCGCCCATGTCATTGCGCTTCGCATTGCCCCGCGAGCCTAGCTGGCGCAGGCTTGGGGGGTGGTGACCGGGAGATTACAAAATCGCAACCTCAGCGGTGACGTAGTTGCCGTCTAATAGCCCGGAAGATTCGGGGGCAGTCCGGTGAGGATCCTACTGGTCGAGGACGATGCGCAGACCGCCCGCTACGTGCTGCAGGGCCTCAATGAGGCTGGGCACAACGTCGCGCTCTCGAGTGATGGCCGCGACGGCCTGTTCCGCGCGGCCGGCGAGGATTGGGATCTGCTGATCGTCGATCGCATGCTGCCAGGGCTCGACGGCTTGGGGCTCGTGCGCACGTTGCGCGGCGGCGGCATTGAAGCGCCGGTGCTTTTCCTGAGCACACTGGGCGGACTTGACGAGCGCGTCGACGGTCTCAACGCCGGCGCCGATGACTACCTGGTCAAGCCGTTCGCGTTTTCGGAGCTCGCGGCGCGCGTCGCCGCCCTCGGCCGTCGCCCGCGACGCTCGGCGCCGGAAACGCGCCTCAAGGTTGCCGATCTCGAGATGGATCTGCTCGCGCGCACGGTCCGGCGTGGTACGCAGACGATCGATCTGCAGCCGCGGGAATTTCGCCTACTCGAGTGCCTCATGCGTCACGCCGACCAGGTGGTCACGCGCACCATGCTGCTCGAGCTCGTCTGGGATCTACATTTCGATCCGCACACCAACGTGGTTGAGACCCACATCAGCCGGCTGCGCGGCAAGATCGACCGCGGACAAGGGGTCAGCCTGATCCACACGGTGCGCGGCGCTGGTTACTGCCTTGGCGCGTCTGCCTAGAGTTTTCCGCACCTCGAGCTTCCGGTTAACGCTGCTCTATGCGGGCCTGACCGGTCTGAGCTACCTGCTGCTGTTCGCCGTGGTCTACTTCTCGACCGCCACTTCGATGGAACGGCAGATCGATGCCAGCGTCGCCGGCGAGCTCACCGAGATTCAGGCCGATGCACAGAGCGGCGGACTTGCGCGCCTGCGCGAGGTCGTGCGTGAACTCATTGGCCGCTCGCCGGATTATTTCTATCTGCTGCAGGACGCATCCGGGACCGTGCTCGCCGGCAATCTGCCGGCCACGCAGCCCCTGCCGGGCGTACGGCAATGGTCGCGAAGCGCGCATCATCCGCGCGAGGCCTTCAGCGGCCTTCGCGGCCGCGGCGTCGGCATCGCCGACAGCGCCTATCTCTTCGTAGGATTGAGTACCGCACAATTGCACGACATGCAGCAGACCGTCGTGCGCGCATTTCTTTGGGGACTGACGCTGGCGATTCTACTGGCCTTCGCGGGCGGCGCGATGATGAGCGTCTCGGTCCTGCGGCGCATCGAGGCCGTGAGCCAGACCAGCCGCGACATCGTCGGCGGCGACCTGAAGCGTCGCATTCCGGGGCGCGGCAGCGGCGATGAATTCGATCATCTCGCGGAGAGCCTCAACGCCATGCTCGACCGCATCCAGACGCTCATGGAAGGCCTGCGTCAGGTCTCCAACGACATCGCCCACGATCTGCGCACCCCGCTCACGCGCCTGCGCCAGCGCCTGGAACTGGCGCAGCGGCGCGGCGACGGCGGGGATCATTCCGAACCCGTGCTCGAGGAGGCGCTGCGCGATATTGATACGATTCTCGAGACCTTCGGCGCATTGCTGCGCATCGCGCAGATCGAAGGCGGCGCGCGTGTCGCCGGATTCACCGCGCTCGATCTCGATGAGCTGCTGCGCACGGTCAGCGAGGTGTATCAGCCCGCACTCGATGCCAAGAACCAGACTCTGGTGCTGCAGATCGAGCCCGCCCTGCAGGTCAGGGGCGATCGCGAACTGCTGACGCAGCTGTTCGCGAACCTACTCGAAAACGCAGTGCGCCATCCCCCGCCCGGAGCGCACGTAGAGCTGCGCGCGCAGCGCCGCCGCTCCGGGGTCGAAGTCATCGTCGCCGACAACGGACCGGGCATCGCGCCGGAATTCCGTCAGAAGGTCCTGCAGCGTTTCTTCCGGCTCGAGGCGAGCCGCAGCACGCCGGGCAATGGCCTCGGCTTGAGTATGGTCGAAGCCATTGCACGCTTGCACGACGGCGAGCTCGCGCTTCTCGACAACGAGCCGGGGCTCAAGGTCAGCGTGACCTTGCGCGCCGCCGAAGCCCAATGATCACAGCCCGGTGATCACGCGGCCAGCGTCGGATAGTCCGTGTAGCCCTGCGTATTGCGTTGATCAGATCGCAGCCTATGGTCGCACCTGCGCCACTTCAATGCGTGCGCGCATCATGAACTCTTTGCGAATGTACATGAGCGCTGCGTCGAATTGACCCGCGCGGCGCCGGACTTATACTGCCGCTCAGCGCGCACCCGAAGCGCAATGAAGCCGTCCACGGTGAAGACGCACTCCCTGCGCGCCGATCTCTTGATGCTGCTGGCCGCCCTTATCTGGGGCTGCTCGTTCGTGGCCCAGCGTCTGAGCCTCGCGACCATCGGACCGTTCTTCTTCAATGGAGTTCGCTTTCTGTTGGGCGCCCTCGTGGTCGCGGCCTTGAGCCGCTGGCTCAAAGACCCCGCCGCGCCGCACCAGCCGCTCAAGCTCGCGCGGCTGCCGTGGGCGAGCGGCGCGCTGCTCGGCGTCGTGGTCGCAATCTCGATCAGCGCGCAGCAGATTGGGCTGCGCTACACCAAGGTCGCGAATGCGGGCTTCATCAGCTCGATGTACGTGGTCATCGTGCCGCTGCTGAGCCTGCTCGCTGGACAGCGACTGCGCATCGGCATCGTCGCCGGAGCCCTCAGCGCCGCTGTCGGGCTCTATTACCTGAGCGGTGAGCATCTGACGCTCTCATACGGCGATGGGTTGGAGATCTTTGGAGCCTTTGCTATCTCGATACAACTCATGCTGATCGGTGCGCTCGTACAACGGCACGACCCGCTGACCCTGGCACTGATTCAGAACGTCGCTTGCGCGCTGGTGTGCCTGTGTCTTGCGTTCGCGTTCGAGAGCGTGCGCTTATCGCAGATCGAGCACTCGGTGCTGACCCTCTTCTACGGCGGCGCGCTGTCCGTGGGCGTCGGCTATGCAATCCAGGCCGTCGCGCAGAAGGACGCCGTACCGGCACATGCCGCCATCATCTTCAGCATGGAAGGCGTGTTCTCGGCGCTCGCCGGCTGGATCATCATTGGCGAGACACTGGCGTGGCACGCCATCGGCGGCTGCGCCCTGGTCGTGATCGGCTGCCTGCTCAGTCAGATCGCGCCGCGGCGCCGGTGGGTCTCGGGCAACAGCCAGGCGAGCAGTCCGATCAGCGGCAAGTAGGCGCACACGCGGTAGATGTATTCGATGCTGGTGCGATCGGCCAGCATGCCGAGTAATGCCGCGCCGAGGCCGGCGACGCCGAAGGCGACGCCGAAGAACAGGCCCGAGATCATGCCGACCTTGCCGGGAACGATCTCCTGACCATAGACCACGATCGCCGGAAAGGCGGAGGCCAGAATCAGCCCGATCAGCACCGTCAGCGGCGTCGTCCAGTAGAGATTCACATAGGGCAGCAGCATCGTGAAGGGCAACGGCACAAGGATCGAAAACCAGATCACGGTTTTGCGTCCGACGCGATCGCCGATCGGGCCGCCGATGAAGGTGCCGAGCGCAGCAGCGGCCAGAAATATGAACAGGTGCATCTGCGCACTCTGCACCGACAACCCGAAGCGCTGGATCAGGTAGAAGGTGTAATAGCTCGAGATGGCCGCGAAGTACACGTATTTCGAGAGGATCAAGGCCAGCAGCACCGCAAGGCCGCGCCAGATGGCCGCGCGCGGCAGCGCCAGGAGGTGCGTTCTGTAGCCCGCGGCGCTGTGCAGGCGCGAGAGTCCATGCTGCTTGTACCAGATCCCGACGTTCCAGAGGATGGCGCCGCACACCAGCGACAGCAGCGCGAAGAAGGCGATGCTCGATTGTCCCCAGCGCACCACGACCAGCGCCGCCGCGAGCGGACCGATCGCCTGACCGACATTGCCGCCGACCTGGAACAAAGATTGCGCAAAGCCGTGGCGGCCGCCCGCGGCCATGCGCGCGACGCGCGAGGACTCGGGGTGAAACACCGATGAGCCGACGCCGATCATCGCAGCGCCCACGAGCAGCATGGCATAGGAGTGCGCTGCGGCCAGCACCAGCAGCCCGGCGAGCGTAAAGAGCGTACCGCCCGGCAACGCCAGCGGCGTCGGCCGCCGATCCGAATACAGACCGACCAGTGGCTGCAGCAGCGAGGCCGTGATCTGGTTGACCAGTGTGATGATGCCGATTTGCCCGAAATCCAGGCCCAGAGCGCTCTTTATGTTGGGATAGATCGCGGGCAGCAACGACTGCATCATGTCGTTGAGCAGATGACAGACGCTGATCGCGACGAGCACGCCGACGGCAGTGCGGGGCAACTGCGTCGTGGCGCGCGCGAGCTGCGCGCTCATCGAAGCGCTGTTCGCACGGCTTGGGGGCATCGACATCCTGATTGGCGCGCTGGACTAGAAGTGTGTCGCGTTGCGGCCCCGGCGTCGATCTGGTTCTTTTGAGCTTTTGGCTTTGACTGGTTGGATATACAGTCCCTAGAATGGCCGCCCGAGCTCGCGTCGGCAAGACGCTCGGCACACTCTTGCCGATGCTCAAGGCGATGGCGAACCAAACCATCGACAAGATCTTCTACCTGGTGCCGAAGTCCACCGCCCGGCGTTTGCCGCTCGAGACCTTAGCGACGCTCAAGCAGCGCATGCCGGGCACGCCGCTGCCGCTTGGACGGACGTGTTCGACGCCCAGGATTCGCCCTATGTGGCCTTCTGCCGTCTCGCCGAATGCTTCGATAAGCACTCACTGTTCGATGCCACGATCGACACGGTCGCTGCGGCGCAGCCGGCCGCAGTCAATATCCGCAATGTCATCCCCGGCGCCTTCCTCGGCAAGCGCTTCGCCGATGCCGCTTGCTCGGTGCTGTTCTCGGCGACTTTGAGCGGACGCGACTTCCACCGCGACATGCTGGGTCTGCCCGCCGATGTCTGCGAGCTCATTGACCGACAGTTCCGGCGCGAACGCGGCAACTACCTCGTGTTCGTGAGCAGCGTCGCCGAAGCCATAGACCTTCCCGGCACGCGGCTCATCCGCGCCTTCATCGCGACCCTGGGGTTACCGCAGGTCAACGCGATCAACGAGCAGATGATGCAGCGCATGCAAACACGCTAAAGTGGCGCAGGCCGCGGGCCGGGTCATTCGCAGCCCCGCGGATCGCAGCACGGTGTTTCTGATCGATGATCGCTATGCCCACTCGCAGGTGCGCTCGGTGCATGGACTTTCCCCTCGACCCACGGCTGCGTAGTATGGTCAATAACTAAAAATGACTGCCAGGCCAGATCAGCTTCGGGCCCACCCTGGAAAATGCGGGCTTGTGACATAGCGATTTGGGAGGGGGTTTTGGCCATTGCCCGAAGGAATCCCGGCACGACACCGGTCAGGGTCGGCAGATCCGCGCATCGGTGCGCCGCATGCTTGCGGGGCGGCACAGCGTCCTACGACGATCCCCGCTCCGCAGTGCGAGCGCACCGTGCTGATAATTCCTGCTCTTGAGGTGATGCAACGATGTTCAAACATCCTTTCGCAACGGTTGCTGCCGATTCGCTCGTGCTCTGCGCGTTGCTGCCCTTCGCCCCGGTGCTGGCCTCCGATGAGGAGGGCGCGGAACCGGACCACGTCGCCGTGCTCGCGTTCGGCGCTGAAGGCGAGCGGGAAATATCCGAACGGACCTCGCACCTCGGTCCGGCTGTCGGGATCGAAATTGAACCGATCGAGAATTGGCTGGAGATCGAATTTGGAGCTTCGACCTACAGGAGCCAGGGTGCCACGAACTGGCAGCTTGAACTACCGTTCAAGAAGCCCTTTCGGCTTTCCAGCACGATAGAGGTGATGCCCGGTCTGGCGCCCACCTGGAACCACACCACACAGCCCGGCGAGCGGCCGAGCACTTGGGGTGCCAAGGCGCTAATTGACGTGTTTTTCTGGCGCACCAAGCGTTTCGGCTGGTATTTGGCGCCGAGCTACGGCATAGCGTTTGGCAATAGCAACAAGACATCAGCGGCCCTGAACGCTGGGGTATTCTTCGCCGTTCCGTAGTCTCAAGGCTAACGAATCGAACGTGACACTTGCACCAACCCCGGCATCGCCGCCAGGAGCTGCTGTCGGTCCAGCTGCTTACGTGCGAGCCAAACGGGCGCGTCGATGATCCATGGAAATTCGGCACTGCTCGGATCCGCAGTGAGCATAATGATCGGTGTCGGGTAGCCCAGCGCCTTATGGATCTGTTCCGTGGCCTCAGCGCCGTTCATGTCGTTGTCAAGACGGAAGTCGACGATGAGCACGTCGGGCCGCAGACCTTGCGCGACGACGCTGAGTGCCTCCGCTCCGCTGGCTGCTCCGCTGACCTCATAACCCTCTGCGCTAAGCACCAACGATATGCCTTGGCGAACCAGTGGATCGTCTTCGACGTGAAGCACGATACCCTTCGATTTCACCTGTGCATTGCACTCCAGAGCATCCTTGGCGATGCGCTCGGTCACGACCGGTCACTGGCCGGTGGCGGTACCTGGGTGAGGCTTGCACGGGGACGCCGCGTGCGATCGGCGGGGCGAAACGCACGTGCCGTAATCGTATCCCCGCCGCTGGCCGTGCTCTCGTACATGCAGTCATCGGCCATTTGCAACAGTTCGGCAGCACTCACTGGTTGACGCAGCTCGACTGGACCGACACCGGTCACTCCGATACTGACAGTGAGCGGCAGCGCGCCGGCCGAGTTGACCAGAGGGTTGGTCGTCAACGCGTGCTTGATGAGTTCGGCTTCCCGACAGGCGCGCTCGATGGGCGTTTCGGGCAACACGATGACAAATTCGTCCCCGCCGTAGCGGCCGATCCACGCGGCCGCCTCGCCGAGGAGGCCGCGGACCCGCGCGACAAACTCCTGCAGCGCCTCGTCACCGATGACGTGACCCCAATGCTCATTGAATTGCCTAAAATCGTCCATGTCGCACATCAACACCGACACCCAATGCCCGTGCTGGCGGCTACGCGCAATCTCCTGTTCCAGTGCGCCGACCAGGCAGCGCCGGTTGGAAGTGCCGGTCAAAGGATCCAAATCGGCCAGTTGCTGGTTTTTCAGGATGGCCTGCCGCAAAGCCTGATCCAATCCCACGATCCTGCGTCCGACCAAGAGCCTGGCAAGCACCTCCGACTTGGTAGCACGTTTACTGATGTAGTCATCCGCGCCCGCATCCAAACCTGCGACCACTTCCTCCGCGTTGTCACGAATGCTCAACACGATCGTATAGAGGTAGCTTGGAAAGGCCATCGAACGAACCGTGCGGCATAACTGCAGGCCGCCCATCACGGGCATCACAATGTCCGTGAGCAATAATGGAATGAAACGGTCTTGCAGACACCTGAGCGCCTCGAAACCGTCACGGGCGATGGTGACAGTATAGCCAGCGCTTTCCACAATGAGGCGCAGACGCTCGCGCGCCAATTCATCATCATCGACTATTAGCACCTCGGGGGGCGCCAGATTGACTTCCACGTGGCTGTCAGCGGCTACTCTGGCTGACTCCTTTGCAATTTGCAGGGCATATGATTTGGATGGGATCACAGCGCTCATAAGCGCCTCCGGCCGTATTTGGCAGTTAAAGGGTAAAAATGTGCCCTAGTGATCAAATAACCGCTGGAACTCTTAACCTAACCCGGTAAAGAATTCAGCCGACTGGGTCTACCTTTGTGGATGAGATTAATCGTGTGGACAATTCGCCGCCGGAGCCGCATGAGATAAGGCGTCATCGTTGCGCCAGACTTTGTTAAATGACGGCCGCGTGGAATGCAGCTCGAGCAGCAGGGTCACCGGAGTTCACCCAATTCGAATTGTTCCGGCTCCAGCCCCCGGATTGTTCCGCTCCCCTACCAGCAGTCGCCGGCGTATCTCGCCGATCGTCTCCACGCACGATTTTGCACGCCGATTAACACCTTCTTAGCCGAATTTTCTTCCGAAGCCTAAAGATTCCTGGCGGCGGGGCCGTAAGTATTGGAGTGAGGCGCTCCGCGTGCCACCAACCTGCGCAAGCAGCCGAGCCCGGTCATAGCGGCCAGCTTGGGATCTGGTCCATCGTTCGAGCCTGTCGGAATATTATCCCGACAGAGGGCAAATGCAGATGAGCGGCGGGGTTCGAAGTGCGCACAGCGGCGGACGGTCTCGAAGCGCTGAGATCGCTCGAAAAGTCCTTTACGGCGATCGTCATCACGGATCTGAATATGCCGGGAATGGACGCCTGTGCTGAGCTGCCGCGCCAGACGATCGAAAACAGCCCATCGATACTTCAGCGGAACCCGTGCAGATCACCGTCAGTATAGGAATCAGCGCACCGCAGGGCAGCGCAAACTCCGCCGCAGATCAGTCGCAGTTCAAACAACCGGACGTGAGTCATTGCGCGAGCAAAGCTAACGGACAACACTGCAGCAGCTCGCGCTATTCAATGGACAAATAATGTCAACCCGAAAGCTGCAGTCAGTCCTGTACGTTGACGACGACCCGGACATTTGCGAAATCGTACAGACGGCACTTTGCCTGATTGCAGGCCTGACCGTGCATACCGCCGGCTCCGGCGAGCGAGCGATCGAGCTTGCGCACGAGCTACGACCCGATCTGGTATTAATGGACGTGATGATGCCCGGGCTCGATGGACCTTCCACCTTGCAGCGGATGCGCGAGAGCGCGCCGCTAGCCAGTATTCCCGTCATCTTCTTGACCGCAAAAGTCTTGCCGGCCGAGGTTGCTCGTTTCCATCAGTTGGGCGCGATCGGTGTCATCGGCAAGCCCTTCGATCCGCTTGCGATCGGTAATGACCTGTGTGCTCTGTGGAAGGAGGCGGATACAGCGCGCGGGGGCAGCAGTGCGCACAGCGCAGAGTCTCACGTGCAGGCGCAAGTCAGTGCTCTGGCGGGCCGTTTCCTGCAGCGCACAAAGGGCGACGTCGTCCGTCTAGTGGAACTGATTGAACGCGCACAACACGGCGAGCGAGCGGTGCTAGAGGAAATCGAGCGGCTGGCCCACTCCATCCATGGCGCAGGAGCCACGTTCGGCTTCGCCGAGGTAAGTGCTGCTGGCGGGACGATCGAGCGCTTGGCCCAGGGAGTCACGGCGAGCACCGCAATCGCTAGCTCCGCAGTCGAAGCGAACGCTCTGCAGCGACTGATGAATTACACCCAGCGGCTCGCACAAGAGATCGAGGCGGCCGACCAGAGTCCGCCTGGTACCGCCGAGCTGCTTCAGGGGCAAGGCTGAGGCAGACAGGACAGAATCGTAGTCGCAATCTTCGCCGCAGAAACCCGAGACTTTACCAGCACGGCGGCCACCTTCTGCCGCACCTCACGGGGAACGTCGGCGGCGGAAAGGATGACGATCGGCACCGAACGCCCGACAATCGCCGCAATTCGGTCCACCGGACTCACTGCACTTGCGTCTGACAACGAATGGTCCAGAACGACCACTGCATAATTGCCCTCGCTAAGCAGCCTCTCTGCATCCCGCATAGTGTGGGCCGGCACGACTTCGGCTCGGCCGGCCAGAGTTGCTCGGGTAACACCGATCAAATCTGCGTTGCCGTCCACGTGCAATATTCTCGGGACGTCGGTGTTCGTGCTCGATTCCGCTGTAGCGGCCATGGAGAGAAGCGTGCGATGAACGCCCGTTTCTGATAGCGGCTTTTCCGGGAGTGCCACTGGCGCAGCATCGGTTCGCGGCAGGTCGAAATAAAAACTTGTGCCCTGCCCCACCACGGTGCTGAATCCAATGGTCCCGCCCATCGCCTCTATGAGCTTTCGGGCGATACTGAGGCCAAGACCGGTTCCCTCAAAGCGACGCGACGCAGAAGAATCCGCCTGCGCAAATTTCTCGAAAATGCGGTCTCGGAACTCTTCCGGGATGCCGGGGCCTGAATCCTGCACCTCGACGCGCAAAGTGGTCACATCGGGCCGGACGCGAATGAGTACATCGGCGCCCGGCGGGGAATACTTGGCCGCATTCGATAGAAGATTCGTCAGTACCTGCATGAGCCGATCGGGGTCCACGAGCACCTGGCCGCTCGCGTGGGCTTGATCGAAAAGAAAACGCACCTGGTACTTGGCGGCGTAGCTCGCATTGGCTTCCACCGATCGCTGAATCAATTCAGCGATTTGCACACTGACCATCTGAACGTCTAATTTGCCGGCCTCAATTTTTCCCATGTCGAGGATATCGTTGATGATTCGCACCAGCCGCCCGCTGTTCTGATACGCGATGCGGACCATCGTGGCCGCCTTCTCCGGAAGCGCGCCCATGGCTCCCGATTGCAGTAGTCCCAGAGAGCCACTAATAGAAGTCAGAGGCGTCCGCAGCTCGTGGCTGATCGTCGAGATGAAATCGCTTCTCAGCCGATCCATGGCTCGGCGCTGGGAAATATCAACGATGGAGCCGAGGACAAACTCACCCCCGGACGCTTGTAGCGGGTTGAGTCCGATCTCGATCGGTACCTCGGTGCCATCCTTGCGCAGTCCGTACAGCTCCCGCCCGACGCCCATCGCGCGCGCCTTCGGATCGCGGAAGAATCTCTGGCGCTGATCGGAGTGATGCGCCCGGAAACGCTCGGGTACCAGCATCTCTACGCGCTCGCCCAGCAGTTCAGCGCGCGGGTAGCCAAACATTTTCTCGATCTGTGCATTCACCAGCACGATTGTCCCAGCGCTGTCCATCATGAGCATTCCCGTTGGCGCCGCTTCGATCACCAAACGGAACTGCTCAGCGGAGTGCTTGCGCTCGGTGATGTCCTGCACGAGACCGTGCAATCGCACGGGCATCCCCGTCGAGTCTCTGACTTGGTAACCTGCTGCCAATATGTGCCGTATCACGCCATCGACGCGACGAATCCGACAGTCGAAGTTCCATTCGCTCTTTGAGGCTATGGCCGCCTGGAAGCGCCGGTCGACTTCAGCTCGATCTTCCGGCAGGACATGGTCAAGGAACATCGCATAGCTCCAGCTTGGCAATAGCGTCTGGTAGCCAAAGATCTGGTCGTGGGTCAGGCTGCGATGCGCGGTGTGGTTCTGTAGGTCGATGTCCCAGGTCCCTATTTGATTTGAGCGCAGAGCAAAGTCCAGCTGCTCCTCATTCATCGCGAGCTTGTACTCGGTCTCTTTTCGGTCCGTCATGTCCCGCGTGACCTTGGCGAACCCGACCACGGAGCCGGCCGGGTCTCGCAGCACCGTGATCACGACGTTTGCCATGAATCGCGAGCCGTCCTTGCGTACTCGCCAGCCTTCCTCCTCGTATCGGCCATCGTTGCGGGCGGTTTCAAGTGCGCGCCGAGGCTTCCCCGCGTCGATGTCTTCGCTCGAATAGAAACACGAGAAATCCCTCCCGAGGATTTCTGCCGCGCGGTATCCCTTGAGGCGCTCCGCGCCTGCGTTCCAAGTCGCCACACGGCCATCGGTGTCCATGGCGAAAATCGCGAAGTCCTTGATCCCGTCGAGCAATATCCGCAGGAGCTCATCGTCGTTTCCAGGGAGGTTAGCCCCGTCCCGAGAGTCGATATCGTCGGCCTGAGCATTGTTGCTATTTGTCATTGGTCAGACTCCGAGGGAGGATGCCAGGTTCGCGCCAGCCGTTGGTTCGTGCCGAGGCCATCACATTCCTCAGCAGCCCGCGCCGCGCAAACGCGCAAGACAGTTTACGCGCGCGCGTGACTTCGGGCTGCTCGCGGCTACTGCTCTGGTATCTTTCTTTGCCGAGCGGGTGGCTAAACTGAGTATCGGGCAGCCGATGCCGGCCCCCGAGAAGACCCCGCCGGGGACTGCGAGCTTGGCCTCGCCGGGATCGGTAACTTTCTCGCATTTGAGATACGAGAAAGTCAATTTTTCGGACGAGCGCGAAGCTGCGCTCGGCGTTATCCGGATGCGCTGCTCGAGCGGCTGCGCGAGCAGCGCACCAGCGTCATGCCGTTGGCGATACGGATCGAAAGGCGCCGTTAGCGCCGCGAGCTCGGCGCCGCCTCAATGCCTTTCACCTTCCCACTCCTTGTCCGGATGCGGCGGCTTGCCGTTGGACGGCGGATTCCCCTTGGCTACCGGCGGTTTGGCGTATTGCGTCTGCGGCTTGTAGGTCACCGGCGGCTTGGGCGCCAGGGATTGCGGCTGCGCGGTGCCATTGACGCCGGGAGGCAGTGCGCCCGGCGTCTTGGCCGGCACGCCGCCGATGGCGCCATTGCCGGCGTTCACACCGTGCATCATCGCGGTGTTTGTGATGGGCGCGCCGTGCGCGGCGACCACGCCGGGACCGGTGAACGCGCCGGGTCTTGCGGTCGCCAGGATCGCCGGGTGTCCGCCATTGGCCTTGGCAAACAGCGCGGGGTTGCGATAGGCCTCCTGCATGTGCGAGGTCTGCGCCGCCGTCTGAGGTACGTGCGCTTCCTGCGCGGCCGCCCGCTCCTGCGGGCTCGGCGCTGCAGTCACTCCGCCCGGACCGCCGTTGTAGCTGACCTTGTTGATCGTGATGTTGTTTACGACCGTCTGGTTGTAGGTATTGTGGATGACGGTCGTGTTGACGTTGTTGACGGCGGTGTTGTACGCGAAGCGATTGCCTTCCCAACGGCCACCGACGAAGCCGACGCCAACGTAGCCGTAGCCGTAGTTCACGCCGCCGTAGTAGCCCACATGCGGACCCCAATAGCCCACGTGCCAGCCGTATACGCCGCCGACGAGGCCCCAGTATCCCGGCGTCCAGAGCAGGCCGACCATGGGGGGCTGCACCCAGGTTCCAGGCACCCAGTAATAGCCGGCGGGACTCCAATGCCAGTAGCCGGGTGTCCAGATATAGCCCTCCTCGGGGATGGGCGGCTGCTCATAGTCCGGCAGCGGCGGCGGCGGCTCGGGCGCCGTCAGCGCGACTTCCACACCGGGCCCTGCCACCACGGCGGCGACCGGCGGCGGCGGTGGCGG
>Ga0116223_10001201_pt1 | contig 27436 bp, 22 predicted proteins | sample Sb_taG_3_FD_90092 | JGI IMG/M metagenome (GOLD analysis project Ga0116223, IMG submission 90092) | Peat soil microbial communities from Weissenstadt, Germany - Sb_50d_a_PC metaG | ecosystem: Environmental > Terrestrial > Soil > Wetlands > Peat | place: Germany: Weissenstadt | collected 2010-09-21 | reverse complement strand
CCGCTGCTGGGTGGCCAGCGTCTGACTGTCGGGCAGATCGCGGTTCCGGTCCGGCAGGTCGTCGAGATGCAGCAGGCCGGCGTGCAGCCACTCGTCATAGGGGTGCTCGGCAGCGAGCCCGGCCTTGACCTCCTCGTCTTCTATGATCCGGCCGGCGGCGGTGTCGACGAGGAAGATCTTGCCCGGCTGCAGCCTGCCCTTGCGTACCACGTCCCGCTGGTCGATGTCGAGGACGCCGACCTCGCTGGCCAGCACGACCAGGCCGTCCCTAGTGACCCAGTACCGGCCTGGGCGCAGGCCGTTCCGGTCGAGCACAGCGCCGATCACGGTGCCGTCGGTGAACGCGATCAGGGCCGGGCCATCCCAAGGCTCCATCAGGCAGGAGTGGAAGCGGTAGAAGGCACGCTGCGCCGGCGCCATCTCGGCGTTGTTCTCCCACGGCTCGGGGATCATCATCAGCACCGCATGCGGCAGCGAGCGTCCCCCCAGGTGCAGCAACTCCAGGCAGGCGTCAAAGCTCGCCGAATCGCTGGCCGACTCGTCCAGGATCGGCGCCAATCGCCGCAGCCCGCGGCCGCTGGAGTCCGCCGGGAACAGGTCGGTGTCTCCCATCGCCTCGCGGGCCCGCATCCAGTTGCGGTTGCCGCGGATGGTGTTGATCTCGCCGTTGTGTGCGATGAACCGGAACGGGTGGGCCAGCGGCCAGGACGGGAAGGTGTTGGTCGAGAACCTGGAGTGCGCTAGCGCGACCGCCGAGGTGTACCTCGGATCCGTCAGGTCAGGGTAGAACCGCTCGAGCTGGAGCGCGGTGAGCATCCCCTTGTACACGATCGTGGCCGATGACAGGCTCGCGATGTACCCGCAAGCCGAATGCTCAGCCCGCTTGCGCAGGCAGAATGCGCGTCGGTCCAGATCAATCCCGTGCTCGCCGCTGGCCGAAGCCACGAAGAGCTGCACCAGGCGCGGCAGCACGGCACGGGCCCCAGCCCCGCAGGCGGACCGATCATGCGGTACGTCGCGCCAGCCGAGGACCGTCAGGCCCTCCTCCTCCGCGATCCGCTCGATCTGGTCGGCTGCGTCAGTGCCGGGGCGGTCAGGTCCATCCGGTGGCAGGAAGACCAGTCCGGCCGCGTAGCGGCCGGCCGCAGGCAGCGCGAATCCGCAGACCGCGCGGAAGAAGGCATCGGGAATCTGGGTCAGGATCCCGGCGCCGTCGCCGGTCTCCGGATCGCTGCCCTTGGCGCCACGGTGGTCCAGGTTGCGCAGCACGGTGAGCGCCTGGGCGACGGTGCGATGGCCGGGCCTGCCGGAAAGGTCAGCCACCAGCCCGACTCCGCATGCGTCGTGCTCAAATCGGGGGTCATACAGACCCTGGTCCGACGGGGGTGGAGTAAGCGGCATCGGCGCTCCTGTCGTCTCATCCGCCACGTGCGATCGGATAGGGCAGGGACGACATCGGCCCGGCAGCGGGCTCGCCTAGCCTGCGTCAGGTGAGCGCCACACCAGCATCATACCGAGCGCTGCGCCGTAAGCTGCTCAGGCACCAGGTACGCCACCTGGTACGCACCGGCAGCGGACCGAGCGAAGGGCAGCGGACATGACGCAAACAGCGGACGTCCTAGTCGTCGGGGCCGGCCTGGCTGGCCTGGTCGCCGCTCGTCAGCTGACCGCGGCAGGCCGGTCAGTACAGCTGCTTGAGGCCAGGGACCGGGTCGGCGGCCGGGTCGTCGGCCACCTGATCGGCGACGGCAAGATCGTGGAGATGGGCGGCGAGTACGCCGGGCCCGGCCAGGACCGGATCCTCGCGCTGGCAGCGCAGGTCGGCGTTCCGACGTTCCGCACCTACGACGATGGGGCCAAGGTGCTGCATTTCCGCGGCAGGCGCGGCACCTACACGGGCACGATTCCGCGGATCAGCCCGCTGGTGATCGCCGACATCGGGCGGGCGCAGGCCCGGCTGGAGTCGCTGGCCAGGCGGGTGCCGACCCAGGCACCATGGACCGCGGCACGCGCCGCGGCCTGGGATGGGCAAACCTTCGCGACCTGGCTGCGCCGGAATGCGGCCACCAGCGGCGCGCGAGCGCTGCTCACGCTGGCGGCGCAGGCCGTCCTGGCCTGTGAGCCAGCCGAGATATCCCTGCTGCACGTCTTGTTCTATGCGCACTCAGGTGGGTCGTTCCAGCGGCTCATCGATACCACCGGCGGCGCGCAGCAGGACAGGTTCGCCGGCGGCTCGCAGCTGATCGCCGAGCGGGTGGCCGCTCAGCTCGGCGGCGGCGTCGTCCGGCTGAGCTCGCCAGTCAGGCAGATCACGGCGGCAGCTGACCGGGTCAGCGCGGTGACCGACAGCGCCGAGTTCACCGGCCGGCGGATCATCGTGTCGGTGCCGCCAGCCCTGGCCGGCCGGATCGACTACCGCCCTGGCCTTCCGCTCCGGCGGCAGCAGCTGACCCAGCGGGCCCCGATGGGCTCGGTGATCAAGTGCCAGGCCAGCTACGACGAGCCGTTCTGGCGGGCAGCAGGCCTGTCCGGCCAGGCGACGGGGGACGGCGAGGGCGCCGGCGTGGTGTTCGACAACTCACCGCCAGATGGCTCGCCCGGAGTCCTGCTCGGCTTCGTGGAGGGGGATGAGGCAAGGCGGCTTGGCGCCGCCGCCGCTGGCGAGCGCCGCCAAGCCGTGATCGATTCCTTCGTCAGGTACTTCGGGCCCAAGGCCGCCCGCCCGGCAGACTACGCCGAGCTCGACTGGCAGCGGGAGCAGTGGAGCGGCGGCTGCTACGGCACCCTGTTCGGTCCGTCCGTGTGGACGCGCTACGGGCCGGCTCTCCGCGAGCCGGCCGGCCCGATCCACTGGGCCGGAACCGAAACAGCGACGACCTGGTGCGGCTACATGGACGGGGCGGTGCGCTCCGGGGAACGCGCGGCGGCCGAGGTGCTCGCACAGCTCAGCGAATAACCGAGTGGCGGCACTATTCAGGTGGGCCACGGTCCCTGGGCAGTAGCACCCTAGCCACCGCGGCGGCCAGCTGCCTGTCCTGAAGCCCAGTATCCCGGCCGCGAACGAGCGCGAGACCAACTCGGTTCGGCTGGCGGCGCCGGCCTTCTGACGCATGTTCACTACATGCTGATCAACAGTTCGAGTGCTGACGCCAAGCGCCAGCGCGATCTGCGAGTTGCTCATGCCTGCGGACAGCAGCAATAAGACCTCGACTTCGCGATCCGTCAGGTGAGCGGTCCGCCGACCGCACCGACAGCTTACGTCGGCCTTCTGCTCGCGAGCCATGACAGCCCCATTGGTCCATCAGTTGCTTGACATAACGCAGTTGCTTGACATAACGGCAAACCGAGTATAACGGGTTCATATGGAATCATCGGTATGTTTACCGATTCGCTACCAAAGCCCGAACCGGCAACGGACCCACGACCAGCTGCTGGTGGACACCGTGTTGCGGCAGCCGGCAGTCGCAGCCGATCGCACCCAGGTCAAGAACCAACTGGCCGCATCGATCGAGGCCAAGGTCGGCATGAGCCCCATGCCGAGCGCAACGGAGGCAAGGAGGCTACTTTGGCCAGTTCGGCGTCCATGATCACTGTGCCGGGTCGTCGGGCACCCCGCAGCCCGGTCGCCACCACGCGCTCCGTGATTGGTCTGCCGAGTACGTGCACCGTCAGCACTGCGATGCCCTCGTCTATCTGCCAGGTATTCGGGCCAACTGCGACGGCCCCACGTGGCGGTCGCTCCGGACCGAGAATGCTTGCTTCCAGTTGCGTCACGGTCCGCGGGATCGGGTCCGTGGACGGGGAACTGCTAAGACGGCAGTCTGTCCAGTCTCGCATCAGCCCAGTGCTTCCCATCCGCTGATCCCACCTGGTCTCATAAAGGATGGCCGAACCATTTAGCCGCAGCGTTATCGCATACAAGCTATCGATCCGGCCCGACTGCCCGATCGCCGCGTAAATGTGCACAATATCGGTCGGCCGACCACTTGCCGGGTGCACCTCCCGAAATGTCAGCTCGTCGTATGTCCTACTCGTCCCACCAGCCGGCGACGAGCAGCCGATCAGCAGCAAGACGGTGCCGATCGCGCACCAGCCGACAGCCAGCCAATTCCTGACGGTCCGCAGGTGCCCCAGGCGATCACCTTCGATAGCTAACGAATCACGCACCTTCGCCCTGCCAATCGCGCTGGGAGAGGCGACAGCCCGGACGGTCATTCCGACGTCGCGCCGACGATATGTCATCTGATCACCGGCAATCTGTGGGCTGCCACCCACTCCCGCACCATGGCATCGGCTAGCAGGTAAACCTCGCTTGCGGCGACCCGTACTTAGAAGCCACCTTGGTCGGACTCTTCGGTGGGGCGACGTACAGGGCGTAGCTATTTCGGTAGGTATATGTACCGGCGCCCTTACAGTAGTTCCGCACGCTCGCGATGTCGTAATAGCCAGACGCCACGTAGTGGCTATTACTGCCGAGGGGCGACCACCCAAACCACCGGTCCTTCGACAGGTGGGTGAATACCTTGAATCTCTTCTTCGTGGTGCATGACGCTATCGCCGACGCGACCGCGTCAGAACCAACGTGGGTAGGAGCCGAGGAATGGTTCAGGCAGTTCGAGGGCCAGCTAACGTTGGCCACGACATCGGTCCTGGAGCGCTGTGCCGTACCATGTTCGTGCGTCGGCTTGGTCGACGGGGTCGCGTCGGCGGCAGCGGCGAACCCGCCCACTCCGACCGCTAGGCCGGCTACGCCTCCGATCGCAGCCGCCGCATATCTCTTGCGCTGTCTCACTTTCCCTCCACCTCAGTGTCACTGGACTAGGTTTGCGGCCCTTCGTAGCACTCCTTTCGCTCGTTTCATGTGCTGCCCACTAGACTCCTGCGTCGGCGGACCGCCGTGGCTGACGGCGCTGGCCGATGGTGTCTGCGCGATTCCGAGCATGAGCGCCACTGCCACAGATTCCGGCGGACAAATGCGATCCGGCATGCTCGCCTCGATGCAGCGGATCAGTCGGGTCTGTATCGCGACCGCCATATTGGCCTCGCCGCTCAGCAGCGACCGCCATGTGCTGGCGCTACCGACAACAGCCGAGGACGGCGCATCCTGCGATGGCGCATCCTGCGATGGCGCATCCTCGCGAGCAGCGCTGCCCTCAGCGGCCGTGGGCCGCTCGGCCCGGCGGCCATTCCCGGCAGTGCCAGGTGGATCCGCACCGCCGACCAGGTGCCAGGTGAACTCTTCTGATCCGTGGTCTTCGGTTTCCACAACTATCCGGATTCGCCGTCCCACTAGCATGGGCCAGCGGGTGCTGATCTCGTCCACCAAGCTGGTCGGCGCGGCCAGCATTCTCTCGGCAATCGTCTCTATCACGGCGGTGAGCTCCGCCAAGGTGCCATTCCTGGTCCGTTCTTGCCGGGCAGCGACCGGAACTGTCAGTCGTGGATCGACCCGGCCTGTCGCCCGCTTCCATTGCGCATCGACCTGCCGGAACTCGAGTCTGGCCAGGGTCTCATTGATGTCCGCAAGCAGCGCTGGCGGCAGGGCATCGACGGGCACCCGGGTACCCCGGCCCAGAGAATCAGCGGAAACCTGGTTTGTGAACCAGATCTTCTGATCGCTTGGGCCGTCCCAGTCATGCGCCACGCTGAAGCAAGATCTGCTGATGCCAGGTACCCGCGTGAGCCCGAGGAAATCGAAGATCGCAGCCGCGCCCTGCTCAGGGTCTGATACCAGATCTTCGTAGCGAACCCTCAGGCAGGCATCCCGGTGTGAGTCTTCAAATTCCAGTACCTGATTCGTGCAATGCAGCCAGTAAGCGGCTATCGCCGCGACGCTGTTACCGGGAAACTGAACGGCGTAGTTCTCGAATCCATAACCCTGCAGGCCCCAGGGACAGGCTTCTATTCCAGAAGCAATCACGTCCATACCGTGCCGGTACAGGCAGATGAAGCGAGCATCGGGAAAGAGCTGCGCGAGCTGGGAAGCATAGAAAGCATTGTCCAAAGACTTATCGCACCACCGAATTTTGTTACGACTGGCGAGGTAGTCTCGGTAGAAGTTTTGAACAACTTCTCGTATCGGGCCACCGGCGGCACTTATGTCGGCCGCCTCCTCGTGGTTATTATCGGTGGCGTGACCCGGCGCGACCGCAGGACGGATACTCCGCTGCCTTCCGTCGTGGCCAGTATCATTAGAAAGGCCATAGTACAGCCGGACAAGGCCCATACATATCGCACCCAGGCCGAGCTCCGGCGGGCAAGCCAATTCTGGGTGCGAATCCAGTATGAATCGCAGTAGCGTAGATCCGGACCGCGCGCACGTCAAGACGAATATCGGAGACTCGTTCGCGACTACGCTAAGCGCGGAGCCGGGCTGACTTCCTTCGATGATCATAGCTGGACCACTTGCGGACATCCGTAACTTCGGCATTTCCAGGCAAGCGCGCAGACCCGGTCGGTACGCCCAGCTCGCCAGCTAGCTAGTTTGCCAGCGTTTGGCGCACCTTCGTATCAGTAAAATTACTGATACGTAACTAGGCCTCGTCGGCCACCGGTCAGGCGCGGGGAGTGATGTCGCGCGACCGCACGCCGCCGGCCAGCTCGATAGCCAGCTGCCGGATGTCGGCCAGGCCGATTGCAGTGTCGGGTGCGCTGATCAGGCGCTGCACGAACGCGGAGCCGACGATAACCCCGTCGGCGAAGCCTGCCACCTCGGCGGCCTGGGCCGCGGTGGAGACGCCGAGCCCGACCGCGACAGGTAGCTGGGTGTGCGGCCTGATCCTGGCGACCAGCCCGGCAGCAGCTTTGCCGACATTTGACCTCGTGCCAGTGATTCCCATCACGGAAGCCGCGTAGACGAACCCGCCACAGGCCGCGGTGATGAGCTTGATCCGCTGCTCCGATGAGCTTGGCGCGACCAGGAACACCGGGTCGAGCCCGTGCTCGGCCGCGGCGTCCAGCCACTGGCCGGCCTCCTCGGGCGGCAGGTCCGGGGTGATCAGACCGCAGCCACCCGCTTGCGCCAGGTCACGGGCAAAGGCCGCCACGCCGTACTTGTCGACCGGGTTCCAGTAGGTCATCACCAGCACCGGCACCCCGGTCGCCGCCACCGCGGCGACGCTATGCAGCACGTCGGCCACATGTACTCCGCACTCAAGCGCCCGGTGTACGGCCTCCTGGATCACCGGGCCGTCCATCAGCGGATCGGTGTAGGGCAGGCCGATCTCGATCACGTCCGTGCCGGCCTCGACCAGCGCGACGGCCGCGGCGATCGCCCCGGGCACCGAAGGGAAGCCGGCCGGCAGATACCCGATCAGCGCGGCGCGTCCGTCGTCAGCCGCACGGCGAAAGACCGCACCAACCTTGCTGACCTGGCCAGCGTCGGGCCCACCGCCAGTCAGGCCGCCCTGCATCTGATCGGTCACTTGGCCGCCTCCTGGTCTAGGTGACCGAACCACCGCGCCGCGATATCGACGTCCTTGTCGCCGCGGCCAGACAGGCTAACCAGCAGCACGCCGTCCGGGCCTAGCTCGCGGCCCAGCGCAAGCGCCCCGGCCAGGGCATGCGCTGACTCGATCGCCGAGATGATGCCCTCGGTCCGGCAGAGCACCGAGAACGCGTTCATCGCCTCGGTGTCCGTGACCGCGCGGTAGCTTGCCCGCCCGGTGTCATGCAGCCAGGCATGCTCCGGGCCTACTCCTGGATAGTCCAGTCCGGCGGAGATCGAGTGGGTGGGCAGGGTCTGACCGTCGGCATCCTGCAGCAGGTACGTCCGCATCCCGTGGATGACGCCCGACGATCCGCCGGACAGGGTGGCGGCGTGCCGGCCAGTCGCCAGCCCGTCGCCGCCGGCTTCGCAGCCGATCAGCCGGACCTGCTCGTCCGGGATAAAGGCGTGGAACGCCCCGATCGCGTTGGAGCCACCGCCCACGCACGCGATCACCGCGTCCGGCAGCCGACCGATCCTGGTGCGGATCTGTGCTCTGGCCTCGACGCCGATCACCCGCTGAAAATCGCGTACCATGACCGGGAACGGGTGCGGGCCCATCACCGATCCGATGCAGTAGTGCGTGGTGTCGACGGTGCTCACCCAGTCCCTGAATGTCTCGTTGATCGCGTCCTTCAGGGTCCGGCTGCCGATCGTCACCGGTACGACCTGCGCTCCGAGCATCCGCATCCTGGCCACGTTCAGTGCCTGGCGGTGGGTGTCCTCCTCGCCCATGTAGATCACGCAGTCCAGGCCGAGCAGCGCGGCGGCCGTCGCGGTTGCTACGCCGTGCTGGCCGGCCCCGGTCTCGGCGATCACCCTGGTCTTGCCCATCCGTTGGGTGAGCAGCGCCTGGCCGAGGACATTATTGATCTTGTGCGAGCCGGTATGGGCCATGTCCTCGCGCTTGAGGAATACCCGGCAGCCGCCGGCCTGCGCCGCGAATCTGGGCACCTCGGTGAGCAGCGTAGGCCGTCCCGCGTAGTCCCTGAGCAGTGCGGCGAGTTCGGCGCCGAACTGCGGATCGGCGCTGGCCGCCTCGTATGCGGCGGTGAGTTCGTCCAGAGCCGACATCAGCGCTTCCGGTGCGAACCGGCCGCCGAAAGTGCCGAAGTGCCCGGTCAGGTCGGGGACCGTTGCGGTCGGTGACATCGTCATGGACTACCTCCTCGGTCTCCCCGAAGCGCCGGATGTGAGCCCGCTGTCACCAGGTCGGCGACGGCCGACCTCGGATCCTTCCTGACCACCAGGCTCTCGCCGACCAGCACGGCGTCCGCGCCGGCTGCGGCGTAAGCAAGCAGATCATGCGGACCGCGTACGCCGGACTCGGCGACCTTGACCACGCCGTCGGGGATCTGCGGGGCGAGCCTGGCGAAGATCGAGCGGTCCACCTCCAACGTGGCAAGGTTGCGCGCGTTGACGCCGATGACCTGCGCTCCCGCGTCGATCGCCCGGCTGAGCTCGGCATCGGCATGCACTTCGACCAGCGGTACCAGGCCGATCGACACCGCCCGTTCCACCAGTGAGACCAGCGCGTTCTGCTCAAGCGCGGCCACGATCAGCAGCACCATGTCCGCGCCGTAAGCCCTGGCCTCCCATAGCTGGTAGGAGCTGACCACAAAATCCTTGCGCAGCAGCGGCACCTGCACCACGTCCCTGACCGCGGCCAGGTCAGCCAGGCTGCCGCCGAACCGCCTCCCCTCGGTCAGCACGCTGATCACGCTGGCGCCGCCTGCCTCGTAGTCGATCGCCAGCGCGGCCGGATCAGCGATGGCGGCCAGCGCGCCCTTGGACGGGCTAGCCCGCTTCACCTCGGCGATGACGGCGACGCCCTGGCGGCGCAGCGCCGCCATCACATCTCGTGGCACGGCCGCCCGGCCCGCGGCTTCCTTCAGACGCTCAAGCGGCGCCGTCCGCTGACGCGCCGTGATATCGGCGCGCACGCCCTCGAGAATGTCGTCGAGCACGCTCACGCGGTTCTAGTGCCCCCTCGGGTGGGTTGCCTCGGCTCCCGATCGTATCGAGAGCCGTTTCCCTGACGGTCGGCCCCCCTGCGCCGACGGTCGCTGAACGAGATCGGCCGCTGCCGCATTGTGTTCCGAAGCGGCGGTTCCGGCCCGCCAGCGCATCGGCCGCCGTCTCACCCAGATCAGGCGGTCGGATCCTCTCCGGCGCTCAGCGACTCCCACATGCTGGCCGGATCGGTCGCCGCCGAATGCCGGGCCGATCCGGTGGTCGGCGCCACGGCAGCGGTGCCCGGGCTCAGGTCGGCAGCTCGGGCCGCGCCGCCTGAACGAGTCGCGGCGGCGGTCCGACTCGCGGCCGGGCCGCCTGGCGGCCGGTCGTACCTGCCGGACATCACCGGCAGCCGATTCGCCCGCACCGCGACCCCGATCCCGGCAGCGACGATGGCGAGCGCACCGCCGATCACCAGACCTCGCCAGCCGCCGCCGGCCAGCAGCACATGGGTCGGAAACCCGGCCAGCGAGCCACCGGACCCGCCGGTCGAACCGGCGGTGACGGATCCGGCCGCTGTCCCAGCCCCCGAGCCTACTGCCGGGCCGACGTCTCGCTGCGCCGCCGCCAGCACCTGCGCTGCCGAGATCCGGCCTACCGCGAGTGCTGCGATCCCGGCTCCCAGCAGGGCCGAGATCAACCCGGTGATCCGCCGCGCCAGACGCCTGGTGGCAAGTACCGCGGCCAGGCTGGCCAGCGCGGGTACCGCGACAGCCGCCGCGGCTGGGGTCAGATCCTGGCCGGTGAGCACCATCTCGGTGGACGGCAGCGGGCGCTGTGCGACCGTGGTGACCGTCGCCCATTCCTGCCGGAGCGCAAGCAGCACCAGGCTCGCCCCGGCCGCGCCGAGCAGCAGCAGCAATGCGAGTTCCCGGCGCTGCCGCGCCCGGCTTGTGCTGGTCATGCTCCTCCTCCGACGACGCAGCCGCAGCGGTCTGGCCGCTCGCGCCAGCTACGCGGCTAACTCCAGCCGAAGGTACCCCAACGCCAGTCTGACTTGGCCGCGACGGCCGCGCTGACCACTGCCCGGCCGGTGGCCTACTATCGAGCAGTGACTTATGCCCGAGATGAGCGCATGGCATTGTGCACGCTACTCGACGACATCGGTCCGGACGCGCCGACGCTGTGCGCTGGCTGGAAGACGGTTGATCTCGCGGCCCACCTCGTCTTGCGCGAGCACAGGCCCGATGCCAGTCTGGGCATTCTCGGCGGACCGATGGCCGGCTATACCGCCCGGGTTCAGCACGACCTGGCGACCAGGACACCCTTCGCGCAGCTCGTGCAGACCATCAGGTCAGGGCCGCCGAGACTGTCGCTGTTCGGCGTTCCCGGCATCGACGAGCGAGTCAACTTCGCGGAGTTTCTAGTCCACCACGAGGACGTCAGGCGAGCACAGCCGGACTGGCAGCCGCGCATCTTCGACCATCTGCTGACCGACGCGATCTGGAGTCAGCTCTCCCGTGCCAGGCTCATGCTGCGCAAGATCCCGGTCGGAATCGAGTTCGCCAGGGACGACCAGCAGGACCAACATCATGGCCCGCACCCGGTCCGGATGACGGTCCGGCCGCGGACGCCAGTGGTCACGGTCATCGGCCCGCCAGCCGAGTTGCTGATGTGGACGTTCGGGCGGACCGCAGCGGCCAGGGTCAGGCTGGAAGGCGCCGACGCCGACGTCCAGGCGCTCGAGAGCGCCCGCTGGGGAGTGTGAGGCGGGGGTAGGCCAGGCCGACGGCGGTCAGAGCGCCTGTCCCCGGCCCGGATCAGCGCCGTCGCCTGGATCAGCCTCGGCGGGCCTGCTGAGGTCGGGGCCGAGGCCGAGCAGCGCGGGCAGCCCGGTGATCGCGTCCAGGATGTACGGTGCGCCGGCGTCGGCGAGTTCCTGCCGGCTGCCCGCCCCGGTCAGCACACCTGCCACGATGCCCGCCCCGGCCCGCAGGCCAGACTCGACGTCACTGGCGGTATCGCCGACCACCAGCAGTTCGCTCACTGCGCCCCCGCCAAGCCGGAGCAGCGCGGTCAGCGGCAGATCGGGCCACGGCCTACCCCGTCCGGCATCAGCTGGCGACAGGGCCAGGTCGATCAGCGGCCGCCAGCCGAGCGCGTCGATCAGGAGATCTCTGGTGGCCGGAGCGAACCCGGTCACCAGGCAGACCCTGATCCCGGCGGCCCGCAGCGCCAGAATCGTCTCGGCGGCACCTGGCAGCGGCACCGCCGCCCCCTGCCGGACGGATCCGGCGTAGTGCTCCTCGAACAGCCGGTTCGCCTGGCGCGCGGCCGAGTCGTCGCCCAGGATCCGACGGAACACCTCAATCTTGGACTGGCCCATGGTCTGGTGCATGATCTCCATCGCCGAGGCATAGGCCTGACTGCCCGGCGTCATGCCCAGCGGCGCGACCGCCGCGCCGAACGCCTCGAGCACGACCCCATCGTCGGCCACCGTGGTGCCGGCCAGGTCCAGGCAGGCCGTGGTAATCCGGGTCATCGCCGCTCCTGTCCATCCGCTTGGATCAGTCAATCGTGCCGGACTGACAACGCGATGGCCTGTCCGGTGCTGCGATAGCGGAATACGCTGAAACCGCCCTCAGCTGACATCTGCCACAACGGAGGCATCATGGCGCATGTTCTCGGCATCGACATCGGCGGCACCGGGATCAAGGCGGCGCCGGTCGACGTGCCGACCGGCAAGCTGCTTGCCGAGCGGGTCAAGCTGCCAACGCCGCGTCCAGCCATGCCTGAGGCGATCGCCGGGGTCGTGCGTCAGCTGGTCAACGAGTTCGGCTGGACCGGGACGGCAGGCATCACCTTCCCTGGCGTGGTCGTCGGCGGCGTAGTCAGGACCGCGCCCAACCTCCATCCAGCCTGGATCGGGGTCAGCGCCAGCGAGCTGCTCGGCAAGGCGGCCGCCCTGACCGTGACCGTGCTCAACGACGCGGACGCCGCGGGGATCGCGGAGATGACGTTCGGCGCTGGCGCTGGCCAGGACGGGACGGTGCTGCTGCTGACCCTGGGGACCGGAATCGGCAGCGCGCTGTTCTACAACGGCGTACTGGTGCCGAATACCGAGTTCGGCCACATCGAGATCGATGGCAAGGACGCCGAGGAGCGCGCATCCGAGCGAGCACGCGAGGAAGCCGATCTGAGCTGGGGCAAGTGGGCTGGCCGGGTGGACACCTATCTGGACAAGATGGAGGAGCTGCTGTCGCCGGATCTGATCATCATCGGCGGCGGCATCAGCAAGAAGTCGGACAAGTTCCTGCCCAGGCTGACCCTGCAGGCGCGGGTGGTGCCGGCCGGCCTGCTGAACGACGCCGGCATCGTCGGCGCCGCGATGGCCGCCGCCGCGCGCTTCGATTCGGCGGTCTAGCTAGCAGCCCGTCATCACAACGCGGGGTCTTGCGGCGGAGAACCGAACCGGTGTTCCGCCGCATAGCGGCGCTGCGCTCTGGTCCGCTGCTCACGCATCGTGACCAGCAGCACCAGCCCGCCGGCGACCAGGCAGGCTGCCAGTGGCCAGAAGGCCAAGTCGGTGTACCCGCCGAGGGTCAGCGGCGCGTGCAGCAGCGCACCTAGGTGGCTGGTCAGCAGCTGGTTGTCGAACTGAGCACGACCTGACTGCTGACCGGTCCGAAGCGCGACGTAGCCGGCGCCGACGCTGCCGGCCAGGACTGCGGCCATCGGCACGGGCCCGTACCGCCGGACGGCGAGCAGATAGCCGACCGTACCGATGATCAGCCCGCCAATCGCGCCGATCAGGCAGTACCAGGCATCGCCGGCGATGAAGGCCGTGGTCTCCGGCTTAACCACGTCCGCAGCGCCGCGGCTGACCACCACGTAAACCACCCTCGGCGCCAGCCCTGCCCAGACGAACCCTCCGGCCAGGCCAACCAGCGCACTGCCGGCCAGCACCACGAGGCTCACCAGGAGGCTCGCCTGGAGCGACGCGGAGCGGAGTCCCGGCCCGGTACCGGAAGTCAGATCGCCTGGCTGAGACGGGTAGGGAAGCTGACTTGTCTCAGACATAGTGCCGTTCAGCGTACGTGACCAGTCAGGCCATAGGCCGACCGGGCGGCCACCTCGGCATGCGCGTCGAGCACAGCCTGATAGGCGCGGCGGACGTCGGCCAGGTCGGCCGCCTCATCCACCGAGGCCGTGCTCAGCCGCTCAATCATCGCCGCCTGGTCGAGCAGCAGCTGGCGATCGGCAGGCTCGACCGCGCGTTCCATGATCTTGGCAAGCGCGTCGAGCTGGCGGATCATGATCGCTGGCATGCCCTTGCCAGCCTGCCGGATCTTCTCGAACGACCGCTGGACGAGGCGCTCGTACCTCGGCTCCCGGGTGATCACCCGGACCCGGCCGGAGCTGTCGCTGTAGACGTGCGTGGGCTGCCAGTTCCCCGTCACCTTGCACAGGCTGTCCCCGATCCAGTCGATGCACGTCATGGCGGTGAAGGTGTCATTGACGGCCGGCGACAGTGCCCGGAGCCCGATCTCCACGAGCTGATCCAGACCGAACGAGACATCCTGCGCCATAGTCCGATCCGGACCGGTCACATGCGATCTGGCGAGCTCGCGGGCCACCAGGTCGGCCCGCTCAGCCGGCCAGACGGTCGCGTACGGGTGCCCGTGGACCAGGAAGTGGCCTGGCCGGTAGCTCATCTGAATCAGCACATCGGCCCGCGACGCGATCCTGACCAGCGTCCGCCGGTCAATGAACTGAAGGTAGCCGCTGCGCGGGGCGGTGACCTGGCCGCCTGGACCGGACAGCGCGGCGAGTGTGGCTGTGGCGCTCGGGGCCGCTGCGCTGACCGCGGCGTTGCCTGCCTGCATTTCGATAGCGTGGGCGAGATCCCCGGCGATGCTGGCGATGACCTGCGGCAGCTGGATCTGGGTCGCGATGTGATTGATGAAGTAGATCAGGACGGCCAGATCGACCACGAGCAGGCAGAGGGTGACCGTGATGGAGATATGCGGTACGAAGTCCCCGGCGCTCTCCTGTCCGATCGAACCGAGCGTCAGGATCGAGTAGACGAACGTGGCCACGAACGTCCCGAGCGTCACCTGGGTGCCACGATCGCGGATGAAGTTGCGCAGCATCCGCGGCCCGAACTGGGTGGAGGTGAGGGTGAGCGCGACAATCACGATCGAGAACACCACGCCGACGACGGTGATGATTGCCGCTGCGACACCGGTGAGGATCTGCCGCGCCGCGTCCGCTGATCCGCTGATCGCCCATGACGGCAGCGCGAAGACGTGGCTGAAGGCGGCGCGATCGGCCGCATAGCTGGCGCCGAACAGCAGGACCGCCGCGGTCACCTCAAGGAGGGGGACGAACCAGAGGTTGGTGCGCAGTTCTTCGCGGAGCGACTCTGAGTCGAGCCTGCGCCAGCGGAAAACGGGAATCATCACGATCTACCGTGCCACCGGCAGCACCGCGCACGGGGGCTGCGGGTCCAACCGGGCGGCACCCGAACCGAGCTGGATCGGCAAATTTGCCATCTGCGCATGGTGAGCCTCCCGCGTTCGCGTCGTGCCGACCAGGCTTCCCGGCCCACCTGGCCTGCATCATACCCAGCCGGTCCGGCCCCACTCAATGGATCCCGCGCCGCCATCAGCTCATGCAGGCCGGCCCGAGCAGCTGCTTCAGGTCGGCGACAAGCGACGGTGACGGCCGCACCCGGAGTTTGTCATCGAGTCGCATCACCCTGGTCCTGGCGCCGCTCAGCAACCGCAGGTGCACTTCCATCGGACCCGGATGAGTGCGCAGTACCTCGCGCAACCGGTCCACCACCGGCGGCACGCAGCGCGATTCCGGAATCGACACCACGAAAGGGCCGGTCTCATCCGATGGCAGGTCCGGGGTGCTCACCTCCATCGCGATCAGCTTCGGCACGTCCTCGCGCCGGTCCAGCCGCCCGCGCACCAGGACGATCGCGTCTTCGACCACGAGCTGCAGGCACGTCTGGTAGGTCGCGGGGAAGAACAGCACTTCGATCGCGCCCTCAAGATCCTCCAGGGTTGCTGCCGCCCACGGGCTGCCCTGCCTGGTGACCTTGCGCTGAACGCCGGAGAGGATGCCGCCGAGGGTGACCACCTGGCTGTCGCCACGCTCTCCTCGCGCCGCTCGCTCGGAACCCTCGTCGGCAGCGCCGAGCAGCTGAGCCACCGAGCAGTCGGTCTCCGCGGCCAGGAGGTGCTCAAGGCCGAGCAGCGGGTGATCGGAGACATACAGGCCGAGCATCTCGCGCTCGAAGCCGAGCAGGGTCGGCTTCTCCCACTCCCCGTCAGGGACCGGCACGTCGAACGTGGCCGCCGCCTCGGCATCGTCGCCGAAGAGCGAATCCTGGCCGATGGCCTCGTTCCGCTTGACATCGATCACGGTGTCGATCGCCTGCTCGTGGATCATCAGCAGACCTCGGCGCGGGCTGCCGAGCGAGTCGAACGCCCCCGCCTTGATCAGCGATTCGACCACCCGCTTGTTGCACACGTTCACCGGAACCTTCCGCAGGAAATCAGCGAAGCTGCTGAAGCTGCCCTTCGACATCCGGGTGGCCACGATGGACTCGACGACAGCCATTCCGACGTTGCGGACCGCCGCCATGCCAAACCTGATGTCCGTGCCAACCGGAGTGAAGATCGCGGTCGAGGCGTTCACGTCGGGCGGCAGAACCCTGATTCCCATCCGGCGGCACTCGCTCAGGTAGAGCGCCGACTTATCCTTGTCACCGGCGACCGACGTCAGCAGCGCCGCCATGTACTCGGTCGGGTAGTTGGCCTTGAGGTAGGCGGTCCAGTAGCCGACCAGGCCGTAGCAGCTGGCGTGCGCCCGGTTGAACGCGTAATCGGAGAACGGGACGAGCACGTCCCAGATGGTCTTGATCGCGCCGGCGGAGTAGCCGTTGGCCTTCATCCCTGCCTCGAACGGCTCGAACTCCTTGTCCAGGATCTCCCGCTTCTTCTTCCCCATCGCCTTGCGGAGCAGGTCCGCCTTGCCAGGCGAGTAGCCGGCCAGCACCTGGGCCGCGGCCAGCACCTGCTCCTGGTAGACAAGCAGGCCGTAGGTGTCGCCGAGCACGCCGGCCAGCGGCTCAGCCAGCTCGGGGTGGATCGGGACCACCGGCTTGCGGCCGGTCTTGCGGTCGGCGTAGTCGTTGTGTGCGTTCGCGCCCATCGGGCCGGGCCGGTACAGGGCGTTCACTGCCGAGATGTCGGCGAACCGGTCGGCCCGCATGGATCGCAGCAGCGCCCGCATCGGGCCGCCCTCCAGCTGGAAGACGCCGAGCGTGTCGCCCCGGGCCAGGAGATCGTAGGTCGGCTTGTCGTCCAGGCCTAGCGTCTCCAGGTCGATCGTGATGCCATGGTTCGCCTCGATGCCAGCGATCGCGTCGTCGAGGATCGTCAGGTTCCGCAGGCCGAGGAAGTCCATCTTGAGCAGGCCGAGATCCTCGCAGCTCGGATAGTCGAACTGGGTGATGATCGCGCCGTCGGCCTCGCGGCGCCAGACCGGGACATGATCGAGCAGGGGCTCGCTGCTCATGATCACCCCGGCGGCGTGCACGCCCGCCTGCCTGATCAGGCCCTCCAGGCCGCGGGCGGTGTCGATCACCTGTTTGACCTCGGCCTCAGCCTCGTACAACGCCCTGACCTCGCCCGCCTCCCCGTACCGGGGGTGCTCGGGGTCGAAAATGCCAGACAGCGGCACGTCCTTGCCCATCACCGGGGGCGGAAACGCCTTGGTGATCCGGTCACCGAGCGCGTAGGGGAAGCCGAGCACTCGCGCCGAGTCCTTGACCGCGGCCTTGGCCTTGATCGTGCCGTAAGTGATGATCTGAGCTACCCGGTCATCCCCGTACTTCTCGGTCACGTACCGGATCACGTCACCGCGTCGACGTTCGTCGAAATCGATGTCGATGTCGGGCATCGAAACCCGCTCGGGGTTGAGGAAGCGCTCGAACATCAGGCCGAAGGCGATCGGGTCAAGGTCGGTGATGCCCATCGCGTAGGAGACGATCGACCCGGCCGCCGAGCCGCGGCCGGGGCCGACCCTGATCCCGTTGCGCTTGGCCCACATGATGAAGTCCGCGACGACGAGGAAGTACCCGCAGAAACCCATCTGCTCGATGATGCCGATCTCGTATTCGGCCCGCTTCCTGCGCTCCTCGTCATAGCCGTCGGGGAACCGGCGATCCATCCCCGCCCACACTTCCTTGCCGAACCAGCTCTGCTCGGTCTCCCCCTCAGGCAGCGGGAAGTTCGGCATCAAGCTCGCCTTGGCGAACTCGACGTCACAGCGCTCGGCGATCAGCAGGGTGTTGTCGCAGCCGGCCTGCCATTCCGGGTCGTTGCTTGTGGCCCGCATCTCCTGCGGGCTCTTCACGTAGTAGCCGGTGCCCTCGAACTTGAACCGGTCCGGGTCGGCCATGTTGGTCCCGGTCTGCACGCACAACAGCACCTCGTGCGCACGGGCGTCCTCGGGCCTGGTGTAATGCAGGTCGTTGGTCGCCACGAACGGCAACGACAGGTCCCTGGCGATCCGGCGCAGGTCGGCGAACGTGCGGCGCTCGACGTCCAGGCCGTGGTCCATCAGCTCGACGAAGAAGTTCTCCTGGCCGAAAATGTCGCGCAGCTCGGCTGCCGCCGCCCTGGCCTGCTCGTACTGGCCAAGCCGCAGCCTGGTCTGCACCACGCCGCCGGGGCAGCCTGTGGTAGCGATGATGCCATCGGCGTACCTGGCGAGCAGCTCGGTGTCTATCCTCGGCCTGCGGAAGTAGCCCTCGATCGATGCCAGCGAGGACATCCGGAACAGGTTGTACATCCCCTGGGTCGTCTGCGCGAGCAGCGTCATGTGCGTATAGGCGCCCGCGCCGGAGACATCGTCGTCCTTCTGCGCCGGCGTTCCCCACCGCACGGGCTGCTTGTGCCCGCGGTGCTCGGGGGCTACATACGCCTCGGTGCCGATGATCGGCTTGAGGCCGGCCGCCCTTGCCTTCTTCCAGAAGTCGTAGGCGCCGTAGACATTGCCGTGATCGGTCATCGCGACGGCGGACATGCCGCCGCGGTCGCACTCGGCGAACAGATCGTCCAGCCGCGCCGCACCGTCCAGCATGGAGTACTCGGTATGCACGTGCAGGTGCACAAACCCGCCGTCACGCGCGGGCACCGGGTTTGCTGCCGGACCTGCCGCCATGAAGTACCGCCTCCTTCAGGCACGCTGCCAGCAGCCAGCACCGCCGGCTGTAGCCCAGCCGCGGGCAGGCGCGAACCATCACCGACCCCGGGGAAGAAGCCGACCACGCAGCCTGCGGCCTGGACAGCTCGGGGGGCCTGTCCGGCCGTCGGCGCCATGGCCGGCCGGTGGCTTTAACCTAACCCAAACTCATCGCCGCGGGCACTCGGCACGCCCAACGCGCCGGGACTCGCCAGCCGATTACGACTCGGCGGCGAGCAGCGCCAGGGCAGGCAGCAGATCGGCCGAGTACTCGCTGCTGAACTCCACCCACTGGCCATCCCGCGGATGCGCGAAGCCCAGCCGGACCGCGTGCAGCCACTGCCGTCCGGCACCCAGCCGTGCGGCCAGCACGGGATCAGCGCCGTACAGCCGGTCTCCCACGCAGGGATGGCGTATTGCTGCCATATGCACTCTGATCTGGTGGGTTCGCCCGGTCTCCAGCTTCACCTCGACCAGGCTGGCGGCACGGAACGCCTCCAGGGTGTCGTAGTGGGTGATGGCTGGCCTGCCGTCAGCCACGACCGCGAACCTGCCGTCACCGGACGGATGCCGCGCGATCGGCGCGTCGACGGTGCCGCGGAACGGATCGGGATGACCTTGGACAAGCGCGTGATAGCGCTTATCCACTTCTCGGTCCCTGAATGCCTGCTTCAGCACGCTGTACGCGTGCTCGCTCTTGGCCACCACCTTCAGGCCGCTGGTGTTGGCGTCCAGCCGGTGCACGATCCCCTGCCGCTCCGCCGCACCGCCGGTGGCGATCTGATAGCCGCCGGCCAGCAGTCCCTGCAGGACGGTGGGCCCGGTCCAGCCAGGCGTCGGATGTGCGGCCACGCCAGGCGGCTTGTCCACAACCACCAGGTCCGCGTCGTCGTGCACGATGATCAGGCCGGGAACGGCCTGCGGCCTCGGCGCGAGGCCGACCGACGGCACCGAGGGCAGCGTCACGTCGAGCCACTCGCCGGCCGGCACCCGGTCAGCCTTGGCGGCTGGCCTGCCGCCGAGAAGCACGGCCCCGCTGCTGATCAGCTCGGCCGCCCGCGCCCTGGACAGGCCGAACATCCTGGCGATCGCCGCGTCAAGCCGCTCGCCGTCCAGGCCTTCTGGCACCGGAACCCGGCGCTGGTCCTGAGCAGTCACCCGGCCTCGCCGCCGCCCTGGCCATCCTGCGCCGGGGCTGGGCCATCGCCGGAACCCGGATCGCCTGGCCCGCCGGCGGCCGGTGGCCGACGGCCTGGACTCATCCCGTCGATCCGCACGCCGCGCACCGCCAGCAGCACGGCGAGCACCCCGCCGCAGACGATGCAGGAATCAGCGATGTTGAAGACCGGCCAGTGCGGAACCTGGATCCAGTCCACCACGTAACCGAGGAACGGGCCGGGGTACCGCGCCAGCCGGTCGATCAGATTGCCGGTCGCCCCGCCGAGCAGCAGGCCGAGCGTGATCGCCCAGGCCAGGTTCCTGATCCGGCGCGACGTGCGGAGGATAACCACGATCACGCTGGCGGCGATCAGCGTGAAGATCAGTGTCATCGACGGTCCGATGCTGAACGCGGCACCTGGGTTCCTGGACACCCGAAGCGTCAGCAGACCGCCGAGCAGGCGTACCGGCGCCCGGTTCGACAGCGTCGCGACCACCACCGTCTTGCTGACGATGTCGCAGATCAGGACGGTTAGGGCGACCGCGAGCAGGACTCCGACGCGGCGCGGGCCGCGGGCGGCGACCGCCGGAACCGGCCGGTCCTGCTCGCTCACGGTCTGCCGCCCGGTCAGCGACGTTCCTCGCGTTGCTTGCAGGGCACGCACAGAGTTGCCCTGGGGAACGCCTGCAGACGCGCCTTGCCGATCGGCTGACCGCATGATTCGCACGAGCCATACGTGCCTGCCTCAATCCTGGCTAGCGCCCGTTCGGCCTGCGCGAGGAGTTCCCGCGCGTTGTAAGTGAGCGCGAGTTCGTGCTCCCGCTCATATGCTTTTGCACCAACGTCGGCCTGATCGTCGCCCGCGTCGCTGACCGCATCACCCAGACGGTCGGCGATATCCGATTCGGCCCGGTCTATCTCCATCCGCAGCTCCGCGACCTCCCCGGCCAACTGCTGCCTGACCTTGCTGATCTCGGCGTCAGTCCAGCGCCGCTCGCCGTGGCGCACCGGCAGATCGGCAGCGCCCGATTGTGCCGCTGCGGTCATTCCATCGTCCTTTCGGATCGAGCTAATGATGATCTTGGCTGACAAGTGTCACCGGAGAATAAGTGGTGACCGGGGCGATTCGCAAACATGCCCGGCAGTGACACGGCTAACCCTGCCCGGTCAGTTATCCTTGGGACCCCGGAACGAACGCCATCAGCAACTGGACCGGAGTGCCGCTGGCGCCACGACCAGCGGGAGCAGCCGACCATGCCGCAAGCAGACAGCCACGGGACTCAGCGCGGAGCGCCCGGGGCCCAGCGCGGAGCGCAGCGTCCCTACCCCGATCTGCCGACCGTGGTGAACCTTCCCGCCATCGAGCATGAAGTGCTCCGCCGCTGGCGCTCGGGCCAGGTATTCGAGCGATCACTTGAGCAGACCGTCAGCGGACCGCTGTGGACCTGCTACGAAGGTCCGCCAACGGCCAACGGCATGCCAGGGGTGCACCACGTCCCAGCCCGGGCGATCAAGGATCTGTATCCCCGTTTCAAGACCATGCAGGGGTTCCACGTGCCGCGCCGGGGCGGCTGGGATTGCCACGGGCTGCCGGTCGAGGTAGCCGTCGAGTCCGAGCTTGGCCTGTCTGGCAAGAAGGACATCGAGGCGTACGGGGTCGAGCAGTTCAACGCGCGCTGCCGCGAGTCCGTGCTGCGGCACGTGGACGCGTTCTCCCAGCTCACCGAGCGGATGGGCTACTGGGTAGACCTGTCCGATGCCTACCGGACGATGGACCCGGCCTACATCGAGTCAGTCTGGTGGTCGCTGAAGCAGATCTTCGAGGCCGACCTGCTGGTCAGGGATTACCGGATCAGCCCGTACTGCCCGCGCTGCGAGACCCCGCTCTCTGATCACGAACTTGGCCAGCCGGACGTGTACCAGCCGGTCGCCGATCCCTCGGTGATAGCAAGGTTCAGGCTGCTCACCCTGCCGGCCGGCGCGGACCCGCAACTGCGGGACGCTGACCTGCTGGTCTGGACTACCACGCCATGGACCCTGGTGGCCAATACGGCCGTCGCGGTACACCCAGCGCAGACCTATGCGATTGCCCGCAGAGCCGGCCATGGCGATCGGGTCGTCGTGGCTGAGGATCTGTTTGCCCGGGTGCTCGGCGATGGCTGGCACATCGCCGCCCGAGTCACCGGAGCCGACCTGGCCGGTGCCACCTACCGCCCGGTGTTCAACCTGATCGACATCGTCGGCGCGCACCGGGTGGTCACCGGTGCGTTCGTGACGACGCAGGACGGAACCGGCCTGGTGCACCTGGCCCCGGCCTTTGGCGCCGACGACCTGGCGACCGGGCGGGCAGCCGGGCTGCCCGTGGTCAACCCGATCCGGCCGGACGGGCGCTTCGAGGAGTCGGTACCGCTGGTTGGCGGGATGTTCTTCAAGGCCGCCGACTCGGTGCTGATCGCCAGCCTGGCCGATCGCGGTCTGCTCTTCGCCTCGCACCGGCATGAGCACAGCTACCCGCACTGCTGGCGGTGCCAGACGCCGCTGCTTTACTACGCCTTGCCGTCCTGGTTCATCCGTACCACGGCGATCAAGGACCGGCTGCTCGCCCAGAACGAGCGGACTAACTGGCAGCCGCCGACGATCAAACACGGCCGGTACGGTGACTGGCTGCGCAACAACGTGGACTGGGCGCTGTCCAGGACCAGGTACTGGGGTACCCCGCTGCCGCTGTGGGAGTGCGCGAACGGTCATGTGACCTGCGCCGGCTCGCTCGCCGAGCTGTCGGAACTGGCCGGCCGGGATCTGTCAGGGCTTGATCCGCACCGGCCGCACGTCGACCAGGTGGTCATCAGCTGCCCGCAGTGCGGCGCGGCCGGCCACCGGGTATCAGAGGTTATCGACGTCTGGTACGACGCAGGCTCGATGCCCTTCGCTCAGCACGGCGCGCCGCACCTGGGCACAGCCGCGTTCGAGCGGAGCTTCCCCGCGCAGTTCATCTCGGAAGGGATGGACCAGACCCGCGGCTGGTTCTACGCGCTGATGGCCATCGGCACGCTGGTCTTCGGCAGGTCGGCCTTCGAGACCGCGGTGTGCCTGGGGATCGTGGTCGACGAGCGCGGCCGCAAGATGAGCAAGAGCCTCGGCAACGTGATCGAGCCGCTGCCGCTGATGGAGGAGCACGGGGCCGACGCCGTCCGGTGGTTCTTCACCGCAGCCACGCCACCGTGGGCTAGCCAGCAGGTATCCCACGCCGCCATCGCCGAGATCGTCAGGAAGGTGCTGCTCACCTACTGGAACACGGTGTCATTCTTCGTTCGCTACGCAAACGCAGCCGCCGCTGGCGGCATCGCCTGGCAGCCAGGACAAGATGCCACGCCGACGGCAGAGCGCCGGCCGGTCCTGGACCGGTGGCTGCTCAGCCAGTTGCAGGCCCTGGTCCGCGCTGTCACGGCGGATCTTGAGGCATTCGACTCGGCGGCGGCCGGGCGTCGGATCACCGGCTTCATCGATGAGTTGTCGAACTGGTACGTGCGCAGATCTCGCCGCCGGTTCTGGGATGGCCCGGCCACTGCGGACGGTGCCGCCGCCTTCGCGACGCTGCATGAGTGCCTGGAGACCCTGACCAGGCTGATGGCACCGCTGGCGCCGTTTCTCAGCGATTTTGTGTGGAGTGTGCTGCGAGCAGCGGATGCGCCCGATTCTGTGCACCTCGCGTCCTGGCCCACCGCGCAGCCGAGCCTGATCGATGAGCGGCTGGCCGGGCAGCTGGCTCTCACTCGCCGACTGGTTGAGCTCGGCCGCTCCGCCCGGGCCGGCGCACTGGTCAAGCTCAGGCAACCGCTGGCCAAAGCCCTGGTCAGCGCGGCCGGATTCGCCGAGCTATCCGCCGAGCTGCGCGACCAGATGGCTGACGAGCTGAATGTCCGTACCATCGAATCGCTGGCCGTGGTGGGCGCCGATCTCGTCGAGTACGCGGTACGGCCGAACTTCCGAGCGCTCGGCCCCCGGTTCGGCAAGGACACGCCCGCTGTGGCCACCGCCATCGAGCTGGCCGATCCGGCCCGGCTGGCCACCAGCTTGACCTCGGCGGGAACGGCAGCGGTTCAGGTCGGCAGCGAGCAGATAAGCCTGACGCCGGATCAGGTCGTCATCACCCAGACGCCGCGCTCCGGCTGGGCGGTAGCCACCGAGGGCGGCGAGACCGTCGCGCTTGAGGTGCTGATCACACCTGAATTGCGCAGGGAGGGTCTAGCCAGGGACGTGGTCCGGCAGATCCAGGAGGCACGCAAGGGTGACGGGCTCGACGTCAGCGACCGGATCTTGGTCCGCTGGGCCACGTCGGATGCCGAGCTAGCGACCGCGCTCGCCGAGCACGGACCGATGATCAGTGCCGAGGTCCTGGCGACCGATTACGGCCAAGGGACTGGTGCCGACGCCGGGTCTGATGCGCGCGAGCACACCGATGGCGCACTCGGCCTGACCTTCTGGGTTCGCCGCCTAGCCGCCTGAGCCGCCGCCCGAGCCGCCGCTTGATCAGTCGGCAGCCACGCCTGCTGGCGCCTTGTCAGGCTGACAGGCCCGGCATGGCACGCAGCCGCCTTCGGTCGCTGCTTCCCTGGTCATGCTCTCCAGATCACCAGGGGTCAGGAAACGGATCAGGATGCAGTCGCTGCGGTGGTACCTGGTGATTCCTGGCACCACCTTGACCGTGTCTGATGTCGAGGTGGACGCGGCAGGCGACTCTTCCTCGGCAGCAGCCGCGGCAGCGACGGCGGCGGCGGCCGGTCCGGCACTACCGGCGCTCGATTCGCCGACCAGGTCCGGCTCGGCCCTGCTCTCGCCGTTAACCGCCCGGTCTGCACCGCCTGCGGCGGGACCGCCGGTTCTGGCCGGCGCCTGGCCGCCAGTGCTTGCCGCTGCCACCGGCACTTGCGCCGACGACGCCCTGCGGTCAGGTTTGCGCTCCGCTGGCGCACCGGTCGCGGGTCCGGCAGCCTTCTTCGCTGCCTGCTCCCGGATCCCGGCATCGGCTGCCATCGGCTGGCCCGCTCCAGGTGCTGCGGGCGCTGCCGACGCAGGCTTGACCGCTTCGGCGGCCACCTCGGTCCTGGCCGGCCTCCCGGCCGCAGCGGTCCGCCTGAGTTCAGGCCCAGGTGACGGCGCCGCGGCTGGCTCGGCTGACGCGGCGGGCGCGCGCGGCCTGCTCCGATCGGGGGTCACGGCTGGCTCAGACCTGCCGCTCCGGTCTCGTTCGGCAGCGACCTCCGCTTCCCCGCGATCCGGCGTCAGGTTTGATTCGGCCCCGGCGGGCTTGCCCTGCCGGGTCGGCCGGTCCGACCTGGCGGCATGGGCGGCCCGGCTCCGGCCCGATCCGCTCGCCACCACCTGGACTGGCGGTTCAGCTCGGTCGGCTGGCGCGGCCGACTGCGGCTGGCTGGCTGGCCCTGCTGGCCGAGGCGAAGTCAGCTGCGGTGTGGCGGCAAGCTCGGTGACTTGCTTTCCTTGCGCTGCCCGATCATTCGTGGCAGCCGAGCCGAAGATCTCAGTGCGCCAGATCAGGACGCCGATCAGTAGCATCAGTCCGGCTAGCGCGGCGACCCCGATCGCCAGGTAGACAAGCAGCAGGCTGCTGGTGACGACTCCCGTCACCAGCAGCCCGATTGCGATCAGTACGACCGACAGGACCGCGCCAAACCGGATCACACGCAAACTCCACTAGCGAGGCCGAGCAGACTTCGGGCTAGCGACGGTCATGCTGGCCGGTGTCGGCCGGGTGATACCCCCCATTGTGAGCGACCGGCTCGGCCACGCCTGCGAACGAGCTCGCCGGTGTGGATTGCCCGCCATTGCGCATGTCTACCCGGCCAACGCCGACGCCGACCGCTGGCTGCGGACCGGTAGCCGCCACGGCAGGGAATACTCCGCTGTCTGCCGCGCCGGCCTCCAGGTCGCGCAGCTGGCCTTCCAGGTAGGCCTTGAGCCTGCTGCGGTACTCGCGCTCGAATGCCCGCAGGTCGTCGACCCGCCGCTCCAGTTCCTCGCGGGACTGGACGAGCGAGCCCATCGCCTGACGGTGCCGCTCCTGCGCATCGCGCTCCAGGCTCTCGGCCCTGGCCCGCGCGTCGCTGGTGATCTGCTCAGACTGACGGCGAGCCTTGGTGAGCAGGTCGTCTGCCTCCCGCCTGGCGCGGCTGAGCGTCTCGTCCGCCTCGCGGCGTGCGTCGGCGATCGCCTGATCCGCGGTCTGCTGAGCCAGGGCCAGGACCCGCGCGGCGGTGTCCATGTTGTCCTCTGGCGACCTCGTCCCGCTCATCATCATGGGCTCAGGTCGCCGCTCAGGCTCGATCCGCATCGGCTCGCTGGTCATCAGCTCGGGGCCGCTGTCCAGGTGCGGGCTGGTCAGCGGAGCCGCCATCTTCCCGCCGCGGAGCACCTCGGCGAGCTTCGCCCGCAGCTCCTCGTTCTCCTGGATGAGCCGGTCGAGTTCTGCCTCGACCTCGTCAAGGAAGGCGTCCACCTCTTCCTCGTCGTACCCGGGCCTGAGCCTGGTCGTGCTGAACTGCTTGTTCCGCACATCCGCGGGCGTCAGTGGCATGTCCTCGTCTCCTTGGCGCGTGGGTCCCCTAGCGAGGCTACCTGATCACAAGATGCTTACGACCCACAGCAACACAATGACCACAAAGAACAACAGGGTGTAGCTGAGGTCTAGGGCAACACTACCGAGCCGGACCGGCCGAATGTAGCGCCTCAGAAATTTCAGTGGCGGATCGGTGGCCGTGTAGATGATCTCTGCGGCCATCGCCAGCAGGCCGGACGGGGACCAGGACCTGCTGTAGGCCTGCAGCATGTCGAAAATCAGCCGACCGATGAGCAGCAGCAGGTAGACCCACAGCAAGTAGGTCAGCACGATCTTGACGACGGTCACGTTGCCGCCCTGCTGGCCGGGGTGGCCTCGCGCCGGGCGGACGGACACCGCGATACGTAGCTCACTGGCTGATACCTAGCTCTGGTTGAAGAAGTCCCGCTCCGCGATTCTGGCCTTGTCCTCCGCGGTCACCTCGACGTTCGCCGGGGAGAGCAGGAACACCTTGTTCGTCACCCGCTCGATCGAACCGCGAAGCCCGAAGATCAGGCCGGCCGAGAAGTCGACGAGGCGCTTGGCGTCGCTATCGACCATCTCGGTCAGGTTCATGATCACTGGAGTGCCCTCGCGGAAATGCTCGCCGATGGTCCGGGCCTCATTGTACGTACGAGGGTGCAACGTCGTGATCCGGGCCAGGTCGGTCGTATGCACATGTTCCGGTGTCATCCGCCGGTCGTTCCTGCTCCGGCTGTCGTAGCTGCCGTCGCTGACATAGCCCGGCGGCACCTCGTGCGGGTCGTCGTGCTCGGTGTACTCGGTGACGTAGTCCGGATAGTCGTCACCTTCGCCGTACTCGTCCTGGTAGTGATCGTCGTAGCGATGGTCGTCCTCTACCAGGCCGAGATAGACCGCCATCTTGCGCATCGCGCTGGCCATACTCAGTCCTCCGTCATGCCGCTATGCAGCAATCACCAGTGCAGCAAACACCAGT
>Ga0116223_10001200_pt1 | contig 27448 bp, 26 predicted proteins | sample Sb_taG_3_FD_90092 | JGI IMG/M metagenome (GOLD analysis project Ga0116223, IMG submission 90092) | Peat soil microbial communities from Weissenstadt, Germany - Sb_50d_a_PC metaG | ecosystem: Environmental > Terrestrial > Soil > Wetlands > Peat | place: Germany: Weissenstadt | collected 2010-09-21 | reverse complement strand
CTGGCGCAACGAATAGATTCGCCTATCAGAGAACTGCGATTCATCAACAGGACGGTGAACTTGAGTCGTCACTGGCAAGATAGAGATACGGCTGTACCCCGATTCCCGCAGGACAACCGAGTCAAGGGCGAGGTTTTGATAGTTGACGACACGCCTGAGATCCGGCAGTATCTTCGCCGCCTGCTCGAGCTTGACCGCTATCAGGTGGAAACCGCCAGTAGCGGCGAGGAGGCTGTGCGCCACATTGCCAACGGTTGCACTGCCGCCCTCGTACTCCTCGACATGCAAATGCCGGGCATGGATGGGTTGGAAACTCTGCGCTGCTTGCGCGAACTGCGTCCTGAACTGAAAGTCATCATGTGCTCTGGCGTTGATGATCCCGATCAGATTGATCGAGCCATTTTGCTCGGCGCACAGGCCTATCTGGTGAAACCAGTTCGGCACTTGTATCTCAGCGCCGCGATCGAACGCTGCCTCGCAGGCACGGCGGCAGTAACGGACAGACCACCGACACCGCATGTGATCACCCTGCCGTCAGCTGGTCTTTGCCGCCCCAACTAACCGAATGGGCGACTCCTTCGATCAGGTTGTCGGATGCCATCAATGAACTGCTTGAGCTGACTTTTTTCTAGGTCCGACATTTCTGTGAATTGGACGCCAATGCCGAAGCCGGGCGTGCTGGTTACCACCCGGCACTTGGCCCACACTTTAATTTCCTTCAACCAAAGAGAGATTCGGATCTCCGTGCCAGTGGCCACCGGATTCGACATCTCGATGAAACATCCGCCAAGGCTCAGGTCTGTGGTTCTGGCGCGGATCGGAACCGTCTGGCCGCTGGGATAGATTTCAACCGAGTTTGTACATTTGAAGCGGGGATGCTGCCGCCGATCCTGGGGATCCTGGGTGGTAACGTCCACGCCCGCCTGAGGCAGGGGAAAATCCCACAAAGCTTTCTCGGGAGATAGATTGAGCAGCCCAAGACGGCCGCTCTTCGGCGTACCTGCCTGTCCGACCCATTTCACCCGGAAATGGCCTTTGGTTTGGCCGTAGGTCAGGCCGATGATCTCGTCGGAGTTGAGCTGGGCCTGCACGTCGCTCAATTCGGCGCCGTGGCGGCTGACGTTTACGGTGAAGACCTTCTCGGAGAAGATCTGCCCGGTGCTGTCGGTGCCGAAGATCCGTACCGGCACCTTGATGTCTTTGCGGGGTTCCCGCCGTTTACCCATAACTCTGACCAGAATCCTGACTGGCGAAGGTTGGGCCCGAATGCGCGATTCTAATGTAAACCAGTCGGCTGTCCAAAAGCCTCCCAACCGGCCCGCCCGACCAAAAGGAGACAACAGTGGGAAAACGCTGCAAAAGCTTGCATGGCAACCCTTCGTGCTTGCGCCGGGCAGGTGATCGCCAAGTACTTGGGCACCAGATTTGCGGCAGGGGAATTGCTACTGTGCGAGCGGGCGTCCGTGTCTCCTGCCCAGGCTGACACACTTCTGAGGAAGCAATGAACCACAAGGAAACTTTCTGGATGGCTTGTGACTCGACCGAACAGCTACGTGCCGAGTACGGGCCATTCCACACCCGAGCCGAAGCCGAAGCGGAAGCCCGCAAGCTTGGGTTCGGTTATCTGCTGCGTTACGAGCACATGATCGATGAGCATGAAGACATTCAGGAAGTGCGCTGCATTTTCATCGAACTGCCCGAAGTCGCAGAGGCACCCCGCGTGGTGCGCAAACTTCATACCCGCTGCGCCACCTGCGGGGAGATGTCGGTCCACGACGAATCCTGGCAGGCCGAGGTCTGGGCGGACATTCATGAATTTGAGCACGCCCGCCATCGCGTGCGGCTGTTCGAGCAGACACGCAACCAAGGGCTAAAGGAAATCTGTGACTGGCGTGACCAATGCGCCTGAGGAACCTGCAAGAACCTGCAATTTTCTGCTAGTCTGTTGATTCGTAACCGGCCTTCTTTCGGCCACCTCCGGGAAAAAACCTATGACCGTGGTTTTGCTACTGACATTGGCGGGCATTCCGCTGCTGGGCGTTGTCTGGATTGTCCTGTTTGGTGCCATCACAACCGTGGACGGCCTGTTCATGTCACTGATTTTATTGGCGATGTCGGGAATCGTCGGGACGACCGCCTTGTTCGAGTTGCGCCACCGCATCTCCGGTTCCGGCCTGGGAGGGAGCTCATCAGCGAACAAGGCGAGTCTGCTCTCCGACGGCAAAGTGCTCACTGGCGGCAAGGTCCGGGAGGTAGTTTTCTTCGAGTCCAACGTCGGAGAACCGAACAAGTCGATTGTGACGCTTTCCCGAGGAGAGTCACCCCAAACGCTGGTTTTGGAGGGTGACATGCGAAATGCTTTGCCCGTAGGCCAAACGGTGGCCATCACCCTGCGCAAGGAGAACGGAAGCAACGTGCTGGTGAATGTGAGTTATTCCTGACCTCGTTTGCAGCACGGTGAGGGTGTGTTCGCTTATGGGGTTACCGACGTAACCTCCACCGTCAGTTCCATCTCGCCCCGTCTGGAATTCCATCGGAGAATCTTGAATGGGAAAGCCCGCGGGCGGCGCCCTTGGGCCGAGGGGGAGATGTTGCAGAACACTGACGGTCAATCGGCAGCGCCTTCCATGCTGGCGCGTGCGGATGAAATCCAGCGGCAGATTCAGCACCTTTCCGGTCGTGACCTCCAACTGTGGTCGATTGTTGTCCTGGTCATACTGGTTCTTTCGGCCGGACTGCTGGCCCTGATTTTTCCCAACGTGCTATGGGCACAGCGCGTGGTTCACATCGAGTCGGCGTATTTGCCGCAACTCTTCTTCGGACTCATCTCCCTGATCTTGTTGTTCAACATCTATCTGATTGGCCAGAAACTGGCGCTCAACAACACCCGTCGCGCTCTGATCAGTGAACTGGTGCTGAACGAACGGCTCGAAAGTCTGTCCTTGATCGATCCGCTGACCCAGCTGCTCAACCGCCGTGCCATGAATGAATTGATACCCAGAGAGGTGGCACGCGCCAACCGCGTGGGCAGCCATCTCACCTTCATGAGTATGGACCTGAATGGTTTCCGCGAGATCAACTCCAAGTATGGAGCCATGGAGGGCAACCTGGTGCTCATGGAGTTCGGTAAATTGCTGCGGAGCACCTTTCGCGGAGGAGACTTGATCTTCCGCCAGGGTGGGGACGAGTTTCTGGTGGTGATGCCGGACACGCATGAGGAAGAAGCCGACGCGCCCATTGAACGCTTAATCAAGGCCGCGGAGCACTGGAACCTCAACAACGGCAAGCGTTACGTGCTGGCATTCACCTGGGGAATGGCGCCCTACGTTACCGGCAGCGATTTCGCTGATGCGCTGCGGACCGTCGACCGCAAGATGTACCAGAAGAAGCACAACCTGGTTCCAGTTTTCTAAGATCCTTCCGGATCATCACGTCAACTGCGCAGCCGCTGCCCGATCGATCATCCATAGCAAGCGTCCCTCGACGGGCCGCACCGCCTGCGATGGCAAGCCAGCCTTCGGGTTCTCCAGAAGCTGGTGAACGATAGCGGCCTTATCTGCGCCGCTGCTCAGAAACATGACGCAGGCAGCATTGTTGATCACCGGATAAGTGAAGGTGATACGGTGCGTCTTGAATTTTTCCACCCAGTTCGCCACCACCCAACGTTCTGTTTCCGCAAGCGCCGCGCTTTCTGGAAAAAGTGAAGCCGCGTGGCCGTCCGGACCGACGCCCAGGAGAACCAGATCAAAGCGCGGAAATTCGCCGGGTTTCACCGAGAAAAAATCTCTTAGAGCCTGCTCGTAGGCCTGTGCCGCTTTTGCCGCATCTTTCTCCTCCGCGTGAACACGGAAAACATTTGCCGGCGGCACCCGCACGCGGGAGAGCAGCGCCTCGTTTGCCATCCGATAATTGCTGTCAGGATCATTCGGAGGTACGTGCCGCTCATCGCCAAAGAAGAAGTACATTTTGTTCCAGGGAAGCTCGGAAGCGTATCGGTCGGCCAGCAAGGAGTAAAGAGCCTTCGGCGTCGAGCCTCCGGAAAGTGCAACCGTGAACTTGCTCCTGCTCTTGACTGCCGCTGACGTCGCCACGGCAAACTCGTGAGCGGCGGCCTCAAACAGTTCAGCCGCTGTGTCGTAGATGAAGAGTTCGGGGAAGGGCATGACAGGCCTTGCTTCGTTATTTCTCAAAGTTGCGCCAGCGGCGTCCGTCGCGCTCCAGCAGTTCATCGGCTTCCTTGGGGCCCCACGTGCCCGACGGATAGTTGGGGAAATTGCGCGGCGGGAGGGCTTTCCAAACATCCAGCGCGGGGCTCACGACGCACCATCCGGCTTCCACCATGTCCGCACGCTGGAACAGCGTGGCGTCCCCAATCATGCAATCGTGCAGGAGCCGCTCGTAGCCCGTGCTGGGCTGGGTCCCGAAATAGTCGGCATATTCGAAGTTCATGTCCACTGCGCCCAGCCGCATGATCGGTCCGGGAACCTTGGCGGCAAATTGCAGAGAGATGCCTTCTTCCGGCTGGATGTGCAGCACCAGTTGGTTGGGCATCAGGTTCTCCACCGGAGTGTCACGGAACAACACAAAAGGCGCACGGCGAAACTGAATGACGATGTGGGTATTCTGCGCCGGCAACCTTTTGCCGGTCCGCAGATAGAAGGGAACGTCGGCCCAGCGCCAGTTGTCAATCATCAACTTCATGGCCACGAAGGTTTCGGTCCTGGAATCGGGAGGCACATCCTCTTCCTCACGATAGCCGGGGACATGCTGCGAGCCCGCGACACCAGAACCGTATTGTCCGCGTATCGTCTTGCTGAGCACTTCCTCGGAGCTCAACGGCTGGATGGCATGAAGAATCTTGGCTTGCTCATCGCGTACGGCGTCCGCCTGAAAAGACACCGGCGGCTCCATCGAGGTCAAGCTGATGAGCTGCATGATGTGGTTCGGAACCATGTCGCGGAGCGCGCCGGCGTGATCGTAATAACTGCCGCGTTGTTCCACTCCCACCGTCTCTGCCACCGAGATCTGCACGTGATCGATGTAGCGGCGATTCCAGATCGGCTCAAAAATTCCGTTGGCAAAACGGAAGGCCAAAATGTTCTGCACCGTCTCCTTGCCGAGGTAGTGGTCAATGCGGTAGATCTGCTTTTCTTTGGCAACTTTCAATAGTTGCTGGTTAAGCTGCTTGGCGGAATCCAGATCGTGGCCGAAGGGCTTCTCGATGATGACGCGGCGCCAACCCTCACTTTCCTCCATCAATCCCGCGCCTGAGAGTTGCTCGACCACCGGTCCAAAAAACCTTGGCGCCGTCGCCAGATAAAAGAAGTAGTTTCCGTGCGTGGAATGGTCCTGGTTGACCTTCTGCAAAGAATCTTTCAGTTGGGAGTAGACGTTCTTATCGTCGAAATCGCCGGTGATGTAATAAAGCCGGCGTGTGAACCATTCGATGAGATCTGAGTCCGCCTCCGCACCAGCGTAGTGTTTAATGTCATCGACCACCCACTTGCGAAACTCTTCCGTAGACATGGTGCCGTGCGACAAGCCCACCACGGCAAACTCGCGCGACAGCAACTGTTGTTTCGCCAGGTTGTAAAGTGCGGGAACCAGTTTGCGTTGGGTCAGGTCGCCGGCCGCGCCGAAGATCAGCATGACGCAGGGATCGCCGGGCCTGCCCACGCGTTGAGGTTGCGCGATCGGAATCTCCGCCGGGTCGAGCATGTCAACTCACTTGGACTTCGAGGTTGTTTCCACGGTTTTCAGGAGCTTTTCGAATGCGTCCGCAAAAAGGCGAACTCCATCTTCGGTCAGCTTGTCAGTGACCTCTTTCATGGAGATGCCCAGCTTTGCCACTCGATTCATGATTTCATTTGCGCCCGCGACGTCTTCGGTCAAACTCGGCCGCGGGCGGCCGTGATCGCGGAATGCATCCAGCGTCGCCGGTGGAATCGTGTTCACCGTGTCGGGGCCGATCAGTTCATCCACGTACATCACGTCATTGTATTTCGGGTTCTTGGTGCTGGTGCTGGCCCACAGAACGCGCTGCGTCTTCGCTCCCTTGGCGGCAAGTTTCTTCCAGCGATCACTGCCGAAGATCTTCAAGTAGCGCTGATAGGTTTGTTTGCCGTTGGCGATGGCAACCTTGCCCATCAGGGTTTCGAGTTCCGCCTTCTCGCGGTCGCTTTTCGCCTGCTTGAGGCGGGCCGACAGGATCCCATCGACCGAAGTGTCAATGCGGCTGATGAAAAAGCTGGCCACACTCGCAATTTTGCTGACGTCGCCACCGCGGGCTGCGAGTTGTTCCAGGCCGTCGATATAGGCTTGCGCAACCTCCACGTAAACCTCTTGCGCAAACAACAACGTGACATTGATGTTGATTCCTTCGCTGATCAACTGGCGGAAGGCAGGAATGCCTTCAGCGGTTCCAGGAACTTTAACCATCAGATTCTCGCGTCCGACCGCCTTCCACAGGCGGCGCGCTTCCTTCAGCGTGCCTTCAGTCTCGCGCGCCAGAAACGGCGAGACTTCCAGGCTGACGTATCCATCGCGGCGGTTGGTGCTCTGATAAACCGGCTTGAGTGCATCCGCGGCGTCCTGAATATCGCGAATGGCCAGAATTTCGTAGCGTCCGTTAGCATCGAGATCGGTCCGCTGCTCGAGAGACTTCAGCAGGTCCGAGTAATACGGGCTGTCGCCAATAGCTTTCTCGAAGATGGAGGGATTCGAGGTCATCCCGCGGAGCCCGTCCTCGTCGATCAAGCGCTTCAGTTCGCCGGTTTCGATCAGGTCACGGCGAATGTAATCGAGCCAGACTGACTGGCCATAATCTTGAAGCTTTTTCAGTGGATTGGTTTTTTTCGCGGTTTCAAGAATTCCAGTTGGCTGCATCACCGTCTCCTAATCTTGTTGGTTATGCTCACTTTGATTGTGCCATCGTTTCGCGGGCTGCCTCGATCACTTTGTCTACCGTGAAGCCGAATTTTCTTAATAGTTCTTTCAGCGGAGCTGATGCTCCGAACGTATGCATTCCGATCATCTTCCCGCTCGGACCAACGTATCGCTCCCAGCCAAACGTTGAGGCCTGCTCCACAGAGACCCGCGCCTTCACCTCTGGCGGAAAAACTGATTTCTTGTATGTATCGCTTTGCTTTTCGAAAATGTCCCACGAAGGCATGCTGACCACCCTCGCCTTGATCCCTTCCGCCTTGAGCTGCTCGTAAGCGGCTATGCACAGCGAAACCTCGCTGCCCGTTCCCATCAGGATGACGTCGGGCTTGCCGTCGGCCGCGTCGGCCAGGACGTAAGCGCCTTTCGCTACCCCTGAGGCGGGCGCATATTTGGAACGATCGAATGTCGGGATGACTTGCCGGGTTAACACCAGCGCTGCCGGTTCGTGCTTCAGTTGCATGATCACTTTCCAGGCTTCGACGACCTCGTTTGCGTCCGCTGGCCGCAACAACACCAGCCCTGGAACCGCCCTCAGGCCGGCTAATTGTTCGATCGGCTGGTGCGTGGGCCCGTCTTCTCCCAACCCAATTGAGTCGTGCGTGTAGATGAAGATCGAGGGAATCTCCATGAGCGCAGCCAGCCGGATGGCAGGTTTCATGTAGTCGCTGAAGTTGAAGAAAGTCGCTCCGAACGGGCGTACCAGCGATACGGCCATGCCGTTCACCGAGGATCCCATGACGTGTTCGCGGACGCCAAAATGCAGATTGCGTCCGCCGTAACTGCCGGCTTGAAAATCTCCTGCGCCTTCACACTTGAGGGTGGTCTTATTGGAGGTCGCCAGATCGGCTGAACCGCCAATCAGCCAGGGAATGTTCTGCGCGATCACATTGAGCACCTTGCCGGAACTCTCTCGCGTCGCCACACCCTTGGCGTCGGCCGGAAAGCTGGGAAGGCCCTTGTCCCATCCCTCCGGAAGCCGTTGACTCCGCATCTGCTCCAATTGCTCGGCCAATTGGGAATTCTGCTTGCCATAGTCCCGGTAAAGCTTCGTCCACTTCTCACGCAGATCGTGTCCACGCCGCCCGATCCCGTCCTGAAAATGCTGTAACACGCCGTCCGGCACGAGGAACTTTGCATCTTCGGGCCAGCCGTATGCTTTCTTCGCCAGCCTGGCTTCTTCTTCGCCCAGAGGTTCGCCATGCGCCTCATTCGTGTCCTGCTTGTGCGGAGAGCCGTAGCCGATGTGACTGTCCACGATGATTAAAGTCGGACGGTCTTTGGTTTGCAGAAAAGTGTTAAAGGAGCGGCTTAACGCATCCAGATCGTTCGCGTCCAATACATGCGTCACATTCCAACCGTATGCGCGAAAGCGCGCGCCCACGTCTTCGCTGAAAGACCACTTCGCCGGTCCATCCAGCGTGATGTGGTTGTTGTCATAAATCCAGCAGAGGTTGGGGAGTTTCAAGTGTCCGGCGAGCGACGCCGCCTCGCAGCCCACGCCTTCCATCATGTCTCCGTCACTGCAGAGCGCGTACACGTTGTAATTGAAAATTTCAAATCCGAGGCGGTTGTAACGGGCCGCCAGCCACTGACCGGCGATGGCCATGCCCACGCTGTTGCCCACGCCCTGGCCGAGCGGGCCAGTGGTAGTTTCGACGCCAGTGGTCAGTCGATACTCAGGATGTCCAGGGGTCTTGCTTCCGATTTGCCGAAATTTCTTGATGTCATCGAGGCTGACGGCTGGCTCGTTCAGCGCTTCCTGATTTTGATTCACCGAGCGAACTCCAGCGAGATACAGCATGGAGTAGAGCAGCATGGAAGCGTGGCCGTTCGAAAGCACAAAACGATCACGGTTTAGCCACAGTGGGTCTTGGGGATCGTAACGCAGAAACTGCTGCCAAAGGCAATAAGCGACCGGCGCCAGCGCCATCGGAGCGCCCGGATGTCCGGAGTTCGCCTGCTGGACCGCATCGATGGACAGGGTACGAATGGTGTTGATACTGAGGCTTTCCAGTTGCTTGGCGGTCAGCACCTGCTCACTCGTCACCATAGGTCAAGCATCTCCTTCCAGCGCACTCGTTGAATCTTCACGCGTAATACTCACCCTACATCCGGCAATGCGCGGATCTCCCCACAAGGCAGTTTATCAATTTCTTCTGCTCCAGTGTGCAGCCGTGCGGATCAAGGTTTTGATGCCTTCCTAGCTAGGATGAGCCAGATCGGACAAAGATGCACCGCACGACCGCCTGGTTGGCGGGGTTTCATCTAAAGGATCAGCGCTTCAGTTGAGCGAGATATCCGTGCTCGTAGTGATAACCCTTAGTGGTGTTTTCGACAAACTTCAAGAACTGACGCAGGGTTTCGCGCTCCGTCGGCTCCAAGCCAAGAAACTTGATCCGCACGCCAAAAGAAGGATTGCTCCGGGTGACAACGCCGTTGAGCACCAGCCCCTTGACCCAGACCTTTCCACTTGCGACCCACAATCCGATCCCCAGCTTCACGCCGTCATGGAGCGGGCTTGCTGTCTCCACAAAACATCCGCCCAGGCTGGTGTTGGCCAGGTTTCCCCACACCGGAGCCGTCGAACCTTCCAGGCGCAGTTCGACCGCGACGAAGCACTTCAACCGCGGGTACTGGCGCCGGTCCTCACCCCAGGAAGGCGTAAAAATATCAGGTTCGAAAGGTGGAGTGGCCGCTGGCACAGTCGCGATGGATTCGGGAATATGGGGTGAAGAACCGGTTACGTGACTTTTCGCCGACTTGCCCTTGATTTGGCGCATGGCCTCGAGCAAAGCTTGGTCACGCTTGCCGGGCGGGGCCTCGCGATAGGCCCGGAGCAGTTCCCCGAGATGGCTGGCGATTTCAGGGTCCGCCAGAAGCTTGGTCCAATCTGCGCCGGCGGCAGAGGTTTCGGGCTTGTTCATGGATGTGGACACACTGGAAAACCGCGCGCCCCTAGAGTGAAGCAGGACGGCCTTATCGGCAAGATGACTCTGGTTACGAACGTTGGTAACCGGGTTGGGTTACGTTGCGTATTGATAAGGAAGCGAGCCAGACGCGCGATTATTCTGTCGCCGAGAACGCGACAGTTCGCGCGGCTCGCCCAGATCCCTCGCTGCGCAAAAGCGGCTTGCTCAGGATGACAACTAAACAGCGGCGGAGCTTCTCGCTGCCGATAGGATCACGGCCGCAATGGTCAGCACGCTCACCAATATCGGGAACCATACCGGCGCCATCCACGGGACAGGAATCAGAAACAGTACGTCGAGGTCCTTGAACGAAGCCGGCCATCGCAGGGTCAGCCACAATCCCGCATAGTAGGTGATGTCCCAAATCGCAAACGCCCACAGGAATGCTGCGCATCGCCCTCGCGCCGTGCTGGCAGCGAGTACGGCAACGGTGATGAGCATGAGGATGGTCGCCGCTTCGCGGCATACTTCGACCGTGAGCAGGCTTTGTGGGAAATCTCTTAGAGTTTGGGCTTGCTGATAGAACTCGGGCGCAGCGCGCTGCACGTCTGCCAGAGTTCCATGATAACCGGGCAACAGGCCGGTGGCTGCGCGCAGATAGACCACGACTGCGGCTTCCACGAACCCAAAGGCCACGGCAAAAAGGGCAAGCCAAAGGAGCTGCCGCCGGGGGAGCGACAGCCCTCTGGTTCTACAAAGCCAGAACGCGGTTGGCGGAATCAAAATCAGCAGGTTGACCCACCACGGCTCGGCCGAGAACGAGAATCTCTCCATACCCGAGAGATTCTAAACCGGCGGCGGATTCCATCAGCCGCGGCCGCATTTCCCCTGCCGATGGAGTTCCTCTGCTCTAAGCCTGCACGTTGATTCCGGTCGTCGAAGCAGCCGGCTCACCGCTATCGCTGGCCGGCGGCGCCGGAGGGGCGGAAGCGGGACTCGGACTCTGCTGGAACTTGATGTACGTTTGGCGCAACGTGAGTGCGGCTTGTTGGGCGCTGGCCAGGTCTCCCGAGCTGATGGCCTGTCCCAAAGCCTGGAAATCCTGCACCAGTTTGGGAGCCACGAACGGCCCGGAATTGTTCGGCCCAAAAGCGGCCAGCGCGTTGTAGGCGGTTTGCGCTGCGCCTAAGTCCCCGGAGCGCAGAGCCTGCTCCAGCGCAAAGCCGTCCTGATGTTCCTGGTGGTAGGGATTGGCTACGGGACCGATAAGTGGTGAAGAAACGTTACTTGAAACGGCTGCGACTGACATCGGCTTTCTCCTTAATTTTCGTTCTGACCAGCTGCCTTCTTGGTCCTATAGCTCATCGGCAGTTGGCGCGAGTCCTTTACTCGGAGGCGTTTCCCCGTGGGCCGATGAACTCTCGTGTCGGTTACTGGTACTCCAATCGCAAATTGACTGCCAGTGACCTTCTCCGATGCCATTGTCGTCAGGCCGCTGATTGCATGCGACTTCCGCGCGCTTGGCGAGCTTAAGCACCTGGCTAGCAGTTGGCCACTGGGCAAGTGCTGTCGCACGGGCGGGGCTGCCCGGCACATTGTGCCCAGACCATCGCCCACCACTCGCGGCGCAACTTTCATGAATTACAATCAAGCGTCGACCGGCAGTGAGCAAGGGAACCCAGGTCAGGTGCTCCCGTGCCGGTCATCGACACGGGCTGGAACAGGCTTCCATGGCACTGAAAGAGTCGGGAGCAATTATTTTGCGGACCTATCCGTTACGCGAGGCCGACCTGCTGGTCACTCTGTTTACCCGCCAGGAAGGCAAAGTCCACGGTGTCGCCCGCTCGGCCAAGAAGTCCAAGCGGCGGTTCGGTGGGGCGCTGGAACCGCTGACCTACGTTCGGGCCTACTACGAGGATCGGGAGCGGCAGGAGCTGGCGCGGCTGGATTCCTGTGAGGTCCTGGAGTCACCGTTGGCCTTCGAGGTGAGTTATCCGCGGGCCATCGCGCTGGGCCACGTGGCGGAGTTGCTGGACGAGTTGCTGCCCGATCGCGAGCCCAATGACGCGGTCTTCCGCCTGGCTCTGTCGGTTCTGGCCACCCTGCACGGTTCCGAGGTATGGATGCCCATCACCTACTTCGAGCTGTGGATGACGCGGCTGATGGGCTATTTGCCGGAATTTTCCGAATGCGTGGTGTGCGGCCGCGCGCTGAACCGCAGCCGGGCCTTTTTCCATGCTTTGTCGGATGGACTGATGTGTGCCGATGACAAGCGCCTGGCCTCCTCAGAGATTTCAGCTGAGTCGCGTAGCCTGGCCGGTCAAATGTTTCGCGCGCCGGTCGAGGTTTTTGCTGGAACTCCGTGGCCCAAGGCCCGGGCCGCCGACTTGCGCAAGTTTCTGCTGCAGAGCCTCCAGCGGCACATTGAAAAGAAGCTGGTGACGGCAGGAATGCTGGAGAAGATCAGCAGTTAGTATTTGGCAATTAGCACTTAGCCTGGTAAAGTCCCGTTCCCGAGCTGGCAGAGGTGTGTCATGGCTAAATGCCAATTGCTAAATGCTAATTGCTAGGTGCTAGACTCGAACACGACGCGTCGTGACTGCCAACAACCCCAATCCGCCCACCTTTCAGGAACTCATCCTGCGTCTGCAGACCTTCTGGGCAGAGCGCGGATGTGTGCTGCAGCAGCCTTATGACATCGAAGTCGGCGCCGGCACCATGGCGCCCGAGACGTTTCTGCGCGTGCTCGGGCCCCAGCCGTACAAAGTAGCCTATGTGCAGCCGTCGCGCCGTCCGGCGGATGGACGTTACGGGGAGAATCCGAATCGTCTTTACAAGCACACCCAACTGCAGGTGATTCTCAAGCCTCCGCCGGAAAATGTGCAGGAGGTGTATCTCGAATCGCTGGCAGCGATGGGCATCGACCTTCGCCAGCACGACATCAAGTTCGAAGAGGACAACTGGGAAGCGCCGACGCTCAGCGCCTGGGGCGTGGGCTGGCAGGTTATGCTGGATGGCCTGGAGATCACGCAGTTCACGTATTTCCAGCAGTGCGGCGGACTCGATCTCGATCCCATTTCAGCCGAGTTGACCTACGGGTTGGAGCGCATCGCGGCGTTTTTGCAGGACGTCGATTCGATCTATGACATTGCGTGGGCGCGCGATCCGCAAACCGGAAAGGCGACGACCTACGGCGATGTGCGCCTTGCCGATGAGCTGCAGTTTTCGGTGTATAACTTCGAGGAAGCATTAGTGCCCAAGCTCTGGGATCATTTCCAGCAGTACGAGCAGGAGTGCGATATGCTCCTGCAAAAATTGCACGGGTTGCAGAAACAGCGTGCTGCGATGGCGCATGCGTCTGACAAGGACGACCGCATGTACGCTCGGTTGCTCGCCGACATCCGCCGCTTCCCGGTGCTCGCCGCTTACGATCTCTGCCTGAAGTGCTCACACCTTTTTAATCTTCTTGATGCTCGAGGCGCAATTTCCGTCACCGAGCGCGTGGGTGTGATTGCGCGTGTGCGGGCTTTGGCAGTCGGAATCGCAAAGGCGTACGTTGACCAGCAACGGGATGAAACCGCATCCGAAGAAGACCCAGAAGAGAAACCCAAGTCGAAGAAGAAATTGGAGGCCGCACCAACCGCCTCCTGACTTGTCATCTTGAGCGGAGCGGAAACTTCGCTCAGCGAAGTTCCTGCGCAGTCGAAAGATCCCTACCTTTACGCTAGCTTGTGGGGAACAGAGATTCTTCGATTTCGCGGGCGACTCCAGCTTGCCCACAATGACACTAATCATGACTTTGTGACGCGCCTCACAAGCACCTGCTCCCGATTTCTGCGAAAATAGAGGCTTACCGAATGCCTGACTTTCTCCTCGAAATCGGCTGCGAAGAGATCCCCGCACGCATGATCGATGCGGCATCGCTCGAACTACGCGAGCGGGTACAGAAGTTGCTGAGCGATTTCGAAATACTACCTGTGGACCACAAGCTCGATGACGACCTGATGTTCTCCACGCCCAGGCGATTGGCTGTGCTATTCCGGGGCATCGACGCTCGGCAAATCGACAAGCCCGGACAAGCTAAGGGACCCTCCCTGCAGGTCGCATTCAAGGATGGGGTGCCAACCGCGCAAGCGCATGCTTTTGCCAAAAAGTCTGGCGTCGAGGTCTCCGACCTGGAGCGGAGAGATGGTTACGTTTTTGCCAATAAAACTCTCAAGGGGCGTAGCGCCCAGGATTTATTGGCGGAGTCTCTTCCCAAGGAAATAAATTCACTCCGTTGGCCCAAGAAGATGTACTGGCGCCAGCCCGGCGAACTCTTTGTCCGGCCGGTGCGTTGGCTGGTCGCTATGCTCGACAGGGAAGTGATTCCGCTCGAATTCGACGGCATTCGCGCCGGCAACACCTCGCGCGGCCACCGAATCCTCGCCGATGCACCTGTGCCGATTCCAGCCGCGGGCGAAGCGTACGTGAGTGCACTGCGCGCGGCCAAGATCCTCAGTCGTGTCGATCGTGAGCAGCAGATTCGCAAAGCGCTCGACGCGGCCACGCGAGCCATCCCCGGCGCACACTGGCGCGAGGACAAAAGCCTGCTCGATACCGTAGTCAACCTCACCGAGTGGCCTTCGGTGATTCTGGGCAGTTTTGATCGCGAATTCCTGGAATTGCCGGAAGAAGTACTGGTCACGGTCATGCGCGACCACCAGAAATACTTTGCGGTCGAAGATGCCAGCGGCAAGTTGCTGCCACATTTTCTGGCCGTGCTAAACACCGACGGTGATCCGCAGGGAATCATTCGCCACGGCCACGAGCGTGTCCTCCGCGCCCGCTTCAATGATGCTCGCTTTTTCTGGCAGACCGACCAGAAGCATCCGCTGCGCGAGCGCACCACCTGGCTCAAGCACATCACTTTTCAGAAAGACCTGGGCAGCTACTACGAAAAAACTTTGCGCGTGCAGCGCCTGTGCAGTTGGCTGTGCGAAATCATCCGCGAAAGTGGAATGCCAATCCGGCCGGGCGTCGTGCATAAGGCGGCCTATCTTGCCAAGACCGATCTGACCACTGAGTTGGTGAAGGAGTTTACCGAGTTGCAGGGAATCGTCGGTGGCCTCTACGCGCGCGTGCAGGAGCTCGATACCGATCTGCCCGACGCGACCCGACAGTTGATTGCGCAGACCATCTACGACCAGTACAAACCGGAGTCCATGGAGGATTCCGTTCCGCAAACGGTCGAAGGCGCCGTACTGTCGATCGCCGACAAGGCCGACACCATCGCCGGAATGTTTGCCCTCGGTTTGCAGCCGACGGGATCGAAAGACCCGTTTGCGCTGCGCCGCCAGGCAAACGGGATTGTGAAAACGATCGCCGAGCAGAAGTTACCGCTGCGGCTGAGCGAGTTGATTGGGGCTGCCTTCCTCAATTATCAGCGGACCGATGCTGAGAGGAAGTTCGCAAAGGCGCTGGACTACAAACAGATACCGGGTAGGCTTAAATATCTCTTCGGGTTGTCACAAGACTTCATTTTCCTTGTCGCAGATGCCAACCTTCGGAAGGAATTAGCGCAACCGAGAGACGATGAATTCGAGGTATCAGTTGCAAGATTCTTCCGCGAACGAGTCGAGTTCTATCTGCGTGAGGTGCGGGGCATTGCGTATGACGCGGTCAACGCAGCGCTCGGCCCTGGCTGCGATGACATAGTTGACACCATAGCCCGCGCAGAAGCCGTGAAAGAAGTGCGAGCACTCCCAGATTTCCAGTCTATTGCGGCAGCGTGTAAGCGCATCCGAAACATTCTTCGGCAAGCTAGTGAAAAGGGCGTCCTCCCGACACAAGAATTCGAGTTTCTGGCCGAAGAGGCGGAGGAGGCGAAAGTGTTGCGGGCGAAACTTGAGCTGATGGCGCCTCGGATCGAAGAAGACAGGAAGAAAAAAGACTACGTGAGTGCCTTGCACATGCTGGCAACCCTCCGCGAACCGGTCGACGCTTTCTTCGACAAAGTCATGGTCATGGTAGACGACGAACAAGTGCGCGCCAACCGGCTCGCCCTGCTGCAAACATTACTGAAGGAGTTTTCGACCATCGCTGACTTTTCCGAAATCGTGACCGAAGGAAAGGAATCTTCAAAGTAAAGGACTAATCCTATGGCTACTACCACTCTCCCTGAAACTGAGCTCGAAACCAAGCAAGCCAAGCCCACCACCAAGTTCGTTTACTTCTTCGGCGGCGGCAAGGCCGATGGCAACGGCAAAATGAAAGACGAACTCGGCGGCAAGGGCGCCGGTCTGGCCGAAATGACCAATGCCGGCCTGCCCGTCCCGCCCGGCTTCACTATCCAGACCGAAGCCTGCCGCGAATACATGCGCCACGGCGGTGTGTCGAAGGAAGTCGACCGCGAAATGGAAGACGCCCTGAACCGGCTACAGGAACTGCAACATCAGAAACTGGGCAAGGGCGACAATCCTCTGCTGGTCAGCGTCCGTTCAGGCGCGAAGTTCTCCATGCCCGGCATGATGGACACGATCCTGAACCTTGGCCTGAACGATCAAAGCGTCGAGGCGCTGGCCAAGCGCAGCAAGAATCCGCGCTTTGCCTACGATTCCTATCGCCGCCTCATCCAGATGTTCGGCAACGTGGTGCTTGAAATTCCGAAGTCCGCGTTTGATGAAGTCTTTGACGCCAAGAAAAAGCAGAAGAAGGCGAAGCTCGACACCGATCTCGACGCCAAAGCGTTGAAAGAAGTCATTGCCGAATACAAGAAGGTCGTCAAAAAGCACGCCGGACGCGACTTCCCACAGGACCCGCACGACCAGCTCGTGATGGCCCGCGACGCCGTGTTCCGTTCCTGGCAGAACGACCGCGCCAAGCACTATCGCCGTATCAACAATATCTCCGACGATCTCGGCACCGCCGTCAACGTGCAGGCAATGGTCTACGGCAACCTCGGCGACACCAGCGGCACCGGCGTCGGCTTCACGCGCAATCCTGCGACCGGGACCAAAGAGTTCTACGGCGAATTTCTCATGAACGCGCAAGGCGAAGACGTGGTCTCCGGCGTCCGCACGCCGGTTCCGATACTCGAACTGCAGAAGATCATGCCGGATGTTTATCGCCAGCTGCGCGAAATAACCACCCGCCTCGAAAAGCATTACCGCGATATGCAGGATTTCGAGTTCACCATTCAGGACGGCAAGCTCTACATGCTGCAGACGCGCAACGGCAAGCGCACCGGGCTTGCAGCCGTACGCGTCGCCATCCAGATGGTCGAAGAGGGCTTGATCACCAAAGAAGAAGCTATCTTTCGCGTGGAACCGAATCAGCTTTATGACTTCCTGGTTCCGCGTTTGGACGAAAAAAGTGCCAAGGTCGAAGTCCTGGCGACTGGCCTGCCTGCTTCGCCCGGCGCGGCTGTGGGTCAGATCGTCTTCACCGCGGATGAAGCTGTCGCCAAGGCCGGTCACGGAGCGAAAAAGAATCCGGTCATTCTGGTGCGGGCTGAAACTACTCCTGAGGACATTCACGGCATGGAAGTGGCCGCTGGCATTCTTACCGCACGCGGCGGAATGACCAGCCACGCCGCCGTGGTTACACGTGGCATGGGCAAGTGCTGCGTAGCTGGCGCGGGCGACGTCTCAGTCAATGAGAAAGCGCGTGAAATGCGAGTGAAAGGCCAAGTCTTCAAAGAAGGAGACTGGATTTCGCTCGACGGCACCACCGGCCGCGTGATCAAAGGCAAGCTCAATACGGTCGACGCCACTCCGGACGATCCCGAGCTCACCAAGCTCCTGGGCTGGGCAGAGCCCTTCCGCAAAATCGGTGTGCGAGCGAACGCCGACATTCCGCGCGACGCAATTCAAGCCCGCGCGTTCGGGGCAGAAGGCATCGGCTTGTGCCGTACCGAACATATGTTCTTCGCCGAAAAACGCATTCCGCACATGCGCGCCATGATCATGGCCGACAACGAAAAAGATCGTCGCGCTGCGCTGAAAAAGCTGCTGCCCATGCAGCGCGAGGACTTCGCCGGCCTGTTCCGCGCCATGGATGGACTGCCGGTGACCATCCGCCTGCTCGATCCGCCGCTGCACGAATTTCTCCCCAAGCGCGAAGAGTTGATGGTTCAGATCGCAGTGCTCGAGGCCACCAAGCCGAAGTCGCCAAAGCTTAAAGAACTCAAGACCATCCTGCAGCGCGTGGAGGAGTTGCACGAGTTCAATCCCATGCTCGGACACCGCGGATGTCGCCTGGGAATTACCTATCCCGAGATCACCGAAATGCAGGCCCGCGCCATCTTTGAAGCCGCGGTCGACGTGGCGAAAGAAGGCGTAAAGCCACACGCGGAAGTGATGATTCCCTTGACCGCAACTCTGAAAGAAATGGCCAACCAGGCTGCCATCGTCCGCCGGGTCGCGGATGAGGTTTTCAAAGAAAAAGGGAAGTCCGTCCACTACCTGGTGGGCACCATGATCGAGTTGCCGCGCGCAGCCCTGGTCGCCGACGAGATCGCGAAAGAAGCCGAGTTCTTCAGCTTCGGCACCAACGACCTTACTCAGACGACTTTCGGCTTCTCACGCGATGACATTAACACGTTCCTACCCGCCTACCTGGCGGAGGGGATCTTGAAGCAGGATCCGTTCGCAGTCATCGATCGCGAAGGAGTCGGGGAACTGGTTCGCATCGGAATCGAGCGCGGCCGAAAGACGCGGCCGAAACTCGAGGTGGGAATCTGCGGCGAGCACGGAGGCGATCCATCGTCGATCGAGTTCTGCCATCAAGTTGGCATGGACTACGTTGCCTGCTCGCCTTTCCGTGTGCTAACGGCGCGGCTGGCCGCCGCTCAGGCCGGCGCCAGCGACAAGCTCAAAGTGGAGGGCGGAAGGACGAAATAAACCGCAAGTGAAAACCGCGGAGGACACAGGGGACGCTGAGGACAGCTGATAAGAAGGGTGATTCCATACGGTGTGTATGACTATCAACGAAGTCACGGGGGCTATTGTCGATGCTGCCACGAAGGTACACACCGCGTTAGGTCCCGGAATGCTGGAGAGCGTTTACGAGAAATGCCTGCGGCATGAACTGACCAAGCGCGGCCTGAAAGTAGAATCGCAAGTCTGGTTGCCCGTCCTCTACGATGGGGTCGAGATCGAAGGTGGCTACAAGATCGACTTGCTCGTCGAGAACTGCGTAGTGGTGGAGCTAAAAGTAGTGGAACAAGTCCTGGAAGTCCACAAGGCGCAACTGCTCTCTTATCTCAAGCTGAGTGGAAGATCGGTTGGGCTGCTGATCAACTTCAACGTGGTTCATCTTCGCAACGGAATCAAGAGGCTGGTGTGCAACTTTAGCCCCTCTGCGTCCTTGGCGTCCTCTGCGGTCTTAAGTTGAATTACTGCACCTTCTGCAACCGGGCAATCAACTTCTGCGCCAGGTCCGCCTCTTCCGATTCCGACCACACCAGTCGCCGGCTGGCTCCTGAAGTCTTCTCCGCTTTGATGGCAAACTCGACCAGCTTTTTCAGATTGGGCCGAATTTTCTGCTCGTCTTCCGCCGTCAGCGGTTGATCGTCCGCTAGAAATGGTGAGTCAAGACCAAAATCGATTTGAATATGGCCTTCCTGCTCTGCGATGCCGTCTTCGAAGTTTTCTCCATGCACCAGAAATTTCACCAGACACGGCCTAAGCGTCCATTGCTTCTGGTCCTCATCCATCACCCAAAGGTCCCAGGCTGCCTCGAAGACGTAGGCATAATCTTCGTGCAGGAGATCGGACGCAATCAGCACGGCATGTTCCGGAGGCACACCTGGATTGAAGCGTTGCTCCAGAATCGTCGGCTCGCCCCAGGAAACCGGATGAATTGCCAGATAGGTAACGCCTGCGGGCTGCGCCGAGAACGGGAACTGCCGCATTACGGCTAACGCGCGCGGCAGTATCTCCACCAGTTCAAAATCCGTAAACCACAAGCTCAGGTAAAGCGGATCGGCCACAAGTTTCTCCAGGTTCGAAAGCGGTTCACGTCCATTTTAGATTGTATTCGAGGAAGATTTCTGGCCGAAGCGCGCCGCCGCTTTTGACAGTGCAGAGAGGCACTGCTACGATCGAATCTGCTTGGCTACAGGCTCCCGCCTTCGCGTCGTCCCCGTCGTCTAGCCCGGCCTAGGACATCGCCCTTTCACGGCGGTAACACGGGTTCAAATCCCGTCGGGGACGCCAACAATTCAATGTGTTAGCAGCGTCCGGGCCAATTTTCCCACAACACTCCACAACGATCATGCGTGACCTACCTTACCGGGGCGCATAATCAGGTTTGCCAATCGCTCCTGCGCTTGGCGTTTCGGTTCTTCCAGCGCCTGCGTGTACCCGTCCATCGTTGTCCCGAAGGAGGCATGTCGCAGGAGTTCCTGCACTACCTTCGCATCCACGCCCAGCGACTTGATCAACGTCGAGAACGTGTGCCGGAAAGTGTGCCAGCCGATTTTCTTGTTGATGCCGGCGCGACGTGCTGCCGGCTGGATGTAGTACCGCATGATGGTCGACAGCCACAACGGCTGCTTTCCCGCCATCTGCGTCGAAGCCCACACCCAATCGGTTGGTGCCGTATGGGTGCTCTCCTGTCGCCACGCGATGAGGACTTGTGCAATGTGCTCATCGATGACAACAGGTTTGCGTGACGCTTCTGTCTTGCACTTGCCGATCGCCTGGTCAACTACCGAACGCACGATGTTGATCCGTAGTCCGATGAAGTCCAGATCCTGCCACTGCAGGCCCATCAGTTCGCTTCGCCGCATGCCGGTCAGGGCATCACAGATAATCATGGCTCGCTCACGCAGCGCCAGTTCTTCGAATAGCCGATGCAATTCCTCAACCTCGAGGATCACCGGAACCACCTCGCGCTTACTAGACTGTCGCACCGCGGTAATGGGGTTTCTGTCTGCCATCTCATACCGAATCGCGTGACTAAATACCCCCGACATGATGTTCCTGATTTTGGACTTGCTCCCGCTGCTGAGTTGATCGAGAGAACGAAGCCACTGCTCAACCGCAATAGGTTTGATGTTGTGCAGGTACTTGCGTTCCCATGCGGGAAGTATCCACTTCCGTAGATAGACCAGATACGTCGTTCTGGTCTTGACGGTTTTGTTTTCCGCCAGAAGTTCCGTCTGGCGGTAATGATTGACCAGATCCCCCAACGTCATCAGCGCCGTGGGTGCAACTTCGCGGTTGATGTTCGCTCGCATGGTCTGGATATGGTTCAGGGCGTCCCACTCAGTGCGAAACTCGCTTACGTGTCCAACTGTGAGCGTCCGCTGTCTGCGCCTGCCGTCCGGGCCAGGCTCTCGCCAGAGAAATTCCCACACGTCAGGACCGCGCTTGCGTTTGGCCCTCCTGAGATGCCCCTGTTGATACCGTTGCGCCATATGGATATTCCTTTCATTGGCGCACGGACGGGCGAGCAATATCTATATCATGTTGCATATGCTTGTCCAGTTCGGAAAGTTTGAACCGCCATTGTCGCTGACGACGTCTAAAATGGTTGCGATTGTCTGTCGCCTATTACGGCGCTTTCTGTTGATCAATTGAAGGCAATCAGTACCAACCTTCCCCATCAGTTCTGCTGGCCGAAGTTTTAGCTGGTCCGCAAGAGACGCGACTTTGAGCAGGTCTTCGTCAGATATTGACCCATCTGGGGCTCTTAACTCTGAGTACAGGTCGATAACCTTCTCCACATTGGTACGCTCGAGCACTTCTAGCTGGCGTCCAAAGATTTCAATTTCAACTTCACCATGTTGCCGCTTTATTTCTTCGACAATCGAATCCCATAGAAACCCCGCATGGGAGATCCACCATTCTTGGGTACGATACAGCTCAAGAAGTTGCGGGATCAGGCCTGGCTCGTACTGAGAGCTTGAACGATGCACAACCCGTGCAATGTGAAATGGTTCGCCGCACAAAAATGATGACTCGTCAATAAATCCCTTAAACGACGCATCGGGAAATCATTCTCTGAAGAAGTTCTGGCCAATCCCTTGCTGGCTCCACTGTGGTGACGCGCGGTCTGGTACCGGAAACTGCCGGCCGTCCCGCGTCAGTTGCCATGGGCTCGCTCATGGGAAACAGAATGCTTCCAGCGCTGGTGTCAAACAGCAGCTGCACTGCATCGAAAGGGATGTCCGAAAACTCGAAGTAGCGTCTTAAAGTGGATCTGATCAAAGAGGCAGCTCGTGGAACGACTGCATATTCAACAGCGTAGTAGCACAAAGTCTCGCGCGGAGTCTTGGTGGATAACGTCTTGTTAACATCAATCAAGCCCTCTCGGTAAACGTCTCTGCATGCTCTGAGTTCAGATATTATTTCACCTGCCTCATGGGACATGAACTCGTGATGAATCGATCTATCCAGGCGCAACTGCCCCCTGAGTAGCAGTCCCCGTGCATCCAAGTGGGCCGTTTTCTGTGCGCGAAAGCTGCAACGCCTAGAGATCTCTAGCCCCCATCGAGGATGGGGAAGTTCCTCCCATTTTATTGACGAGCGGCGTTCACTCTTAGGTGACACTTGGTCCTTCCAGGCCTCGAATTGCGTTCTGGTTGGGGTGCTCCTCAGCTTCCTTTTTCAGGTTCCAGAAGAATGGGCATTCGCCATAGCTCGATGGTCTCTCTTTATCATTTAACCGGTCCGCTTTGCCCATCGGGCTAGAGCCGCCTTTCGGGCTTGCTGGGTTCTTTGTTCCGCGGTACGGTTCCTAGCTGTGGCTTTTCCGCCACGCCTGCCGAGTTGAACAGCTGCACGGTTCTTGTTGCCCATGGCGATCTTTCTACACCAACTGCTCAGCGCTCGGCAACAATGCGATCCTTGTTTGACTAATGCTCACCGCTGAGCATACAGTTGAGCATCAGAAGCGCGCCGTGTCGGTGTTGGAGCACCGACACAGCGCTAACCGAAGTCGCCTAAACAGGAGGCAACAATGGCTAAACAGCAACGTAACACCAGTTTTGCTCAAGAATCCACTCCTCCGATTGCTCGGGTGGCCCTCTACGCCCGAGTCAGCACCCTCAACAATCAAGATCCAGAAATGCAGCTCTCTGAACTACGGGAGTATGCAGGGCGCCGCGGCTGGCAAATCGTTGAGGAATTCACAGACCAAGGAGTGTCAGGCTGCAAGGAGTCACGTCCGGCGCTGAATCGGCTGATGTCAGATGCTTGCCGCAGGCGGTTTGACGCAATCCTCGTCTGGAAGATCGACCGCTTTGGCAGGTCGCTGAAACACCTGGTCAATGCGCTGGCCGAACTCGCGGCATTGGGCGTGGCCTTCATCAGCCTGCGGGACAACCTGGATTTGAGCACTCCTTCGGGCCGGCTGATGTTTCAGATCATCGGCGCCATGGCTGAATGCGAGCGTGCACTGATCCAGGAGCGTGTCCGTGCCGGACTACGGAACGCCCGTGCCAAAGGCAGGCGGCTTGGTCGGCCTCGCATTGTTGTGAACGCCGTGAGAATTGGGGACATGCGGGCACAGGGACGCTCCTGGGCGGAGATCAAGGCTGAGACAGGTATCAGCAAGGGCACAGCGCAAAGGGCAGTTGCGCACCTGTCCAAAATCGGATAGCGGAGGATTTCAGGCTTTGATGGCGAAACAAGCGCCCTATGGGCAGGGATGCGAGGTCCGCCCTGCCGCGTTAGTAGATGCCCTTGTCGAGGCCTAGCAGCAGACGAGCAATCGATACATGGAAGACTTCGCAGATCCTGAGCAGGGTGGTCACGGTGATGGGCCTCCCGGCTTCAATCTGCTGCCAGTGTCTCGCGGAGAAGCCGAACGAAATCATGTCTTCCTGGCTGAAACCTTGGGATTTCCGCAGCTTGCGGATTTTGCCCCCGAGCCGAGCAAAGAATTTTGCTTGATCTGGCACCTCCGAGTTTGTAAAGTTCCACGAGCAGAAACACCACGAGCAGATTAGCTGGATGTTTGGTTACTCTTTCTTGTGTTAAGGGATTAAGAGACAGTTCGGGACACATTTTTCTGATGACCCAGACACAGCCATCGTCGGAAATCGGGACTGCATCAGGCCGAAGCCAGCGACACTGGCTTGGCCTCCCGGTTCAGACGCAAATGAAGGGCGCCTTTGGTGATGTTCTGAACGCGCTGCCACACTTCGGTCGTCAGCCGTTCGCTATGCCTTCGCTGAATGGCGACGAGTTAGGCGTCAACTCTTATCTCGACATGGTCTATCAGATGCCAATCCACCAGAGTGAGAAGGCTATCCCGGTAGGCGTCGTGTCGAAAAACTATCGGCTCGTGGATCACCATCACATATTGAGGACCATTCAACAATCGATCGCTAATCGCAAATTGGATCTTGAAAAGGTCCAAGTGTTCGCGGAATGGACGATCCACGGAGAGCGTGCGCACTTCTCTATCATCTTCCCACCGGAAGAGCATTTCACAGTAGGCACAGTCGGAAATAGTGATGAGATGCGATTCCGCATCGAAGTCTTCAACTCCGTCGACGGAAGTTGTCGCCTCATGGCGATTGCTGGATGGCTTCGGTTTGTTTGTACGAACGGTCTGATCATCGGCGCTGCCTTAATGCAGCTCCAGCAACAGCACAGACAGCAACTAGAAGTCGAGGAGCTCGCCAGGCAGATTGGAGAGGCCATCGAGTCCACCTGGAGCGACAAAGCAAAATTTGAGCGCTGGATGTCAGTCGGGGTAGAAAAGAGCGTTCTAGTTCCTTGGATTGATGAGGAGGTGTGTGCACTCTGGGGCATGAAAGCGGCAGTAAGAGTGCTAGGAATCACAACCGATGGGTGGGACGTCAAGCCGGTCGGGGACATGAGAAACCGGAGACCAAGCCAGATCAAGACCAATAGGATCAGCCAGGTCCCTGGCGTGGATGCGCCGGTACGCAGTCTGTTCGGAGTCAGTCAGGTCCTTTCGTGGATAGCCGGCCAACGCGGGGATATCAGCGAAGACCTTCAGTGGCGGAGTCAAGTGCAGGATCTCATTGCGAAGCTGGATGTCTAGAATCTCTATTTAGGGTAACTATTTACTTGACTGACCTAATGCCCCGCCTTAGCATCGGATCATGCCCGAATTCGACGGGATAAAAGAAAAGCTAAAACGGTCCAACGAGAACATCCGTAATCTGGATGTTGAAATCTCCCGGTTTTTCAAGGAATGCAAGTACCCCGTCCTGCCCGATCCAAAGGACAAGCTGTACCTTGAGGCTATCGAGTACCATGTGCAGCTTAAGATTCCACTCCGGTTCAGCGTGCTCGCTGGGGAGATCGTCCACCACTTGCGATCCTGTCTCGATCATCTGATCTGGCAGTTCTCCACGCCGGAGTCTAGAAAATCGACCGCTATCGAGTTCCCGATTCTCGATCATGAACCGATCAACGAAAAGCAGATTGCCAGATACGAAGGAAAAATAAAGGGAATCACAAACCCCAGAGTGCGCGATTTGATTAAGCGGCTTCAGCCGTACAACTCCCCCGACTACATCGATTCGCCCCTTTCGATCATCCACCACATGGACATTTTCGATAAGCACAGAGAACTCGTCGTGCATTTTGCCACGGGGAGTCTGGTGCTGCCTGCTTCCGCCCAGCCAATCGTCGAGAGTTACAAGCGCGCACATCCCGAAGTTACGCCCGCCGAACTCGCAAGTAAATTTAAGACCTACGGCCAGCTCGTTCCGCAGGTATCGTTCAAGGACTTTGGTCGGCGGGAAATTGAGCCTGTTACCCAAGCCTTGGTGGAGTTGCACAACGTTGTCGTTAAGGTGGTCGGGATGTTCGAGCAAGAAATCAGGTGAGCATGGCTGCGTTGTCACGGTTAACCTCCTGTGCAGCAAGGGGCGCATAATTCGCGGCGTCATGGAAAAGGTGGAGGAGCACCAGTATTGGGCGGTCCACTGCGACACGCCAAATTGCCCCGCCGACGTTCTGCTAAAATATGCCGGGATTTACGATCCGACCCAAGTGCCATACCGCATACCATATCTAATCGACCGCCCCGAAACTGTCACAGTCCCGTGTGGCTGCTGTGGGGTGTTTCACGAATATCCGGGTCGGAAGATCGTATTGGTTCGGACGGAACAGGCACCGGGCTTGAACTGGGAAGATGTGATCTGATTTCGACACAGGCGGTGCGCGGCAAAGTAAAACTCCTCACCGTCTTCTCCCCGTCTGAAAACACCCCAATCGTGAACCTGCCCTCTCTAATGCGGTGGATCAGTTTGAACTGTCCTGTCACGGTTCCTCCATCCCTTGTTGTAAACTGAATTTTATGAAGCAACGAACAGCGGAGATGAACGAAGGCCCGGACGCACTCAAGCGATTTCGCAACGCGGTGAGAACAATTCTTTCAGTTCCCAAGAGCGCATTGCCTCCCGATCCATTCAAGAAGCAAAAACCAAAGAAACACGGGAAGTAATTTACTTACGCTTCCCGCGTCCCTGTCTGATTGTTTCTTGTTTAGTTAATTGACGGGTCCCTGCCACACCTTCCCGTGACTTCGTTCCAAGTCAGGCGCTTCCCAACGATCTGCGAAGCGGCCAGTCTGAAGCGGTCGAAATCGCCCATATCCTTGCGGTTGTTGAAGCGATAGGCTTGTTCGTCGAGATAGCGGAATAGATGGAACGGTTCAACCGAGACATAGGTTCCTGAGATTCCGCGCTTCAGGAGCGACCAAAAGTTTTCAAGGCCGTTCGTGTGAACCTGTCCATCCACATATTGAACCGCGTGATCTACAACCTGGTGAGTATAATCACCTTCAAGGCCATTGTAAGAAAGCAGCGCATCGGTGTAGAGAGCCGATCCCGCTTCAACGTGTTTCCGGACTTCGGATTGAATCGCATGGCGCTTGCGATTCGGCAGAACGGAAGTCCGGACTTTTCCGCCACGCTCAAGGATTCCCATAACCGCTGTTTTATCCTTGGTGCCAGTTCCCGTGATCCGGCGACGGCGCTGTGACACGTGCATATTTCGTGCTTTGCCACCAATGAATGTTTCGTCCGCTTCTACGTGGCCAGACAGTTTCTCAAATGAGCCGTGGTGCAGTGCGAAGCGAATACGATGCGCCATGTGCCACGCGGACTTTTGAGTGATGCCCAGATCACGCGCAATTTCGGAAGAACTGATTCCGTTTTTGCAGTTCACGATCAGCCACATTGCGGTGAGCCACTTGTCGACTCCGAGCGCGGAATCTTCCATGATCGTGCCGACCTTGAGTGAAAACTTTGGGCGCGGGTGATCGCCGTAACACTTATACAGGTGAGCATTCTCAAGGTAGGTAACCTTGTCGGACTGACATTGCGGGCAGCGGACTTTGCCGTCGGGCCAGCGGAGATCAATGACAAACGTGCGGCAATTCTCGAAGTCGGCAAAGTGTACAATCGCTTCTTGGAGTGTCTGTGGGTCTTTCATGCAGTTAATATCGCACAAAAACAAAGGTCAGTCAAGTAAATAGTTACCCTATTTAGGTGCCTAGCAGCCCGTGTCTAAATCGCCGATTTCCCGCATCGAGTTTCCGACCACATCGACCGCGATGCGGTATCCAGCGCGACATGCCAGCCGACAGCGAGCGTGAAGTCGCGGGGGATCGCGTTG
>Ga0116223_10001198_pt1 | contig 27477 bp, 27 predicted proteins | sample Sb_taG_3_FD_90092 | JGI IMG/M metagenome (GOLD analysis project Ga0116223, IMG submission 90092) | Peat soil microbial communities from Weissenstadt, Germany - Sb_50d_a_PC metaG | ecosystem: Environmental > Terrestrial > Soil > Wetlands > Peat | place: Germany: Weissenstadt | collected 2010-09-21 | reverse complement strand
TCTGTCTGATCGTTGGCGGCGCGCAGTTGATGTTCCCCCAGAGCGGCATGAGTTGTCACCCCATGGACACGCGAGAGGCTGTGGCTCCCGAAAAGCTGCCCCCACCTCAGAAGCTTGCCGGCACTGGAAATGCCCACATCCGCATTACCGCCTCGCCAGAAGCGCAAGTATGGTTCGACCAGGGCTTGAACTTACTTCACGACTTTTGGGACTACGAGTCCGTTCGCGCCTTCGAGCAAGGCGCGCGCGTCGATCCGCGGCGCTGTCCGCCAAACTGAAGGGAGCGCGCGGTGAGCTGGAAAACACGCTCTATCCCTGGTCTCCACGTGACGCGATGTCCCGCCTCGATCCTCACCTTCCGGTTGCGTTGCGGACCGCGGATTGGACCGCGGCTCTGGCCCTGCTGAAGCCCGTCGATCCACCGCCGTCTCTGCCGAATCTCCAGTTTCTGGCGCGCCAGTTAACCCAGTTCGCCCTGGGCATGCAGGCCCTCGATCAGCACGATCCGTCGCGCGCGGAGGCAGCTTCGGCGCAGTTCGATGCCGAGTTGTGGCGAATTTCGAACCGGCTGAGAGACGAAGCGGACACCAAGGCCAAGGAAAAAGAAAAGGACAAAAACAAGAAGAACGCCGACGCTGCCCCTCCCAAGCTGCAGCGGATGCCAGACGCTTTGCCCGATCCGCTGGTGCGAAACCTGTCTGTCATGTCTCTGGAACTGCGCGCCGGCCTGCTCATGGCGAAGAAGCTCAACGGCGACGCGAAAAAGCTTTACGCGCAGGCCGCGCAAGAAGAAAAGGCGCTCGGATACCGCGAGCCTCCAGCCTACATTCGTCCGGTGGGCGAAACGGAAGCGGCGGCGTTTCTGGCCGCTTCAGACTGGACCGGAGCCAAGGCAGCTTACAAAGAGGCTCTCGTCGAGCGGCCCCGCTCCGGCTTCCCGCTCTATGGCGTTGCCATGGCCAGCGAGCAGGCTGGTGACGTCCCGGCGGCCACGGCAGGGTACGCAGATTTCCTGGCGGCATGGAAATCTGCAGATTCTGATCTTCCGCAACTTGCTCATGCCCGTTCTTACGTGGCCGCTCACCACGCAAGCCCAGCTAGTCAGTAGCGGGTTAGACCCCGCACCAACTCCGCCATCCCTAATTCCAATTTCTGAGTACTTTTTGTTTGGCCAGATTCGCTAGGTCCGTTTATCCTGTGGCGTCGTTGCACCCGCAGTCTGCTCCATCCCTATGTCAGCGAAAAGTGCGCATGAGATTCCTGAGAAGCTGGAAGATCCGGATCCTACTATTCTTTGCCGTAGTCGGGCCGGGTTTTATTACCGCGAACGTCGACAATGATGCCGGCGGCATCCTGACCTACTCCCAAGCTGGGGCTCAATTCGGACATCTTCTGCTATGGACCATGATCCCGATCACGCTCGCCCTGATCGTGGTGCAGGAGATGTGCGCCCGCATGGGCGTCGTCACCGGCAAGGGCCTCAGCGACCTCATCCGTGAGGAATTTGGGCTCCGCATCACCTTCTTCATGATGATCGGAATCCTGATCACCAACTTCGGCAACATCGTGACTGAGTTCATCGGCATCGCCACCAGCCTCGAACTGTTTGGCCTGCCCCGCTTCGCGACCGTGCCCGTGTGCTGCGTCATTGTGTGGCTGATTGTGGTGAAGGGGCAGTACAAGAGCGTGGAGAAGGTTTTCCTGGCCGCGTCATTTTTCTACGTCACCTACATCTTCGCAGGAGTGCTGGCCCATCCCTTGTGGAAAGACGCGACCATTGCTACTTTCAAACCGCCCGCCCTGAAGGCCTTTCGCGAGCAGGCCTATCTTTACATGGTCATCGGCGTGGTCGGGACCACGATCGCTCCCTGGATGCAGTTCTACTTGCAATCATCGATTGTCGAAAAGGGCGTGCCCAAGCGGGGATACAAAGCTTCACGCCTCGACGTCGTGACCGGATGCATTTTTACCGATATCGTGGCCTGGTTCATCATCGTCGCTTGCGCCGCCACGCTCTACGTTCACGGCTATCGCGACATCAAATATGCCGCCGACGCCGCTCAGGCTCTGAAGCCGCTGGCTGGGGACTACGCCTACATCCTCTTTGCCGTCGGTCTGTTTAACGCGTCTTTATTCGCGGCGTCGATTTTGCCGCTCTCCACTGCCTACACGGTATGCGAGGGACTCGGGTTCGAGTCCGGAGTCGGAATGAAGTTCGGGGAAGCGCCGGCATTTTACTGGCTCTACACGTTGCTGATCCTGGCGGGAGGCGCCGTCGTCCTTATCCCCGGCCTGCCGCTGGTCAAAATCGCCGTGCTCTCGCAGGTCGTAAACGGCGTGGTGCTGCCCTTTGTCCTGATCTTCATGCTGCTGCTGATCAACAAGAAAGAGCTAATGGGCGAGTATGTGAACACGCGCTTGTTCAACGTGGTCGCGTGGACGACCACGGTTGTAATGATCGGGCTAACGGTAGCCTGGTTCTGGACGCTGCGCTCCGGCTAACGAACCCGGCAACCTGTGCCGCACCATCTGTTTCGTTCTATGAGCGATAAGCCTGCATTCCGCAACTGGCTGTTGGCGCTTGCTCTCTGCGTTGTTGCGGTTGGACTGTGCATCGCCTACGTAGATCGCCCGCTCGCAGAATGGTTGGATGCTCACGTGCGACATACCGAGTTCTGGGCGGCGCTGAATCTCGCGCTGTTCCCGTTCCTCCTGGTTGTAGTGGCAGCGTTGTTCTTTCTGCTCGGATGCGGCGTCTCCGTGATCTCCGGCCACCCCCTGCGGCCATGGACCGCAATTCCGATTCGCTGTTCGTGGAGTACGATGTGGGCCGTCGCATCAGAGATGATCCTGAAGCGCATCTTCGGCCGCGGCTGGGCCGATCCTACCTTTGTTCGAGATCACCTCTACGGCTTCCATTTTCTGCACGGCGAAACTCACTGGGACGCGTTTCCCTCGGGAACGGCGACGGTTTCCTTTGCGATTCTCGTGGTGCTCTGGATTTTGACGCCGCGATGGAGGGCCGCCGGCACGGCGACTGTGGTTCTGTTGTCCGTCGCCGTCGTAATCGGTAACTACCACTGGCTCTCGGATGTGATTGCAGGCGGGTTCCTGGGGGTGACGATCGGTTGGGGGACTGTGGCGTTGCTGCCTCCGATCATTCAGGATCGCCCGTGATCCATTCGTTCCGCTAAATCAGCTTCCCCGCAGCCAAGTCCCTTACCAGCGTCAGGTCCGCTTCCAGAAAATCGTACTTCGGCAGGTCTTTCGGCACGGCCCACTGGATATCGCGGAAAATCCGGTTCTCGATTTCCCTCTGGTAGTCGCGCACGACAAAGAAGCGTAACTCCACCATGCCCCCGTTCGGGTACTCGTGCTGAATACGCTTCACTTCATCTCCGACTCCGGCCAGAATTCCGAGTTCTTCCTCCAATTCCCGGCGCAGCGCATCGCGCGGCTGCTCTCCCTCTTCAATCTTTCCCCCGGGAAACTCCCACTTTAGCGGCATGGTCTGGTGACGCGTGCGCTGGCACACCAGCAGCTTGCCATCTTTTACGATGAGGCCTGCGACCACGCGCTTCATATCTCAGACACATCTGGCTCGTGCGCGCTGGCGGTTTGCAGTGCGCTGGCCACGGGATCGACGCAACTCGTGAAAGTGAAGGCAAACGCTGCAATGCCCGCGGAACAGCGGAGTTCCAGTTCGTGCTCGCCGAACTCGTGGTTGTCGAGAAGAAAATACATGCGCGCCGAGTCGACCACGACGTAGCTTTCTTCCTCGCCTCCACTGGCACTGGGGCGGAAGCGTGTGTCCCGGGTCGCCTGCTTCCGGCCGAGCGGCTTCCCGTCTTGCAGAATGACGACGACAACTTCAGCCGCGTCGGCGTGGGGGCAAGCCATGACCAAGTTTACGGCGGATGCTTCGTATTTCAATCGCAAAGTATGAGGCCCGTTTTCCGCCGCCTCGAAATACTCGGCGGTTGACGCCCAACGCCCGCAGGCGTAGAAGAAATTCTCTTCCGGCTTCCCAGCGAAGACATAGTCGGCAATCTGATCTTCCTTGAATCCACCCTCGTTGCCGATCCGCCCGCGCCGGTTTCCCAGGTAGAGTTCGCCCGACGCGCGGTAACAGACGGCGCCCACGTGATCTTCTTCGCGCACAGGCTCCAACAAGGCCGGCAGTTCCACACTGGGATCAATCTCCCGCAGCAGTTCCTGGATGACTTGCTCGCACTCCCTGTAACCGCCTTCCCCGAAGTGCCCAAAGCGCAGGTATCCATCTTTATCGAGCAAGTATTTAGTCGGCCAGTAGCGGTTCGCAAATGCCTTCCAGATTTCGCGGTTGCTGTCGATCACGATGGGGTAGGTCAGCCCAAACTCGCGGACCCCGCGTTCCACATTCGACTCGTATTGCGCGAACGTAAATTCCGGCGTGTGCACTCCGATCACCGTCAGGCCCTTGTCCCGGTAGCGCTCATGCCACGCCTGCACGTAGGGTAGCGTGCGAATGCAGTTGACGCAGGTGTAATCCCAGAAATCGACCAGCACCACGCGCCCGCGCAGCTGCCGGAAGCTGAGCGGAGTCGAATTCAGCCACACCCGCCCGATCTCCGGGGCGCGCACTTTGCCCTTGTCCACTCTCATTCGTTGACTTTCATTTTCGACGATTATTGCCCGGAGGTTTCCATCTTTTTCCCCACGAGCATGGCACAGTGCTGCACCAGATCCTGATGTTCGGGAGTGAACGCCGCCGCAAAATGGCTGTCAATATCCAGCTCGCCCACTACCTTGCCATGCACAAACACGGGCACGACGATCTCTGACTTGGTTTCGAGCGAACACGCCAGATACCGCGGATCCTTGCTGACATCGTCAACCACGACCGTGAGCCCGCTGGATGCGGCCGCGCCGCAAATCCCCTGGTTGAGCGGAATGCGCGTGTGCGGCGTCATGGCGCCTTCAAATGCGCCCAGCACGAGCATGGGCGGCTGGGCTCCCGGTTCTAGCAGGTAGAATCCCACCCAGTTATATTTCAGCATGCGATCATGCAGCAGCTTCACCATCGCCTGCATGAGTCGCTCAGCGGTTGGGACAGTCTGCGCCAACTCGCTGATCTCGCTGCGAACTTCTTCGATTCTTCCGGCCACGGCCATAAATGAAATCTTAACTCACCGCGTGGAATTCTCGGCCGTGGAAGCGGGAACCGCAGTAATCTGCCGGATTCCTTTCGCGCTGGAGAAAAGCTCGGGATGAATCGCGAAAGCCAGCGCGCCCAAACCTTGCAGCAGCGTAGGCGCGGGAGTGTTGAGAAACTCGTCCCGAATACAGAACACACGCCTCGACTGCGCCGCCGATGTCCCCTGCCAGCCCCGCTCCACAATGATCTTCTCCAGCGGCACCCGATCTCCCGCACCGCACCATGCGGCGATAATTACTTCCGGATCGAGCCGGTGGACGTCCTCGGCTGAGGCCTGAGTGCCAGGAGTGACAAGGAAATGCCCTCCAGCGGCCTCCACTAGTTCCGCGACCCATCTCTGCGATGCGATCAAAGGCTTGCCCCATTCCTCGCACCAGACTCTCGACCGCACGACTCCCGCGGTTCGGGCGCGAACCTCGCCAATGTCATGCTGCAAGGCGGCAATCACCGCTTCTCCTCGATCCATCGCTCCGACCACTCCCGCGATGGTCGCGATGTCGGTATAAATATCCGCCAGAGTTTTCGGAGCCAGGCCCAGAAAACGTACGCCCGCCCTGAGGATTTCGCTGACCGCCTTCTCCTGATAGGGAACAGCGGCAATCACCAGATCGGGCTTCGCGGCCACGATCTGCGCCGTATCCGCAGTCCAGGAGTCGGCCAGAATCACCCGCGAACCGTTGGCGACAGCGGACACAACGTCTGCGCAATAGCGCGTGCAGGCCACCACGCGCTCCAGTTCGCCAATGGCGTCGAGAATGACAGTCGCGCTCGGCTGCAGTCAGGCGATCCGGCGGGGGGTATGAGTGCTCGGCATGGTCGAGGTTAGGTGCCAGCCTAGGGCTTGAGCTGGCGCAGCGCCGCCGACAAAGTGTCCAAAGCCAATTGCGCAGCGTGCGTCGAAGCCTGCGGCAAGCCGCCAACTGCGGCAATCAGCACGTTACGATTGAGGTTTCCCGTCTCTTCCACAGTCCGCCCCGCCACCAGTTCGGTCAAAGCCGATGCGCACGCCATCGAGGGCACGCATCCCTTGGCCTTGAATCGGATCTCCGCGATGCGTCCCGAACCGATTTTCAACGTCAGACGAAGCACATCTCCGCAGGCCGGGTTCTCGATTTCGGCGACCGCGTCAGCGTCGAATACTTCGCCCGGGTTGCGCGGATTTTGAAAATGATCAAGCAGCTGGGCCGAGTACATACAGTTCAAATTGTAAACGCCCCAGCCCGTCGGAGTGCGATCGTTGTTGCATGGAACACTGGAAGAGGCTCATGAATGATGCTCAGAACGGCATTCCCTTCACGGGTTGCGACGCGTGACGGCCACTCATTGTACGGGGATAGGAGACGCGCGTTGCATGGGCTGCGATGGGTATGAAAAATGTCAGCGTTGCCATCCAATTGTATGCGCAGCCGTGGAAGAGCGGCCCTTTCAGGGCCGCGTAAGCGTTCAGTTGGAATGAGGGCTTCAGCCCCTGGGCGCCTTTTCGGGCGACACGCCTAATGACCCTTCTACCCGCGACTTCCGTCAGGAAAATAAATAGTCCACCCCCGCTGCCGCGCCGCCGCCTCAAGGTCGGGATTCGGGTTCACCGCGAATCCATGTTTGGCGAACGCCAGCATATCGGCGTCCCAGCGGGAATTGCCAAACGCCGCGTCGATGTCCTTCTTGACTACTTCGCGCAGCGCCTTCGGCTTCCCGGCGCCGGACGGAACGCGGATCAGCCGGTCGGTGATAACGCTATCCTCAAGTTCGACTTTTGTTGCCAGGATCCTCTCCTCGCCAATGCCGAATGCCCTCGTTCCCGCGCGGATAACCCATTCGTTCGATGACGAAACCACCCACACATCACAACCGTTCTCCTGCAGGCGGCCCACCAGTTCCTGCATCTCGGCAAAGACTTTTCCGGGAAAGACGTGCCCCATGAAATCCGCAGCAGCCCTCATCATTGCCGCTTCAGTCATTCCCTTGTGCATCGTGACCATCTCACCGCACATCTCGTCTTCGCTCACTTTGCCCGCCTTGTATTCGGCGTAACGGGCGCGCATACCCGTGGCAATTTCAACGGAAACCATACCTTGTCGGATCTCCCAGTCGAAAAACGTCTCGCCGGCGTCGCCCGACCACAGTGTGCCGTCGCAATCAAACGCCGCCACCCGCGGTTTGAGCCGCAGAACAGACTCAATGAACTCTCGCCTAGCAGGATTTAAAGCGTGCGCCCCAGAAGTTTCCATGCACTTCGACGATAACGTGCGGAAACCGAAATGTGCAAACGCGCTCTGGCGCGGGCTGGCTCGCAAGCCGCGTAAAAGTCGCCGATACGTGATGTACACACTTCGGAAGACTCTGCGAAAGTAAGCGCTGTCGGAAAAGTCGCAAACGCTTGCGCTGGAGAAAATCGCACACTGTGCGCGTGGCCCTGCTGCCGTGAACCGCCGTGGAAGAGCGGCCCTTTAAAGGCCGCGTAAAGGGCGGTGAAAATTATGGGCTTCAGCCCCTGGGGTCCAGAGCAGCGTAATCCTCCGGCGTGTTGATATTCAACGCTACAAACGGGTCGCTGACGTCGATATACCGGATGTGCTCTTGATAACGATGCTCGACGTCGCGGGCGCTGGCCGTCGCCGATGCCTGCAGGAAAACTTCAATCAACTCGCGTCCCGCAAGATACGGATGCCCGTGTTGGCCGGAATACTCCGGTACAACCGCCCAGACGTTCTGCGATGCTGATTCGAAGGCATCTTTCAGCAGCTGCACCGTCACGGTGCTCACCGGAGGCCGATCCACCAGCGTGATTACGGCTGCGTCGCGCCCTCGGTTAAGCACTTCATGCAATCCCACTTGCAGGGAACTGAACTGTCCCCGGCTAGGGTCAGGATTCCTGACGACTGATGCTCCATTTGCATACGCAATCGGCGCCAGCGCCTCCTCGTTTTTGCCCGCCACAATGATGACGAAGTCGGTGGCGAGCATCAGAGAACGAATCGTTGCCGACAGGAAAGTGTCCTTCGAGGACGGCTGCCCCTCGACTCGCGGCGGCCAGGGCAGCAGCGCCTTGTCCGTCCCCATACGCGAGGAATCGCCCGCAGCCAGAATAACTCCCGCGAAACTCGGAGACCGCGCCATGTGCGGACGATAGCAGAAAGCGAAGGGAAAGTCAGTGAGCGCAGATTATGAGTCAGTTTTGAACACCTCAACCACGAAGGACACGAAGTCACACAAAGGAAACACCCACAAGCGAAGACCTTCGTGATACTTCGTGTCCTTTGTGGTTGAGGCTTTTTCAGCGTTACTACGATCACAGGCTACGATCGCCCTCATCGACTTCCTCCGCGGCGTCCTCCCGCGCTCCCTTAAACCAGCTCAGATACGGCAGCGCCGAACTCGCATGCCGCCGCACCGCGATTAACTCTGCCGTGATGGCGACGGCAATCTCCTCCGGCGTGATGGCCCCAATATCAAGCCCCACCGGGGCGTGCACCCGGTCGAACAGATGCGCGGGCACCCCTTCCTTCTGCAGCGTCTTAAAGATCTCGATCACTTTGCGCTTCGATCCAATCATCCCCACGTAGCGCGCCCGAGTCTGCACCGCCCAGCGCAGAATCCGCATGTCATCGCGGTGTCCGCGCGTCACGATCACGATGTAGGAAGACTCATTCGGATCCAGCTTCCGCGTAGCCTCGTCGAAATCCAGCGCGTAGACTTCGCGAGCGGCAGGGAATCGTTCCTTCGTCGCGTAGGAAGACCGGTCATCGGTCACGGTCACATCAAACCCAGCGTTCGCGGCGGTCGAGCAAAGGTTGAAAGCCACATGACCTGCACCAAAAACATAAAGTAATGCTGGAGGTAGCACGGGCTCCACGAAAACCTCCAGCGTCCCGCCGCAGACCAGGCCCGTGTCGTACTTCGGATCCTGATTCAAGTCGAACTTCAAGGTTCGCGGCTTCTCCGATTCCATCACTTCGCGCGCCGCCTGCCAGACGTCGGCCTCCACGCATCCCCCGCCAATCGTGCCCACAATCGAGCCGTCATCGCGCACCAGCATCTTCGCGGTCTTGAACGACGGAATCGATCCGCGCACATTCACGATCGTGGCCACGGCCCCGCGCCGTCCCCCGCGGCGCAGCTCAACGATCTGTTCGTAGATGTCCATCGCTAACTCGTACCTTCGTGATTATTAATCGGTTAACAGCCGGAGTCAACGTTCGCGCCAAAAAGCAAAGCCCCGGGCATCACTCCGGGGCTTTTTGCGCAAAACCAGTTGAGAACCGCACGGCTTGCCAAGCAAGTCAATCGTGAACCGACCAGGAGCGATTGTCAAGCTTACTTTTGACGGCGTGGGGTGCAGGATTGAATTTCGTGACGCGCCGACATAACTCTTCGGTGAGTGGAACACAGAGGGTGGCAGAGTCGAACTGCAGTGGCTGATGAAGCCACTCACCGGCTTGGCAAGCCATGTCCAGTACCCACTGGTAACACCCTCTAGACCTTCGGCTCACCCATAAGAATCCTAAGAATCCTACTCTGAAATCGGTGCCTGGTGACCGCATGAGCCCAGTAAATGCCACTCGGATTCCTTATTGGGAATTTCCTATTCCGCAGTATGCTGTTTGGCGTCAGATTAGACCGGAGAACTCCCTTATGAAAGCCGTCCGCATTCATCAATTCGGTGGTCCCGAAGTCCTGACGTACGAAGACGTCCCAGACCCGCAGCCGCGCAAAGATCAGGTGCTGGTGCGGGTGAAGGCTTGCTCGCTCAACCATCTCGACGTGTGGGTTCGCAAGGGACTGCCCGGAGTGAAGCTGCCGCACATTTTAGGCAGCGATGTCGCCGGAGAAGTCGCCGAGATCGGGGAGTACGTCAGCAGATTCACGGCAGGGCAGCGCGTGCTGGTCGCCCCCATCCACTTCTGCGGACACTGCGTGAAATGCTTGGCGGGGCTGCAGAACCAGTGCCGCGAGTTTACGGTGCTGGGCAACGCGGTCGACGGCGGCAACTGCGAACTGATCGCCGTCCCGGCGGCGAACGTGATTCCGATTCCCGACGCGCTCGATTTCAATCAGGCAGCCAGCGTCCCGCTCGTGTTCGTCACCGCGTGGCACATGCTGGTAGGCCTCGCGGCCGTGCGTCCCGGGCAGACAGTCCTGGTGCTGGGCGCCAGTTCAGGCGTGGGCATCGCTGCGATTCAGATTGCCAAGCTGTTTCGCTGCCGCGTAATCACCACCGCGGGCGACGAAGCGAAGCTCGAGAAGGGACGCGCTCTCGGCGCCGACTACGGCATCAACCACTACAAGCAGAAGATCTCCGAAGAAGTCCGCAAGATCACCAGCAAAGAGGGCGTCGACATCGTGGTCGAGCACGTCGGCGCCGCGACCTGGGACGAGAGCATGAGGTCCCTTAAGAGCGGAGGCAAACTGGTGACCTGCGGGGCGACCACCGGACCCACCGTGGGACTCGATCTGCGGCATCTTTTCGCGCGCCAGTTGACCCTGCTGGGTTCCTACATGGGGACCATGGGCGAACTGCACGAAGTGCTAGGCCACGTATTCGCCGGCCGCCTGAAGCCCGTATTGGACCGAACGTTTCCGCTCAGCGAGCTGCGCGCCGCGCATGAGTATCTGGAAAAGAGCCAGATGTTCGGCAAGGTCGTGGTGAACCCGTAAACAGATCTGCGCCTCCGTGTCCTCTGTGCCCTCTGTGGTTTAGAATATCTTCATGGCCCGCGAACTGAACTTCGGACCCTACATCGACGTCGAGAACGGCACCAAGACCGTCAAGGACCTCACCTTCGGTAATCCCACCCCTGAGGGAGTGGTGCTGACTACGCTCGACTCCGCCGTCAACTGGATGCGCAAGAGTTCCATCTGGCCCATGACGTTTGGTCTGGCCTGCTGCGCCATCGAGATGATGTCCATGGGCGCGTCGCGCTTCGATATTGCCCGCTTCGGCGCCGAGGTGTTCCGCCCCTCGCCGCGGCAGAGCGACCTAATGATCATTGCCGGCCGCGTGTCGAACAAGATGGCCCCCGTCATTCGCCAGCTGTGGGAGCAGATGCCGGAGCCGAAGTGGGTCCTGTCCATGGGTGCCTGCGCGACTTCGGGCGGTGTGTTCCAGAACTATGCGCTGGTGCAGAGCGTCAACCAGGTCATCCCCGTCGACATCTACGTCCCGGGATGTCCGCCCCGGCCCGAGCAGTTGATCTACGCCATCACCCTGCTGCAGGAAAAAATCCAGAAAGAGCGCGGCACCATCAGGAAGGCGCTAAACCTGGCCTAGGGGCTCAGCGGTTCGGACCTCAGACACCGACCTCAGACCTCGAACTTCAGACTGTAACTACCATCACGCTGCACACGTTTTACGTCCCGCCCGGCACCTGCAAACAGCGCTATAATGTGGCCAAGTCGCCCTGGGGTGGTCTATGGAACGTCCTCGCGTCGTGTCCCTCCTGTTTCTCCCCGTTCTTCTCCCGGCGATTCTTGTCAGCGGACAGAGCACTACTCCAGCTCCTGCCCCGGACCATCCGTCCGCGCCAGTGTCAAGCGCTCAATCGCAGCCCCATCCAACGCCCGCCCCGCCCATTCCTGCCAACGCCCCGCACATGTCGAAGCAAACGCGCTATGAAATCATCCGCGACTTCGAGACCCAGATCGTGTACGCGCGGGCGTTCTTTCCCATGGGCACCAAGGGAATCATTCTGAAAGACGGCGTGACCACTCCCAGCGGTCCGGATCTGCAACAGGCTCTCGCCCTCTGGGGACCGGCCGTGAAGCCGGGTGATCCAGCCCAGCTTTCGTTTGTGCAGATCAAAGACAACCGCATTCATTTCGATATCAACGGCGGTCCGGTTCACCGCAAGAAGTGGTACAACCATATCCAGGTATCGGGCGCGAACGGCGCTCCGGTTCAGATGGATAAGAATGAAACGCCGCCCAATCCGCACGGAACTTATCTGGATGTCTACTTCGACAAATATGTCCCGGAGATGACGGCTCAGCAACTGCGTGCTGTGCTCTATCCCGTGCTCGATTTCAACGCCAGAAACAAAGAAGAAGCGTATCTGGACACCGTGCCTCCCAAGGTGAAAGAGGCGATTCAGGCGCACCACGTGCTGGTGGGAATGAATACGGAAATGGTGGTGCACGCCCGAGGCAAGGCGCCGAAAAAAGTGCGCGAGCGAGACGGCGACACCGAATACGAAGAATGGATCTATGGCGAGCCACCGCAGGACGTGGACTTCGTCCGCATCGTGGGCGACGAAGTGGTGCGCGTCGAAACCATGAAAGTTGGCGGCCAGAAGATCGTGCGCACCGAAAAAGAAGTGATCATCGAGAAGCCCGACAAAGATACCGAGGCCAAGAAGGAGCAGGAAGACCGCCCGGCAAACGCGCCCAGCCTGCGCCGTCCCGGCGAAGATGCAGAAGACGTCCCCAAACCTGCCAATGGCGCTTCGCCGGTCCCGCCGCCTTCACCGCCGCAACCACCCGGAAATCCCGGGCCGGGCGACATGGCCTCCGGCCACCGGTGAGACGTCAATGTGGGGCGGACACTCCCTTCGACTTCGCTCAGAGCTTGCCCTGAGTCTGTCGAAGGGGCAGGCTCTGTCCGCAAACGCCGGCAGCGTAACCAGGGCCAACGGTGCCAACGCCGGATTCTCAAAACAAGTTCCAGGTCATTTTGCGGCCACCGTGGCCGCCACATCCGCAAACGAAAATGCCAGCGAAACGTTGGAATACTCCTCTCCGTCCACTTCCACGTAAGGATATACAAAATAGTTCAGCGCCTTACCCGCTTGCGCTGGATTTAGCCGCAGGTCGCGGCCCATGCTGAACTGCACGCGGTTCACATCGTGCGATCCGAAGAAGTAGTCGCGCTTTTCCTGGTGCTTCCAGGCTTCGGAGATGTCGACCGGGATCCATCCCTTGCCGTCGATGTAGAAATCGGACCAGCAGTGGTAGCCCGCGATCTCGGCGGCATGCTTGTCGGGCGGCAGAGGGAAACCGATCTCGAAGCGCGCGGGAATGCCCTGTGACCGCGCCATCGCGATGAACAGCGAATGGAAGTCGGTGCAGTTGCCCTTCTTGGCATCACAGGCGTAGAGCACGTCGCCGTGTCCCCAGCCGGTGCCGGTCTTGTCATAACGCATGGTGGTGAACACGTAGTCATAAATCGCGCGAGCCTTGTCGAGCGGCTGCGTCTTGCCCTGCGTCACTTTGGCCGCGAGGTCCGCGGGCAGTCCGGTGACAGGGACGAGCGCGTCGGGCTGCAGGTCTTCCTGGCGTTCCTTATTGGGTAGAGCAGTCGCAACCAGATGCACAGCCGGGTTCAGGGCCGCGCGCTCATGCCGCACCACGTCGTACTCCACCTCGAAGTGCAGTTCGGGCTGAGTTGTGTTGTTGGTCTCGGCAAAGTAAAGCTCGTTGCCAAATTTTGACTCGCGGCTTTTTTTCATCGGAAGGTCGCCCTGGGCGGCAACGATCCTCACTTCCTGATACGCATCCGACTGCGCCGCAGGAATCCAGATGCGGACCTTCTTGCCCGCAGGCAGGTTCTTCACCGTAAAGCCATAGTGAAAGGTGAAATGACGTGACTCTTGGGCAACAGAGGCAAGAGTCAGGACAAACAGAGGCAGGAAAACACAAAGCTTGCGCAGCATAGGCGGAATCCTTCTATGTTCTCAACTGAGAACTGAGAACCGGGAACTGAGAACTGGTCGGAAACGACACACGGGCGTCTTAGAGGGAACGCCGTCAAGTAAAGCCGCGCCGCGGGATGCGCATGGGAAGAAGATGCCGGAAGAGATTCCGGCGATGCGGTATTTTAAACCAAAGCCGAAGGACACGAATGATCACGAAGAACCGTATAGTGATGTTTCCTTCGTGTGACTTCGTGTCCTTCGTGGTAAAGATCCTAAAGCCTACTTCTGCTCCTCCGCCGTAGCGTTCAGCACTATCGTCAGCGGGCTGGGATGGTCCGGTTTGAGGTAGCGATTCACCAGGAATTGTTTTCCGTCCCGGCTGACGTCGTAAGTGAATAAGTCAGTAGACGAAACGGCAGCGCGCCCGCGCACTTGGAACAGCGGCACAGGTGTTCCGCTGGAAAAGCCGCCCGCGGTGACGATGGGCGCGGCCGTTAGCATTCCCGACTGTCCGATGAAGAAAAGTTCCTTGCCGTCGCCGCTCCACCGGGGCTCAGAGCCGCCACCCCGGGAGATTTGCCATTTGCCCGCCGCGCCGGGAAAAGTAGTGACATAGACCTCCCAGTCGCCGGATTCGGTGGACGCATACGCCACCCATTTTCCGTCGGGCGAAATCTGGCCGTTCCTTTCAGAGCCCTTCGTCGTCAGCAGTGGAACTGGCTCCCCGCCCGCGGCAGGCAGCAAGACCAAGCCGGTGACGCGGTCCCCAGCGCGTTTGGGGAAGAACATCGTGCATAGGACCTGCTTGTCATCGAGTGTCCAGGAATTGGGCAACACGTCTCCGGCGATTTCTCCCGAGTACAAAGTCTTGTCCTCCTCCAGCCCAGAGGCAGCTTTGGACATGAGCCGGACGCGTTCCGCGACGGTACGATAGACGATGGTCTTTCCGTCATGCGACCACACCCCGTCCACGTCCTCACTGGGAGAGAAGGTGAATCTGGTGTTGGATCCGCCTTGCAGGCTTTCAAGCCATACATCCACGTTATTGACTTTCAAGTCGGCGATGTCGACCGCCAGCCGCTTGCCATCGGGGGAAAGTGTAGGATTCGACAGCGTACCGGGCTCTCCCACGCGACCCACTTCCTTGCCTGCACGATCTACCCAGGTCAGAGCCGACAGGGTGGTCTGGGTCCCCGCGGAATAGACCAAGGTTCCGTTGGCCGCGGCGGAAAAATCGCCCCAGATAATCGAAGGCTGAAAGCCAATGGATGGTGCGACCACGTGAGGTTCACCCGAGATTGTGCCCTTCGACCAATCGAAGGCGGACGTGACCAATTGCCGTTTTTCATCCGCGTAGAAAATCTGGCCGTACGTCACGGCGACGTTAGTGTGCGCCAGGACGAGCAGCTTCTTCTCCTTTTCAGCCAGGGAACCTTCATAAATGCCGCTGACCCGGTCGTCCCGGTTGTTCACGAAGTTTCCCGACCAGAACAAAAAGTGCTCGCCGTCGGGCAAAAATACGGGCCAGCGATGAGACTGCTCATCCTTACCGATGGTCGTTAGGGGTGCGCCACCACTGCCGTCTGCATTGATGCGCCATAGACCGCCCTGGGGTTCGGGAGTGTAGATGATGACGTTTTTGGATCCCCACGATCCGCCGCGGGCAACGCTTGCGGGAGCGAGGGGTTGGGGTGAACCGCCAGCGGCAGCCACTTTCAGGAGTTTGCCCTTGGCAAAAAACGCTACAGAGGCGTCATCCGGCGACCAAAAGGGAAAGTTCGCGCCTTCGGTTCCTGCCAATTCGATGGGGTTGGGTGAGCCAATGCGCTGCACGTAGAGTGTGGGCACGCTAGAGTTTTCGTCGGGCGAAACGAAAGCCAGCATCTGGCCGTCCGCCGAGAGCGCCACCTGGCTCACCTCACCCGGAACCGGCAGCGCAAATTGCATGCGGCGGGCGGCGGGGGCGCTTCTGGATGCCAGCCAGACCGCGGAAACAGCCACCAGCGCCACTGCCGCAGCCATCCAGACCCAAGACCGTGTGGGTCGAACCTCTGGTTTTGCCCGCGCGGCTCCGCTCGCGTCCGTGCCCGAAAGCGCGCCCAGCGCGAACGCCAGATCTTGCGCGGATTGGAACCGCTGCTCCGCCCGCTTCTCCAAACAGCGGCGCACGATGCGTTCCAGCGCCGGTGCAACCAGCTTCGCGCTGTCGACGAGATCGGGCGGATCCTCTTTCAGAATCGCCGTCATGGTTTCGGCCCCGGTGTCCCGGTGGAATGCCCGCTGGCCCGAAATCATTTCGTATAGCACTGCCCCGAAAGCAAAAATGTCTGTACGGTGGTCGACCGATTCGCCCCGCACTTGCTCAGGCGACATATAGCCGGCAGTGCCCATCACGACCCCGGCCACCGTCGGCGAACTGGTGACTGTCAGCCCTTCAGAACCAGCCGGGCTCGAAGTTGGGGCCGGGGTCAGTTTCGCCAGGCCAAAATCAAGAATCTTCGCCCGCCCGTCTTTGGTGATGAAAAGGTTCTCCGGCTTCAGATCACGGTGCACAATCCCTTTTTCGTGCGCCGCGGCCAATCCTGACGCAATCTGCACCGCGTAGTCGCCCGCTTTTCGCGCGGGCACTGGACCGAACCGCAGCATGTCGCGCAGGCTCTGTCCTTCCAGAAACTCGGAGACAAGGTAGGGGCTGCCATTCTGCGATCCGATGTCATACAGCCCGACGATGTTGGGGTGGTTCAAGGCCGCGACCGCGCGCGCTTCCTGTTCAAACCGCCGCAGTCGTTCCGGATCGCGGGCGAACGATTCCGACAAAACTTTGAGCGCGACCTCCCGTCCTAGCCGCTCATCGCGGGCGCGATACACCTCGCCCATTCCTCCAGCTCCAATCAGTGCCACCACTTCGTACGGGCCCAGCTTCATGCCAGGGGTCAGGGTCATAGGTGCGGAGATTATACCTGCACGGTAGAATGCCTGCGCACCCGACAAAGGGACCTTCCCCGGAGGAAATATGTCGAAGAAGGACGCCGTTGTGCTGGCCAGCCGGACCCTGGCCACGCTTTTGATTCTGTGGGCCCTGAGCGAGGTTTCCTATTTACCGGAACGGTTGCATTCGTACCTTAACTACCTCAACCGTGAGCTGTCGTCTGCGCCTGGTATTCAGTACATGCGACACTCCTACCTCATCGCGTTAGGTTTTCTCATCACCAGGATCGTTGGGTACGTCCTGATGGCGAGGTGGCTCTATCAGGGTGGTCCAGAAATTGAGGAGTTGTTGTTGCCGACTGAGTCCCAGGAAAGCCCTGCGCGTAACTGATCTGCCAAGACAACGAGGAAAACAACATCCAGTAGAATGACCCCATGTCCGCCGCTATCCAATGCCGCGACCTGCGCAAGACCTACGATGGAAAGGTTGAAGCCGTTCGCGGGCTGAACCTCGAAATCCAGACTGGCGAATGTTTCGGCCTGCTCGGGCCGAACGGGGCGGGGAAGACCACGACCATCGAAATCCTCGAAGGCCTGCTCGCTCCCACGTCAGGCGAGGTCTCGATCCTGGGACACTCTTGGCGGGAAGACGAGCGCGAAATGCGCGAGTGGCTGGGCATCTCCCTGCAGGAGACGCGGCTGTCGGAAAAGCTCACCGTGCGCGAGACCATTGAACTCTTCGCCAGCTTCTACCGTGAACCGCGCTCGTCCGGCGAAGTGCTCGATCAACTCCAGTTGACCGAAAAAGCCGATTCCTGGGTGGGAAAACTTTCCGGCGGGCAGCGGCAGCGCCTGGCCGTGGCGACCGCTCTGGTGTGCAATCCGAAGATTCTTTTTCTCGACGAACCCACTACCGGACTCGATCCCCAGAGCCGCCGCCAGTTGTGGGACATCATTCGCGGCTTTCAGCGCGACGGCGGCACCGTGATGCTCACCACCCACTACATGGACGAAGCCGAGCGCCTGTGCGACCGCCTCGCCATTGTCGATCACGGGCAAATCATTGCCGAGGGCTCGCCCGCCGACCTGATCGAACGCCTCGGCGGACATCACGTGGTGGAGTTCGCCGTGAGCGGCAATTCCGACGGTGGCAACTCGGATAGTGCCGCCTTAAAGGCTTGGGCCGGATTGCCCAGCGTTGAGTCGGTCCGCGAAGATGACAGTCTGGTCGCCCTCAACGTCAAACAGCCGCACCTGACGATCCCGGCGCTGCTCGATGCCATCGACCAGCAGGGAACTCAGTTGCAGCATCTGACCACGCGCCAGGCAAGTTTGGAAGACGTGTTCGTGCGGTTGACGGGACGCCATCTCCGGGAAGAGTAACTCCGTAGCAGAAAGGATGTTATGAAATCCGTAATCAGGTTTGCATCGGTTGCAGTTCTAGCTTTTGGGCTGCTCGTAGCGGGCAGTTGGGCGCAGGCCGCGCCTGACTCGGCTGCCGCGTTCGCTCCCTTCGAGCAATGGAAGAGCGTGGTTCTGTCGGGCGATGCTGGCGCCCTGAAGGCGCTCTACAGCACTGATCCCGCCGCGCAGGTGCGAGTCGGTGGAGTGATGCATCCCGCCGACGCCGACACCAGTTTCTGGCTCGGCCTCAAGGCGCACAGTATAAAGGTCGAGATCATCCGCCAGATCGCCGGTCCAGAGAGAGCCAGCGTAATCTTCCGCGCCGACGTCGTGTCCGGGCTGCCCAACCCAGAAATCGTCACGGTGACCGACGATCAGTACTGGCTGAAGCAAGGAGAGCAATGGCGACTAGTGGCGGTGGAGAGAACCGACTCACCCCGCTTGAAGCAACCGTCGGATATGAAGAAGAACATCTATCCCGCCGACGTGGACGCGCACGTCGAGATCAAGGCAGCCGAGGAGCGTGCGGCCCGGGAGCACAAGCGTCTGCTGCTGATCTTCGGCGCGAACTGGTGTTTCGACTGCCACGTCCTTGATCTAGCGTTTCAGGGGCCCGATCTGGCGCCGGTTCTGGCGCCGAATTATGAACTCGTCCACGTCGACCTGGGTCCTGACGGGCACAAGAATGCCGATGTACTCCAGCAGTTCGATGTCTCGCTTGACAAAGGCGTCCCCGTGCTGGCCGTCGCAGAGAGCGACGGCAAAGTGGTGGTCAGCCAGAAAGACGGCGAGTTCGAAGATGCCCGCAGGCTGACCCCCGAAGTGCTGCTGGAATTCCTGAACAAGTGGAAGCCGCAGGCGCGGTAAGTGTGCCGATGGGATTGGCGCTATTGTTTCATCGGCAGCCTGAGGGCGTTATGTCCCGGAGGGACTAGTGAGAGTAGCCCGCCAGTTCACTGGCGGGTGGGGACGACGTATTCATCTCGCGCCGGAGGCACGGTTGAAAGGCTTCGATCAATGCCAGGTTTCAGGCGTCCCTCCCGGACGCGGTTCAATGTTGCAAACGGGCCCCGGCGTTGGAAACGCCGGGCTATTTTCAGATGTACCTCTGGGATAACACCATATACGGCTGAAATTAATTTATGAGCGTCGCCCAGGTAACACCGGTCACCAGCAGACAAACGCCGCAGCCTCCGCCCCGCCGCAACGGTCGCTGGGCCGGCTATACCCATCTCCTTGCCGCGCGCCTGCTCGAACTCAAGCGCGAGCCGGAAGTGGTCTTCTGGGTCTTCGTGTTTCCCTTGTTGCTGGCCCTCGGCCTGGGCATCGCGTTCCGCAACAAGTCCGCAGACGCCGCGTCGGTCGCAATCGTCGCCGGAACCGCGTCGCAAGACGCCGCAGCCCTGCTGGCACATTCCCCGCAGCATGACCTGTTCAAGATTCAGGTCCTGCCGGCTGACGAAGCGCAAAAAGCATTCCGCCTCGGCAAGTTCGATCTCGTCATCGAACCCAGCCCCGCCGGATTCCAATACCGCTACGATCCCGCGCGTCCCGAGAGCGTGCTCGCCAAATCCGAAGTGAACGACGCGCTGCAATCCGCCGCCGGCCGCAAGGATATCGTGCCCACCGCGGCGGTGACCTCGTCCGAGCCCGGCTCCCGCTACATCGATTTCCTGATTCCCGGCCTGCTCGGCATGAACCTGATGAACTCCGGCATGTGGGGCATCGGGTTCGCGCTGGTCGACATGCGCCAGCGCAAGCTGCTCAAGCGCTTCGTGGGCACGCCCATGCGCCGCGGAGATTTTCTGCTCGCGATCATGACCAGCCGCCTGCTGCTGATGGTCATCGAGATCGGCCTCTTGCTGGTGTTCGGCGTCATCTTCTTCCACATGCGCGTGCTCGGCTCCGTGTTCTCGATCGCCCTGCTCGGCGGCCTGGGATCACTCACCTTCGGCGGCGTCGGCCTGCTCACGGCCAGCCGCGCGCAAAAAATCGAGAGCATCAGCGGCCTGATCAACCTGGTCATGATGCCCATGTGGATTTTTTCCGGCGTCTTCTTCTCCTACGAGCGCTTCCCGGCGGCGATCCATCCGCTGATCAAAGCCTTGCCCTTGACCGCGTTGAACGACGCGCTGCGAGCCAGCATTCTGGAGGGCACGCCCCTCCTGCAACAGTGGCCGCGCTTGCTGGTTCTGGGCCTCTGGGGAGGGATTTCGTTTGTGCTGGCGCTGAAGTGGTTTCGCTGGACCTAGAGATTCAGTAATGAACCCAGATCTGGCGCAGTTTGGTGCCTAGTAGTTGCTCCAATTGCTGGAGTTGTTCTGAGGGGATTTCCTTCTGCTCGGGACCGCGAGCGCTCAGCCGCCAGCGTGCGAACCCGGCGGGCCACCGATAATCCAGATCGTTCAGCGAGGTCGCAAGACCACAACATGGAGTGACCAAGTTCAGGTTCCGAAACTTCTCTTCGTACGCTTTATCCATGGCTGCTTGCCACCAGGCCGTTTCTATTCCTAAACCACATCCAGGGCAGCAGATTCGCTCGAAATTCTCGCCCTGATCCACGAACGTGATTTCGTCTGTAACCACGGTCTTAATCTCCTCCGCCCCCGGCAGAAATTGCGCAAACAGATCTTTCCCTTTCTCAAGAATTTCACGGGCGGGCACAAAGTTGGGAATTGTCGGGATCAGGATGATGAAGTGCTCGGACATCAGATAGCTGCAACCAATCAGTCTGGGCGCGTTTTGACCTCTGAATTAGAGCCCCGCTTAAGGTCCCGTCCGCAAGTCTTGGTAGAAGTTACGAACGGGGCCATCTGCGGTGCTCACGAAATAACTGCGGTTACGTCTTGACTAGCTTGGCGGCTTGTTTCCGCACTTTCGCCCAGCGTAGCCGTTGCGCATCGGCGATGCGTTTGCGGGCTTCCTTGCTCAATGTGCGTCCAGTCTTCTTGAGCTTTGTCCCGCCGGCATGGCCGAGCGCGTTCAACGCCTTCCCCACTCTTTCCATCTCGCTTTGGAGACGGGAGTACTCGTTCCGCAGGGAAGTGACTACCTTGTTCAGGTTGGTCATGTATTACCCCCTCATAAGTCGAGGCTAACATGACTGGAGCAAGAAATTGGAAAAATTAGAGCATCCCGGGAAGTTGTAGTTTCAGATCGAGACTAGACAAAAGTATAGGTCTATTGCGGTTTCACCTCCACAAACAGAAATCCTTCCACCTTGCTCAGGTCGTCAGTGTCGCGATTGAAGACCACTTCGCGCCGCGAATCGGAATAGCGAGTATCCCAAAGCAGAAACTTCTTGATCACGGTGCCGGTTTGCTGAGAGCCGTCCGGCGTGGCATTTGCAGTCCAAATATAGACGATTCCGTGCAACACATAGACGTGCGAATTCCACCGCATCAGCGCGGCGTGCTGGTCCGTAAACCAGGTGATGAGCAATCCGGAATTCACCGCGTCCGGCGTGACATAAGTAGCGGTAACCAGGATGGGACGGCCAGCGCTCAATAAATGCCGCCCTTGCAGCTTGCTGGCTACGTCTTTCAAAGACTTAGGATCGGCTGCCCCGGCGCTATCTTCGAGAGCCGAGTCTTTGCCGCAGCATACTTCACGATCGTGGAATATGGTGTCGAGCGAGGTCAGCATCACGTCGGCGGAGTGCGGCGACCGCGCCATTAACGACGGCAGGTCGCGCACCTCGAGTACCTGATCCTGATAGAGGAGCTGGCCTTGCGCCCAGCCGCACGCGGCAAGGCACGACAACGCCACCTTAATCAGCCGCCACGAAGCGGACGCGCAGCCATGGAGCTTGGTCATAAACCACCTCCCGCGCTAGTCAAATTGTAGATGGTTCGTGGGGCCTTCCTAACAGCTTTTGCGAAACTTTACACGCTCGGTAATTCCGGGCATTGGTTACCTATCCTGTAAAGCTGCGCATGAAGCCAAGGTGGGAAAAGCCACTTAACCCGGCCCGATAGTCGCCAAAAATCGCGGAGCCCGCCGAGCCTTGGTCGCTTGCTCGAACGAGTATGCCAGCTTGATCAGTGTAGGCTCGCTCCACGCCCGGCCAAAAAACGAAATCCCCACCGGCAGCCCGAAAATGGAACCCGCCGTCACATTGATATTGGGATACCCAGCGACCGCAGCGGCGCTCGAACTGCCCCCAGCCACGTGGTCCCCGTTGACCAGGTCTGTGAGCCACGCCGGACCACCGGTCGGAGCCACGATAGCGTCCAGATGGTGCTTGTCCATGAGTGCATCAATGCCCTCGGTGCGGGCCAACTGATGATTCTTGGCCAGTGCATCCACATATTCTTTCTCCGTCAGCGGCCCTTTGGCCTGAGCTATGAGAAATTGGTCCTGCCCGAAGTAGGGCATCTCTTTCTGCCGGTTGTGCTCGTTGAACTCAATGATCTCCTGTAACGTGTGCATAGGCGCGCCCGGACCCAGCCGCGCCAGGTAGGCATTGAGGTCGGCCTTCAATTCGTACATGAGGACCAGCAGTTCGCCTTCGTCGAACTTCCCGAAGGTCGGAATATCGGCGGGATCCACAAGGGTAGCTCCCTGCTGTTTCAGCACGCCGAGCGCCTGTTCCATGAGCGCGTCCACGGCCTCGCTGAAGCCAAAATATTTTCGCGCCACCCCGAGGCGCGCCCCCTTCAGTCCATTGGGGTCGCAGAACTGTGCGTAGTCGGTCTGCGACTTACCCGCGCTGGCCGCCGTCGCCGCGTCGTCAGGATCGACGCCGGTGAGCGCCCCCAGAAGAATTGCCGCATCGCGCACCGTACGGCACATCGGGCCAGCGCCGTCCTAACTGTGCGAAATCGGAATGATGCCGCTGCGGCTGACCAGTCCCACGGTCGGCTTGATCCCAACCAGTCCGTTCGACGACGACGGGCAGACAATCGACCCGTCGGTCTCGGTGCCAATTCCCGCCGCAGCCAGGTTCGCGGAAATGCTAGCCCCTGTGCCCGAACTCGATCCGCACGGATTGCGGTCGAGCGCATACGGATTCTTCGTCAACCCGCCCCGCCCGCTCCATCCGCTGGTCGAGTGGCTGGATCGAATATTCGCCCACTCGCTGGGATTGGTCTTGCCCAGAATGACCGCGCCCGCCGCGCGCAGCCTCTGCGCCACGAACGAATCCTTCGCCGGTTTCGAACCGACCAGGGCCAACGATCCCGCTGTGGTCATCATGCCATCGGCGGTGTCGATGTTGTCTTTGATCAGCACGGGAATGCCGTGCATCGGCCCGCGCGGCCCCTTGGCTTTGCGTTCCTGATCGAGCGCCGCGGCAATGGAGGGCGCATCCGGATTGAGTTCGATAATCGCGTTCACCGCCGGGCCGCGCTTGTCTTTACGCGGAGTATCGACGTCGTCGATGCGCTCCAGGTATTTCTCTACCAGCGATCGCGCCGTGAATCTTCCGGACTTCATCCCCTCCTGCAACTCCGGAATCGTCGTCTCCTCCAGTTCGAACCCGGTAACCTGCGGAGCCTCAGATTCAGCCCGCAAAGGAACGGTTCGCCCCGCGCTCAGTGCCGGACAAAGTGCCACCGTTCCCCCGGCAGTCAGAGCAGCTTGCAGAAACTTGCGGCGCGAAGCCGGGCGCGAAGCAGCGCGCTCAGAAGAAAAACCAGAGTCGGATGATCGCATAGTCTCCCAGGGTACGGACGAGATTTGAACTACAGGCCGACTATTTAAACACGAATCGCAACACGAGTTCACGAGCGGCGCGAACTCCATTTTGGGACCTCCGCCCCCGGCCGTGCGGTTTGAGCGAAGCTCGACGGTCCTCGTCAGGACAAGCTCGCAAACTGAGACATGAACAAGCAACGCCGGTTGTTGTGACGGCTTGGCGGGGATGATAAGCTAAGCTCGTCCCTCAGCTGAGCGGGAGTAGTTCAGCGGTAGAACGCCAGCTTCCCAAGTTGAGCCGTTTTGCGGGCGGTGAGCCCGCAGGCGAAATCCCGAGCGACCGCGAGGGACCTCGGGCAGTCATGAGCGGGAGTAGTTCAGCGGTAGAACGCCAGCTTCCCAAGCTGGATGTCGCCGGTTCGATCCCGGTCTCCCGCTCCATCACAACTTGAGAAGGACTTCGAAGGCGGGTTGAACTCAGTCCGATTTCATACCAAGTTCATATCATCTCCGCTACCGGCCACTCCGATCGGTCGAATCTCGTGCTAACATCTCCGCGCGCGATTGAGATCAGGACTCGAATTTTGGAGGGGGAAGCCGACAAGCACTGATTGTCTGTGCTCCACCAGACCTCCAAGGCGTGGTCGCGGGTCGCCGCTTTGGCATCCATCGGCCATCATGCCGGGCTCTTGGTTGAGGCCTCGAGAAGGACTCGAATGCGCATTTGTCCTGTGGAATTCTGAATCGGTCGTCTTGGAGGAAACCCATGGCAAGAAAGCAGATTGTTTTCGCGGCGATTGTCGTTGCCCTGGTCTCGACCTGTCTGGCCGAAGATGCAACGTTCAAGAAGGTACGGTACTGGTCTGTTAAACAGCCCAAAGAGAGCGATGTCGTTTTAACCATCACCGATTCGAAGCTCTTGATCAAGGGTGAAAATGCAAACAAGAAGATGGCGCCGATTGACTTCGAAATTCCATACTCCGCTGTCGAGTCCCTCACCTCGGAGATCTCCGAGCGCCACCGGGTTTCGGAAGGCCTGTTGGTTGGAGGCGTAATAACGGCGTCTACTAAGACCAAGAGCCACTGGCTGGATATTAAGTATCACGCAGGAGATGCCGAGCAAGTTGTGACACTGCACCTGGATAAGACCGAGTATGAGGATGTGATTTCCACCCTTGAAGCCAGAACCGGCAAACCCATCGACGCCGTGGAGTCCAAGTCCAGTTCCTTCAATCCCACCGCAGACAGCAAGGACATGGACGAAGTCATCCCCTTCAAGGCGAGCGCAATCGTTGCGGCTTTGAAGCCGGCCATGGAAAACGTGGGCTGTGACGTGAAGAAGGCCACCGCCAAGCAGGTGGAGTGCAAGCGGGCAAGGAGCTCCGGCAAGGGTACGGAGCGGGCCGGTGTCGGTGGCGAGAAAGTGACGGCAGAACTCAAAGCAAAGGGCGACCAGACGCGGGTCCGCATCTCGACCGAAAAGGGCATGTTGGGGCGAGTGTACAAAAAGAACTGGTCGACACCGATCTTCCAGGAGATGCTGAAGAACCTGCAAAAACCCGCTCAGACCGCATCGGCACCCTCGAATTGAGAACTGAGGACCCGGTCGCCATGCCAGAAGCTTCGACGTAGGGGAGGGATTTTCCCGTCGTGCAGCTTAGCAGGACTTCTGTCTTCCCGGCTGTGGCGACCTGCGGTCGCTATGACACATCTGCTGGGTTCCTTGTGCACGATCAAAGCGCGGCCAAGCCACTGTTTAAAGATTCTACCTGCAGGCCAGACAGCCCACGGTTGGCGTGAGATCGCCATGAGGGGCGTCAGCCACCCCCGTTTCAGTAGAACTTCTCTGTGAAGCCTTCCAGACGTTGGCGGCCTGTGTACATAAAACTGATCCTGTCGGTCGCCGGATTGCTGTTCGTCCTAGCCTTGGTTTTCTTTATTCTCGTGAGGCTCGGTTTTCTGCATTCGTGAGCGAACTGTTGTAACTCGCGTCTCAAACAATGTCGGCGGTGACAAGCATTTTTCGAGCGTAGGAATCCCTGCACTCCAAAGAGTGCGCCATTTCGCTCTCGTTGCAGATGTGTCCATCCAACCAAAGCCCGCTCGCAATCCGTATTCAGCTCTGGAACTCAGTCCGACCCCAGCATCTCTGCTCCAGCCGCGATACAGAGCATTTGATTCGGTTCATCACCCGGTTGAGGTCTTGGCTGAGGGGCTGATAACTGCGCCCCAGGCTGGCAGCGACCGGGGGGACTGAGGGGCTATGCAAGTCCCGCATTTTGGAGTGCTCCTCGGATCAGCCTCTATTCGGCAACATCTGCGCAACGATCGAGGCTACTGTGCTTGGCTCATGCTGTCCGAGCGTGCCTTCAAGCGTATAAGAGCGCTCGAACGCGTTGGGGCCTGTAATCCGCATCTCCCAGCGGTCGTTGGCTTGGGAGCCAACGATCACAACCCGCCAGTCTCCGACCCGGTCGGAGAGGACGTGCTCAATCATCGCGATTACATCCCGCCGCGAGTCGGCGTCGGCGGTGTTGTGCATTTCGACCGTCACAGCCATACCCAAAGTCTACGGCATTCCTCGGGCTGCCGCGTTGGACCTTGTCCGACGGGCCATCCACAAAGGTAATTAGCCACGGGCAGGATTGGCTCCAATAATTGAAGAAGCGATGGCAAGAATCATCGCTGGAGACGGGATGTCATCCTACAAAGTGTTCGCTGTTGCCGCGCTGCTATGCCTGAATGCCGGGACTGCTTTTTCGACCGATAAGCTCATCGCACTTACCTTTGACGATGGCCCGCGACCCTATGTTTTGTTTGGCAGCAAGGGCGATCACCCTGGTCCGGCATTGGTGAACGTGCTCGACGAAAATGGCGTCAAGGCGACGTTTTTTGTCGTGGGATGGCGACTCGTCCCGAAGGCGTGGGGAGAACCGCGTTACGAGGAGAATGTCGGAATCACATGCATCGACGCGGCCGAGCAATTGGTGCGGCGCGGCCACGAACTCGAAGATCACACTTATAGCCATATCGAACTGCGCGGCGCCGAGCGGAAACGGGGAGAACAGTGGGTCATCGGCGACGTGAATCGAGGCGCCGAAGCGATCAAGGCGCTTACCGGCACACAGCCGCACTACCTCCGTCCTCCAGACTGGATCATTTCCGACGACGCCCGCCGCGATCTCGAGCGCCAGGGCTATCACCTGCTGACCATCTCGCAACAGAAACCCATGGCGCTGCGCGACGTGAACTCGCTCGACTATTTGTGCACCAGAAAGGCAGGCGAGTGCCCCAAGCCTTCTCTGGCGGACGCAGTCTTGAAGCAGGTGGAACAGCGGGAAAGGCAAGGAGTGTACACGCACATTCTCGCCTTCCATGAGTTGTCGACGACTGCGGCGGTCATGCCGGCATTGATCGCAAATCTCAAAGCGCGGGGCTACCGCTTCGTGACCCTGAGTGAGTATATGCAACTGGTGGGAGCAAAGCCCTAGTCGACGAACTCATGGGATGTGTACAACCCATCTCATAAATGCCTCGCATCGATCCGCCGTTTGCCAAATTGATCCGGGGTAGCTGGTTTGCTAAAGTCGTCGTCATGTCCGAGAGTTCCACCGAGCAGATACGCGAATTGCTCGACTCCCTTTATCGCGTGGATTCGGGACGAATCCTGGCAACTCTGATCCG
>Ga0116223_10001197_pt1 | contig 27480 bp, 25 predicted proteins | sample Sb_taG_3_FD_90092 | JGI IMG/M metagenome (GOLD analysis project Ga0116223, IMG submission 90092) | Peat soil microbial communities from Weissenstadt, Germany - Sb_50d_a_PC metaG | ecosystem: Environmental > Terrestrial > Soil > Wetlands > Peat | place: Germany: Weissenstadt | collected 2010-09-21 | reverse complement strand
GTACCGGGACAAAAAGGCATACGATATGCTGATCCAGGCCGAGACCGGATTGATTTCCATTACCGGGACGGAAGAAACGCCGTGCAAGGTTGGGATTTCGGCCGCCGATATCGCCTGCGGAATGTATGCCTATTCCGGCATACTGACGGCCTTGCTGGTGAGGTCGAAGACGGGCGAAGGCGTTGCGCTGGAGACTTCCCTTTTCGATTCGCTCGCGGAATGGATGAGTTACGCCGCGTACTACTCGTTCGGAGGATCGGCCCCGCGGCGCTCGGGCGCAAACCACGCCACCATCGCGCCTTACGGGCCAGTACAGAGCCGGGACAACAAAGTGGTGTATATCGGTCTGCAGAACGAACGCGAATGGAAAAAATTTTGCGAAGTGGTTTTGGAAAATCCACAGCTATTCGCGGATTCTCGTTTTGATTCCAATGCCAAGCGAGTTCAGAATCGTCCGCAGCTCGATCAAGCGATGCGAGAAGTTTTCCAGAATCTGACCGCCGCCGAAATTATCGCGCGGCTCGAAACCGCGCACATTGCCAACGCCAGGCTAAACACCGTTCAGGAGTTTGTGGAACATCCGCAATTGAAAGCCCGAGGGCGCTGGAGCACGGTGGATTCACCGGCGGGCCCGCTGCCGGCGCTACTTCCCCCGGTCACAATGGAAAATGTGGAAACCGTCATGAACGAAGTGCCGGCGTTGGGCCAGCAGACCGACGCCATATTGGCTGAATTCGGTTTTGATTCAAAGACGATTGCAAGCTGGCGGCGCGAGAAAATGATCTGATTTCTACTAAGGTAATTTAAGGAAGGCGATGATGGCAACTAAAGAGGGTTGGACCGGACGAGTTTTTGAAGACTTCGAGATCGGAGATGTTTTTCGACACGCACTGGGCCGAACGGTTCTTGCGACCGACAATATTTGGTTTACCTTGCTGACGATGAATACCAACCCGATCCACTTCGATCATGCGTATGCGGCAAAAACGGAATTCGGCCGGGCGCTCGTTGACTCCACATTTACGCTCGCGGTCGTTACAGGACAATCGGTTGCCGACATTTCCCAAAATGCGATGGCCAATCTCGGCTGGGATGAAGTGCGCCTGCCGAATCCTCTCTTTGATGGAGACACTCTGTATTCGCAAAGTGAAGTTCTCGAGAAACGCGAGTCGAAGTCCAGGCCAAATGTTGGAATCGTGCGCTTCAAAACCACGGGCTTCAAACAAGATGGAACCGTGGTCATCGAATTCAAGCGAACCGTCATGATTTATAAGCGAGGGCATGTTCCCAAGCGAATCGAAGGCCCGAAAATCGAACCTCGGAAAACATGAACGGAAGAGGGTTGATGACAGCGACTCTACCGCCCAGCGGCATTTCAATGCGATCCATAGCTCTGCCCGTCGGGATAAGCGGCGAAGCGGCCTCGATCAGCCGCTGGTGGCGTTTGCTCGGCGGGGTTCTTATGACTCTGGCCCTCGGCACACTCTACGCATGGAGTGTGTTTGTCACCCCGCTGGAAAAGGAATTCGGATGGAAGCGGGCGCAGACCTCCACGGTCTTTACTTTCGCGGCCGTGATGTTTGCCGCCTCATTGCTTCTCGCCGGCAGACTTCAAGACCGCTTCGGGCCCTTTTGGATCTCCCTGACCGGGAGCATATTGATCACGCTGAGTTTTTTCCTTTTTTCCTACACGACCAGTCTGTACTTCCTCTATTTTTTCTACGGCGTTTTGGGAGGCATCGGGAACGGATTTGGTTACGGAACCGTCGTCCCCGTCATGGCCAAGTGGTTTCCCGACAAGATGGGGTTGGCGATCGGCCTGGCGCTTGCGGGATATGGCGGCGGTTCGGCCATTTTCGGAACGGTCGCCAATCTGGTTTTATTTCCCCATTTTGGATGGCGGACTTCCTGCGTGATTCTCAGTGGAATTTTTTTCGTCATGACGGTGACCGGCGCCTTTTTGATGAAGAATCCGGAGACGAACCGGCAACCAGCAACAAAGGGTTCCGTTTCCACGATCACTTACAGCCGCCATCAATTCACTCCGAGCGAAGTCGTGCGCACACCTGCTTTTTATCTTTTGTGGTTTGGCTTCGGACTGGGTTCCACCGCCGGGCTAATGGTGATCAGCCAACTGATTCCCTTCGCTCAGAACCAGGGCATTGCCAGCGCTACGGTCGCGACATTGGGGCTTGTGGTGGGCGCCTTCGGCAACGTCTCCGGCCGGGTCCTGTCGGGCTGGCTGTCGGACATCATGGGCAGGCTCAATACTTTGCGGGTTGTGCTGGCAATGTCCGGTGTCGCCATGCCCGCGCTGTACTGGGTCGGCGCGCATATCGCCGCGCTGTACGTGCTGATCTTTGTCGTCTACTTCTGCTATGGCGCGCAAGCCTCGGTGATTCCCGCGACGGTGTCTGATTTTTGGGGCACGCGGTATGCCGGGACGAACTACGGCTCGATCTTTACCGCCTGGGGATTTTCAGGAATTCTCGGCCCCACGATCGGCGGAGTTCTTTTCGACAGGTATAAGAACTACGGGATCGCTTTTTATACAGCTGCGGCCCTAGCTGTAGTCGCGTTGATTTGTGTGTTGATCGCCAGGCGGCCAGAGGCTCGGTAGCCGCGAGCGAGGATTGCATTCGCTGGCGGTTAGTCGTATGTTGCCGGTTGGACCGAAAAAAAATAATTCCGGCTAGGTGCAGGAGCGGAGGCAAGAACCCATGGCGAAATCGAAAAAATTACCCGCTGGCCGTCGAGACTTCTTGAAGAGCGTGGTCGCTGGAGCGGCAACGCTGGCTGCCGCACCAGCAGAGGCTTCGCCTGCGCAGCCGGTCGAAGAGCGGCCGTCACCCGCCATGCCGTTGATGCCGCCGATGATCGAATCGGACCCGCCCGCGGATGCCGAAGTGCTGACCCTGGATCGCTCGGGTTCGGATTTCATGGTGGACATCATCAAGTCCCTCGGCATCGAATACGTTTGCTCGGTTGCCGGTTCGAGTTTCCGTGCGCTTCATGAATCTGTGATCAACTACGGAGGCAACAAGGATCCGGAGTTCATCTCCTGTTGCCACGAAGAGTCGTCGGTGGCCATGGGCCACGGCTACGCCAAGATCGAAGGCAAGCCGCTCTGCATCTTCGCGCACGGCACCGTTGGATTGCAGCATGCCGCGATGGCCATCTACAACGCTTACTGCGACCGCGTGCCGGTCTACATCGTGATTGGCAACAATTTGGACGCCACGAAACGAGACTCCGCGTATGGGGAATGGCCACACAGCGTCCAGGACGCCGCGGCGATGGTCCGCGACTACGTGAAGTGGGACGATGCGCCCATCTCTTTGTCGCACTTCGCTGAATCCGCGGTGCGCGCCTACAAGATCGCCATGACGCCGCCGATGGCGCCCGTGCTTCTCGTGGCGGACAGCGAACTCCAGGAAAATCCGATTCCCGCGGACGCTGCGCTGCACATTCCGAAGCTGACGCTGGCGGCGCCTCCGCAGGGCGATTCCGGCTCGGTCGCCGAGGCGGCTCGCATGCTGGTTCAGGCGCAGAATCCTTTGATCGTGGTGGACCGGTACGCGCGAACGCAGGCCGGGATCGATTTGCTCGTCGAGCTTGCCGAAACGCTCCAGGCGCCGGTGATCGATCAGGCCGGGCGCATGAATTTTCCCACGCGGCATCCGCTCAACCAATCTTCGCGTCGCGGCGCTGTGGTTGCGAACGCGGATGTAATCATGGGACTGGAAGCCACGGACTTCTGGAACGCGCTGAACACGATGCACGATCAAGTGAACCGGACTTCGCGTCCGATCATGAAGAGCGATGCGAAACTGATCAGCATCACCACCGGCGACCTGTACACAAAAGCCAATTACCAGGATTTCTACCGTTACACCGGAGTTGATTTGGCCATGGCTGCCGATGCGGAAGCAACTCTTCCGTCGCTGATCGAGGAAACCAAGCGCTTGATAACCGCAGATCGCAAGCAAGCCCTAAAGGATCGCGGCGCCAAGCTGGCGTCGGCGCACGATCGCGCGCTGGAACAGGCGCGGACCGATGCGACGTACGCTTGGGACGCGAGTCCCGTCAGCACGGGGCGCCTCTGCGCCGAGGTTTGGAACCAGATCAAGAATGAAGACTGGTCGCTCGTCTCGATTCTAAGGCACTTCAGTTGGTGGCCCCTGCGGCTGTGGCCTTTTGAAAAGCAATACCAGTACATCGGCACGCAGGGCGGCGGCGGTATCGGGTACAACGCTCCCGCTTCGATAGGGGCAGCCCTTGCGAACAAGAAGCATGGCCGCTTCTCGGTCAGCATTCAGGACGATGGCGATCTGCTGTTTGCTCCCGCCGTCCTGTGGACCGCGGCGCATCACCGCATTCCGATCTTGAGCGTGATGCACAACAACCGCGCCTATCATGAAGAGCTGATGCACGTGCAGCGCATGGCCAACCGTCACAATCGCGGAATCGACCGCGCCGGTATCGGCACAACGTTCGAGGACCCCACTATGGATTTCGCCAAGCTCGCGCAGAGCATGGGCGTATATGCCGAGGGTCCAATCACGGATCCCAACGAGGTTGCGCCGGCCCTGCGGCGAGCGATTGCGGTGGTCAAACGCGGCGAGCCGGCACTGCTCGACGTTGTCACTCAACCTCGATAGAGCGAGCTGGCGCCCTTTGAAGCGCCCCAAGGAGCAAGGATGAAAACTTTTCGTGGCTACAGGTTCGCGGTCGCTCTGGCTCTCGCGATTGCTCTGTATTTCGGCTCCGCTCACGTTAGGCCAATGGACGCGGCCCAAGAATCAAAGTCCTCCGATACTCCTTCTGGAAATGCCGAAAACGGAAAAAAGATTTTCAACAAGAATGGTTGCTACGAATGCCACGGCCGCGAAGGACAAGGCTCAACGATGACCGGACCGCGGATCGCTCCCGACCCCGTCCCGTTCGATGTGCTCTCTCGCTACCTTCGCAAGCCTACGGGAGAGATGCCGCCGTATACCGCCAAAGTCATTTCGGACCAGGAACTGGCTGACATTTACGCATTCCTCCAGTCGCGGCCGCATCCTCCAACGGCAAAGGCAAGCCCGCTTTTGAAGTAGTTTTTAGTAGCACAGGCTTCAGCCTGTGGGGGTTAGTCCTTGCAAGAACCAAACCCCACAGGCTGAAGCCTGTGCTACCAAAAACTTATGCCACCTGAAACGGATCAGGCATACAATCCCGTCACTGCGGCTGTTGAGTTTGAGCGAACAGTTCCTGGAGGATCAGCGATGAAACAAAATATTGCAGGGCTCCGCAAGGCGTTCGAGAGCGGAAAAATCGATCGGCGCCAGCTCATGCAGGCGCTGGGCCTGACAGCGACCGCGGCATTCGCTGCAAGCGTGTCGCCCGAAGTCACGGCATTTGCCGGCGGCGGCGCGCAAACAGCGATGTCCGGCGGCATGGTCCTCAAAGCAGTGGCCTACAATCACATCAACTATCAAGTCGCCGATTACGCGAAGGTCCGCGACTTTTATGTGAATTTGTACGGGATGAAGCTTGTTTATGACGACGGCAAACAATGTTCGGTCGAATGCGGCGATCCACCGAATGCCATTTACATTCGCCCGCTCAACAGGCCGCTCGACCGGCCGGCCGGAAACTGGTCCGCGCAAATGGGCCAGGGCAACGTCGATCACTTCGCATTCTCCATCGAGAATTTTCAACTGGAGCCGGTGGGAGCCGAACTGACACGCCGGGGGCTCGAACCGAAACCTGACGGCGCCTACGCCTGGTCCATCAAGGACCCGAGCGGCACCACGATTCAAATCTGCGCGACGAAGGGCGTCTTTCCCGGGGCCGCGTCGCCAACCGCCAAAGAATCGGATGGCACCAAAAACCTTAGCTCGATTCCCGGGCCCGACGGTAAGGGGTTCAAGGCCTTTGGCGTGAGCCATCTGGTTTACAACGTTGCCGACGTGGATCAATCGCGGGACTTCTATATGAACCTGCTGGGAATGAAACTGGTCTACTACAAGCCGGGCAATGTGTTCGGCGTGGACGCGCAAGGTGGGCCGATCTGTTTCCTCAAGTTCGGTGAGAATTATTTCTATCTCCGCCAGAGCCAGCACCCCGAAAAGAAAGCGTATGTCGCGCATTTCTCGCTGGCGGTAGAGAATTTCGACCGGGATGCCGCCAAAGCCGAACTGGAGCGGCGCGGCTACAAACCGCAAGCGGATAGCAAATATGGCTGGTCCATTCAGGATCCCGCAGGGATGAGGACCGAGGTCGCCGGAAAAGGAATGCCGGAACATATCGGAGGCGATTGCGGTGGGGCCAACGGAGGATGTCCCGGTGGGCCGGACAAATAAAAATCCACGAGGGAACCCCGGGAACGCCAATCTCTCCGCTGCGGCGGACGTTTTGCGCGGCGCCAATCAGGAGATTGGCGTTCCCGGGAGTCATCACCAAAATTCCATGAAAAGCTACGCAGGAGTCTTCCAATGAAGCGTGTCAGCATAGTTTTCTTGGCAGTTGCCGGATTGTTTTTGTCGAGCGCGTCCTGGGCGCAACCGAGCGGCAAAGGCGTCGACCGGCTGTATGTGCTCGATTGCGGGCAAGGCCACGCCAACGACGAGTCCCGGTGGACGGTTGGCGTCAACGTCGGAAAGCCGATCGACATCTCGGTCAGCTGCTATCTGATCCATCACGCCGACGGTTATTTTCTCTGGGACACCGGAATTTCCGATGCGGTCGCCTCCATGCCCGACGGTTGGTATCCGGCCAACAATCCGGCGACGGACATTCATTGGACACGCGCGAAGACGCTCGAGTCTCAACTTGCCGCGATCGGCGTCAAGCCTTCGGACATAAAGTTCGTGGGAATTTCTCATACTCATCCCGACCACATCGGCAACGCCGAATTGTTTCCTGCCGTGCCGTTCCTCATTCAGAAGGCTGAATATGACTACTACTTTGCCGCGGGCAAAACGGGGATTGCGAAACCTCCCTCGGACATGAGACCTACATTCCTGAAAGATCATCCGGTGAATTTGGTGCAGGAAGACCTGGACGTGTTCGGCGACGGCTCGGTCATGATCGTCTATACTCCTGGCCACACGCCCGGCCATCAATCCTGCCTCGTTCATTTATCAAAAACAGGCTGGATTTTGCTGAGCGGCGACGCCGTTCACCTGCAAGAGAATTGGGACAACCGCCGCATCCCCTACTTCAGCACCATGCCCGCCGAGCAAAGAATTCAGACGCAATTGTCGATGCAGCGAATGGCCGATCTGATTTCCTTCTATCACGCGCAGTTGTGGATCAATCACGAGAAAACGCAAAGCGACAAGCTGAAGCACGCGCCGGCGTATTACGAGTAGGCGCGGTGTGAAGATGCGGCGCACGGCCGAGCGCAGCAAACGGCCGGGGCGTCTCCTCCTGCGGAGAATGTTTCATCGTGGGCCGGTGTTGCCTTTCACTTATCACTTCCTTCCAATGTTTCTTGATATCCACAGTTGACTTGGTCTACCGTGCCCGTTAATGATTCTGTTGTCCACGCCGCATACGTTGCCTGTTCCAGTCAAAATCACTCACTCTGAAAAGTTCACACTAAGGAGAAAACAGACATGAGAATCGAAACGGAATCGAAACGATTCCTGGCGCCGGAGGTGTCTACTCTGAATCCAGGCGATGCATTCTTTGAGCTCTCGCAAGAGTTCAGAGATCTGATCTCGCGTCGCGCCTACGAGTTGTTTGAACTTCGGGGATCTGTGGATGGCCATGACCGTGAAGATTGGCTCCGGGCAGTGTCGGAGATTCTCCTGGACGTCCAAGTAGATGTCCTGGAGACGGAGACCGGACTCGCGATCCTCGCTGCCGTGCCGGGGTTCAGTGAAAAGGAATTAGAAGTGCGCGTGGTGCCTCGCTCGGTGTGCATTACCGGGAGGCGGGAAGAGGCATCGGAACAGAGTGACGAGAAGGGCGTCTCCGCCGAACGGCGCTCCAGCCAAATCTTTCGTACCGTGGAATTGCCGTCTGAAATCAACCCGGATCAGGTAAAGGCATCACTAAGTGACGGCATTCTCGAAATCCTGCTACTGAAGGTTGGGCTGGGCAAGAAAGTTCCCGTGCTCGCTAAAGCTGCCACTGCCTGATTAGTGCCCATCCGCTCCTTTCCGCCCGACCTGTCCCGGTGGGCAGGTTTAGTTGTAAGCAATTCTTTGCCATTTTGCGGTAGCCCCTCTTGACTCATCCGCCTAAAGTAATCCTTAGACGGGTCCTAAAGGACCGAATCGACGTTTGACTCGTAGGTTGGAGGAACCATGTGGAATAAGGATACGCAGCCCGATGTGCCTGGGACATCTTCGTCCAAAGAGTCGAGGATCCCCGGCGCGCCGATGAATGCACCTGCTGGCCCGGCCCCCCGCCCCAACGCTCCCTCCGCGCGCACTTTGGCGTGTCTGGGTTCAACCATTACGGTAAAGGGCGAAATCACCAGTGACGAAGACCTGCAGATCGACGGCAAGGTCGAAGGGAACATATCCCTTCGTGGCCACCGCCTGACGGTCGGGCGAACTGCCCAGCTGAATTCGGAAATCAACGCTCGCGAAGTGATCGTCTACGGCAATGCCTCCGGCAATCTCCGCGCGCGCGACCGCGTCGAGATCAAGAAAGACGGCCAGGTGATTGGCGATATTACGACGACCCGAATCAGCATCGAGGAAGGCGCCTATTTCAAGGGCCATATCGAGATCGAACGCGCCCAATCGTCGATTCAGGGAAGCAAGGAAACCGAAGAGCTTCCAGTCGGCGCTTCAGCAAACTAAGCCGTCGCTCGCATGGAAGGCCAAATAGCTCGAAATTAAAGTGAATTCGCGCTAGGGGGTGAATTGTGTCCGAGGAGGACTGATTCACCCGCGCTCAGTTTGTTATCCTGCTCTCCTGCCCCCCTCCAAACCTACAACGGCATTCCCACAGCCAGAAAATCTTGCGGTTGCGCCATTCCTCCACAATTCAATTCTCACCCTCTATTCCTGTATGCTGCAGGCCGGAGTAGAAATCTCTGCTCGCGGGCGGGTTGTGATAGGCTGTCGCGGAAATCGCCTGTGTCAGCCTCCGCATTTGGAGAAAATTAAATCCAGGGGAGTCGGGGATGAAGACGATGCTTGCAGCCCGCATGCACGAAATCGGCGGGCCCTTGTTGCTCGAGCAGCTGCCGATACCGGAACCTCGCCCGACGGACGTGCTTGTGGCCGTGAAAGCCTGCGGAGTCGTGCCGAATCTCAAGAATGTGCTCACGAAATGGCCGGAGTGGTTTCCTTACCTGCCGCTGCCGAAACTTCCCGCGATTTTCGGGCTGGATGTGGCGGGCATCGTGTCGCAGGTTGGCAGCCAGGTTCATTCGATCCGAACGGGCGAGCGCGTCTACGTCAACCCGGCGCGCGGATGCGGATCCTGCCGCCCCTGTCGAAGCGGCGAAATCGTAAACTGCCGCGGTTTTACTTTTCAGGGTTATTTCGGGCGCGGGCCTTTGTCTCAAGTTGTATTCGATGCATATCCGTATGGCGGGATGTCGGAATACATCACCGCGCCCCAAAGCGCGCTCGTCAAGCTTCCTGACAATGTCAGCTTCGAGCAGGGCGCTCGATTCGGATATCTGGGGACTGCCTACGCCGCCATTCGCAAGGCGGGCGCTGGTCCAGGGCGCTCGTTGCTCGTCAACGGGATCGGCGGCGCGCTGGGCCTGTGCGTCGCGCTTGTGGGTTTGGCGACGGGAGTGACGACGATACTCGGCACCGGCCGCAATCAAACGCTGCTGGACCGCGTGAAGGCTCTCGCTCCAAAAAGGATATTCGTGTTCGCGGTCGGAAAACGACCCGTTCACGAATGGGCCACGGAAGTGACGGACGGCGAGGGCGTCGATGCGGTAATCGATACGCTGCCGCCAGGCTCTCCGTCAAGCGCCATGCAGGATGCGTTGAATGCCCTGCGGCGCGGCGGGCGCGGCGTCAACATCGGCGGCGTGGGCGAACCGCTGCCGTTGAACGTGCACCGGTTGATGGGAATGAACATCCAACTAATCGGCTCCTGCTGGTTCACGACCGGTGAGGGACAAGAGCTGGCGGAGATGGCTCGCGCAGGGACGCTGGATCTCTCGGTGTTGGAGCACCGCCGCATCCCCCTCAAAGAAGTGAACGAAGGGCTTTCGTCGCTCCAGGACGCCAACCGCGGATTTAACAACTTCGTCGTGATCCCTTGATCGCCGTGTTGTATTGCCAGGAAACCTCAGGCAGCGTTGAAACCGTGCAGATGTAAAAAATGGCAGTGATTGGAAGCATTTACAGTTTTTCGGCTCTGTGGTTGTGCGACAAAAAGTGTTTCTATGCGCCTCTAAGCCGAGTTCGAGATAAGGCCAGCATTTTCGGTAGGATTGCCTTTGATCAACAGAACACAAGTCACCACGATAAGCTGCTCTAGTTCCACTCTTGGCCCAGCCTTTGCTCATCTACCAAAACATGTTCCGCCACCCCTTCGGCCCCCGGCAATCGAGGGAACCAATGAGGAAGCAGTGGTTGTGCGTTAGCTGCCTCGAACAAATTGCGCTGGATTCCCACGGCCGGTGTAGCACCTGCGGGTCAGACGCGGTGGACAGGATCATGAACCTCGACGTATCCGGCCACCGGTCCCAAGGTATCCAAATTGGCCCTCGCGCTCACGCGGACCATTGATCACCCGCACATCCATCGTCGAGTTAACTTTACTGACTGCTAGGAACGAAGGTGGATCATGGTCTTGCCAGCCCGCATTGTAATCGCATTGTTGTTCATCGCTGCGCCTGTGATGGCGCAGGAGCTTCCAGCCCAAGAGCTACTCCCTGACAAGCCTGCCCCGCAGGGCAATTTCCTTACCCGCCCGTTCTATGACAAACACGTGACGCTCCTTGCAGAGATTAACGCTGGAGCAGCCATCTTGGATGACGTTCCCACCCGAATGGTGATTGAAAATGGGGGGTACGAGAGGAATCCCCTCATGCGCCCGTTCGTACACAATTCCGGCACGCTCGTCGCTGAAACCGTTGGAGAATTGTGGCTCGCGGCCTTCGTCGCGGATCGCATGAAGCACTCACGCCACGCCCTCCTGCGCAAGACTTGGTGGCTGCCACAGGCCCTTAGTATCTCGGCCAAAGTTTCCGGCGGGATTTATAATTCGGTATTGCTGAGCCGATGAGAGTCGCGGGTGAGTCGCAGTTTCAAAGGTGGCTGCTAAGCTTTTGTCCTTCTCGGAGTCTCGCGCAGGGGCGCTGGATCTAGGATTCAACCACTTCGTCACTATCCCTTTATCGGAGTCGATTGGGCAATATTCCGCGAAAAGCTGCGCCGCCCTCGGTCCTGCGAACGCGCGCCGAAAAGCGCCAGGCAAATTGCACGCGCACCCTGCCGTCTTATCCGCATGGGCACTTCGCCCGCATTCGCTTGACACCTTGGACTCGTTCCTTGCGTACAATGGTGCCACTCCCTGGCCTACCCTTCGAGAAGGTCGAATCATGTCCGACAACTGGAAACAATGGGAAAACCATATTCTCGACCGGAAATTTCCGCTGCTTCGATACTTAGGCGGATCCGAACAATGCGCGGTATTCCTTACCGAGCGCCACGAAGGTGAACGTCTTGTAAAAGCCGCCATCAAAATTATTCCCGCGACTCCAGAAAATGGCGAACTTCAACTCTCGCGTTGGCGACAGGCCGCTGAACTGTCTCATCCCCACCTGATTCCGATCCATGAAACGGGTCGCTTCGAGCTTGACGGCGTGCTGTTCGTCTATGTCGTAATGGAGTGCGCCGAGGAGAACCTTGCGCAGGTTCTTCCCGGCCGGGAGCTCACGCCTGCCGAAGCCCGGGAGATGCTTGATTCCGTCCTGGACGTTCTCGCCTACCTTCACCGCAAAGGCTTCGTGCACGGCCATATCAAACCGGCCAACATCATGGCCAGCGGCGACGAACTGAAAGTATCGAGCGACGCGCTGAGCCGCGCGGGGGAATCGCTGGATGGTCCCGGCCAACAGACTCCGTACGATCCGCCCGAATATGCGCTGGGCATCAGCCCGGCGCTTCGAACAATGTCAGCTGCGGGTGACGTTTGGTCGCTGGGCATGACCTTGGTCGAGACACTGACGCAAAATCTTCCAGTCGTTCGAACGGCGGAGCAACAGGACCCGCTCTTCCCTCAAACATTGCAGGAGCCTTTTCTCGACATAGCGCGTCACTGTCTACTTCGCCAGCCTCAGGGCCGATGGACGGTTGCTGAAATCGCAACTCGATTGGAGGGCCGCGCACAAAAATCCCAGGTCCGATCGATCGCGCCCGAGGTCCGCACTGCATTACCTGAGCCGCAGCCTATCGCGCGGCCGTCAAGGCCGCTCGCAAAACGCCGCAGCTACGCAGTGCCTATCGCCGCCGGATGCGCGCTTGCGCTAGCCGCAATTCTGGCAGGGCCGAAGCTCTTGCGCCGCCATGCAGATGCTCCGCAGGTTCCCGTCGCCACGGTCGAACAGCCGGTCGTTCCACCTGCTCCGAAACAAGTGGCGCCCTCGCCGAAGGAACGTTCAACTATACCGTACAAATCGAACTTTGCTGAGGAGGAACGGAGCTCCAAAGCTCCTGTTCCGGTGCCTGCTTTGATTCATCCCGAGTCGATGCACGAAGAAGAAACAAACGCCGTAGAAAAATTTCCGGCGACCTCCCCGGCCCACGGGGAGGTCGTTCACCAAGCCACGCCTGAAGTGCTCCAGTCCGCGAGAAATAGCATTCGAGGAACGGTGCGGGTCAGCGTCAAAGTGAATGTCGACCGTTCGGGTGACGTGGAGGATGCGGAACTCGAATCGCGCGGACCGAGCAAATATTTCGCCCGAGCGGCCCTGGAAGCAGCGCAGGATTGGAAATTCAAGCCGCCCAAGGTAGGTGGCCGAGGCGTCCTGAGTACATGGACGCTTCGATTCGAATTTACCCGCGACGGGACTAATGTTGTTCCGACGCAAGAAATGCCATAGCGCCATTGACTGGCGCTATGCCGCCCGTTGGATCCTTTTCAGCTTTCGACAAAAGCGTCCCTTTTGAGCGCGTACAGCAGATGCGCTCGCAAGGGGTGGCCCTCGGGAATGTTCGGGTGATCGAAATCCAGTTCGTGGAGATGCTGCATTCCGATTTTTTCCATCACGCGCCGTGAACGAAGATTGGTGGGCACTGTAATCGCAACCACTTCGCGGAGATGAAGAGTGTCAAACGCACACCGAAATACGGCGTGTGCGCCTTCGGTTGCCAACCCTTTACCCCAGTGCTTATGCGACAGCCTCCAGCCAATCTCCACGGCGGGTTGTTCCACTGACGGCACAACGAAATTCATCGTCTGCAATCCGATAAAACCTGCAAATTCCCCGGTCGCGATTAGTTCCGTAGCAAACATGCAGAATCCGTCTCTCTCGTAGGTGGCCTGGAAATGCCGAACTACGGCATCGCTCTCCTCGCGCGTCTGGACCGAAGGAAAAAACTCTCGCACTCTTGGGTCGGCATTCATCTCTGCAAAGGGAAGAAAATCTTCGTTCTTCCAGGGGCGGAGAATCAGACGTTCTGTGGTAATCACTGACGCACCTAATAGGCTAACTATGTTCCCGTCCATTTTGGGGTCCGCTTACTCAGGAAGGCGTCCAGGCCTTCGCGAAAATCCTGGCTCATGTAGCACGTCAAGATCAGATTGCCATCTTCCTCGGGGGTCATTTTTTCCTTGATGCGGCGCAGTGCTTCTTTGGTGGCGCGCAGCGTGAGCGGGGCCTGGGAGGCGACCGTTCGCGCGAGTTCGTCCGCGCGGCTCTGTAGGGCCCCGTAGTCGGGCAGCACTTCGCTGAGGAGTCCGATTGCGCGCGCTTCTGCGGAATCGATCAGGCGGGCGGTGAAGATAATTTCCTTTACGCGCGCCGGCCCTAGCAGCGCCACTAGCCTGGCGTAATTTGACATCGACAGGCAATTGCCGAGAGTGCGGCCAATCGGCACGCCAAAGCGGGCATTGGCCGCTGCGATACGCAGGTCGCAGCAAGCGGCAATCGTCGTGCCGCCTCCTGTGCAGGCCCCGGCGATGGCGGCGATGGTCGGAATGGGGATGCGTTCAAAAGAGTCGAGCAGGCCGTTGATGCGCTCTTCGTAATCCAGCGCGTCCTGCGCGGTGGAAAAATTCCTGAACTCGGAAATATCGGTTCCTGCCGCGAATGCTTTTTCATCCGAGCCCGTCAGCACCAGAACTTTCACGGACGAATCGGCCGAGGCCTGCTGGCAGATTTCCGCAAGCCGCTCGTACATCCGGAAGGTGAATGCATTTCGAGCCTGCGGGCGGTTGAACGTGATGCGGCCCACGCCATCCTTGACTTCATAGAGGATTTCCTGGCTCATCGAGTTGCGCCTTTCTTGGTTGAGGCTGGCATTTGGATAGCATCGAGCTCCGCCATTCGGTCAATCTCGGCATCGGAGAAGCCGTGCTCACGAAGCACTTCCCTGGTGTGTTCGCCGAAAAGTGGTGCGGCCTTGCGCACGCCACCCGGCGTATCCGAAAATTTAATCGGCAAACCGATCGCTTTCACCTTTCCGGCCGTGGGATGTGTCGTCTCGACAATCATTTCCCGCGCTAGCGCCTGTGGATCGGCGTGCATCTGCGCGATGTCCAACACAGGTCCCGCCGGGACGCCGGATTCCTCCAGACGATGCAGCCATTCGGCGACAGTGCGGCGCTGGAACAACGGCGTCAGCGCCTCCGTCAGCTCGGATAGATTGCGCATCCGCCCCGCGTTGTTTACAAAGCGCGGATCGTCGCGCAGTTCCGGCGCTCCCAGCGCCTCGAGCAGCCGCAACCAATTTTCCTGATTCGCGGCGCCGACGGTGATCCAGCCGTCCGACGCCGGAAACGCCTGATAGGGCGCGTTCAATGGATGAGCTGTCCCCATCGGCCCCGGCGCTTGGCCCGTCGCAAAACAAATGGCCGAATGCCAGTACGTATGAGTGATCCCTGCTTCAAACAGCGACGTGTCCACCATCTGCCCTTGCCCGCTGGACTCGCGCGCATGTAAGGCTGCGAGTACGCCCACGCACGCGAGAATTCCGGCGGTGATGTCGGTCACGGGCGCTCCAACCTTCATTGGCGGACAACCTGGGCGTTCCCCTGTAATGCTCATCAATCCGGTCATGCCTTGCGCAACCAAGTCGAAGCCGCCGCGATCGGCGTAGGGCCCAGTCCGTCCGAATCCGGAGATCGAGCAATAGATCAGTTTCGGATTCAACGCATGCAGCGCGTCGTAGCCGAAGCCCATCTTTTCCATCGTGCCGCGGCGATAGTTCTCGATCAAAACGTCAGCGTCCTTCAGCAAACGGGAGAGGACGCCGCGGCCTTCTTCCGTCTTCAGGTTCAATGCGATGCCGCGCTTGTTGCGGTTCATGATCAGGAACGCTGCGGATTCATCCCCGATTGTTGGCGGCACCATTCTCCGCGCGTCGTCTCCGCCCGGCATTTTTTCCACCTTAATGACATCGGCGCCCATGTCCGCCAGCAACATCGAGCAGGCGGGGCCGGCCATGATGTGCGAAAGATCGACCACCTTCAGACCTTCGAGCGGCCCAGTCTTTTTGTGTTTGGTAACGTTCTCCATCCGCTGTCCTTTCTCGATTCCGTCGCGCCAACAATACTAGCCTCTCGCGCTCGTGTCGACCGTGCCCGGTAGGTGGTAATGTCCCAATTTCAAGAAGTCCCTTAGTATCAAACTGAAAACTCCTGTGTAGGGGGATATACTCTCCGGCAAAAACCATGCCGAGCCCAGTTATATGACCAACACTTCTGAAGAGAGATTCCATTCATCAAAATTTAAGTTTGTACTAACGCTGTTGGTCCACCTATTCATTGGAACGGTTGGAGTTTTGATTTTAGCTGGCATGCTCACCAACATAGTGTTCGAGATTCCAAATCCATGGGGCCGCACCAACACAATACATGATGTTGCCGGAGCATTGACGGGGATGCCGTACTTTCCGGTGCAAATAGTCGTCGCCTTGCTGCTTGGTTGGCTGGTCAGCGACCTATTCGGGCACGAGTCGATGCTTTGGATATGGGTACTCCCCTACGTTTGGTTGGTTTACGATTTCGCTCGGCTGCCATCGGTGCTCGGAATGACATTTCAGGCGAGATTCTCCTATTTCTTCGGATGGGGTTGCCGCCCAGAGAATCACTGCATTGACCAAACGGGAGTGACACTTCCGTTCTACGCCGCCGTCGCTTATTCGATTGGCGCTTTGCTGGCGCGCAAAATACCGATGAGATCTTCCGCAACGAGGAGGAAAATATCTGTCCTTGTTTTCACAACCGGAGTCCTCATCCTCGCTGACGAGGCGGTAGGTATCGTATTTCATCGCAAAAACCTTACGGCCCGGGTGCCTCAAGGATGGGGATGGATTCTTTTGCCGGTGCTAATCCTGGATACAGGAATAGGAGTGTGCCTAATCCTCTTTGCGCTCAAGTTTAGGCGAATCCGCCGAGACTTCGCTGCGCGAGAGTCGTCTGGCTCCTAGCGATACACGGTTTCTGCCACTTCCTGGGGAGTTGGCTTTCTGCCATGCGCCGGGTTAGACGAAGGACGCCGTACGATAGCAGGGCTCGCAGGTATGAGTTAAGTCTACTATCGCTGCGCTGTTTTCGGCTGCTCAGGCGGAATGAAATATCCTACCTTGTTGTTGAACGGCGTGCCGAACCAGATCCGCCCTTGCGAATCCGGGATGAGTTCCCGCATGCCGTTCCCCGAAAATGGCATAGGAAACTCGACGACCGAACCTGTCTTTGGGTCGAGGCGGCCGAGAATATCGTCATCGTAGGAGCTGTACCAGACATTGTCATTTCGATCGACGGCGATCGCATAGGGCGTGGGATCCGGATCGGGCAACGCAAATTCCTGGAACTTTTCCGTCTTCGGATCGAAGCGGCCGATTTGATTGCCCCACCATTCGCCAAACCAGACGATTCCCTGTGAGTCAACGGTAATTCGCCGCGGACCCGACGTCTTGGGATGAGTCGCGCTGTTGCCATAGTTTTCATCGGGCTGATTCTTGTTTAGCGCGGCGAGCTTCTCCGTGGTGGGTGGAGTCCATTTTGTGATTTTCAGCGTCTTCGTATCCATCTTCCCGATCATGCCTTCGCGCGGAAACTCGGCGAACCAGATGTTGCCTTGTTGATCGAGCTCGATGCCGTAGGGCGTGCGCGCTTCGGGGAACTCCATGAATTCTTCCTTCTTGGGATCGAACCGCAAGAGGATCGAACCGCCAGCCCAGATGTTCCCGGAACGATCGAGACGAATCGAGTTCATGCTTCCCAAGCCGATCGAGTTCATTCCGCGCCCGGTCTTGGCATCTTCGTCCTTCGGCTTGCAAAAATTGGGCTGATATTCGGTGAACTTCCGCGTCTCAGGATCGAATTTTCCGAGCTTGCATGCCGCATCTTCGGAGAACCAAACCATGCCATCCGGGGCTTCGGTCACGGAATGCAGGTGCAACGCTTTTCTCGTGCCAATGGGAGCGTCGAACTCCTGAACTTCGCCTGTCCGCTGGTCGAGTTTTGCGATTTGATCGGCTGTCCAGGAATGGGGCATCCAGACGCTGCCATCCTTTTGCGGATAGGCGACCCAGGGGATGCGGCCCAGCTTCGGCAAATCGTAGAGGACGTAAACAATTTTCATTGCTTCGTCGCTGAACTCCGCGTGTTTTGCTTTCGGATATTCGGGCAGGTCCGCCGGAGAACGGGGGAGGTCCGAATCAGGGCTAAAGGTTCTGCCGAGATAGGAGGCGACTGCCGCACCGTCCTCCTCCGTAATCCGCAAGTCGCCAACGCCGCTCTCACGGTCGCGCATAAAGGCGACGCAGTTTTGCCAGCCTTCTTCATCGCGGCGAACCGCGGCAATCTTAGTCTGGAGTCCGTGGCAGCTCATGCACCTGTAAAACAACAACTGTTTACCGGCGCCTTCGGGCAGCAGAGCCTGCCCTTCGTGAATGGAGAGGTCGGCCCAACGGACCGTTCCCTTTTGTAAAGCGAAATCCAGAGATACTGTTTGCTCCGCGTCCACTTTCACGTTGGTGCGAGGATCGCTCTTGTAGCCCACCGCGACTGCCGTTACCTGATAGTCGCCCGCCTCCAGGTTTGGAATCCGGTAGGCGCCGTTCCGGTCGGACAGTACATTCACCGTGATTTTGGTTTTCGCGCTCTGCGCGCGCACGAAGGCACCTTTGAACGTGGACCCATCCGGTCCTTTGACGGTGCCGGAAATTACTCCGCCGGGAGCGGCATAGGTGAAAGATGCAAACAGGATCGTGAGAGCGAATGCCCTGAACAATGTTTTCATTTCTGGCTCCTCTGATTTTTGTTGGAGCGGCCGGCACAACTAGCCAGAGATTACCATACGAAAGTATCCGAGGGTCCGAAAGATATGTGGGTGAACGCTGCGACGAGCACCGTTCAGGTTGAGTAGATGAACGAGTAGCCCCGTTCTTGCGCGCGATTCACCGCCAGAATTCCCGCCGGAACCATTCGCGCGTTCCCAATGAGGTTCGCGGTGATTTCCTTGACCACGCTGTCGAGCTCGAGGCCGTTGGCCTTGGCGATTCTGGTTGCAATCCCTCGAGTAGACATCTGGCAAACGGCGAACTGGACGCCGTTCTTGATCAGCGCTTCCATTTTTCCTGCCTGCGGGGTCTCGCCCGCCGGACCATACACATTGATTTTGGGCGGCTCCTTTGTCTTCGGATCCATGAATTCGGCTTGCTCGGAGATTTGCTTGCCATACTTCGCCCAAATCGCGTCGTTGTAGGCAAACGACGTGGCCTTGTGGCGCGCGACGATGACAACGGCGAGGTCGCTTTCCTTCAGGCCGTAAGCCACCTGGTTCGCCATGAAGTAGTTGGAGGCGAACTGGAGCGCCCAGCCCATGCTCTCCCCCGTCGAGGCGTCAAACAGGAATCGGTGTACGCCGGGAATCTTCTCGTACCAATCATCCTGCGTGTGGCGAGCGGGCCGCCACGGCGCATCCGCCGCGACCTGCGCTGCCGCCGCGGGAGAGCTTACGACACTCGCGCCAACAACGCCGGCTCCCGCGCCAAGACGAGCAAGAAACAATCGCCGCGCTTTTAAGGATCGCAATTTTTCTCCGTTCATGCGGACCTCCTGATTTTTTCTTCGCTCTAGATCGCAAAGTGGCCACATTATATGCCCAATTCCTGAAAAGACACCAAGTCAAACGCCCAGATCGAAAATTCCGGCGTTCATTTGGCGGAATGAGATTTTTCGATAATTTGCCAACTACTTGCACCTGAAAAATCAAAGGACCGGACCGGCCGCAACGATTCGCGGCCAGCCCAGCCCTTTCAGATGTCTCGCTACTGCTTCCAGGCTGAATAGACCGGCTTGGCAAGCAGAAACGCGGGATTGGCTCCGGGTCTCGGCGTGAATTTCTGTATGCGTCCCGAGTCCACTTCCGCGAGGTACAGATTGCCGTCCTGGTCGACGCTCAATCCGTGTACGCCCCAGAGGTAGCCCGGATAGTCCCCCATGCTCCCCCAGGTGTAAAGCAGATGGCCTTGCAGGTCGTACTCGATCATTTTGTTAGTGGTGCGATCGAAGGTCCAGAGGGTGCTTCCCGATCCGATGTAGAGCAAGTGGAGACTGGAAGGCGGATTGTCAATCTTCCATTCGTAGAGATACTTGCCGTTTTCGTCGAACACCTGGATGCGATGGTTGTTCCGATCGTTCACGAAAACGTGGCGGGTCTTCTGGTCAATGGCGACCCCGTGCACGTTGCTCATATAGCCGGGACGAGTCTCGAGAGCCTCGTTATCGCCACCGCGGCGCGGGCCGCCTTTCATGCCCCATTGCATGAGAAATTTTCCGTCTTTGTCGAACTTGGCTATGCGCGTTCCGGTGTAGCCGTCGGAGACGAAGAAGGTGCCATCCGGCAGCCAGTCGAGGTACGTCGGACGGTTGAAGTGAGTGGCGTCGTCACCGGGAATTTCCGGCGTTCCGATTGTCTGCAGGAGCTTGCTGCCGTCATGCGTGAACCGGTAGATGACTTGCATGTTGTCGTCCACGATCCACACGTTCTTTTCCGGATCGTAGGGGCTGATATAGACGGAGTGAGGACGGCGGAAGAGCTTGTCCCATTGCTTCCAGGTCTCGATGATGTTTCCGCTGCCGTCATACACGACCAGGCAATTCTCCCATTTCGCGTCCACGCCCAATTCGCGGTAGGGCGGGCCCTTGATTCCGAGGTCGGGCGACTTCCCTTCCCAGGAAGTCAGCCATTCCCTGGTGTCCTGATCCGTGCCGCCCGTTCCGGGCAGCGATGCCGTGGTGGCATCTCGCCAGAATCCTGCTACCGGGAAACTAATGCTGGGGCCGGCTTGCGGCAGCAACATCGCCTTCGGCGGCGCCATCTTTGGCAATTCACCGCGATAGAGAGCATAAATGCGATTGGGGCTTTCGGCAAAGACGCTTTCGCCCGCGCCGTAAGTCCACTTCTCGTTTCCGGGCAGCGTGCTGACGTCCTTCGGCCAGTTCTTCACCACATCGTAGGCGCCGGTCAGATCCTGCCCTCCTACTGCTCCGGGGACGGCGGCGAATCCTGTTCCAGGCTTCGCCTGCCCCTCGACGGGGGAAAGCCTGCCGGAAATTCTGACGCCAATGGTCACGCCGACTACCAACATCAAAATCATCAAACCAACTTTTTTCATGGGATTCCTCCAAGAAGACTGCGCATCTGATTCGGCAGCCCAGCTAAAACTGATCGTTTGCCCCTGGGTAAAACACCATGGCGCATTCGTGGCGTGGCATTCTTCGCCGATTCGGTGTCCTGTTGGCGTGCTAGGGGTAAGCGCGCAGCAGGGAGCCTATAAGGGAGCCCTCCAAATGGCAAGACGTTTTGTGGAGGAGAGCTAAGGCCGTTAATTCGTTTTGTCGCCGACAGGAGAAGTCCACAATGCACAAGGAGGCTTCCTACACTTCACGAAATTTCTGGATTCCTACTAATTCGGATTCAAACGAAAGCAATGATGAAAAATCCATTCCATTGCAGGCGATTGGGAGTATGCTCGCGGGCGATCGGGTTGCAAAACGGGGAACCCGGATAACTGGAGGGGGAAAGATGCGCAAGCAAAATCTCATCAGGCTCGTGACGTGCGCCGCGCTGGCCGCTGCTCCGATGATGATTCCGACGATTGCAACCGGGCAAGCGCCGGCTCCTGCCTCTGCCGCGCCTGCGCCTGCGCCCCTACCTCAAATGCCGCCTTCACTTGTACCTCTAAAGGTGGTTGATCTGATGACAGCGGAAGGATCAGCGACGTTCGGCGCGCAGTGGAAGACCATGGAGGCGAAGATTGTCGAAGGACCGGCGATTGCGAACGCCATGCCCGGATATAAGACGTCGTACGACATCCAGCCCCACGCCGGCGAACCAGGCTTCGATGATTCGTCGTGGCCAACAATCGACGCCAAGGGGCTGGCCGACCGGCGTGGGGGCGGCAAAGTATCCTTCATCTGGTACCGCGCGACCCTGACTATACCGGCAAAAATCGGGGACTTTGACACTTCGGGCGCCACGGCAGTGCTCACGGCGTACGTGGATGATTACGCGGAGGTCTGGGTAAATGGGCAGATGCCGCGCCGCCCGGGCTACCCCAGCCCGTCCACGATCCAAGGCTTCAACATGCCCAATCGCGTGGTGCTCGCCGATGCTGTCAAAGCGGGCGACAAGTTCCAGATCGCAATCTTCGGCGTCAATGGGCCGATTTCGGTCGCGCCTATGAATTTCGTCTGGTTCTGTGAAGCGAAGGTCGAATTTTTCCGGTGAACAGATTTCAGATTCGATTTTCAGGACCGGAGGAGGGTTGACATGAAGAAAATTCTGATCATCTCGGGAACAATCACGGGACTAATGCTGTCGCTGCCCGTGCAATCGCACGCTCAGCAGCAGGCGCGCGCGGTGCCGGCGAAGCAAGCGGCCAGCGACCTCAAGACGACCATGGATATCAAAGTTATATCGAGCGCCGGCGCGCGTGCCTTGGCGGACACCTGTTCCGCTTGGGCCGAGCAGAACAAGAAAATCGTGGCGATGGCGATTCTGGATTGGGGCGGTAATCTCGTCGAGTCCCACGCCATGGAAGGCGCGCCGATGAATTCGATCGACACCGCGCTGTTGAAGGCCAAGTCCGCCCTGCGCTGGCGGCGCCCCACTTCGGAGACCAACAAGATGGTCCGCAGCGGCGAGAATTTGGCGCCGACCTTCATGCACGACTTCCCACAACCGGGTGCGCTTCCTATCGTGGTCGACGGCCAAGTCATTGGCGCGATGGGCGTCTCTAGTGCGGACGGCGAGAAATGCGCCCAGGCGGCGATCGACGCGGTGTTCAACGGAAAAGCGACTTCTTCGGTACAGTAATTCGGGCGCTATCGCAAGAGTTGCGCGGAGAACGAGCAGACTGCATTTGCCCTCATTAGGGAGTGTCGTCGACTCCTCGGAAGTTACCATCACAAGGGCGGACCGCACATGACAGGCCGGATAGGACCCGATAAGTCGGGTGGTCTCAATGGGTCAGTGCAACACTTGCCCAAAGTCTTCTCGTAGGGGTCTAGGAGGCTGATTTCGTTCGCGGGCGTCAATTCAAGCAAAACAAAAGCCCTGTTTAGGTTCCGATTGAGTCCTATCGCACAGATTGATTCTCGATTGGAAGTATTGTCAGATCAACTGGTTATAGGGTGTTGCATTGACCGGTTGAGCTGGCAGCGTTTATCAGGACATATCCGTCGAATACTACAAAAATCCAGCAGACAGACCCTTGCAGCAGTCGGACTGAATTAACGTTCCCGCTTCCGATGTCCGGCGACTCCAAGCCATATGAGCAAAGCGACAACGAAGAGACCAAGGACTAGTAACTGTGGGTCGATTCCTTTCCATGACTGTGACCCATGCTCCCTCGTACCCAAGCGAAGAATTAGCTGATGTGAGAAGTGTTCTGACAAGTCTCTTTAGTAGCGCGGGGTTCATAATGCGTCGCTATTTTCCGTATGTTCCTAGTTGACGATTGGCCCGCTAGCGACCAAGCCTGGAGTGGCTCGCAATTGAGGTTTACTGCGGAGTGGCAGCGGTGAGAGACCCTTGATTAACTTGAGCTCCCGTTGTTACGCCGTCGCAAGCGTTGTCGCAAATCGCTCCTTCGATGCTAAACCCGTTCGCGCCAAATAAAGGAACCGTTCCACCAGCGTTCGTCAGTCCTGGCGAGGGAATGAGAACCAGAGCGGGGGTCAGAACTCCATTGGTAAGGGGTACGTCTGGGACGAACACGAACTCGAACTGAGTCACCGGGATGGTTGAGGCAAGCTTCGTGAAAGTTGTCGTGGGCGTGACTATGTTAATGTTGCTGACTATGTTCAGGTCCGCGTTGTATGCGAATGAACCTGATGCGGTGTCTCCATTGGTGAACCGCACTCCATTTAGGTTCCATGTAAGGGCTTTGCTAGCGCCCGTGAAGGCTATGGAGTACGGACCGTTTCCGGTGCCAAACGTTCCAATCTGACTCAGAATGCCCGTGGCCGGGTTAGCCGAATACGCCGAGACGTTGGCGGAGCCTTGATTGACGACGTAAAGGAATTTGCCGCTGGGGTCCAACCGCACACAATTCGGGGCCGTCCCGGCCGCGAACGGCGAACCTGCAATTGGGGTGAGGGGGAACGCGTTCTCCGTGAACGCGAAGACACCGCTAGCTCCAGCGACGTAGAGGTGCTGATTGGCATCATGAGCCATCGATGACGTGAGCGTTCCGGTGGAGGTAGTCGAGCCTGAAATTGGAAACAGCGACCCGTCCAGATGCATAACGTAGATCGAGAGATTGTTCGAATCGGTATTCACGACGAATAATCGCGAAAAGCCTGCATCGACGGACGCCGCCAGCGGCCCATTCCCGGCGGCGAATGGTGCCCCAGGGACCGCCGACAACGCTCCGTTGGATTGAATGCTGTACGCGGAAACATTATTTGAGCTGCGGTTCACGACGTAGGCAAACGATCCGCCGGATGGAGACCCGCCGGGGTTCCCGAATGCCATCTCGTACGGATATGTGCCGGCGGCGAACGGCGATCCGGGCACTGGCACCAAAACACCATTCCCCGTGGTGATTGCGAACGCCGCGATGCTGCCCGGTCCGCTGCCGGAACAGTCGGCACCGCAACTCGGAACGTACAGAAACTTGCCCGTGGGGTCAATGGCCACCGAAATGGCTCCCGACGCGGCGGGAAACGGCGAGCCCGGAATCGGCGTAAGAGAACCGTCTGAAGCAATTGAGTATCCCGAAACGTCGCTGGACAGGACGTTGGCAACATACAGAAATTTACCCGAAGGCTCCACCGCCGTGCCCGCGGGGTTTCGTCCGGCGGCGAACGGTGAGCCGGGAAGTGCACTAAGCGTTCCGTTGGCCGCTACCCTATATGCGGAAATGGTTTCGTCCCGCTGATTCGACACATAAGCGTATACGGCGACAGTTTGGGAAGGCACAGGCGGCGGGCCACAGCCAAGGGCCTGTGTGAGGGCACACGTTACCGCGAGGACTGACAAAGCTCGGTCGAGAGAAAGCATCTCCTCAGTTGTCCTAACTCCTCTGTCCGTTGACTATCGATGCCCGTAAATACATCGGGACGCTACAAGAGGCAAGAAGAAAGAGTTAGGTTCCGGCCAAGTCCTGGTAAGTCGCTTATCGGAATGTGGCCCCGATTCGGCCTGATGAATTAATCGCATGACGCGGAAGGTTACTTCTGCTTGCGGTTACAAAATCCGGAGTCGAACGAGGAAGGTCGGCATAGTGTCTGAGAAATCGATTACGCGACAGCGAGCAGGACTCGTCAGATGGCACAAACGAGCCGTCGGAACGCCTCATCCTCGCTGGCGGGCTGCTCCGGTCACAGATTTCTTGCGTCAAGGGTAGAAGGAGTATTACGATGCGCGAGCTGAAAGTCCAAATCGGAAATTCCGGATAATATGAATTTAAACCCGGCTAGCGGGATGGCGTCGCTCTGTCCCGGAATAAAAATAATATTCATTTGTAACCTAAAATGGCCTACGGGGCTCTCATGAGGGTTCGTGTCTGGCGATTGGCGCTGGCTTTATTTCTTGCTCCCGCCATTTTCGCAATTCCCCCGCAACAAGGAAAAACCAATCGCGTGCCGCCGCCCTGGGCGTACGGCCTTAAGACCCCTCTGGGCTCTCCCCCATCGGAAGAGCCAACTCCCACGCCGACGGACAAACTTGCTGTAGATGACGGTAAAGTAATCAGTCTCCCTGGCAGCCCCGTAAGCCTTACGCTGACGCAGATGCGCAATCAGGGGACGGTCGATTGGTATCCCGATGACCATTCCAAAATGCCGGAGATCGTGGCGCAAGGACGGAAACCGGACGTACTGGCGTGCCCTGCCTGCCACTACACAAACGGGAAAGGCGACCCCGCAAACGCCACGATCGAGGCCCTCCCTTACGCTTATTTCGTGCAGACGATGGAGGATTTCAGGGCCGGATTGAGGAAGAGCGCGGATCCCAGAAAATCCAACACGCCCAATATGATTAAGTACGCCAAGGCCATGACCGACGATGAGATAAAAGAATCCGCCAAATATTATGGGGCGATTCCATTAATATCCAGGATCAAGGTTATCGAAAGCAAGACGGTTCCCAAGACACGTCTCGTCGCCGCCGGTTTGTACTTCCCCTTGCCAGGGAATCAGACAGAGCCGCTCGGGAACCGCCTCATTGAAATGCCAGAGACTCCGGAAGCGTTCATTTATAAAAACCCGCGTTCCAACGCCGTTGTCTATGTGCCGGTGGGTAGCATCAAGAAGGGGGAACGGTTGGTGATGAACGATGTTGATGGCAAGACCATTGCGTGCATTTATTGCCACGGCCCGGACTTGCTGGGCCTCGGCCGCATCCCGGGAATCGCAGGACGCCTTCCTGGCTACATCGTGCGCCAGCTTTTCGACACACAGAATGGGGCTCGCACAGGGACATGGACGGACATGATGAAACCGGTAGTAGAGAAATTGACGATCGACGATATGATCAACATAGCCGCTTACCTCTCGTCCCGTAAGATTGGTGACGCGCAGTAATCGTGGCTGAGGTCGTCTTCTCGGAAACTGTGAACTTCAGCCGGATGTGACTCGGGCCAGATTACAATTACGCCGTTTATCGGGCTCTTTGTTTGGGACTCTCCTTGAAATCTTGCATTGCACTGCCTAGGATGTGTCTTGGTCACACCGTGAAAATCGCAAATATCACCGATCTTTCAGAACTGGAAGCGGGTAATCCTGAAAACGACAATTAGGAGCACTCCATGAAACCGATGCTCAGGTTTTCCATTGCTGTTGTAACGGTCGGGATCTGTTTTCTATTGTTTTGCGGACAAACGCGGAATGATGTGGTTGCCGCCCAAGGAGGCAATCCGGCGATGATGTACCGGTTCTATACGGGCAAAGATGGGCTGTCGCACGTGGAAAAGATTGAAGTGATGAATTTCGACCAAAATAACGTCGCCAACCTAATGGAAACGACAACGGGAGCTACGCTCCGCAGGTCAAAACCCGATGCACCCGGCGCGGATTTTGGAGCGTTCCATCCAGGACCGCGCCGGCAATATATTTTCGATCTCGCCGGCCATGAGGAGGTTGAATTTTCGGGAGGGGAGAGAATCATTCTAAATCCCGGAGACATAGAGCTCATTGAAGACCTCGCCCCGACCAAAGGCCACCGGAACCGCAACCTCGGACCTGAGGACCGTCTGGTGTTGTGGGTACCGATCGCCGATCAGACGGTGGTGCGTGATTCGATTTCCAAATAATCGTGACCCGTGTGCTGTGGCCCATTTCAGCGAGGTCCTGATAAGCTTATCGGAATGTGCCCGTTCCGCGGATTCCCAACCGGGCGGAGAAGGCGTATCGTGATCAATGGTAAGCGGTCCCAGCCATAGGAATCGCTTGGGAGAGGGTCAGCGCCGCAACAACTAGCGGCCCGAGCCTATTCCATGTTGGTGTGTGGTATTTCCTGCCCTAGTCGCAGGCAAATTCGAAAAGTTGGAATCTAAGTTACAGGAGGGATTTCGAAAATGTCCAAGCGCTTAGTGGTTTCGATTATGGCCGTGATCGCAGGATCGACGTTGTCGCCGATACTGCGCGCTCAAACCGCTCCGCCGACATGGAATGACGTCCCGCCGCCCAAATCCGCGTACGTCGGGAAAAAGTCAGCCCCGGCTCCGCGCCATGACTTGTCTGGGATCTGGAATGCGCCAGAAGCGGATGGGGCGCTCCAGGTAAGTGGCGTGCTCGAACACCCGGCACTGGAAGCACCACGGGGACAGGGCGTTGAAGGCGGGCGCACAGACGAGACGGGCATAATGCGTCCGCTGC